>Ga0156015_1053_pt1 | contig 25077 bp, 13 predicted proteins | sample RifCSPlowO2_02_FD_107669 | JGI IMG/M metagenome (GOLD analysis project Ga0156015, IMG submission 107669) | Acidobacteria bacterium RIFCSPLOWO2_02_FULL_60_20
GAGATCACAATTGCCTAGAAATTGGAAAACGGATCCGCCGCTCGCCAAGCTCAGGGCGATTGGCGACGAATGGGCAGCGGTCGGCACTTCTGCCGTGCTGCGCGTTCCAAGTACCTTGGTCCCGGGCGAGAAGAACTTTCTCCTCAATCCTCGCCATCAAGACTTTCCCAAGTTGCATATTGGAAAAGCCCTGTCATTCCGATTTGATCCGCGGTTGATGGAGAGATCGTAAAGCTCCAGACACGCGCAGACACCGCCTCCTCGCAAGGCCTCGTTGTGCGACTCGCGATGGGGAAATTGCGGGCATCTGCTTTTCAAGCAGATGCTCTTGCTATTCCACAACGACCGAAGAGGACTTTTGGGGGACAGAGAATGTGGGGTTCCGTTTGAAAACTAAAGCGAAGACTAGAGCTAATGATCCCTCCTTCTTTGGTGGAGGAAGGCGCCGCTTTAAGATGTTCTGCTGGCCCCGCAGGTGAGTCCTGCGCATCCCTCCCGTGTCGTAGACGTGGGCAAACGTTCGTTCCAACAACTCTCCCCCCCGGCGCAGTAAGCGCTGGCCTCTCTTCGCACGGTTGCGCCGCCGATTGCCATAGACGGCGGCTTGTTCGCTGACTTTGTCCCGCCACCAACGCCGGCCCCGCTGCGGCTCCGAAATGTAAGAGCGCACCCCGATTTCTCGCAGGTCAACCAGCATCGCGCTGCTGTGATGTCCCTTGTCTGTCACTACTTCTTCCAATCCTCGTTCATTCATCTGTTCGTCGGCCGCCGCCTCTTCTTCCACCGCCGCAATCTGCTGGGTCGCCTCGGTAAATGTTTCTCTTATCGTCGTCGTGTCCTCCTGGTCCGCTGCTTGCACCGTCACCGCCACCGCCGCTCCGGTTTCCAAATCCACCGCGGGTTCCGCTTTGTGGGTCAGATGCGTGGTCCCGTCCTTCCTCATTGTAATCCGGGCCTCCGGATCGTGCGGGTGCTCCCACTTCGCGGTGAACGGGCAATACGGCAAGAACGTGCCGGGGTGGAAGAGCGATGTGTGCGATTGTCAGTGGATTCAATACCGCCATTCCGTGGGTTTGCTGGGGGACTACGAACGATCTAAAAACCGGGATGGTGCTCAACCAGCAGGCTGTTGAAGAGCACACAGCCACCGCTAGCGAAGCAGGTCTTTCGAGCTCGTGGCTTCCCTGTTCACCAGAGGCCAATGAACTTCCACCAGACCATTCCAACCGTCAGCCAAATGAAAATGTTCACAAGCGCGATCAGTAATCCGACTTTCCACCAGAGACCGTGTGAGACGTAGCCGGTTCCGAAAATGATAGGGGCAGGAACGGTACCGTAGTGGGTCAGGCCGGCGTCCAGGTTGGTGAAAAACAGGAGCAAAAAGGCGGCCAGACCGGGCGGCGCTCCGAGAACTAACAGAACACTCAAGAAGGGAGGAAACATCGACGCCATATGGGCGCTGAGGCTTGCAAAACCATAGTGGGCATAAAAATAGACCAGGGCGATCAGCAGCAACGCCCACAGCCAGTACCATCCGTCAAACACGCGAGAGACTGACTGCGCGAATATGGTGGTTACACCAAAGTCGTTCAGAGCGCCTGCCATGGCAAAGACGCCTCCATACCAGATGAACACATCCCAGGCAGCACGTTCCTGGAGGGCGTCGCTCCAAGTGAAAATGCCGCTGAGCAGGAGAGCCGCAACCCCCACTAAGGCCGACGTCGTGGTGTCCAGCGAATGAAACCGCGAGGTGATCCACAAACCACAAACCCCCACAAACACCAGCAACGTAACGTTCTCCTGCCAGTTCCTGGAACCCATCTTTGCCAGCTCTTTTCGTGCAAACTCAGTTGCCGCCGGGGTTCGCACAATCCCGGGCCGCGCCAGCCGAAAAATAACCCAAGGAACCACCAGCAGCGAGACCAGACCAGGCAGCAGAGCGACCCACAGCCAGCGGATCCAGTCGATATCCACTTGCGCGATCTTTTTCGCGAACTCGGCCCCGAGTGGATTGCTGACTTGTCCGGTTAGAAAAACCGCTGAGGCAATCACGTCTCCCTGATACAGATAGAGCATGAGGAAGGTTCCCAGCAATCCGCTGGTAGGACCGGGGTGGGAGCGGTAAATTTCAGCCAGGCTGCGGGCAATCGGTAGCATCACTCCCCCGCAACGCGCGGTGTTGGACGGGATGATGGTGGCCAGGACCACATCGGAGAGCAACAGGGAGTAGGCTAACCTCAGCGTGCTGTGACCAATGCGCCGAACGAAGCTAAGAGCAATGCGGCGGGCCAAGCCAGTCTTGATCAGAGCGCGCGCGATAAAGAACGCCGCGAGCACGAGCCAAACCGTGGAGTTAGAGTATCCGGAAAGAGCCTTCGCTGGAGGAAGTGTCCTGGTTGCAATCACAATCGTGAGAGCCAGAAGGACTGCGGCACCCTCGGGGATGGGCCGCAGCATCAGCGCCAGAACCGTCCCGATGAAGATCGCCAGCAAGCGCCACCCTTCCGGTTCGATCGCAACCGGGCAAGGAATCACAAATGCCACAAGACCCATGGCGAATAGAATGATTCCTACCGAAACTCCAAGCTGGTGCGCTGACTGTCCGCCAGGGTAATCCATCTCCCTTTGGCCCACTTTTTCGGTGTTTGATAGCATTCTCTGCCTTTGAGGTCAGGTCTTGCGAGGATGTGGAAACGACGTCATGCGAGTTCCCGAAAACTAAGTCAAGAAACGCCCTACCCTCTCGATGCGGGTTATGTCCCAGATCCGTGCTAATACCCTACTGATCTCCTCCACCGAGGCTGCGCCGCTGAACTGCGCGAGCAGCAACGCTTTCTGTTCCAGTTCGCCACGGGTTAACGTGTTGCCTGGGTCACCTTTGGGCTCATCGACCCGGCCTTGCACAGTGCGGCCATCTTCGGTGTCCACCGTGACCTTGCCAATCCAGCGCAATGGGTACAGTTGATCCACTTCAGGGTCGACCACCATGTGGACCTTCTCTCGAAATGCGGCAATACGAGCATCGTTGAAGTGCGACTCGAACTCCTGCACCCCAGCGCGCCGAAACACCGCGCTCAGCCCCAGCACCGTACCCATGGAAAATATCGCCTGGTGCGTCGTCTGCGGAGTAACTATGGGGCCGAGGATATCCATCGCGCCTTGATGCACGTGCGCTGTCACCCGCTTAATCGCTTCTGCCTTCAGGTCATGCTGACTGATCACTAGCAGCAAGGCGGCGGCGGCTGGATGCGCATGCCTGCACGCCGCATGGTATTTGAGCGAAGTTTCAACAAGCGCCCAGCGTTCTCCAAGCTGATCGATAAGTCTGGCCGGATCGGCGTCCTTGGACATGCCGATGCCCATGCCTTGCGGGCCCTCCAGAATGCGCTTGGCACCGGTGAACCCTTCCTTTGCGAGATACGCCGAAAGTAACCCGTCTGCCGCGGCCCTGGCGGAGTGTAACGGCTTCGAATCAGCGGCATCGCGTAAGAATTCCCACAGCCCAGCCGCCTGCGTACCGGCGGAACCAAATGCGTCAAGCATCTGCTCCGGCGACAGGCGCAGAAGATTTCCCACCCCTGCCGCAGCGGCAATCGTCCCGGCAGTTCCGGTCGTATGAAACACTTTGTAATGAGAGCGGCCGAGAAATTCGCCGACCCGGATGCCGGCTTCGTAGCCGGCCACCGCCCCAGTGACCAGATCGCGCCCGGACCTCCCTAGGGCCTGCGCTACTGCCAGCACCGGCGGAAAGATTACTGTGCCCGGGTGGAACACGGAAGCATTGTGTATATCGTCCTGCTCAGCAACGTGCGAAGACGCAGCATTCACCATGGCCGCGAACAGCGGTGAAGTCTGCCAGCGGGAGATCAGCACCTCGGATGGTCCCGCCGCCGGGCCCATCTGTCGCGACAGGGATTCGATCGCTTGGACCGATCTGGCTCCCTTGCCCGCAAGGGCGGAACCAAACCAGTCCGCAAATAGGTCTTCGGCCCGCCGCACCACGGAGACGGGAATCTCTTCAAAGCACAGTTTTGCCGCAAAGGAAGCGAGAGTTCCGCTTGGATGCTCGTTCATGAGATTCGTCTGTACCTGGGTTGCGGCTAGAGCGAATCCCCTGATGGTGTATAGTAATTAGTGGCGAATCTCAGCGAAGCAAAGCGGATGGCGAAGCCTTATTCGAACGATTTGCGGCGGAAGCTTTTAGAGGCGTACGACCGTGGAGAGGGTAGCTTGCGGGAACTCGCCGATCGATTCGGGGTGAGCAGCCCGTGGGCCTGGAAGATTTCTTCGCAGCGGCGGCGCACGGGGCAGATGGAGCGTGTGGAGCAACGGCATGGTCCACGCTGCCGCCTGACGGCGGAGGTGGCGGCGCGGTGGCGGAGCCTGCTGCGGGAGCAGCCGGATCGGACGCTGGCCGAGTTGCAACAGGAGTTGTGGAAGGCCGAGTCAGTCCGGTTCAGCGTCCAGCATCTGTGTCGGGTGCTGCAACGGATGCCCTTGCGGCTCAAAAAAAGCGCTCCACGCTCAGGAGCAGGACACCCCGGAGAACCGGCAGCGCCGCGCGGCGTGGCGGGAGGCGGTGAGCGGTCTGGATCCGCAGCGGCTGGTGTTTCTGGACGAGAGCGGCATGACGACCGAGATGACCCGGCGCTATGGCCGCGCCGGGCGTGGAGAGCGCGTTCGCGAGGGCACTCCGGCCGGGCACTGGCGCACCCTCATCCCGGCGCGCCGGGACTGGGGGCGATGAACTGTGAAGGGTTCGTCGCCACCATGACCATCGAGTCTCCCACCGATGGCGACATCTTCCTGGCCTATGTGGAGCAGGTTCTCTGTCCCCGGCTGCAACCCGGCCAGACCGTCATCTTGGATAACTTGGCGGCGCATAAAGTCCCGGGCGTGCGGGAACTCATCGAAGCCACCGGCGCGGAACTCCTCTATCTGCCCCCCTACTCGCCAGACTTCAACCCCATCGAGCAATGCTGGGCCAAGGTGAAACAGAAACTCCGCGCCCTCAAGGCCCGCACCCTGGACTCGCTCCAGCAGGCGCTCTCCGAGGCCGTGGCCTCGATCACTCCCGACAACGCCTCCGCTTGGTTCTCGCACTCCGGCTATGCTCTACACTAATTGGAGCAATGGTCTAGTGTCGCCCGACTCTCAAGGGAAGAGTCCGAGGCGCTCCCTCGTGCAACCCCACCAGTCTTTCGGACACACATTCGGCAACTCGCGCTGCTTCCAGTAGCCCCACCCGATCTGCTACTGTCAACTTCTGAGGAGTCGGCTCTAACCTGCCAGGCCGCGGCGATCAATCGTGCCAGACTGGAGAAAAAAATATTGAGGGGTTCGCTGGGACACAAAACGATTTATACTGCCATGCATCGAAATGCCAATTGGAAATGTCGCGCAGATCGAGACAGGGAGGAAATGAGCAAATGAACAGGACGTTTGTCTTTTCGTTTTTGTTGTTTCCGGTCTTAGTCGTCACGGCTTGGGGTCAGAGTGCCGCCGACGTGGCGGCCCGATTAGGTTATCCCCAACTGGTCATCCACAATGCCAAGATTGCCACGATGGACGACGACGGCGTGAATGAAAACTTGGGAAGAACGGTCCAAGCGCTGGCCGTTCGGGACGGGAAAATATTGGCGGTTGGCAGCAACGCGGAGGTCCGCGCGTTGGCTGGTCCTCAGACCAAGCAACTGGACATGCAGGGCCGTCTGGTGTTGCCGGGGCTCGTCATCACCCACGAGCATCCCAACGACTGGATGTTCCAGGAGCCTACCGCCTGGGAGAATTCGTTGCCGTTGGAAAACGATCTCTATCAGGTGCACTGGCTGCCCGCGGGGCCGGCCGATGATCAGTACAAGTATTTCTGGTCCAGCTTGCGGGAGATGACGGCCAAGGCCAAACCGGGCCAGTGGATCATGCTGAACTTCGACCGCGCCACCAACCTGCAACAGGGCGAGGATACGATGAAGTTTCTGGGCGGCGCGCGTCCGCAGATCAGCAAGGAGTCTCTGGACGAAGTGGCTCCCAACAATCCCGTTCTGATCCATAGTGGTTCCGCCATGAGCGTTATCAACAGCAAGGCTCTGCAGGAGATCGAGCACGTCTTCCCCGGATTCAAGGAGTTCTCGGTGAATGGGACTCTGCCGTTGGGTTGGGAGAGCGAAGACGTGGTAGCCGACTTCCAGCAACGCCCCGTGGGGATTCTAAACCGCAACACCATTCCCAATATCATCATGAAAGGCGACTACCGCATGGAGGCCAAGCTGCTGAAAGCCTCGTTGGAATTGTGGGCCGCTTATGGAATGACGTCGTTCGCCTCTGCCCCCTACGATCCGGTTACGTTCCAAGCCTTCAGTCACCTGGACCGCAGCGGGGAGATGCCGGTTCGGTTCGCCTGGGGCTACATTGGTCCCGATTTCAGTGAGCGCACGCTGCGGACGATTGCAGGACTCTTGGGACGAGGCACCGACTACATGTGGAATATCGGATCCTGGCCCCAGACGGGATCCTCTTGTACCACCATTGATGCGCCTCCCCAGATCAAACAACAGGAACAATGCCATTTCGCCCCAGGGATGCCGGCACGCGAGATTGTCAACCGGATCATCCGGACCGGGGGCCGGATTGCCACCATGCACACCGATGGTGACAAGGACATCGGATACCTGCTGGATGCCATCGAGGAGGAGAGCGCCAAGGCGGGTTTCACGCTCGATGATATCCGGGCCAAGCGACAAACCTTTGATCATCTGGATGGAGCGCCACGGCCGGACCAGATCCCTCGCATCAAGAACCTGGGGATGACGCTGAGCGGGCAGAATTACTACCTGGTGAATTACGGAGGCGCCTACAAGTACGCGCGGGATTATGGTGAACAATACACTTGCTGGATCGTGCCCCGCAAGAGTCTGTTCGATGCCGGCATCAAGGTTGGCTGGGAAGTGGACAAGCCGGTACCCTGGCTCGTCTTCCAGCGCGTCCTGGACGGCATGAAGCGTCTGAACCCTCGGGACGGCAAGGTTCATTGCCCGTCGGAGCAGACCAGCCGGATCGTGCAGATTAAGGCCATGACCACGTGGGGCGCTTACTACATGCTGCGGGAAGACCGCATCGGTTCACTGGAACCCGGCAAGCTCGCGGATTTCATTGTGCTGGATCGGGATTTCTTCACAGTCCCGGAGCAGGAAATTCCCAACTTGCATGTGCTCATGACAGTGGTCGGCGGGAAGACGGTCCACTTGGTGCCGTCGCTGGCGAAGCCGCTGGGCTTACAGCCGGTCGGGCCGGTCACCTGGAACTCGATGAGTCTGCCTTACCTGGCCGAGGCCAAGCAACAATAGTTTGACTTGAGGGGATGATGTTGAGGGAGTGCCATGAAGAACTGTCAAGCTGCAAGATCTTCGGATACTCCCTCAGCAGACCAGTCCGGCCAGCGAAAGCCAGCCAGAAACGTTCGCTCAATGGCTGGAAAATCGGCGCAGGCGCGGCAGTCTCCGCCTTACCAATTGGACGGTGCTCCGCCTAGCTCCACAGCGGCTCCCTTGGGCTGCATATTCAGTTCGCGCGCCAGCGATGGGGCCAGGTGAACGGTCTTTCCTCCCAGGGAAGTCATCAGGATGCGAATCCCCTCGATCTGGTCCTCCGGCACCGTCAGGTAGTCTTTGTCAATCACCAGGAAATCCGCCCATTTGCCGGGTTTCAGAGATCCGATTAAGTTCTCCCTCAAGACATAATAGGCAGGCCAGATGGTGGCTGTCTTCAGGGCCTCTTCGCGGCTGATGCGTTGCAGTGGGGCATAAACCTTGCCGTCCTGCGCCCTCCGGGTGATGGACCAGGAAAGATACGTAAACAGCGTGGCGTCGGTGAGCTCGTACGGTTTATCCACTTCAATTCCCTGCATGATCCCCGTCTCGATCATCTGTTTCCGAGGAACTACCATATTCACGGACTTTTCTCCGTAGTCGCGCATCCAGCGGGGAGCGTCCTGATAGATGTACAGGTTGGTGCCACCCACAATCATGCCCAACTGTTTGAGGGCCGGGACTTGATCGGGCCGCGGCCAGCCCTGCATGTGATCCGCAGTGTGCCGTTTGGCGCGGATCTCCTCCGGGGTCATGCCTGCCTCGCGGCTGGCTCTCTGGATTAGGTTGATGATGTTATCAATATCCACATCCCCAAACTGGTGCGATCCGATCAGCCGGCCCCCCTCCTTGACGACTTTGTACAAGGCGTTCCAGACAGGTCCGCCGACTCGAAACACGCCAATACATCCGCCACCGCGCATGACCAGACTGGTGTCCTGCGGTCGATTGGGGAGCGGGACCAACGTAACGCAACCGCCGCCAACCTGGCCAGTCCCGTAATACCAGATATGGTCGGTCCCCTCGCCTTCCCGCGTGGCGAGATCGGCTACCAGGAAGGGGTCTTCAAAATCCCGCTCCCAGGCTGCATTGGGTAATTCTCCCCAGCCCCAAGCCATGCGGTTGGCCATCTCTCCCTTGCGGTCGATGGCCCGAAAAGCCTTGATCACACTGGGGTGATGATACAGGAAGGTGCCAAAGGTGGTTTGACCGAGCGCCGCCCACCATTGCAGGTCCAGGCGAAACGCTTCCGTCAACAGATCCAACCGGTCCTTGAAGATGACTTCGTTCTCCACCATCCGAGGAACCGGGACTCCAGGAACGATACCCGTTTTCTCAGCTTCATCGATGTTCATTGCCGTCGCCAATTCATCGGCGGGAGCATACTTGCGAACCTCGTCAAAGGCCAACTGATTCAGCATGCAACTGATATCCTGGCCCAGGATTGCCGGCCGAGTCCGAACCATCACGGGGTTGTTGGGCGCCGTCTGATCCAGTTGCGCCTTGGTAATCGTCTTCGCTGTCCAATCCAGGGCCGGATCGTCCGGCGAGGCATTGATGTCCAACACCAGGATGATCTTGATCCATTGGCCCGGCTTGGCCGCCTGCACCGCCTCGGCCAGCACGGCCGGGAATTGCCCAAATTGCTGCGCTGGAGTCCCGGTCAGGAACCGCTGGACCAGGAAGTCTTCTGGCACAACTTTCTTCATGATCTTGTCCGCGCTGTGTGCCCAGTCCTGCGGGTGATTATGCACGGTGATCATGCCGGGCAGGACAGTGCGGCCCTTCAGGTCGAGGGACTGTGTCTGCGGACCTGCCAGCGCCCGCATCTCGGCAGTGCTGCCGAGCGCAAGCACCTTGCCGTCCCGAATGGCCATCGCTTGTGCAATCGTTCCCACGTTCGAGGTGAATGTTTCATCGTCCACGGTAACAATCTTGGCGTTGTATAGGATCGTCTGGGGATAGCCCAATATGGCGGCAATGTCCTGCCCCTGGCTCCACGCCATGGAGGCACACAACAACGTAAACACCACGAGAGCAAGTGGTCGTTTCATGTTAGTCCCTTTCTTTACATAGAATCGGTCGCTTCGCTTTCAGACCGAACCGCTATCTAATAGCGCGCTTGGGGGCCTCCCAACTCCACCGCCGCGCCGCGCGGAGCCATCCCCAGCTCCTGACCCAGCGAAGGCACCAGGTGCACGATCTTATCCCCTACCGACGTCATGAGAATCCGGATGGTGGGAATCTGATCCTCGGGGATCGTGAGGTAGTCCTTGTCCAGAACCAGGTAGTCGGCAAACTTGCCGGGCTCCAGCGACCCCAAAACGTCCTCCTTCAGAACATAGTAGGCACCGAAGATGGTGCCTACCTTTAAGGCCTGTTCGCGGCTGACCCGTTCGTCCGGAAGGTATACCTTGCCGTCCTGAGCCTTTCGGGTGATGGACCAGTACATGTCGGTGAAAACATTCTCCCCGGCCGGGCTGGCCTCGTACGGCTTGTCCATCTCCATTCCGGTCATAACTCCGGCTTTCATAACGCTCTGGCGTGGCACCACCATATGCAGGGAGGATTCTCCGTAGTCGCGCATCCAGCGCGGGGAGTCCTGATAGATGAACAGGCTGCTGCCGCCCACGATCATCCCCAACGCCGCCAAGGTAGGAACCTGGTCCGGCCGCGGCCAGCCCTGCATGTGATCCGCGGTGTGGCGCTTGGAACGGATCTCCTCGGGCGTCAATCCTCCTTCGCGGCTGGCGGCGGTAATGAGATGAAGGATGTGGTCGATGTCCACATCGCCAAACTGGTGCGAACCGATCAGGCGTCCGCCGTCCTTCACAATCTTGTATAAGGCATCCCACAGCACGCCTCCCGGCTTGTACTCACCCTCGCAGCCGCCGCCTCGCATCACCAGGTTGAATTGCTGCGGGCGATTTGGAAGCGGATTCATAGTGACGCACTGGCCGGCGGTCTCGCCCGTTCCGAAATACCACATCCAATCGGTCCCGGTACGCTCGCGCGTAGCCAAATCAGCCACCAGGAAGGGGTCCTTGAAATCGTTCTCCCAGTAATATTCGGGAGTAGCTCCCCAACCCCAGGCGATGCGTGCATCGAGCCGCCCCTCGCGATCCAGCTCGCGGTAGCTCTTGATGATGACCGGATGATGGTAGAGGAATCCGCCAAAGGTGGTCTGCCCCAGAGCCGCCCACCAGGAAATATCCAGTCGCAGTCCTTCCTTCAGATTGTCTGGAGGGGTCATAATTTCCCGCTCGATAATCCGGGTTGCAGGGATGCCACCGATGTTCCTGCCCTCCTTCGCAGCGGCGATCAGGCTTTGCGCAAATACGTGGACTGGAGCCTCTTTCTCCACTACTTCGATCCCCTTTTGATTCAGCATGGCGCTATTAGATTGCGACAGAACCATGGGTCTGGAGCGCACCAAAAGCGGATTGTTAGGAGCCAACTGATCCAACCTGGCTTTGGTAATTCGAGTCCCCGGCCAATTCACCAAGTAGGGGTCATCCGGAGAGGCCTCGATATCCCATAGGAAGAGAATTTTCACCCACTGGCCGGGCTTGGCTGCACTCACTGCTTCCTGGACAACCTCAGGAAACTTCTCCATCTGCTCCTGCGGTGTGCCGTACAAAAACCGCTGCACGACTACATCTTCCGGAACCACTTTCTTCATGATCTCCGGGGAGCTGTGCACCCAATCCTGCGGGTGGTTATGGACCCCGATGACGCCCGGGACCACGGTGCGTCCTTTCAAGTCAATCTTTCTGGTTTGCGGGCCGGCCAGAGCCAGCATATCGGCGTTGGTCCCCACGGCCAGAATCTTGCCAGCCCGAATCGCCATCGCCTGCACAATGTCACCCAGGTTCGAGGTCATCGAATCATCGCTGACGGTAACGACCTTGGCGTTATACACGATGGTCTGGGGATAACCCAATATTGCGGCAATGTCGCGCCCCTGCCCCCAGCCCGAGACGGCCAATAGAACAATCCAGCACAGAAGGGCAATCCTCTTGTACATTTTTCCATTCCTCCCAATTCATGATCGCCGGGCTCCGGTGCACCAGCGATCCAAATTTTGAACCTTTCGATCCTAATAGCCTGCCTGCGGGCCACCCAACTCCACGGCGGCGCCGCGCGGTTGCATGCCCAGCTCCCGCGCCAGCGAGGGAACCAGATGAACGATCTTACCGCCTACGCCTGTCATTAGAACGCGAATGCTTCCCATTTGATCCTCAGGCACGGTTAAATAGTCCTTATCCAAGACAATGAAGTCCGCCAGTTTCCCCCACTCCAAGGATCCCAGCACGTTCTCTTTGAGGACGTAGTAAGCCGGCCAGATGGTTGCAGTTTTTAGTGCTTCCTGGCGGCTGATCTGGTTGTTCTGGCCGTAGACTTTGCCGTCTTGAGCCTGGCGCGTGATCGACCAGGAGATATAGTTGAAGATCGTGGGCCCGTTGGGATTGGCTTCGTAGGGCTTATCGATCTCAATTCCATTCATGATGCCGGCTTCGATCAATCGTTTCCGCGGCACCACACGATCCAGCGCCTTTTCTCCATAGTCGCGCATCCACTGCGGCAGATCCTGATAGATGAAAAGGTTGGTGCCTCCGACGATCATCCCCAGGTCTTTGAGAATGGGAACCTGATCGGGTCGGGGCCAGCCGTCCATGTGATCCGCGGTGTGACGTTTCGATCGTATTTCTTCTTTTGTCATCCCGGCATCCCGGCTGGCCGCGACGATCAAAGCCAGAATGCGGTCGATATCGACATCGCCGCTCTGATGGGAGCCGATTAACCGGCCCCCTTCCCGCACCACCTTGTAGAGGCCGTCCCAAACCGCCCCGCCCCTGCCGTAGGAGCCTTCACAGCCGGGTCCGCGCATCACCAAGGGCTTGTCCTGCGGGCGATTGGGGAGGGGTTCCATGCTGACGCATCCGCCGCCGATCTGGCCCGTTCCGTAATACCACATGTAATCGCTTCCCTGGCCCTGCCGGGTGGCCAGGTCAGCGACCAGGAAGGGATCCTGAAAATCATTCTTCCAAAAGGCGTCCGGAAGTTCTCCCCATCCCCAGGCCAGCCGGCTGGACATTTCACCGCTGCGCTCCAGGTTGCGGTAGGAGCGGAGCACGTTGCCGTGGTGGTAGAGGAACGTGGCGAAGGTGGTCTGTCCCAGTCCCGCCCACCAGGAAAGATCGTATTTCAATGCCTCCGTATAGAGGTCCACGCGGTTCTTGAAAATGACTTCCGTTTCCACCAGGCGTGTCGCTGCCACGCCGCCGATCACGCCATTCTTCTCCGTGTTGACAAGGTTGTCCACTTCGGCGAGCTCTTCTGGAATGGCCACCTTCCTCACCAAGTCAATGGCATTCTGGTTCAACATGGCCGTATTGGCCTGAGCGAGGACGGTGGGGCGGGAGCGGACCAGAACGGGATTATTCGGAGCGGCCTGATCCAACTGCTGCTTCGTAATGGTCTTTCCCGGCCAGGCAATGATCGGATCCTCGGGATGTACGTCTATATCCCAAAGGAAAATAATCTTTACCCAGACACCGGGCTTCGCCGCTCGAATCGCCTCTTCCAGCACCTTGGGGAACTGTTCTAACTGCTGCTGTGGAGGGCCGAACAGGAACCGCTGCACCATCACATCTTCCGGGATCACCTTCTGCATGATCTTTGGCGAACTATGCACCCAGTCGTGGGGATGGTTGTGCACGGCGATCAGCCCCGGCAGAACGGTGCGGCCCTTCAGATCCAGCTTCTGCGTCTGTGGACCGGCCAGGGCGTCCATCTCAGCATCGCTACCCACAGCAAGGATCTTACCATCTCGGATCGCCATGGACTGGGCAATGGGGCCCAATTCCGAAGTGAAACTGGAATCTGCGACGGTAACGATCTTGGCGTTGTATAGGATGGTTTGTGGATAACCCAGGATGGCGGCGATATCGCGCTGCTGGCCGTTTGCAACGGATGCGACGCAGCACGTTAGCAAGAACAGTTTGGCAATCGTGGACATCTCAGAATCTCCTGGACGCCTGGCTTTGAACTTCGTTCGCATTCACCCTGCGGGCCCGCGGCGAAGGGAGGCAACAGAAATCGCTGCCCCGACGCGGGAACTGCTGAAAGGAAATCGAGCTATCAAACCCAATAGAGTCTCTCTACGAAGGCTAGGGCTTTTGATATCCCACCGGAGCCATGCCGTTCTCTGTTGCAAACCCCCGGCTGGCAAACGCAAATTTACCACCCACCATGGTGGCCAGCACCTGGATCTTGCCCACTTCCTCCTCTGGGACTGTCAGGTAGTCGCGATCCAGCACAATCAGGTCCGCGAATTTGCCGGCTTCGAGCGAGCCAAGCTCTTTCTCCTTCAGCAAATAATAGGCGCCCCAGGCGGTCAGCACCTTCAACTCCCGCTCCCGATCGATTCGCTCAGACGGAGCATGTACAACGCCGTTCTTATCGCGGCGGTGCAGATCGTAGGCGGCCACTTCGAAAATGGTGCCGCCATGCTGGCTCAACGGCGTATCAGTCTCGAAAGAGTTGTAGATGCCGTTGTCAGCCAGGCTCTTTCTGGGGACAACCCAGGCCGTATACTCCTCACCATAATCTCTGGCCACCTCAGCGCTATAGCTGTAATGAAAAATGGAGGTGCCGCTCGTGAGCAGGCCCAGTTTCTTGATCCGATCATACTGCCCCGGACGCGGTGCCAGTGCCATGTGATCAAAGGCGTGGCGCTTGGCACGGATCTGCTCCAAGGTGATTCCGGCCTCGGCACTCGCCTTCTCGATGATGTCCATGTATTGATCAATATCCTTATCGCCGCCGGTATGCATGGTGGCAATCCGCATACCGGACTTGATCAGACGGTACATCAGTCCATAGCCGTTCTCCTTATAGTCCCGGGAGCCCGGTGGTGAGAAATTGCAGCCTTCTCTCTGTTTCACTTCCGGCCTGGCATTGATGGTCGTGCAGGAGCCTCCGTTATCGACGGGCCAGGCCCCCACCAGCCACATGTGCTCCGTGCCCGTTCCCTGCAAGCTCGCCAGAGTCTCCAGGGTGCCCTCGGAATAGTCAGGACCCAAATAAGCCCAGCCGGTGCGAATCGGGAACTCTCCGCGCTCGTCGAGATACCGGAACCCTCGCAGAGCCGCCGGAGAATACGCCCCCGAACCAAAGGCAGTCAGCCCGATGCTGGCCCAGTATTCCAGCTCCGCCTTGTAGATTCTGGCAAGCAACGGAATGTTCCCTTCAATGAGGCTGTCGGCATCGGCGTATCTCTGCAGGTCCGTGCCGCCGACACCTAATTCGGCGATCGGAGCCCGGTCCTCGTCGCTGAGATAGTACAGTTTCGGTAACACCTTCTGCAAAGCAAGACTGTTGATGATCGCTCCGGTTCCGGCGCGAACGATCACGGGATTATTCGGCGCCAGGGTGTCCAGGAGACTCTTCGAGACCACCTTCGGGAATTCCCGGCCGAGCTCGCCGGCCCATTCCTTGAAATAGCCGCGAGTGCCATAAATTCGGACCCATTGCCCCGGTTTTGCCTTTGAAACAGCCTCCTGAATCGTCTGCCGCAACAAGGCCGCCTGCTCCCGGGGAGTCCCTGTGAGATACCGGCTGACAATCTCATCGTTGGTAACAGCCCTTCCAAAACCGACCGGACTGATCATGGACCAATCCGCAGGATGCTCATGGGTGGCAATCAATCCCGGAAGCACGGTACGGCCTTTCAGGTCGATGCTCTTGGTCTGGGGTCCTACCAGTGCCCTTATTTCGTCCGTCGACCCCACCGCCAGCACTTTCCCCCCCCGCACGGCAAGGGCCTGGGCAATCGTCCCAAGGTTGCGGGTGAAATCAGAATTATCCACGGTTACGATCTTCCCGTTGTAGAAGACGTACTCGGGGTACATGACTAAATCTTCTGGTTCCATCGAACGGCTGGATCCAGCAAATGCAAGTGCTAAGATTAAACCCAGCAGAAAATTTCGGCTTTGTTTCATTGGTCCTCCCTGAAATTGGCCCGCTATTGAAATCCTAATTCATCCGCCACGGCAAAGTAAGCTTCGGCTGCACTCTCTCGGGCGCGTCACACGCAAAGATGCAGTTGCCCGGACAGCCTACGAACCACTGGCTTGGAAGGATTCCCGGTATTCGCTCTGCGCACCAGCAGGAGAATCCTAATAACTTGCTGGCGCACCTCCCAGTTCCACTGCCGCGCCGCGCGGCTGCATACCGAGCTCGCGGGCCAGCGACGGAACCAGATGCTCGATCTTGCCCCCGACGAGTGTCATCAGAATTCGAATATTCGGAATTTCATCTACCGGTATCGTGAGGTAGTCCTTATCCAGCACCAGCAAATCGGCAAATTTGCCGCGTTCGAGAGAGCCGAGTTGATTCTCCTTTAGCACGTAATAGGCCGGCCAGATGGTCGCCGTCTTCAAAGCGATTTCGCGAGTAACCCGTTGGTTGGGGGCATACATCTTGCCGTCAGCGGCGACCCGGGTGATCCCCCAGTACAGATCATTGAAGGCATTGGAATCGGTCAGCTCATACGGCTTGTCGATCTCGATTCCGCTCATGATCTGATTCTTCACCAGAGTTCCCCGCGGAACGATCCACTCCAGGACCCGCTCGCCGTAATCCCGGAACAGCAGGGGGGAACTCAGAGTGATGTAGCGCTCGGTTCCCCCGACAATCATTCCCAGGTTCTTGAGGCGCGGAACTTGGTCCGGCCGCGGCCAGGCATTCATGTGGTCGGCGGTATGCCGTTTGGACCGGATCTCCTCGGCACTGAGCCCTCCGGCCCTGCTGGCCTCTTCGATCAGGTTCAGTATATTGTCAATATCCACGTCTCCCATCTGGTGGGAGCCAATCAGCCGGCCGCCGTTCTTCACCAGGTCAAACAAACTGTTCCAGACCACCCCACCCCGCTTGTAGGCGCCGCACCCACCGCCCCCGCGCATCGACAGCGGCGCATCAGTCGGCCGGTTCGGCAGCGGCTCGACCGACAGGCATCCCCCGCCAATCTGCCCGGTGCCGAAATACCAGAAGTAATCCGTTCCTTCTCCCTCGCGAGAGGCCAGGTCCGCCACCAAGAAAGGATCTTTGAAATCCCGTTCCCATGCAGCCTCCGGGATCTCGCCCCAACCCCAGGCCACGCGGTGCGGCAACTGCCCTCGCCGATCCAAAACGCGGTGGGCTTTGAGGACCGTGGGATAGTGATATAGAAAGCCGCCCACGGTGGTCTGGCCGATGGAGGTCCACCAAGAAATGTCCAACCGCAGCATTTCCGTATAGGCTTCAAACGCATCCTTGAAAATGACCTCTGGAATCGCCATGCGGTAGACTTCCAACCCCGACATCACGCCGGTCTCTTCTTCTTGCTCCAAATTTCTGAGCCCGCGGCCCGGCCGCATGTCCATCAGGAGATCCTTCAATCCGTCCTTCCGGATGGCCTCCACCGCCCTTTGGTTCAGGACCCCATCAAGGTTGCCGTAGCCCAGGACGCTCCGGCCGCGCACGATCACTGGATTGTTCGGGGCGATACTGTCCACCATCTGCTTCGTAATGCGATTTCCGGCCCATCGGAGGTAGGGATCATTGACGTCCGGTTCGGGATGCCAGGTCAGCACCACGTAAATCCAGACCCCAGGCTTTGCCCTCCGAACGGCTTCCTCCAGCCGCTGGGGAAAATCTCGCATTTGCTGCTGCGGGGGACCCGAGAGAAATACCCCGATCATGACGTCCTCCGGCACCGCCTTTTTCACGATCTGTGGCACCACGTGGGCCCAGTCCTGCGGGTGGTTGTGGACCGTGATAAAGCCCGGCACGATGGCCCGCCCTTTCAGATCCAGGCGGGCTGTCTGCGGACCCGCCAGGGCGGTAATTTCCGCATTGCTTCCCACGGCGAGAACCTGGCCGTCTCGAATGGCCAATGCCTGCCCGATGTCGCCGACGGTGGACTCAAAGGAAGCATCGTTTACGGTGATGACCTTGGCGTTGTACAGAATGGTCTGCGGGTAACCCAATTTCTCGAGGATGGAGCTTTGTTGCTGCGCCATCAGGGGCAGGTACCCGAAAATCGAGAGCAAGAGGAGCCAGAGAGCAGATCGTTTCTTCATAATAAGGACACTCCTTCAACAATGCCTTTCACTAGTGATGGCCTCCGATCGGGGCCCTCACGGCAGTTCGACGGCCGGTTGCAGCATTTTAAGTCATGCCCTGCCCAAGCCAGCCTGAGCGGGAGTCTAGAATCGAAGGCCCCCATTGTCAATACAATTTCGAGTATTGCCGCGCCGCAGGCGTCCCGAATCCTGCCGTTTCGCTGCACCCGCCCTGCGGAGATTAGGGGTGGGCCGGCTGACCGGCAACCCGTCGCTCCCGGACTTTCCTGCGATGAACTTCTTCCATCTCCAGGATGAGCTGGTATTGCGCATCGGTCAGAACCGGCTTGAGCAATTGATGACCACGGTCGCGGCACTGGTTTTCCAGGGCGATTATTTTTTCCGTCGCCTTCTCGATCTCCTCCGGGCTGGCTCCCTGCTGGCGCAATTGCTCTCGTTCTTTCATGGCGTTCTGGATCTGCTGCAGCTGGGGCGCGAGGTCGCTGTAAATTTTCTCAACGCGAGGTTCCTGCGCAGCACTGAGTTGCAGTTCTCGTTTCACCTCCGGTGTATAGTGGCAGGCTTCCATTTCCACTTCCGTAGCCGCTCGCGCCGTTACAGAGCCGGAAAGCAACAGGCCAGCGAATATCCAAAAATACTTGGTCATTGTTCCCCCTTCTCAGATTTTCCCTATCCCGGTGAAACTCACAATTCCAGAGGTACACTCACTCGTCAGGCTTGCCACCAGACGAGTGCGTGAGGGACTGTCTCAGACGGCGCTTCCTCAGAGTAATTTCTCGCATTGATCATACGGTGGGCGCGGCGCGAACTCAACTCCCGAGATGGCGATTCGAAGCTCCTCTATCCGGAAGCGTGTGGAGCAGTTGACGGCGGCCTTTACCGACAGCCGGGGGACCAGGATACCAAGCGGTTTCGATACTTGCCAGACCATCGATCAGGGATTGTCCCCAAAATCGGTTTGGAGTACATTTGACAACCTAGAAAGGTTATCGGAGCCCCGCCAAACGGGGGCTCTCGGGGTTGAGGAATCCTCCGGAAGGCGGGTGGTGTCAGCGCGATCTTCGGTCCCGCTGCGGCCATACAGCGAATCAACTGCGCGAGGGGAAGGTACAACGTCATGAAAAGGAATTCTCATTGCAATCTCTTAATCGGGCTGAGCGTTCTTCTGCTGTTCGCGGGAACTGCGCAGGCCCAGAGCGCCAACGATTGGGCCAAGAAACTCCAGCTTCTCAATGCCTACCCGGATCTTGTCGTGGTCAACGCCAGGATCGCGACGCTGAATGCCACCAATACCCAGGCCGAGGCGATGGCCGTCCGGGACCATCGGATCGTAGCCCTGGGAACCTCTGCGGAGATGCGCAGCCTGGCTGGACCACGAACGGAAATCCTGGATGCCAAGGGACGTCGCCTGATCCCGGGTTTGGTGGACGGACATACGCATCCCACCCGCTTCGCTTCGGATCACTGGCTGGGAGAAGAACCCGAACTCATGATCCAAAAATACAAGGACCCCCAGCTCAAGATCGCGTGGGCTTTTGGAAAGACCCAGGGCGAGACCGTGGTGGCCTTGCAGAATGCGGTGGCGGAACGGGCCAGGGAATTGGGGCCCGGTAAGTGGATCTGGGTCAACATGTTTGCGGGTGCAACTCTCCCGGAATCCCGCGACATCTTGGCGCCGTTGTTTCCCCGCAACCCGGAGGACCCCGATGCCATTTTATCCCGCGCATTTTTGGATAAGATCGCTCCCAACAATCCTCTCATGGTCGTCACGACGGAAGCCATCGGCCCCGGCATGAACAACTCGCTGGCCCGGCAGGAGTGGTTGAAATATCGGGGAGAGGAGTTGTTCGGGCTGACCGCGCGCGGGCGGATCATGTACGACATCTTCCTGCGCAATCGAACCGAGGACATTATTGATTTCATCACCCGGGAGCTGGAGACCTGCATTCTTCCGCAAGGCATTACCACCTTCTCGGACTACTACAGCGGCTCGCCCCAACTGATGAAGGCCTTTCGGGTCATGTACGAACGCGGCCAGATGCCGGTCCGCTGGGCCTACTGGGATGATCTCGGCAGCAGGATCGACGAGCGGTACGAATTTCACTATAACCAGATGGGTGATATCCGCGGCATTGGGAACGATTACATCTGGAATGCCGGCGTCGGTACGGAAGGCTGGGAGCAGGGGTTGATCTGCACTGCGGCCGCGCCGGTTGACCCGAACGCCAAGAAACCGACGCGGGGAGCGGGGAATCTCTCCGCCGGGCTGCGTCCGGATTGCGCGGAACCGGCCGATTTCGAAAAACTGCCCGGCTACTGGAACACCAAGAAGGCTCTGGAAGCCGGCCTGCGCGTCGGCTATCTCCATGCCTACAGCGACGGCACCTACGATGCCTTGATCCATCTTCTGGAGGACCAGGTTAATTCCGGACGCATGACCCTGGAGCAGATTCGCGCGCTGAAAATCACCTTGGAGCACAACCCCATGGTCCGTCCCGACCAGGTTGCGAAACTGACGAGGTATGGGATTGTTCTGGGCTTCAATGGATATCAGGTGCAGGGGAACATCAAAGGCGGCGCATTCTTGAAGATGTATGGCGAGAGATACATGAACTGGATCGCCCCCATGAAGAGCTTGGTGGACGCGGGCAGCCATCCGGTATTCAACACCGATGCGCACCTGCACAAGTCGGCCAAGACCAATCCGTGGAATGTGCGGATGGACTATCCGCCGTCCTGGGTGGGCAATTATTGGGCCTACCTGGAATTCTTCGCCACTCGCTACATGCGCGACAATGGGATTACCTATAACTCCCTGGAAGCTGTGGATCGAACCACGTTGTTGAAATCGGCCACCCTTTGGGGCGCCGAAGCTTTGTTCAAGGACAAAGATATTGGATCGCTCGAGCCCGGCAAGCTGGCCGATTTCGCCATTCTTGACAAGGATTATTTCGCGATCCCGTTGGATGAGATTCACACCATCAATACCCTGATGACAGTCGTGGGGGGAAAGGCAGCCTGGAAGTCGCCGAATTTTTGAACGAAACCTGTCGTACTGGGCCTCTGGTTTTGTCTCGGCGGCTTGCACCCGTTCGGAAGGGTTTCAAGCTGGTTGCCTTACCGCAACAGGTGGTGGTTCCTGAGTTCGGGGATCTTCAACCGCAGCCATGCCAGGAACGGCCCAGTCCGTATCCACTGGCCAGCCCGAGTTTCGGGATTTGGTTTGAAGACACGGAATCAGGCACCCAGACACCGTTGCCTGTCTTCCCGCACATTGCGGGAGATGAAATAGCGAGAAAGCCCAGCGCAGAAAAGACTTGACTTCCGGCTCAGATCGTTGCATAAATGACTCGCTCAATGGAGGATGCCGGCACGGATCATTTACGGGGGTTGCTCTTGGGGAAGAGCAGGAGCGGCGGACATTCGTCAACCCGGGGGTGGTGAGTTTTCCGATGCCTTTGAAGTTTCAGCTTTGAGACGCGCAGTATTTCGAGCGTCGAGTTCTCTCCGTTATTAGTTCTGGGGAATGAAAAAGCGCTACGAGTTCCATGGAGAAATGCGGGGCGATTGGGAGTCTAGCAAGTCAGTCGCGAATTTCTGGCAAGTCAGTCTGTATTGCGAAACGGCAGGGCTGGAGGTCGGCGGAAGTTCCGGTCCCGAATGAACCTTTATTAGCCGAAGGGGGAGGTGTTGCATGTTTCGTAAGGCAATTTGGTTAAGTACACTTCTGATTACTTTAGGGTGGGCAACGAATGTCCCAATTGCCGTGGCTCAGGTAACGACGGGCACAATTCAGGGGACCGTCAGCGATGAACAGGGCGGGGTCGTCCCGGGGAGCGAGGTAACCATTACGAATACGGAAACGGGCGTGAGCCGGACCGTAGCAACGGGTCAGCAGGGCCGCTACAGCGTTCCCAACCTGACTGTGGGGAGCTACGAGGTCCATGCATCCATTCCAGGGTTTCAGACGGCGGTCCGCACTGGCATCACCCTGACCGTAGGCTCCGTGGTAGTGGCGAACTTGACCCTTCGCGTGGGGGAAGTGACGCAACAGGTGGTCGTTACGGGAGAAGCGCCGATCGTGGAAACCAGCCAGTCGAGCGTCGCGGCGCTCGTAACGGGGGATCAGATCGTGGATCTTCCGTTGAATGTCCGCAGCTTCACGGAATTGGCGACCCTCCAGGAAGCCGTCGTGCAGTTCCGCAACCCAGGAGGAACCTCCACCGGTTACGGACAGCAGATTTCATTCGCGGGTTCCCGGCCGGACGGAAATGCCTATCTTCTGGATGGGAGCGACGTGAACAACGTTTACAACAAGGTCCCCGCCGGAGCCAGCGGCGGTGTCATCGGCGTGGAAGGAATCCGGGAATTTCAGGTATTGACCAACACCTATTCGGCCCAGTACGGCAAGAGCATGGGTGGGCAGTTGAACGCGGTTACCAAGTCCGGGACCAACGAACTGCATGGCTCGGTCTACGAATTTCTAAGGAACGACAACATGGACGCCGCGAGGTTCTTTGACAACGCCTCTGGCGCTTCGAAGCCGCCGTTGGCGAGAAACCAGTTTGGAGCCTCGGCGGGCGGGCCGATCAAGAAGGACAAGGTCTTCTTTTTCGGCAACTACGAAGGGTTTCGCGAACGGCTGGGAGAGACCATTCTGACGCCCACCTTAAGTGCCCGCGCGCGCAGCGGGTTGCTGGGCACCTCGACGACACCGGTCGCCATCCATTCGGCGACGCAAGCGATCCTTAACAATGAAGTTCTGGTGCCGCTGCCGAGTCCCGGAGGTCGCGTTAGTACCGACGGTAATACCCAAGAAGCTGTCAAGTCGATCTCGCAGCCCACGAACGAGGATTATTATCTCGCCAGGGTTGACTATTACCCGGTCGACTCGGACTCCATCTTCGGACGATATGCGCAGTCGGACAGCTCGGTGCTCTTCAGCGGACGAGTCTTCCGGAACAACTTTGAGGTTCCCAACCGCTTCGCTACGATTCAACAAACTCACATCTTTTCACCACAGTGGCTGAACACGTTCCGGATTGCCTTTAACCGCAGCTCCAACCTGGTTTCGAATCCGATCCTGCCGGGAGAGGAAATTCCCTCCTCGTTGTGGCTGAACGATCTGGCGGACCAGACGTTCCCCGGCAACCAGCAGTTCGGCAATATCAGCGTTACGGGAGCCGGGGTGCCCGGCGGCGCGGACCGGTTCAGCCCCCGCTTCTTGACGCTGAATCTGTGGGAGTTCGGCGACGACATTAGCTTCACAGCCGGCTCGCACTCTCTCAAGTTCGGCGGGCTGTTCAAGCGCATCCAGTACAACGCCCAGGGTGGCTTGGAAGTTCGCGGGGTGTACTTCTTCAGCAGTGTGTCGAATTTCCTCCGGGGCATCCCGCGTGAGTTTCGAAGCCAGGTTCCGGGATCGGATGGAGTGCGCGGCCTGCGGCAGAATTCGGTGGCGTTCTATGTGCAGGATGACTACCAGGCACGCCCGGGATTGACGCTGAACCTCGGGGTTCGGTGGGAATTCGTGACCTCGCCAAACGAAGTCAACGGCAAGCTATCGAACTTGGACAACCTGGATGATGCGGAGGTTCGCGTTGGCAACCCCTACTTTGAGAACAACTCTCTGAAGAACGTCTCGCCGCGCATTGGTTTTGCCTGGGACGTCTTCGGGAATGGACGAACTTCAATGAAAGGTGGCTACGGGATCTTTTACGACCAGATTATCTACAATGCCTACGCGCTTCCGGTATATCGCATGCCGCCGTTCATGAAGCAGGCCAATATTACCGCTGCCACCGCAGCCGAGAAAACCGTGTTTTGGCCCAATGCGTTTGACCAAGTGAAAGCCGCCACGAGCTTCGTGCTGAACCTGCAAACCATTCAAGGCGATGCGGAACCGCCGCGGAGCCACCAGTGGAACTTCAGTATCGAGCATGAAATCTGGTCGGGTGCTTCGCTGCGCGCAGGCTACATCGGCTCGCATGCCTTGCATTTGGGTCGCTTGATTGACAACACTGCGTTTACGGAAGACGCCGGCGACGGCCGGCGCGTGGTTCCCGGGAAGGAAGGCACACGCCGGAACCCCAACTTCGCGGAGATTCGCATGCGAGAATTCGATGCCACTTCGGATTATCACGGGCTGGCGATGTCGTTCAAGAAGCGGCTGAGCCAGGGATTCCAAACGCAGGTCTCCTACACCTACTCCAAGTCAATGGATACCGCTTCCAACTTCCTGGGTCAGGGCGAGACCTTTCAGAACTCGCAATGGTCGCTCATTCCCGAGGACCCTGACTTTGATCGCGGGCTCTCCGCCTTCGATGTGAGAAACAATTTTACCGTCAATTCCACCTATGAGTTTCCCTTCGGGAGGAACGCCGGTGGCGTAGCGAAAAAGGTCTTGGGAGGTTGGGGAATTAACACCATCCTGAAACTCCAGGACGGCGTTCCATTCACCGCGGAGATCGGCTTTGACCGGGCCCAGGAGGCCAGAAGCAACGGGCAGGCGGTTCGTCCCGACTTGCGGGCGGGCGCCAGCACGAATCCCACCAGCGGAGTGTCCTCTGGTTGCGAAGATCAACTAGGTCCTGCCGCCGGGACACCGTTGGGGACGCCGGACCTCTGGTTTGATCCGTGCGCCTTCGTGGTGCCGCGCTTGGGTTACCTCGGCAATCTGGCCCGCAATACCATCATCGGGCCGGGGTTGATTAGTTGGGACTTCTCCCTCAGCAAGAATACGCGGATGGGGGAGACCTTCAACGTGCAGTTCCGGGTCGAGTTCTTCAACTTCATCAATCGGGCGAACTTTGGAGAGACCAGCCGTACGATCTTCAATTCCTCGCAGAATTACATAGAAGCTGGCAGGGTCAGTGACACAGCTCCGGCACGCCAGATTCAGTTGGGATTGAAGGTGCTCTGGTAGGATTGTCGTCCGGATGTGGCGGACCAGACGCGCGGATCAATGATCCGCGCGTCTGCTGCCACGCTAGCGAGTGCTCTCCGCTTCGCATTAGACCCGCCACCGCAGATAAGATGCCCATGAACGCGAGAAAGTGATCAGGGTTGCTAGGCTAGGGCGGTTTACCAATTGGTGTATATCAGGGAATCGCCGTTAGTCATTTATTCCAAATGGCTAACGGAACATTATATAGATTCACCATCAGGGCAACCGTTCTAGACTAGTGACCGCTGGAGTGCGGCTTGCGGCGTAATCCCTGGTGAAATGATCTGTTTTAGTCGATTAATTATTCGACTATGGTGGAATAACTTGTCGTGGTTTCGATGGCACTTTCCGAGAGCGGTCTTCGGTTGACTGCATCGCCTCCCAAAAGCAGGCGATCTGCGAACAATTCCGCCCGCTGAGAACCGCCCTCTTCCCACCCGTCTGAGAACTCAAGAACGCAGTCGCCTACCAATATCAATACAGCGACGGGTTGGAAACTGCCCTAACTAATTGATTGCGAATGATATATTTTTGGCGGAGGAAGAGGGATTCGTTGGTCCTCTGAGCCCTGAAAACACGTAAGTTATTGAATTCGCGATTTGCACGATTTGCAGAATCATCCTCATCCCACCAATTT
>Ga0156015_1103_pt1 | contig 23686 bp, 33 predicted proteins | sample RifCSPlowO2_02_FD_107669 | JGI IMG/M metagenome (GOLD analysis project Ga0156015, IMG submission 107669) | Acidobacteria bacterium RIFCSPLOWO2_02_FULL_60_20
CTCTGTTCGAGGGCCTGTCACTTGCCCTCCTTCTCCATATGCTGGGCGTGACCGCGGCGGCTTTCGTTGTGATGCTGCTCTGTTCGAGGGCCTGTCACTTGCCCTCCTTCTCCATATGCTGGGCGTGACCGCGGCGGCTTTCGTTGTGATGCTGGCGATGTGGAAGAGAGGCCTGCGCGCCTACACTTCCGCCTCGTCGTGAGGCGGCTTTGAAGGAAATCCAGTCTCGGCTTGACGAGAGTCCGTCAATGACGTATCATTGGACCGGTTCGAGGGATTGATGAGTGCCGCGATTGCCTACACCAGCGTGTATGAGAGGCGCGTGGGCAAGCTTCTCCGGGCAGATGAGCGCGAGGCGATGGAACTTTACATTGCCGTCCACCCTGAAATACATCCAGTCGTTGCTGGCACGGGCGGAATTCGCAAAGCGCGATGGGGCCGCAGTGGAATGGGCAAACGAGCAGGCGTCCGAGTAATCTACTTCTATCGGTCAACGGCCGATGTACTCTACCTCCTCGACATCTATCCGAAAAGCGAGAAGGAGGATTTGACACCGGCGGACAAGCGGGAATTGAAGGAACTCGTAAATCGCCTGAGAGGATTCCAATGAGGAAGGCAAAGCATTCGAGGACAGGTAAGCGCTTGATTACCGCAATGCGGGAGGTTGTCGATCACGTCAAGGGAAAGCGCGCGCTTCCGATGCGATTCGTAGACGTTCCCGAAGAGGTAGATGTGAAGGCGATTCGGTCGAGGCTGGGCCTGTCGCAAGTGGAGTTTTCGCGGCGCTACGCTGTCAGCCAGCGTTCGCTCCAGGAGTGGGAGCAGGGACGTCGGCGGCCAGAAGGCGCTGTACGCGCCTACCTGACGGTCATCGAGCGGAATCCTAAAGCGGTCGAAAAAGCCCTCACAAGCAGGTAGCGAAACCAGCGGTAGCGCTGGAGGAAGCGATTCAGGAAGCGTGCGACTGGGTCGAGGAGCGCAAGGAACTGCGACGCCGATATGAGGAGAAAGCCCCCTTGTCCAACAAGGAGGTGCGAAGGTGCCCTACTTCCGGTTGGAATCGAAGCGCTTGGGCGGGGTTTCCAACGACGAATACGAGGACTCGGAAATGCAACGTATTGCCAAGCTTAAACATGAAACCAGAGAATATCTGAACTCCGTTTTGGATTCCACGTATCTTTGAGACCGCACCTGCCTGAAGTGCTGCCTAGCCAGGCGTTGCGGCCGGCTCCTCTGACTGTGTTAGGATGTGCCAGTAGCACACTTCTTTCGGAGGTTGGCCAACAGTGCGAAGCCAAAGGCTGCCGTCTATCTTGCTGCTCGTGGGGCTGGCCATCTTGCTCAGTGCCTGCTCGTCGGATCGCGCCGGACCAGGCACCCCCTCCGGCCAGTCGTCCGGGACAACTCAGGCTGCCAGGCCCCCGGAACCTGCCTTAGCCGCGCCGCCAGCCGCGCCGCAGCAAAACCCCGCGGAGCGGGCGCTGGCCGCTGCCCGGAGCAAAACCCGCGAGGAGCAAAAGGAATTCATCGCCAACCTGATCCTTGACGGCATCTTCTCGCAAATCGAGCTGAACGAGGGTGTCCCGCGCGTTTACCTGCGCCCTGCCTTCCGCCTGCTCACGCCAGAGGACAAGCATCTATATCTGGCAGTGGTCTACGCCTTCGCTTATCCCGATGGCGGCCGCTCGGAAAGCCAAGTTGTCCTGTTCGATTCAGTCAGCGGCGAGCCGGCCGGTGCCTTCACACCGGCGGGCCTGCAACTACATTAGCAACCACGCGGGCGACCCTCGCCTTGTGTGTCGTGGGCTTGTGCCATGTCAAGCGCTGGACGTCGGCCGCGATTCCGGCGAGACGATCAGGACCAATCCCTCCGCCCGCTCCACCCGGACGAGGCGACCGGCAGGGATCGAAATGGCTTGGCCGTCCGCGCGAGCCTGCCACAGATCGCCGGCAAGTTGAATGGTTCCCTCCGGCTCCAGGGGACGTTTGACCAAGCCCACCTGTCCGATCATCCGTTCGGCTCCGCTGGGGCTGGTGGTTTCGTAGGCGGAACGCAGGTGGGGATAGAGAAGAAAATCCTTCGCGACATACACCGCCCAGATGACCACGGCGGCCCACGCCGGAAATGCCAGCCAGCGATGCAAAGCAGCCAGCAGAACGGTGGCCAGCACCCAGCCGGGAATCTGTAGCAGGAAATATCGCGTCCGCGTCGTCACGATACCATCATTCTAGCAGGAGCCGGGGCGACCGTCCGGCGGGCGAGTGCTGGGAAGGCAGTTACGACTTGGTAGAGCTGCCGTGTCCATTGCGAGAACCGGCCGGCTTCCTTCCACCGGAGCGCTGCCGGCATTGCGGGACTCAAAGAAACAATCGTTCCTGAGATGGTGCGGATGAGAGGACTCGAACCTCCACGCCCCTGCAGACCTCATCCACCACGGGCACAAGCGGAATTTTACAGATCAAGTAAAACAGGTCTGCCAGTCAGTGCGTCATTGGGTATAATGGGCTTAGATGGACAAAATTTATCAAGTTTTCGCACAGTGGGATAGCGAGGCAGGCGCTTGGGTGGCGGAAAGCGATGATGTACCCGGGTTGGTTGCAGAGGCCGAATCACCAAATCTCCTCAGAGAAAAACTTCTGGTTTTGATTCCGGAGCTGCTGGAACTAAATGGGGTACTAGAAAAAAACGCCGGCCCGGTGCAATTCAGCGTGCGCTACCAGTATGAGGACAGCGGAGTAATCGCAACGGCTTCCTGATGGCCAGTTACACGCTCCGGCTGAAAGAAATCCTCCGTGACCGCGGTTGCTATTTTGAACGTTCGGGGCGCGGAGATCACGAGATCTGGTATAGCCCGATTACCGGCCGCCGTTTCCCAGTGGATCATAGAATTTTATCCCGCCACACCGCGAACGCAGTCTTGAAGCAAGCGGGCATTCCCAAGCAGTTTTGACTCCCTCGCACACTAAGGCCAGCCCCCACCAGCGTGTGGCGCCCATTTTGGCGGCAACGAAAATCGTATTGACGGTTTGGATACATTTGGTGCGGATGAGAGGACTCGAACCTCCACGCCCGTTAAGGCACTAGAACCTGAATCTAGCCGAACTCTCCCCCCACTTCCTCCGCACTCCCCTTTTCAAGCACTTACAACGGGGCAAGTTCCCCCGCTACCCCTGATAAACCCTCCAAGCGCATGGTCAGCGCTACCCTTTGCGCTACCCTTTCAGCATCGCGCAGGGGGCTTCCTGCCGGGAGAAGCTTCTTAGTTTGACACACAATCCACCCTCTTCAAAGTGGAAGGCACGGTATGGTACCGTCTCCTCCGGCCTGGGGGGCTGCCATCTTTTTTGTCCTCGTTCACTCAACTCCGGCCACCAGATAATTCTCAACAGGTTCTGAAACTTCGAAACCCACAAAACAGATTCTTCGGCTACACAAGGGGTCAACTCAGCCAGTGAGCCGCCGGTTTGGAAAGGAATCCTTCGAGTGTGATGCCCTGCCCGCCAACGAGTCGCTCGCTCGCGGAAGCCAGACAGGACTGCGATTATTGGGGGCGGGTGCAAGAACCGGCGCTTTTCCTTGAGCCGCTTCAACAGTTCGTACCAATTACTCAATACCATGAGTATATTTACTCAGGAACTCGGCAAACGCAACAAGTAACTGGCCAGCTTGGCTGGCATGGCGTTACAACCGGAGCATGAACGGTCGATCGCTCTCATGAAACGTCTATACCAGCATCTGATCGACGGAGATGACAAGGGAACGGCATTGCGCCTACGCTCACCTCAGAAATCAGACCCATGCCGAAGTTGCAATTTCTGAAGCAATTCGGGAGCCAGGCACTTCCCGTGTATTGGGCGGGTTTCACGTTGGTCGGAGACGGCTCAACGCCAGTCTTCAGGTGAACTCTCAGATCGGGACTCTGGCTCGGGTCGGCATTGCCCCAGAGCGATTAGAGGATATTCTCCTAGTAGTATTCTCCGAGTGGGCCGTGACTCAGGCAGAACCGACGCTCACGAGAATCGCACTTAACTTCCCACAAAGAATCCAGGGGCGTTGGTAACGTCAACTCCAGGTTAGGGCGTGTTACGGGATTTGAACGCTTTCGGTTCTGGGCTGATGTGACGAGCAATGGCGAAGGCGCACATCACGGCTCTACTTAGAAGCCTCCACTCCCCGACTCTTCCCTGTGTACCACGCAGACCATGAACTGATCACGGAAGCGACGTATTCAGAGGCGGCTTGGTCCGCTAACAGATGGTCGGCCCCCTCGATAGCGACGAAACTCTTCGGGTGCTTGGCCGCTTCAAAAATGCGGTGGGCATGCTCGATGCCGACAATTTTGTCCGCAGGAGAATGCAGGACGAGCAGGGCCTTGTCCAGTTCGCCGATGGCACGGCGCAGGTTGTATTCCTGGAGGTCTTCCAGAAGCTGACGCTTAATCCGGAATTTCCGGCCGGCCACAACTACTTCGGCTTCGCCTTTCGTCTCAATCTGCGGCACGGCCGCGCTGAGAAGTGGGCGGAGGTGACTGGGATCGCAAGGAGCTCCGATTGTAACTACTGCCGTAGACTCGGGGATGCGGCCTGCCGCGGCCAAGACCGCAGAACCTCCCAGGCTGTGCCCAATGAGTAGCTCTGGATGGCCGAGATTCTCACCCAAAAAGTTCGCCGCAGCCAGCAGATCTTCCAGATTGGAGGAAAAGTTCGTATCCGCAAAATCTCTCTCGCTCTCCCCCAGTCCCGTGAAGTCAAACCGCAGGACAACGACGCCTCTGTCGGCCAAGGCCCGGCTGATCCGGCTCACCGCATGATAATCTTTCGAGCAGGTGAAGCAGTGAGCGAATAAGGCATAGGTAACTGGCTGGCTTTTTGGACGATCCAAGCGGGCGGCCAGTTTGCTTCCAGTATGACCTGGAAAGAACATTCGCTCCGACTGCATCTCCATAACATTTTCCTTCGAGTGAGTAAATGTAGCTTGCGATCCCCGCGATGGCCAAAGGTCCTATAGGACTCGAACTTCGTAATCACGATTCTCCCACTGTTCTCTCTTAGGCCAAAAGAAAGTAAAACGGATGGGCGCTCGCTGTTGCATCGATACGGGGATGTCCACATAGTAGATTTCGAGACCGCTAACAGAGGCAGCCGTTTCGTCGATGATCTGCCACTCATCGAGGGTCCAGCGCAGCCGAAAAGGTTCGGGAGCCTGCACGCGCAGGACCTCTCCCCGCGATACTTGTCTCACCTGTCGAACGGGTTTCCAGAGCTCGAGGTCCTTACGGCCGACGCCCTTAAGGTAGCGGTCCGCCACTCCTGAGATTAGGTCAAACACCCTTCCATCGGATGCAGAACGGACGAGTTTGACATATTCGGCGTGCGCCCACATCAAAGGCCTGGCTGATCCAGTTGGGCGTCCCAGAAACATCCGGTGTTCGGGACGATCGGCTTCATCCCAGACCTGTTCCGGCAGCATGCACCCCTGAGAGGCAAATTGCTCCATTGCCCGGAGGTACGGCATCACATCCCGACCGGCGGCAAGCTCGTAATGTCCTCTTTCGCCTGTCAGGAGGGGCCACGCACGCCCTTGTCCCGATCCTTCATATGGCCCGCCATCGGAACGTTGGCCGTATCCGTCATGGTTATACCGCCGCCAGCAGGGACCAAAGGACGTATCCACCTTTAGCACCGCATCCACGACCCGAAGCGAATCCTCAATCAGCGTACCTCCCGACTTCCGGATGCCATACCGCACCAGCTCCAGGAAACCCGCATCAACAATGTCTTTGGCAGGAAACTGCCAGGGTTGATTTGGCGGTTGATTGTGGATCACGAGAATCCCACGGTTGGGATCTTCGTCCGGGGGAACATCGTTTACGTCAACGGGATGGATACGAATGTAGTGCTGTTGAATTCCTGGCACAAGGCTTCCCTGAGTTGTGACCGTCCACCGTTCAACGTGCGACTCCAGGAAGTCGGCATACTCTTCGAGAAAGGTCGCCGTGATTTCCTGACCATGAGCCTTGGCAAAATCCGCCGCACACACTAGGGCAGCAATGCTCGCTGCCAGCGTGGATGGCGAGTAACCACCGTTTTCCTCCCAGCGCTCCTGCTGAGTCATCGGCCCTTGCCGAATCAGGTAGGCGGCGGCCGCCTTGACCATGGGGTAAGGATCGAACTCACCCAGCGCCTCCGCTTTCCACAATCGCCAGGCCAGGATGATTGGGAACGCAACCTCGTCAAGCTGGATGCCACGCCAGTACGGTGTTCCGTCGAGCCAGAAATTTTGTGGGAATCCGCCATCGCGTTGCTGCGAACAGGCCAAATAAACCAGCGCCCTACGCGGGGTCTCTATGTCGTTGCCGGCCAGTAATCCGGTCGCGCTATTGACCATGTCGCGAGTCCAAACGAGGTGGTACCCACCCAATTCCTCGTCTCCTTTGGCATCTCCCCAGGGAATGCTAGCGGAGGCGATCAAAGCACCAGCAAAGGTTTTGTCCTCATGCGCGAGCAGCAGGGATCGGCTGGTGCGAAAGAGGCAGCCTTCGTCGCCGGAGTAATGGGCAAGATCCGGAACGCTGTGACGCACCCTCAGCCACTGCTGCGTGAATCGTTGCCGGTGGGTCCCAAAGGGAACACTGAACGATTGAAGAAGCGAAGAAACTGTTGCATGAAGACCGTCGCCGAATGCGATCCCCAGGACGAATCGGTTTGTCTTCGTAACGTCTACCTGCCCGATCACGGCGATATTCCCTTCGTCCGCTCGATCAAACTCCCAGTCCAATCGCCGGTTCTGACTTAAATCCTGCCAGCCGTCGCTAAACCCCACATATCCGCATGAAGTCCTGAGGAATCCCGTGTTTGCTCCCATTGCCAAATAGGTTCGTTCCTTCCACGCGACCAGAAGGTTGGTTCCCGCGACATTGTGTCGTTGCGCCGAATTGCCCCAACCGCCACCGCCAACATGCGGGGCGAGCAAGGCATAGATCTGCAAGCGACCGACCCACTCCGGCGCTGGCTCCATCTTGACCTCGAGCAGCACGCAAGGTTGGTGAGGGTCGGTAATGATCTCCTTGATCAACTGGTAGCGTCCTTCGGGGTCCGTCCCGACAACGCGGTACCCAAGGGAATCCCGCTGAATATAGGAAATCTCACTGGTTAAGTCCCGCTTTTCTTCATGGAAAAATGTCTCACCGTCTGTGATCAAGAACTGCATGTCGCGGATCTGCGGGCAGTCAATGGTCGGATAGTAAATTTCGTTTAGGATGCCATGCGATAGAGTGAACCAGACACGGCTGGAGCTCGAGTAGGCAGTTCCGATTCCTTCCTTGGAACTGGATGTCCACTTGGGAGGGATTCCAGGGGCGCCGAAGGGATATGAATAGTTTGCGGTCGGTGCCATTGGATTACCCACAGATACGCGGGCCCGGTGTCGACCGAGACGCGTGACCGCCAGTAAGAAACCGTCTCCCAATTAGGCTGCGGTCTACTTTTGCACGACGAGGCGCGTCGCTCGCCGTCTCTCCGGCGTGATTGTCGGCATCGGGAAAACTCAATCCGAGCGATAGGATTTGCTCACCGTGCGAAGGAGCTGTGGTTCTCCCCTCTCCTTTCATCGCTCGTAAAATAGATCCGCATCCATGTGCGAGCCTGTCGCAGATTCGTGTAATCGACATCGTACATTCTCCGTTTTTCTCAGAATGGTCAAATGTGCTTTCAAGACTTCTGATGGCTGACTAGCGGTATAGAGTCATCAGGTTTGGTCCCTACTGGTGGAGGCGACATTCCCCCCGCTGGACGCCTCCACGAGTCGGGATCGGTTGCGCGGCAAAGTGCTCTTCCCTTCAGAAACGAATAGTGAATCCAGCCGAAGGCTGCGCCACATGGGCAACTTTGTCCAAATTCAGACTTGCGAAATCGAAGTCCGGCGACTTGAACACCAGCCCACGGTACTCAACTTTCAGGGCTACGTGGCGCGTTACGTCAAAATCAGCGCCGCCGCCGTATAAAAAAACAGCCTTCGACTGGGTATCGATCAGATTGGCGATGTCTCCTGTGTTGTTGTCGGTCGGGTCGAAGATCAGAGCTCCAGTCCCCGCCAGAACGTAAGGCCGTACCCTGTTGATGTTGACCGGGGGCGTGAGCACGAAGGCGCCCGTTAATTGGTTCACGTTGGACTGCACGCCATAATTCCACGCAGGCGTAATGAAGTTCTGTGTGGTCCGTGCATACCCGTAGTTTCCTTCCGCGGCGATCCAAGGGTTAAAGCGATAACGGAAGCCGACGAGAAATCCACCTTTATCTGGCGATGTCCGGGAGATTCCATTCCCGTCCGAGTTCTTGGTGAAAAATCCGGTGCCTTGCCGCGTCACCTCTCTGCGGTAGGCTTCCCACTCCTGCGCCTTGGCAGCCGAGGAAAGTACAAGCAAGACGCCAACAGTCGTTGCAAGCAAGATCAGTCTTCGAAGCATTTGTTCCTCCCTATATTGTCTGTCGCGAGATTTGACTTCCTGTCTCATTGGCACAGATTCAGCTTCGGGGCAAAGGATGCATAGTGAACAGCAGCACTAGCTGTCATTTTCCAGGAAAGATTCGGCTGTTCTGGCTGCGCTCTAGGAAAATGAATCATTCTGCGGATTCGTGAATCTAAGGTCATTTTAGGGTGCCTCGTGCCGTGGGTGCAGGGCCAGAGAGTTTATTCTTGACCGATCGTTCCAAATGTTCTATGCTGTGTGTTGGGGAGCCAAGAAACATGCCCTGGGAAAAGCAGTTCGACGTCGATCAAGTCCTGAACAAGGCCATGCAGGCCTTCTGGAGCCGGGGCTATGAGGCGACGTCCATGCAAGAACTCGTGGACCGCACGGGCATCAACCGCGGCAGCCTTTATTCAACCTATCGGGACAAGCACGCGCTTTTTCTCGCCGCATTGCGCAGGTACGCCGAAACGATTCACCACAGGCGTCTGGCAGACCTGGGGTCCAGGTATGGACCACGAGAAGCAATCCGCCAGTCGCTTTTGGCGTTTATCCCGCAAGGACCAACAAAGGGAGGCAACCGCGGCTGTTTCTTGACCAATACTGCCTTAGAGCTCGCGGCGCACGACCCGGAAGCGGGAAGGATCGTTGCTCAGGCCCAGAAACAAACCGAGGCATGGTTCGCCCGCATGATCCAGAAGGGGAAGGCTGTCGGCGAGATCAGCCCACAGGTGAAACCCGCGCAAGCCGCCCAGGGCTTATTGGCGTTATTGATCGGACTGTCGGTGCTGAATCGCAGCCGACCCGAGCGAGCGCTGCTCCAGGCGATTGTGGATGATGCCATCCGGCGCCTGGGGTGATTTTTTTGACCTTGTGTGGAACGATCATTCCATACTGTGCTGCAGTATAACCTGAATCACATAGGAGGAGGAAAGACATGAACTATAGAAACAAGATCACAGCTATGGCAAGCACGCTGGTGTTCTTCTCAATGGCAACCGCGCAGGCCCAGCTTCCTGATCCCGGTTTAACCGTGGAAAAGGGACGCACGGCCCTGGTAGTTACCGATCCCCAGAACGATTTCCTGAGTCCCGAAGGTGTGACCTGGGGACTGGTAGGCAAGAGTGTCACTGCCAACCGTACGGTGGAAAACATCGAGACTCTTTTCAAATCGGCCAAGAAGACCGGCATCGAGGTCTTTATTTCGCCTCATTACTACTACCCAACGGACAAGGGCTGGCAGTTCGGGGGCGCGGTCGAAACAATGATGCACGGCGTCAACATGTTCAGCCGCACGGGGGCGCTGACGTTAGACGGGTTTGCCGGATCGGGTGCGGACTTTCTGGCCCGCTACAAGCCACTGATTGAAGACGGCAAGACCGTGGTCGCTAGTCCGCACAAGGTGTATGGCCCGGAAAGCAATGACCTGGCACTGCAACTCCGCAAGCGCGGAATTACCAAGGTCATCCTGGCGGGGATGTCCGCGAACCTCTGTGTCGAAGCGCACCTGCGCGAATTGCTTGAAGAAGGTTTTGAAGTCGCGGTCGTAAGTGACGCCACGGCAGCTGCACAGGCTCCGGGGTTGGACGGCTACGCCGCCGCGCTCACCAACTTCCGCTTTTTGGCAAGCACGGTATGGACTACCGAGCAGGCAGTCAGCGCAATGAACCCTGGAACCATCGTGTCTCAGAAAGCGGGGGGCGATTCTCACACCCAATAAGGGTGGGAAACCATTTCGGAACTGGGTACCCGGAACACCAAGGGACGGATCATCGTCCCTTGGATCGTTCTCCCAGGCCAAACTCCTTAACGCTTGATGCTATTTGAGTACAGAGAAGCGAAGTACGAATCTTGAAATCATAGGAGAACCAAAATGACTAGCGAACACAAACTGACCCAACCACCTACAACCACTCATAACCTTGAGCTAACGTCCACGGCCGTCCTCGAAAAGGACCAGGCGCAAGTGCGCCAGAACGGGAATTGCAAAGCGACGCAGTCGACCAGCGAATGTTGCCTTGACGTTCCGATGCAGAAGCCGGCCGGGAATTTCAATGCTGCAGGACAGCAGTACCGCTTTGAGCGTTTGGCGCTTCCGCTGGTGCTAAAGGACCTCTACTTCAGCAAGGGCGATCCCGGTCCAGGCGACCGCGTGCCAGAGTTTGATCTCCCGACTGTGGACGGAGGTCGCTTCCGGGCGAGCGACCTCGCCGGCCCGGCTCTGTTGATCTTCGGGTCCAGCACCTGCCCCGTAACGGACAACGCCGCCCCCGGCCTCAACGAGCTGTACCAGCGCTTTGGCAAGCGCGTACGCTTCGTCATGGTCAACGTCCGCGAAGCGCACCCCGGCAAAGCATTTCCGCAACCCAGAACGCCCGACGCGAAGATGGCGCACGCAAAGCGGCTACGCAACCTCCACCGCTTCGAGTTCGAGGTAGCGGTCGACGACGTGGACGGCACCCTGCACCGCGCCCTGAGTCCGAAACCCAACTCAGCCTATGTGCTGGGAGCCGGCGGGACGATACTCTTCCGCGCGCAATGGGCCAACGACACGAAAGCCCTGGCAGCGGCCCTGGAAGCTATCGTGGCCAGCAAATCGCCCCGTCGCTCTCAGAGCGGCGGTATGGTTACGCCCATGCTGCGGATGTTTCGTAATATCGCGCCTGCTCTCGACCGAGCCGGTGCCGGCGCTTGGGCGGACATGTGGCGCGTAGCGCCCCCGCTCGCAGCCGTCGCCTTCGCACTCAAGGCTCTTGGCGTGCGCCCGCGCAAAGCCTAACACACGCCAAGTAAGTATCCGGCGCCGTCACGCCGCCGTGTTCGGCGCGTTGTTGTTGCCCCTGTGTGGAACGGATGTTCCACACAGTATGACAACACGACTTGAATCTCAAACCATAGGAGAACTCAATGACTAGCGAATGCATACTAACCCAGCCGCCTGCGAGCAGGTTTGAAGCCAACCACAAATTCATGCTCGTCGGGGGCCACCGTATCGCCTATCTTGATGAGGGCAGCGGCCCGCCCGTTCTGCTGATCCACGGAATCCCGACATCCAGCCTGCTATGGAGGAACATCATCCCGGTGCTGGCCGAGACCCATCGGGTAATCGCGCCCGACATGTTGAACTATGGCAAGTCGGACAAGTCCGAGGATGCAGACGTGTCCATCGCGGCACGGAGCCGGCTGATGGTGGAGGTGCTCGATGTCCTCGGCCTTCCGCGCGCGGACGTGGTGGCCCACGACATCGGCGGAGGTGTCGCCCAGATTATGGCGGTCAACCATCCGGAGCGCATTCAGAAGCTTGTACTGAGCAACTCCGTCTGCTTCGATTCCTGGCCGATTCCCGAGTTCAAGCCCCTGCAGGCGCCCGGCGCTGAAACCGCGATGAGTCTCGAAGTATTCGTCAGCATGATGCGGGAGTTCCTGCCGCGGGGTGTCCATCGACCGGAAACTCTCACACCAGAAGCACTCGAAATCATCATGGAGCCATGGGCGAGCGAGGAAGGCAAGCACGCCCTGTTCCGCAACTTCCGGCGCTTGAACCCTGAGTACACGCAGGCGATTGCCAGCGAACTGAAACGTCTCAGCCACGAAACGCTGATCTTGTGGGGCCGCCAGGATCCCTTCCAGAAACCGGCCTATGCAGAGAAGCTCCGGGATGCGATACCGAATGCCCGATTGAAGTGGATCGAGGAGGCCGCGCATTGGGTCATGGAGGAGAAACCCAATGAGGTGGCGGCCGAGTTGAAGGCGTTTCTGGCCTGAGAATTTACGGATGAGGCCAGGCTGCGGGGTCGCGATGCCTTGTTCAGTCCTCCAACGGGAGACCGACCCCGCTAAGCCTTCTGCGTTCTAGCAAGATTTACAGGCAATGGCATGCTCGCTCGGTGTTCGAAAGACAACATTCCAACCGCAATAGGAGAAGGATAACTATGAATGCATCGCCCGCAGTAAAACAGGACATAGCCACCCTTGGTCACAACATCTTTGGGCAATGTGGTGAAAAGGTACTCGTGTTTCACGACTGGATGGGGGACTCGTCCAATTACGAGCCATTGCTTCCCTACCTCGACCCAAACACCTACACCTACGTGTTCGCTGACTTACGGGGATATGGAAAGTCCCGGCATCTGGCCGGCACCTACTCTGTTGAGGACGTAACGGAGGACGCGTTCCGCCTTGCCGACAAACTTGGCTGGAAGCGTTTCCACGCCGTTGGCCACTCGATGACCGGCATCGTCGTTCAGCGCATGGCTCTGGATGACTGGACCTCCGATGCAAAGCGTTTGAAGAGTGTCGTCGCAATCACGCCAGTATCCGCGGACGGCTATCCTGCAGATGAGGAAACCAAGCAGTTCCTTTGGAACTTGATCGGTCAGCGTGATCTTTCTGAGCAGGGCTCCTCCCTGCTTACCGGGAAGCGGCTGGCGCCTGCCTGGGGGCACTTCAAGGCCAACCGGCACTTGCAGACCTCCACTGCGGAGGCCCTCAAGGGCTATTACCGAATGTGGTTGGGGACGGACTTCTCCGCAGCGGTACGCAAGGCCAAGGTCGGAACTCCGTTCCTCGTGATCGGAGGACGACAGGATCTTCCTGGATTCCAGGAGGAGCACCTGAGAAAGACCTTCGGGGCGTGGTATGCAAATGTGGCATTCACGTTCATTACAGATGCAGGACACTACCCGATGCATGAGACACCCGTCTACCTCGCCAGCCTCGTCGAGCGATTCCTCGAGGTTCACCGCTGAGCCGTTTGGGACCGAAGAACGTAGTGCCGATACGTTGGGAATAAACCGTACCAATTGGACGGTTATAGAAGGCGAGGGGAGAATTTGCAGTGAAACGACGGCAAGCCCAGCGCAAGCGGTTTCAGGAAGTCGCTCTGCCTCATCTCAATGCCCTCTACCGAACGGCGTGCCAGATGGTTGGGCAGGACACCGCGCCGGACCTGGTGCAGGAAACGTTCCTGCGCGCCTGGAAGTACTTCGACAGCTTTGACGCTGGAACCAATTGCCGGGCATGGCTGTTCCGGATCCTGCGCAACGGCTGGATCACAAATTGGCAGAAGCGTCGTTTGGAGCTCCCTTGCGTTGACGTGGAGATTGAACAAATTGAGGCGTACTACGACTGGGAAGATGATTTCTTGAAAGAGGAGCTCTCGGCAGAAGTGCAAGAGGCTCTTTCGGGGTTACCTGAGGATTATCGAATGGCTGTTCTTCTCGCTGACGTCGAAGAATTCTCCTATCGGGATATCGCACACATCATGGACTGTCCAATCGGTACCGTAATGTCACGAATCAACCGCGGTCGGAGGTTGCTGGGCCGCCTGATTCGAGCCCGGCGAGTAAGTTCATTGCCCGCCCGGCCGGCAATTGTGCCGCGACAGTCTTCTGGGAGTGAAAAATGATGAATTGCAAAAGACTCAGAGAAACTCTCGACCTTTACGTAGACCACGAACTGGCGCCGGACGCCATGGTTGAAGTGGACGCGCACATTACTGAATGTGCCGCATGCCGGAGCGCAGTAGAAGGTCTGCTTCGTCTCCGGGGAGCGGTCAGGAAGGCGGTAGAGACGCCAGTGCCGCCCCGAGAACTGCTGGAGAGTGTGCGCAGCGTAATCTCACCCCCCTGGTATCACGCTGCGCCTAGGTGGGCCATCGCGGCCACGCTGGTGCTGGCAACGGCGCTCGCCCTCCTGGTTCCTGGCGTTCGGGGCAAGGTCGCCACGGGACTTGATTATCTCTCGTTCACGCTGGACAACTCTCGGCAAATTGAAATGGAAGGAACGCTACTGTGTCGAGATCAGCAGTTGCAAAAGCAATACGGTTATCCGGCCCTCTGCCGCATCACGGGACATCACGGTTGGCTTGTGACCGCCGACGGCCGGTTTTGGAGCATTTTGGAAGGTAGTGCTTCTCATGACCTCATTCACGATTCCTCGCTACTGGGACGCAGGGTAATTGTTCAGGGGCGCTTGTTTCGAAGGGCCGGCTCGATTGAAGTAAACAGTTTCCAAATACTCTAGGGCCCGGTGGGCGACTCGCATGCGTGCGTTCGTGCGGTGGAAAACAACGTCGTAGAAAGGACCGGAATTCATGGGTGGAGTCTCTATCGTCGCAGCCTTTAGCGCTGGCCTGATATCGTTCTTGTCTCCCTGCGTTCTTCCGCTGGTGCCCGGTTACATTTCCATGGTTTCCGGCGCGAGCGTGGACGAACTGAAGGCGGAAGACAACACCAGGGTTCTGAGGAAGGTGCTGCTTCATTCTCTGCTGTTTATTGCTGGCTTCTCCATTGTGTTCATCAGCCTAGGCGCATCGGCCACCTGGCTCGGCCAGGTCTTGCTTTCCCGCATGTCGCTGCTCTATAAAGTTGCCGGTGTCATCATCATCATTTTTGGCCTTCATCTCACCGGCCTGCTCCGAATCGGCTTTCTGTACCGGGACAAGCGCTTTCATTCGGCAGGAAAACCCGCCACCGCCCTGGGCGCCTTCGTGATTGGTTTGGCATTCGCTTTTGGCTGGACCCCATGCATCGGCCCGATTCTGGCTGCCATCCTGGGCTTGGCGGCCAGCCAGCAGACCGTCAGCGCGGGCATCACGCTGCTGGCCGTTTATTCGCTGGGTTTGGCGATTCCCTTTTTGCTCACCAGCCTGGGAATTAACCGCTTCCTTAGATTTTATGACCGGTTCCGGGTGCACCTCCGCCAGGTGGAGGTTTTCTCCGGAGTCATCCTGATCCTGTTGGGTGCCATGATCTATACGAATCAGTTCACGCGCCTGTCGGGTTACCTGTCATTCTTGAATCGGTTTGCATTATAGGCAGCGTGCTCGCCTAGACGCTGGATTGCCTATCACGGAGAGGATAAATCAAAGCGATGCGTAGTCTATTGAGAAACATATGCGTTGTTGCAGTATCGGGGGTGGTCTTCACATCGGGATGGCTCGTCGGTCAACAAAGGGCGGCGACCCAGAGGACAGTCGTTCATGCGGTAGCCTGGACCGCCAAGAACGATGCCACGCCGGAAGGTTTGGAGGATTTCCGGCGAGCAACTGAGACGTTGGTGGACACCATGCCGGGTTTGCGGAGGGCATGGGTGGGCAAGCTACGGCAACCTCTCGTCGTCGGGGACCTCCGTCGTGATTATGGCTTGATTCTCGAATTTGAGAATCTCCCAACCCGGGAAGCTTATTCGAGCCACCCCAATCGCGTTCCCTGGGCAGCGGTTTGGGAGAAAGTCCGCATTCCCGGTTCAACGAATTTTGACGTACTCGGAGAATAGCTTCCGATTTGCTCTCGTCCTTGCTATTAGAGCGAGACCAGAAAGATTCGCAGCGCGTGAAACACCATCTAGGAGGTCGAACGTCAATGAAATTGCTACCTTGGATACCGTCGTGGTTGCTTACCACCATTTGGGCATTTCTGCCGCTTCTGATATGGGCGCAAGCGCAGCAGGCAGCGCCTCCCCCCATCTCCACCGGAATCGCTGTCGGTCAGAAAACTCCCCCATTTCGTTTGATGGACCAGTCCGGCAGGATGCAGGATTTCAGCTCGATCCGCGGACCTAACGGCGCAGCGCTGTTTTTCAACCGCTCGGCGGATTGGTGACCCTACTGCAAGACGCAGCTCGTCGAGCTGCAACAATACATAGAGCAGTTTCGCGCGCAGGGTCTCGGCGTGGCCGTGATTACCTACGACTCTGTCGAAATTCTGGCCGATTTTGCCAAACGGCAGAATCTTACGCTCCCGCTATTGTCAGACCCGCAGTCGGCGACCATCCGGGCGTTCGGGATCTTGAACACGACGGTGCCCACGGACAATATGGCTTACGGCATTCCATATCCAGGAACGTACATCGTGGATGCCGATGGCGTTGTGAAATCGAAGTATTTCGAAGACCGCTACCAGGATCGTTACTCCGCCCCGACCATTCTGCTGCGGGAATTTGGATCCGCTGCCGGCACGCGAGAGACCGCGACGAAGACAGATTACCTGGAGATGAAGCACTACTCGACGCGTGACGTCGTGCGGCCGAACCTGCGGTTCACGCTGGTGGCGGACTTTGTGCTGCCTCCCAAAATGCATGTCTACACACCGGAGGTTAAGGGTTACATTCCGATCAAGCTGGAACTGGATGTTTCGCCTAACTTCACGGCGCACGCTGCGGAGTATCCAAAGGGGGACATTCTCTTTCTCCCGGCGATTAACGAGCGGGTGCCTGTCTATCACGATTCGTTCCGGATCACCCAGGATGTGACCATGGCCGCCGCGAACGACCTGGAGGCGGTGCTTTCGGGAAACCGTGAGGTGAAGATCACCGGCAGCTTGCGATACCAAGCCTGCGACGACAAGATCTGCTACTTGCCGCAGACGTTGCCTCTGGAATGGACTTTGAAGGTGGAGCCGCTGGATCGGCAGCGCGTTCCGGAGCCGATTCAACACAAACCTCCCGCAGCTTCCGGCGCAAGATGAAGGAGTCCGGAGCAGACCCTGAGTGTTGATCGTCAAAGGGTTTCTGATGCAAAGCACACTACTCTTATGGGAGAGTCGCTGGCCGATGGGCAGCCAGCACCTCCCGCATGTGGAGTTCTTGGGATTGCAGCTTTTCCGGCTCCGGCACAACTCCCAGGCCGTCGGCAACACGGTTCATAAAGTTGAAGTACGCGACGATGACCACTACATCGAAGATGTTTTGATCGGTAAAGCCTGCTAACCTTAATTCGTCGATGTCCGCTGCGGAAATCTCCCTTGGAATGTCGTTCAGCTTCCGGGCAAAGCGCAACAAGACGCGGTCTTTCTCGTCCAATATCGCCAGCGTCCAGTCATCCTTCTGCAAGGCGGCGACGAGCGCGTGATCACGTGTTACGGCACGGAGAAACTCTCCGTGAGAAATCAGTCAATAATGGCATCCGTTCCAGGTTGACACGGCGGTGGAGAGTATCTCCTCCCAGCGGCGGCTAAGTGACGTACCGCCGAAGGTCGCCAGATCGGATAACTTCACGACCTGCTCCAACAGCTCGGCCTTCATGCTAAACGCCTTTAAGACGGGGGAAACTCGCTTCTGTTTTCTGACAATCCGGATGTAATCGTAAACTTCTTTCAGCTTCCCTGTAGCTTGATCGTCCTCTACGACGGGCAAATAACCCATTGCTTTCTCCCATAATAGGAAGTGGTCGTGTTCTAGTATTGACTGTCCGCTTCACGCCACGAGAGCTAGGCGGCAGTCCAGTTCAGCCAGCGGCTTAGCAGTGCTTTGACAAAGGGCGTGAGGCGGGTACGATTGTAACTGTCGGCAGCCTTTCTGATGGCCTCGGCCTGCGTTGGATAGGGATGAATCACGCTTGCAATGCCTCTCAACCCGATTTTGTGCACGATGGCCAGGCTGATCTCATTCATCATCTCCCCGGCATGCCGCGCGACGATAGTAGCGCCCAGAATCTGGTCTGTCCCCTTTTTCACGTGGATCTTGACAAACCCCTCTTCTTCGCCGTCCGCGATGGCGCGGTCCACTTCACTCAGCGGGACATGGAAGGTATCCACGGCAATGCCCTTTACCCGCGCCTCTGCTTCATACATGCCCACGTGCGCAATCTCCGGATCGGTGTAAGTGCACCATGGAATTGTCAAAGTGGTCCATTTCTTGCGACCGAGAAAGAGGCTGTTCTGGATCACAATTCTTGCCGTCGCATCAGCGGTGTGGGTAAACTTGTAGGCGAGGCAGACGTCCCCTGCTGCATAAATGCGCGGATTTGTGGTCTGTAGGCGGTCGTTCACATGGACGCCCGCCTTGGTGTCGTATTTCACTCCTGCCGTTTCCAGGCCAAGGCCTTCCACGTTGGGGGCGCGTCCGATTCCAACCAGGATTGTATCCGTCCCGATCACAAACTCTTTGCCGTTGCTCTCCAGATGAACCTGCTTCTCTCCACGAGAGCAAACCACTCGCTTAACCTTCGTGTTTAGAAGCGTGGTGATGCCATCCCGCTCCAGGGCGCGCGCAAGAATTTGCGTAGCGTCCGGGTCTTCGCGAGTCAGAAACCGCGGAGCCATCTCAACAATCGTGACCTGACTACCCAACCGGCGGAAGGCCTGGCTGAGTTCGCAGCCGATGGGTCCGCCGCCCATGACCAGCAGTCGATTGGGGCGCTCCGTCAGGTTGAAAATAGTTTCGTTCGTAAGATACCCAGCATCTGCCAGACCTTCGATTGGGGGAACAACTGCGCGAGCACCTGTGGCAATCACGGCCTTCTTGAAGCGCAGGCGCTTTCCGGCAACCTCCACACTGTCTGGCCCGGCGAAGTGTGCGTCACCCAAAAAGACATCCATGCCCAATTCCTGGAATCGCCGTACTGAATCGTGATCGCTGATGTGCGCGCGGATTCGCCTCATGCGTTCCATGACTGTGCCGAAGTCTGCTTGCGCATCCTTCGGAACGGGGGCCCCCAAGCTGCGGGCGAGCTTGAACTCGGCTATAACGCGGGAGGCTCGGATCACAGATTTCGAGGGCACGCATCCCGTATTGAGGCAGTCGCCGCCGAAGAGCTGCCGCTCGACCAGCGCTACCTTAGCGCCGAGCGCCGCGGCGCCGGCAGCCGTTACCAGTCCGGCGGTGCCTGCCCCGATGACCACCAGGTTGTAGCGTGGGGCCGGGTCAGGATTCTTCCAATCTGGCGGGTGTACGTTAGAAACCAGCGTTCGATTGTGCTCATCGTCAGGGTAAATTCCGGGATGCATTCCCATTCCAACGGGTCCAACCTGCGGCAGCGCCGTATTCATATCCTCCCTCGCTGTTCTCTCTTGGAGAGTTCGCTTTGATTCAGCCTCCGGCGTGCGTACCGCACAAGGATTATCACAACGACCGCAGCGATTGCTATCGTCGCGATGACGCCCCAGGAAACTTCCTCGCGTGAAATTCCCGTGAAAACGGCATCCGCTCCCACTACATAGAGCACCGTTCCCGGCAGCATGCAAAGCCAGGACCAGAATACGTATGTCCGGAAGGAAATATTGGTGAGGCCGAACGCGTAGTTGAGCAGATCATACGGGAACAATGGCACCAAGCGGGTTAGACCGACAATAATGGCCCCGCGTCTTGCGGTCAGCTGATCAATCTGCTGAAACTTCTCGTTACCCGACAGCCAGCGGGTGACGGCGTCCCGCGCAAAATAACGGGAAACGAGGAAAGCAAGAGAAGCCCCGAGCGTGGACCCAATACTATCTACGATCACACCTAGAAACGATCCGAAGAGCGCACCGGCAGTCACCGCAAGGATCGACCCCGGAAGAGCCAGAACCGCAGAGAGTGCAAACATCACGATGAAAACCACCGGTCCCCAGGGTCCCAGCGACCTAATCCAGTCGCGCAAAGCCCCCAGGCGGTCTCCGAGGCCGAACAGATGACCCAGGATGAAAATCGTTGTGATCGCAGCCAGCAGGACGACCGGACGCCACCACGGTGCTTTCTTTCTATCGCCAGCTTCGGGTTTAGCTTCCATGCCTGGGACTCCAGCCACTACTGGCAACGGGCTCTGCTTTATGAGTCTGTTCTTTCCTGCGAACTCTTGAACCATTTCCGCCATAGTACCAATCATGAATGCGGGAAGGAGGAACGCCCAAATAATATGCCGCCAGATAGGCTTGGTTGAGGAGAGTCGTCTTCCACACTCCCTTTTTCACCCAGCGTCGGGCTGACGTAACTACCGGAACCGGCGCGATCCCGATTCGGCCTTGCTTGCGCAGGCGGCGGATCAGTTCCACATCCTCCATGATTGGCACCTCAGGGAATCCGCCAACCGCTCGAAAGCCATCCGCTCGCAGAAAAATCGCCTGATCACCAAACGGCAGTTGCCAACACGCGGACCGCCAGTTCGCCATTCGTTCAATCATTCGCAGCCCGCGCATGGGAGCATCCATCTTCAGGCGGAAGGCGCCAGCAACGATTCCAGGCTCTGATAAGGTACGGTGAACGTAAACTGGCCAGTCCTCTGGTAGCCGCGTGTCAGCATGAAGGAAAAGGAAAATCTCCCCGGAAGCGATCTTCGCTCCCGCATTCATTTGCCTGGCACGACCAGGGGCGGAAACGCATACTTTGCAGCCTTCGGCCGCCGCTACTTCTGTGGTCCCATCGCAACTCACGCCGTCCACTACAATCACCTCTACATCCTTTGATCGTGCGGGCAAGCACTTGGCCAAAGTAGCGGCCTCGTTCAAGGTCGGGATGATGACCGAGATTTTCATGTTGCTCGCACCTCACGGTCCATCGGAGTCTTCAAACGATTGAGCGCTTCGGCAGTGTGCGGGGCTGCAAGCTGACCGGATGCGATCAGGGAGCACAGGCGATCCAGGTCATCGGGGCGGTCCACATCGAACCAGGGTTCGAGCAGAGAAATCTTAAAGCCGGACTCTTGGAGCCTGGCGATTGTCTGCGACAAAGTGTCCTGCTGGCTCCAGCCAATCCCATCAAAAAGCCCTGGCGGGCACCTCCGAAGCCCGACCAGATAGAATCCGCCGTCCTCGCAAGGGCCCAACACAGCATCGTTCCTCTGCAACAAACTGCGTGCCTGCTCTAATCGCTGCACCGGCAAGCCAGGGCTATCAGAGCCGATCGCAATCGCCATCGCAGAGTTTGAGAGCGCGCGTCGCAAGATTCTCTCCAATCGAGCGCCGAGGTCTCCTTCGCCTTGCAGCCACGCCTCGCAACCATTCTTGGCCACCGTTTTTGGTAGCGGTGCGGCAAACGTGAGAATCTCCCTTGCCCAAGGTATTCGTCGAACCATGGCCCGAGTATCCTGATACATCGCCTCTGCCAATTCGGCTGCCCCGTCTGCACCCAACGATGGAATGAGGCGAGTCTTTACCTGACCTGCGACGAACGGCTTTACAAAAATGCAGACGGGCACTCCGGCAGGTGATCTCTCCTCCGAATTGAGGGAGGAGGTCGCGGATTGTTGTGCGGTTTTCATACAAAGAAACTCATAATCTCGTAGATGGCAATACCGAGGGCTGCGGCGGCGGGCAGCGTGACTATCCAGGCCAGCATCATTTCCCCCACGGTTTTCCAGTTGAGGCGTCCGGAATCCTGTGATCCCAGGCCGATGATCGCGCCCGAGGAGACATGGGTCGTTGACATCGGCACTCCCAAGGCCGCGCCGGGGCCGACCATGGCCGCGGTCACGAGGTTCGCAACAAAGCCCTCATGGTGATCCATTGCCGTGACCTTCTCTGCCAGCACGCCAGTAACGCGCCGGCCCGCCAGCCAGCTTCCCGCCATCATCCCCAGCGCGACCAGGATGAACGCAATGGGCTGCATCGCGGCATCCGCTCCCGAAGCCACCCCCGCCACAAGGATCAGTGCCACCATTTTCGGAGCGTCATTCATGCCGCGCGCGAAACTCGTGCCTCCGCTCGTCAGCCAATGCAAGTGATTGGAGGTGAAGCGCAGAATCCCGGCATCCTCACCCGCGCACTCTTCTTCCGGCGCAACAACGATCCCCGTCCTGACGGGCGAGACTGCCTTGGTGCCGCAACAAACCGAGTCGGCAGTTGCTAACAACTGGGGCGGCTCCATGACCACACAGAGACAATCTGCCTTTTGTCTTTCTGGGCCCCCAGAGAGGGCAGTCCAGGCTTTCAGCAGGGCCACTGTGCCCAGCAGAGCGACAAACGGGCTTAGAAGCAGTGGCAACGCGACCCTGCTGCCCAGCGCGACCCAGTTGAATCCGTCCAGACCATAGGCCATCGTCCCCACCCCCGCGATGGAACCGACGATTGCATGCGTGGTCGAGACGGGCAGTCCGGTGCGAGTCGCAATGGCGACCCACACGCCGGCGCCAGCAATCGTCGCCATCGCTGCTGCCAGTGTTGGAACCGTTCCCTGGGCCAAAAGACCGCTTCCGAATGGCGCCACCATGGCTCCGGCCAGCAACGCGCCGGCCAGTCCGCCGAGGCCGGTCCAGGCTGTGCCCCAGATCATCGCGCGCTTGTAACTCGTCACGCCGCTGCCAACCAGAGTCGCGATGCCTTTGGATACGTCATTCGCCCCGTTCACGTAGGCAATGAAAATCCCTAATGTTAGCAAGAGGAGGAACTGAGGATTCATCGCAGTGCACCCCCGCAGCTCGATCCGGCGCCGGCAGCGCACCCAAAACAATGACTGGCAGTGCTGATACGTTCGTTTGACAGATCCGTAAGCGATTCAATGTCCCAAATGGTTTTCCAACCGGCTCCCAGCGGTATCTCCAGCATCTGGTTGAAGTCGCAGTCATACAATCGGCCGTCCCAGCCCACGCTGGCCAGAGACCGGCACATCAACCCCGACACGGTATCCGGATTGAAGTGGTTCACCAGCAGCCTCATGTATTCTCCGTATCGGCCGTTCTGATCGAGAAACTCGGCGAATCGCTTGATGGGCATATTGGTGAGCGTGTAGAGACGGTGAAACTCGATTCCGTACTGGCTGCGAAGTTCCCGTTTGTAATCGAGTTCCAGACGCTCCTGCGGCGGCGGCAAGGATGCGCCCAGCGGGTTGTAAACTAGATTCAGGATTCGCGGGGAGTTCGGCAGACCGTACCCCAGCCGGTTAAGCTCTCGTAAGGCATCAACACTTTTCTCAAACACCCAGCGGCCCCTTTGTCGGTCCACGTTCGCTGGGGTGTAGCAGGGCAGACTGGCGATGATCTCAACCTCATTGTCGGCCAGAAATTCGGCCAGGTCCTCCATGCCAGGCTCATATAAGACGGTGAGATTGCAGCGGTCAATGACGTGCCGGCCCAGGCGGCGAGATTCAGTTACAAGAAATCGGAAATTTGGGTTCAGTTCCGGAGCGCCGCCGGTCATGTCGACAGTCTGAGCAGAAGGACTTTGAGCGAGAATCTTCAGTACGCGCTCAGCCACGTGGCGCGGCATGATTTCAGTACGTTTGGGCCCTGCCTCGACGTGGCAATGATGGCAGGCCTGGTTGCAGCGTTTACCCACGTTGACTTGGAGAGTGGCGGTTTCGCCTCGCAGTAGCGGCCCCAGTCCGTTCTGAAGAAGCGCTTCATCAAAATCTGACTCAATGCGAACTCGGTCATTGAGAATGGGCAAGAGGGTCTGTACTTCAGTCGCCATCAACAGCACCTCCCGTTCGATCCATTGTTTGATCCACTCTGAGGTCCGCAGGCACTCTGCAATTCCGTGGTCACCCGATAGTCTTCACCCTTCGTTTCCTTTGGATGTCGGACCAAG
>Ga0156015_1095_pt1 | contig 21369 bp, 15 predicted proteins | sample RifCSPlowO2_02_FD_107669 | JGI IMG/M metagenome (GOLD analysis project Ga0156015, IMG submission 107669) | Acidobacteria bacterium RIFCSPLOWO2_02_FULL_60_20
AGCCGGGTCAACCAGTAGGCGCGCTCCTCGATGTCCGAGACGCGCCACCGCAACAATTCTGTTAGCTTGCGTGCTGGCTCGGCAGCCAGCCGGATTCGTTCCATGATTTCAATGCTCGACGATTTTTCCTGGAACAACCCGCGTAACGCCTCCAGGGGTACAGCGGTTGTTTGGTCCGGCGGAAAGCGCTCCATAATTACCGACAACGTGTCGGTCAATCCCCGCAGCGCACGCGCCTCCAGTTGCGGTGCCGCATCCAGCTCCTGAGCCGCCTGCGCAAGCACCCACAGGCTGGCGATAAGGTTTCCGCTGTCGACCGTAGATACATACTTTGGCGGTAGCGGCTCGAGAGTCCGGGTGTTGTACCAGTTGAAAATGTGGCCCTCGCAGCGCTCCAGCTTCTCAACCGTCTCGAGGGTAGCAGTGCAGCGGTCAACCATCTGCTCCGGAGTCAGATACCCGAGATCGAGCGCCGAGACCGCCGACATCAGCCACATTCCAATATCGGTTGGCGAGGTCCGATTGGCAATCTCGACGCGCAACGCTTCCTGAGAGTTATCGGGAGGAAGCCAGTTGTGCTGCGGTCCTACAAGATCATCGAAGTAGCGCCAGGTTTCTCGCGCGACGCGTCGCAGATAGCGTTGATCGTCAACCTCGATACGCTCCAACACCCTCAGCGCGCGCCGTTGCCAACCGATCCAATGCTGAACCGCCGGGGCGGCAACCCAGAGCAAAAGAAACGGCGTCCATGCCGGTTCCCAAAAGATGCCGCGGCTAGCCAGGACTAACAGAAACGCGGCTGCCATCGCGGAGATGAAGAAGAACTGCGCTCGGAAAGCATCCAAATGCGAACGGGCCGACAGGCGCGACATCTCCCCAGTCTGCCACTCCAGCAGGTGACGCTTGCTGACTCGGAGCCTATAGCAGGCGCGAACGATGGCATCCAATACGAGATATGCCTGGTGGGGCAGGAAGGCAGCCATTACAATCGCTCGATTCAAGTCGCTGCTGGCTTCGCGCCAGGCGAGGGCATCGCCTCGCCATCGGTCCACCAGCCGCCGCAGCAACTGCAGGAACAGAGGAACCAATAGGACCAGGGCGACGAGTGCGCTGGCGGCCATGGGGGCAGCGTGAAAGCTCCAACTTGAAATCAAGAGCATCAATGACGCCGCAGGTAACAGGCTGCGGCGAAGATTGTCGAAGATCTTCCAGCGATTGATCAGCGTGAGGGGATTCGGTGCGAGTCTCGGCTGCTCTCCCGCCGGAACTCGCGGGAAGATCCAGGAGGCGATCTGCCAATCTCCTCGGATCCAACGGTGCTGCCGCTTGCTGTAGCCCACATAGTCGTACGGGAAATGTTCAAAGAGTTCCACGTCCGAGGCCAATCCGACGCCTACGTGCGCTCCTTCGATGAGGTCGTGACTGAGCAACCGTTGCTGCGGGAAACGTCCGCAAAGCATTTTGTGGAACGCCCGAACATCGTAGATGGCCTTTCCGTGATAGATTGCTTCGCCAAACAGGTCTTGATAGAGGTCGGAAACCGCCTGGCAGTAGGGGTCGCTACCGCGCGCGTCCGTAAACAGCCTCGTGAAACGCGTTGCCGTTGCCGATGGGAGGGTGATACTCACGCGTGGCTGAATGATTGTATAACCACGGACACGCTTGCGTTCATCGTCCGTGAGTTCCACGCGGTTCAAAGGGTGCGCGATCGTTTCGATGAGTCTCCGTGCAGTGCCGTGAGGAAGTTGCGTATCGGCATCGAGCGTGATCACGTAACGGACCCCCCTCGGCAGCGATCCGGCCTGCACAAAGTCGCTGCATTGTTCGCCATTCAGAAAACGGTTGAGTTCCTCCAGTTTGCCGCGTTTTCTCTCCCATCCGATCCAGCGGCGCTCGCTCTCGCACCATACCCGCGGTCTGTGGAAGAGAAGGAAGGTTCCCTTGCCGTGACGTGCGTTGAGCTGTTCTATGCCCTTCACCGCCAACCCAAGCAGATTGTCATCTTCCGGCATCTCAGGTTCTTCTGCATCAGTGAAATCCGACAGCAGCGAGAAATGAAGGTTGGCGCCGGGGTTGGCCAAGAATCTTACCTCCAGCTTCTCGATCTCGCCGCGGATCGAGTCCGGTGTCAGCAGCATCATCGGGACGACGACCAGAGTGCGGCAGTCGTCCGGTATACCCTCCTCAAACAACATTTTTGGCAGCACGCGCGGGGGCAAAACCCCGGTCAGCCACATCTGCAACAGGTAAATCGCAAGTTCGCTGGCTGGGAAGAGCGCAAGTGTTCCCCAAAGCAGGAGCATCGCCGGTGGAACTGCTTCCACAGTGTACGCCGCGTGCAGGAAGGCGCTTGCAATTCCTGTGGTAAGTGCCGCGGCACCCCCCAGGTATAACACCGTTGGATGCCGGTACAGGAATCGCAACCGCCGTTTCCGCCAGGGAACACGGCGCCCCACACATCTTTCGAGCTCCGACAGTCCTTCATCAAGCAGGTAGTAAGCTACGCATTGCTGATAGCTACGGCGCGGTGCGCGCCCCGCCAACTCCACCACGAGGCGCGCCACGGTCCATTCAGGAGTCTTCGACTGGCGCGCCGATTCTTCCACGACGCGGCGGCAACGGTCGCGCGTGGCAAAATCGCTGCGCGCATGAATACCTGACGGATCCTCGCGCAAAATCGCCTCCATCCGGCTCACCGCCTCGACGATCTTGGGGTATTGCAGTTCAGAGAGCTGACGCAAGCTTCCAATCGCACTCGCGATTGACATGAGATCATTTACTTCTTCGGTATGCTCGCTCCGGACGATATCGGCTAAGCGAGCTTTGGTCTTCTCTTCAATCCATTTCTGGATCGGGGCAAGCGCGAACTCTTCCTTCTGCAGTTGTTCGCCGAGACGCGCAAAGAAATGCGGTGTCAGTTCGTCGCCGTCGCGGTCCAGTTCCGTGATGATTCGCTCGAACTGTTCCGGACCATGATGGGCGGCGTTCATGAGACGATCCGCCCACAAATCAGCCAGTTCCTTTTGGTGCTGGCGCAGACTCGCCACCTCCGATAACCGCCGCAGCCTCTCCAAAAGCACCAGACGCAACATCAGAGGGAACACCCACAACTCGGCGATGGTCAGAGGCGAATGATGCTGATAGGCATCGAGAAAACTGACGATGCCCTCAGGTGCCACCCGATATCCGGTGCGATCGACCAACTCAGCGGCGAGATGATACACGCGTAGCCGGACCGGACAGCTCTTATCCAAGAGCACCGGTAGAATTCTGTTGTGATTGTCAGGCAGATTGTGCCGGATATCAGCAATGTGCGAGCGAATCAGGTATGCATTGTCCAGCAGCCACTCGGCTGCATGGGCGATTCCGTACTCCAGCCGTGCGGCTTCGGCCAGGGCGGCTCGCGCACGCTCGATGGCAACTTCGCACTCCCGCAGGATGGGCAGCAGAGGAAGGGACCTCGTGGATGACTCTACTTCGTGTGAAGCACCCAACTCGGCCGCGCAATCCGGCAAGCTGGCCATCGTGACGGGTTCGCGCAGCTTCCCATCAATCTGGGTGGAAGCAGTGAATCGAAGCCCTGGGCGGATCGCGAACACGGATGGATGCGCGATGTGCCTCAACACTGCAATGACGTCGGGCGTGTGCTCTTCCGTCTCCTGGACAACTACGAGGCTCTCTCCAGGAAGTACGAAACGGCTATAGTGGCGAAGAAATCCGCTCTTGATTCCAAATCCCAACCAGAGCGTGCCAAACCACGTAATCAGAAAACCGCACAACGCCAAGAGGGCCAGCAGCCACAAGCGCATCCCGAGCATCTCGGCCAGCAGGGCAACGACCAGCGCCATGGCGATTCCGAATCCCGCCCGGTCGCGAGGTGCTAGTCCGGCATGGAAAAACTTCAGACGACCGTCTTCTGCGCGATGAACTACTCCCGAGCACCGGAAATGATTCTTCCTGGCCTCGCGAAGCGCGTCCTCGGCGTGTTCTTCGCTGCGGTAAAACCCGAGCACCAATCTGGCTTCTCGAAGCTTCGCTGTAATGCGATGCGCTGGCCTCACAGACTCATTATAGCTTCGTGTGCAGGATATCCGGCTAGCACGGACGTGTGGGATGCAAGAGTCTATTACCGCGATTTCACAACGGACACAAACGAAATCATTACCGCAAGAAAAATATCCTGGATGGGAGCGCATCTCAACAAGATGCCGTTACGGCTCCACGCGCCCGATCCGCCAGACCTCAGGGCGTTGTTCCAACTACTCCCCAATTCAGCGAATTGCCGCTGTTGATCAACAAGAAGTGCGATGGTATTCGGCACAAATACTTCCGCGTCTCCGGTCTCGGTTTGTCCCGGTGATAATGAAGATTTAACGTGCAGTGGCGGCCCGCCCTCCAGACTCGCGACCGCAAACTTCTGGCGAAGCTTCGGCGTTCCACAATGTGATAGCGGTGGCTATGAACGAAGCCGAACGATGAACCCCTCGTGGAATATTGGGTGCCTGTATTTCGTTGTGCGGCCAACTCCCGAGACGGTGATTCGGAAATTGACCGCGAGTCGGGAATCCATCCTATCTTGTCGCCTGGAGTTCACCGCATGGCAGAAAAGCAAATTTGCCGCGTCCAGCCTCGGAAGAGCCCTTCCTCAATGACATGTGAACGGGCATCAGGCCCCATTCAAAATTATTTGCTTCCGTATGCCCCGCGAAACCTAGATGGGGAGCCTGCTATAGCAATGAAGCCTGCATTCGTCTTGGCACAAAGCCGCTAGAAATAATGATCAGCGGTGCTTAGGGGTGAAGGCCGCGCGCCTCCGAATCATTACCCAAACGTAGAAAGACTTCCCTATAACTCATTGATACTAAATATGCTGCAAGGCTGGTGAGGGCTCCGCCACCCTCAGTTCTCAGCTCTAATACTTTCAATGAGATGAAAGGGGACTAGGGAATATTTGGAAATGGGAAAGTCATTTAACTATAACTATATCAATTAGATGGCGGTGAGGGTGGGATTCGAACCCTCTAACCGTTCGTGGAATCTGTAAGTTACAGATTCTTCGTTGCCGTCTCTGCCACCATTGCCATCGCTGCCGTGCGGCCTTGCTCAAAATTGCCCAAAGAGCTTTAAGTGTCGGATGCCGATCTAATATCCGAGACCAATCCGCACAATCTGCAGTACAACCCAGCACACAACTCAGGCTGACTATTTCTTGGCCATTCTAGCCGCAGTAGGCAGGGCTTTGGAGAGATAGTCGAAGTCATCCCGCTCGACCCGCGCCGCAGCGAGATCGATTTCGAGAACGGCCGTCCGACTCCTCGCGGCTTCGATTTACCGTGGCCGCTGTTCTGCCTGGGCTTTCCTGGCAATGATCCCCTCCCGCTCAGTCCTGCTTTGCCGACTGCTAGCCCCAGCGACATTCCCACGGAGGAGGCGTAACGGTATCGGGGCTGACAATCAGCTCTTTCCGAATGAAGAAACGCATCTGTCCCCCCGCAGTTGAGCAGCAGGAGCAGAATCTATTGGTGTAGTTCAACGTGAAGCTGATTTCTTCCGCTGACGCGGATTCTCTGCTCCCTTTGAATTTTGCTTGCCGAGGCCGGCGATGGTCTGGCTGCGTAAATAGGTTTCAACATCGCCTCGCAAGATCTTCCAGCCGTCATGCAGGGGGCAAGGTACATCCTCGGAGCACCCACGGAACCCGTAAAGGCACGAGCTAAGCACATGGTCACCATCCACGGTGGTGAGTACATCGATCAGCCGTATCTTGTGGGCCGGTTTGGCGAGCGCATAACCGCCCTTTCCCCCTCTTGTCGACTTGATGAAGCCCTTCCTTTGAAGTACCTGGAGGACCTTAGCCATATAGGGATAGGGCACTTTCTGGTCTCGGCTGATTTCACTGGCGTTACACACCTGACGTGCTTGGACCAGATGAGTCAGCGCGCGGATCGAATATTCACACTTCTTCGAAAACAGCATAACGCTCCCTCAGGGCAATCGGCACCGGCATGGAAGTGAACAACGATTTTAGGAACCCGTGGTGGCGCTCCCGATCACTGAAAAGGCAAACGTGTTCGCACTGCTTCTCAGATTCTGGGCAGCGTAGCCTCCGCTGAACGGGACAGGCGACGGGCTCGGTACAAGTCGGCGCACTGGCAACATAGCCCTTGTTCTGGCCGCCACTCCGGGCAATCCGCCGTTATTTCATCCCGTGCTTCTTCCGAAAGGCCGACGGCACCCTCGATGATGCTGAAAGAAGGAAAACGACACAGCGGGCACGGCCGAGCCTGAGGTTTTCCACCAGGCGGTCGGTCCATTTTGGTTCCCGGCTTCAGGGCGTATGCCATTAAGTCAGCGTGGGCTTGAGATTCGGATTCAAAAAACTGCCGGAAGTTTTCTTCCGCTTCCCTATCACGGATTGAAAAAGTCGCCGAAAATTCCGCCAATCGTTTCTCCCGAATTCCCTCTGGCGCCCAACCCCGGCGGAAGAGACGGCCATCGATTCGGGTATCCCAAAGAACCCGGTAGCGCTCTCGCACCAAGTTTTCGTAGGCAGGGCCAGACTCTGATTTGGGCAACAAAGGTTCATAACCGAATCGTGGATCCAGTATGTCGGCGATGTGCATGAATTCGTGGCGAAGAAATGTCTGCAGGCTCGAAGGATCCAATAAAGTGTTGGGTTTTATCTTCAGCAGAATCATCCGCGTCGCTTCGTGGTCTGCCAAGCGGGAATCTCTGGCTTCGTGAAGATCCGCCCCCTCATCCTGGGCGGACGAGGCAAAAATAACACAACAACAACCGGTGTCTCGAATCAAAGAAGGTTGTTCTTCGAGAGCCGCTGTGATCGGGCCCCCCAATTTGAAGCGGTGAAACCAGTCGGCATGAAAGTCGTGGAATCGCTTTTCCTGCTCCTCGTTATCGGCATGCTCATAGATTCGGTTGCGGACTCTGCGAAACTGGTTCTCTTCGGGATGACCGGCCGCGCGGAGCAGGACGGCCTCTTCCACGAGCCGGGAATCATAATCGGTATAGAAATGACCGGAGGACCCGTGAGTGATCATGGTTAAATTTCCTGAGATTATTCCGGTGTTTCCAGTTGGACCAAGTCCGATTCTCCCCCGCAGGCCATCGGAACGTTGTCCGGCTCGGCCGACCGGAGGCGAAGGACGGCAGGACCGGGTTGAATTCTCAGTCGGTAGCATTCGAACGTAACGAAGTCAAACAGAAGATCGCCCAGTTTGCCAAAAACCCCCTCCGGCTCCTGTTCTCGGAGCAGGCGGCCGAAGGCACGCCCGAAACGAGCCAGGTGATCCCGTAAGAACAGCCGAATCGCCTTTTGGGTCTCTTCCAAGGTTACTTTCTCTCCGCGCTCTAGCGCAAAGGCTTCCTTTCGGGAAAGAAAGTCCAGAAACTCCAGTTCGCAACTGATATGATCGGCGCGTTCACGTTCAACTTCCCGTGTCGTCAGCCCGAACGCTCGGTAAAATCCCGCCACTCTCGCTATGTGCCGGGGTTGCTGGAAAAGCCCTTCCTGCCCATACTCCGCTTCGTAGGGGCAAATCAGCCCCTTTGCCGTGTGGCCGAAGAGATGCCCGTAGGAGGAGACTAACCGTTCCAGCGTCAGCGGCTGGAATGTCTGCATCCAGTCATCCATGCGGGCAGCAAGGTCAATAGATGTCTCCGCCGCTTCGGAAGCCACCGGCTCCCAATTCCCCGTCCTCTTTCCAGAATCGAGCAATGCAGCTGCCTGTGGAAGGGCCAGCCTAGCTTTTTCGGAACGTAGCTCGTCCCAAGTTTCCAAGGTGGGGGGATGGAACGCCAGCGAGAGGGCGCCATAAAGTACGCTGCGACACAGCGCTTCGTCTCGGAGCTGTGGCGTGTTGTCTAAGTGTGTCTCAGAGCCGCTCATTGTTCTCCCTGATTCGCCGAATCGGCCTGTCCCCTCCCCCCTTGGGCTTAAATCGAATTCTGGTGCTGGGAGGGGCGGACATGAATAGGCTCTTCCACCGTGGTTCGGAAGAGCTCTTCCCCATTTTTTCCAAAGGCAATCACCGTATCGTTGTAGATGCGGACATCCTGGCCGCGGTAGGAGCCTTCGTAAGCCAGTGGTCCTTCTTCAATCTCATAGCGGAAAATAATTCGATTGGACCGTCGGAACAACTGGAGCACAGCCAGGAGTTCCCGGTCCGGGTTGTTGTACCGTTCTATGGCGCGGTCCACGCCCGGGCCAAACATCTGCCTCAAGTAGTTCCTGGGTACCCACCGGGGGGGGATGTAGTAGCCATTGGGTGAAGTCCCCAGTTGTGGATAGAGGGGCAGGGCCACTTTGGCCACGCGAACTAAGTAGTACAAGGGATGCTGGCGGTCCTCCGCCCAAATCCCATCCGGGTTCAGTCTCACCAATCCTTGCATGCGCATCTGTCCGATGCAGGCTGCCATGCAGCGTGTCTCCAACGGTTGTCCATCCGATTCGGGGTCGGTTCCCTCTACGCGGGGATAGCAGGCGATACATTTTTCTGTGGTACGGGTGTTGCCCCGGTACATGGTCTTCTTATAGGGACAGGCCTCCACGCACTTCCGATAACCGCGGCACTCTTTTTGATCCAATAGAACGATTCCATCTTCGGGCCGCTTGTAAATCGCTTTGCGGGGACAGGCGGCCAGACAGGCGGGGTAGGTGCAATGATTGCAGATGCGCGCCAGGTAGAAAAACCAGGTGTTATGCACGGGGAGCTGTGCGCCATTCGGGTCGAATGTGTTGCGAACACCCCGCTTTCCCACAGGGTTATCCTCATAGATATTGGGCGAATTCCATTCTTCGTCGGTGGGAAGGTATCCCAGCACGCGCGAGCTGGGGGGAGTCAGGGCCTTTTCTGAAGCCTCAAAAATCGTCTGCCCGGCGAATTGCCCGTAGAGCGATTGGGGATTGTCGGAAATCGAGCCGTTCCATCGCTGGCCGTCCGGGTTGGCTTGGTTGAGCAGTTCCAATATCTTTACATCCCAGAACTGCGGGTAGCCGCCGTAGGGTTTTGTTTCCACGTTGGCCCACCACATGTGTTCCTGACCCTTGCTGAAAGTCCATGTGGACTTGCACGCCATGGTGCAGCTCTGGCAGGCAATGCAACGATTGGTGTTGAAAACGAAGGCGAACTGCCGCTCCGGAAATTTCGCCTCATAGGGATATCTCATTTCGCGCCCTAGTTGCCAGTTATAGACTTGGCTCATGGTCAACCTCTTCTTCCTTCTCGATTGGTTGGGAGTTTCCTGCTGACCGCAGAGAATCTAGTGGCACATCCAATCCTTCTCGCTGCGGGGCATCCTGGACGACAAACCGGAGGTTACCCCATACCTCAAGTGCTTCCCGGATGATGGACTTGATTTTCTCCTCACCCAATGTTTCCAGGGCGCGATGAGCCCCCGCGTAAAACGGTTGACGGAAGAGAGACAGCAGTTGCCGCTCGGAGAATCCCAGGCGAGCGAACTCCTCTGCATAGACATAGGCCATCTCCAGATCGGAGCCTATCGCAGCGGGCACTCCCACCCCGATCAGCATGGAAGGGTCCGTAGGATCTGGATCATCGTATGGCATGCGTCATGTCCTCACCTTGGTTAAGTCACCTGCCAGATAGAGCTTCATGATCTCGCTCTCGTTGTCCGGAGTGTAACCGGTCGTCGCGGGCTTCCAGATTCCCCTTCCCCCGAGACCTCCATCCTCCGCCTTGGTGACTCGGACCAGAGTCTCCTTGGGAACCGTGTTGATGGCATGGTTGTCGGCTTCACCGCCAAAGATGAACCCCATGAAAGCCTTCGATTTGTGAAACAAGCTATCGGTTTGGTGCATCGGCATATGCCAGTTTCGAGTGATGGATTGCTGGGAACCGTAACGCAAGTTGGCCTGGTACCCGGTGTTCTCCGACAGCGCCCGCCCATCGGGGCGGGTCTCATGAGCTTTGACGCTTTTTTCGGTGGCGATGAAAGGGGCGTGCTTCATCATGATGATGTTATAGGGATAGGCGTGGTTATATTTCACGCGAAGCATGCAGCGCGCCACGCGGTAGAAGGGGTCTCGCGGGTTGGCGTTGAGGTAAGGCCGATCCGCGGGGTTCGCATCGACGTAGACGTAGTCTCCGTCATTGATGTCCAGGTCCCTCGCGGCAGCGGGATTCATATGCAACTGGTGCTCTCCCACCGAGGGCGCACGCTTGTCGAGACGGTACGGATCGCCGAAGTTCGAGTCGAAGAGCATGTGCCAGTCCACGTTGGACCAGGAACTGTGAACGCGGTGCCGCGTCTTCGGGGTAAGGCAGAAAAATTGGAATCCCTTTTCCCAAAGAAAGTTTTTCGTGCTCTTGACCTGGCTCCAGGGCATCTTGACGTTGCGGATGGTGCGCGCGTCCCAATGCTCCGCGCTGCTGGGAATTCCGTAGTCCTCCGGCCGCACATACGGATTGTTGCTGACGATGACGTTGGGCAGGTACGGAGTCGCCTCGGTGCCTTCCCGATGCACGATGAAGTTCTCGCCATATTCGATCGCTTCCGGAATATCGGCATAAGCGTGCATGCGGCCGGTGTCAGTATGGAAAGGCTCGCTGTCATGGACTTGCTCGTAGAAAGGAATCCGGGGGTAGGTCCGGAAATTGAACAGCGCTCCGCCCGGCGGTCCGTACCGGCCGGCCATGATGTCCTCCAGTTTGTAACCGACGGTAGTGGTGCAAGAATCCAGCAGCCGTTGCAGGTAAATACTGCGCTTCCCTTCCAACTCGAACTTGAAATAATCCCGGTAGCGCTGATCGCCAGTCAGGTCGGCAAGAGCGGATGCAATGCCGGCCAGAATCGTCAGGTCGTCCTTGCTGTTGAATACGGGCGGGATTCCACCCTTCCAAATTTGCAGGAACGGATTGGAGCAACTGCCGGTCACTTCCAGGTCTTCAAATTCCATCCAGGAATTGGCCGGAAGGGCGAGGTCCGAGTATTCGATCGAGGCCGTCATTTGAATATCGACGGAAACAATCATTTCCACATTCGGGTTGACGTTCTTAATCATTCCATAGGCCCACTTGGCGTTGTTGATGAGATTGACATTGTTGAAAAGGATCGCCTTGGTGGGGGTAGGCATGTGGGTTTGACCGGTAAAATTCTTGCGACCGAACTTCGGCGTGTTTACCACCAACGCCAGGTCGCCGTGATTCCAGTAAGCCGGTTCCTCGTCTTTGGTGTACGCGTGCGCCTGAATTACCTTTCCCGAGGCATTGGCATCCAGGTTCGGGTGGAAGGGGTCCTCCGCGACCCAGCCTTTGAATCCCGGTCCTGTCTGGAGAGACCCCTGGAACAGGGCCGCCTTGTAATTTCCCGCCCAGGTGTGCGAACCTGCGCCCGGTCTCCCGATGTTGCCGGTCAACATCAGGGGAAGATAAGAAGCGCGGTTCATTTCGGTGGCATGGAACCAGTGATTGATCCCCTCCCCCTGATGGATGCCGACCGGCTTGAGTGTGGCGATGTCTTCGGCCAGTTGCTCGACTAGAGGGCGCGGCGCCTGCGTGATTTCGCAGACCGTGTTCAGGTCGTAATCCCTCAAGTGAGTTTGGTAGAGGGTCCACAGCGTTGCCACGCGCACGGTGCCACCCCTCGCCAGACGAATTTCCCAGGTTCCTTCCAGTGCCGGGTTGAGGGGCATGGAGTTTCCGACCTGGTCTCGAGTGATGGCCCGCGGCGCATTGGCTGCCGTATCCCAGATCACATAATCCCCGAGCGTCGCGTGCTGCTCCGAAGTGAGCCCTTGAATCCTCATTGAGGGACCCTCGGGCGAGAGCGAAGTTTGGTAGTTTTCAAACACCTCATGGGCGCGAAGCCGTCGCAAATTGTCAGTCCTCACCAGTAGCGGAAAGTCGGTGAATTTCTTGATGAACTCCTCATCATACGCTTTGCGATCAATGAGCAGTTTGGAAACCCCCAGCCAGAGCGCCGTGTCCGTCTGGGGCCGAATCGGAATCCAGTAGTCGGCCTTGGTAGCCGGAGGCCCATACTCGGGGGCGATCACAACAACCTTGCCTCCCCGCTCCATGCACTCGATAAACCAGTGTGCATCGGCCAACTTGTTCTCCACCAGGTTCTTACCGTCCATGATGATGAGCTTGGAGAAGCGCAGATCATTGAAGTCGCAATCCGATGTCTGGAGACCATGAACCCAGGGATGACCCGGCGCCTGGTCGCCATGCCAGGTGTAGTTGGAAAAGTTGCGGCCCCCAAGCGCCTCCTCGGGACCAACGCCCCGGATTTGCGAATCCAGCAAGGCTAAGGAGTTATTGAGCCGGTAAATTCCATATTTCCCCAAGACCCCCAGCAGCCCCATCCCGCCGCGCATCTTGATGCAACGCGTACCGGCACCGCCGGTAGCCTCAACCATTTCCGGCTGGTAACCTTGGGCCAGGAGCCTTTGCTTGCCGTCCTCGCCGCTGTAACGGGTCGAGATCGCGATCAGTGCCTGGGCGATCTTCCGGAGCGCCTCTTCCCAAGTGATCTGGATAAATTCGTCCTGGCCCCGTGCATCAAAAAGGTACAGGGACTTGAGTTCCGGGGTTAGGTCGGGGAAGCCGGCATCCGCCCAGGCTTTCCAACCTTTCCGTACGATGGGATGGCGCAACCGATAGGGCCCATAAAGAATCCGGTGAAACGTATATCCCTTGGCGCATTGCCGCGGATTCCAATTGCGGGTGGCATGGTTACCGTAAAGGTCAGCATAGGTCTGCATGTCATAGGTTTCTCCGCTGCGCACGACGACTCCGTTGCGGACATAAGCTCGAACGCGGCAGGCGTGCGTATCGTTGGGAGAGCATACCCAGTCAAACCAGCGGTCGTACCTGTACTGGTCGTGATAAATCTGCTCCCAGTCCCGCGCAACGGACCGCGAAAGGGGATTGTCCTCTGTTACCGTCGGTTCTAAAAACCGGCAACTGATCCCCATCCCTAAAAGGGTGCCTCCGGTTCCGACTCCAACCCAGCGCAGGAAATCACGTCGTGTCAAATCATTGTTCATACTCTTTCCTTCACGGGACATCTCTGTACTCCTTACCGGCTCGTAATCCGCCTCCAAGGTGGAAAGGTCACCTGGTCAGGAACGTTTTGCGGCTTGCTGATTCCGCGTCTGTCTCGGGCGCCTCTCTTCGTTGCTCGCCATCTACTTCTCAATCACGAGGTCCTGCCAGATGGTAATGGATTTTTTGCCGTCCCGGTCCTGGGCGCTGCCATCCCAGATAGCAAACGCCACTGGGTGCGTAGTTCCGGGCCTCAAAGTAACGTTCCCTTCCACTCGCACGTCTAGCGGCCGGCGAAATATTACGCGGTAGGAGCCCGTTCCATAAACTCCAGTGGCAGCCACGTGCTGATCTTCCATCGGATGGGCCTTGAGCGTGCCGAAACCGCTCGCGGACAGGTCCTCCGCAGGACTCTTTCGAGTTGGGTCCGCTACTATGTTTCCGGCACCCCAAGCCGTAACAAATGTGGGGTCCGATCCTAGTGTCAGGGCGTTCCGTGTTGGCTGCTCTAGGGGAGACCGCTGCGTATTAGGGTACGAATCAATCCCCAGGTTGGGATATTGCTTGTCAAGATCCTGAAAAGCTGGTTCCAAATCGGCTTGCCGCTCCGATTTCCACATCCAGATGTTCACCTCTGCACCATGAATCCCTTCTCCCATGCCGAAGAACGGAGGATCCTCGGGGTTGATCGAAAACTCCATAGCGGCCGCATCTCGGAAATCCTGTGGCCGGATCGCCAGATGATCATTCGTAGGATCGGACCAGATCAGTTTTATCGCAATTTCCTTGCCGTCATGTAATGCCTGAACCGAGATCGTCTCCGGGCGCTGGTCACGCCACCACAAGGGCATCAAGTGAAGGTTTACCGCCGGCGTGCTTCCCCACATCCCGTCATCCGGATGATCAGGCAACCGCTCGACGCGGGTAGCCACTATCTGGAACCGTTTCATTTCCATCCGTTCGCGCTGCTCGTCGCTGGACAGCGCGCGCACGAAGTGAACCAGGTGCCAGGCGTCGTCCCCATAGAGATGCGGGTGGGACGGCATCGGGGAGCCGGGCTGCCCGGCTACAATCCGCTTATACACTGCTTCGGGTTCCGGACTCCCCTTATAGAGCCCCGCGCTCAGATCGCGAGGCCGTACCAGATATCCCTCCGAGGTTTCTTGCCGTTCGGGGCCATCGCCTCGGCCGGTCCGGCCATGGCAATTGGCACAATCTCTGGCGTAGATTTGTACGGCGCGAGCTTTCGCTTCAGGACTAAAGGGCGGCTCGGGTGGCACCTCGACTCGACCGCTTGGAGAATCGGTCGCATCTTGGGGCTGGTGATCCGGCCCAAGCTCGAACGGTTTTCGTGAAAAGGTCTTTATATAGTGGACCAAGCCCCACCGGGTCTCCTCAGGCAGGTGGGCCCAGTAAGGCATGGCCGAACCCGGCATGCCTCTGGATATGGTCCGGAATAGATCTTCGTCCGTGGGAGCGAATTCCCAGGTGGAAACCAAACGATATCTTGCCGCAGTGAAATCACGAGGCTTCGGATAAAGCAGATAGGATGCCGGACCTTGACCATCCCCCTCCGGACCGTGGCAGGGCGCGCAGTTTCTAGCATAAGTTTCTTTTCCCAAGGCCAGCAGTCTCGGAGAAGAAACCAGCACCGTCGTCGGGGTCAGATTGCCGGTGGATTGACTGCCTTGCGGGAGCCTCGTGCAGCCGGTCCATAAGCAGCTCAAGAGCAACAAGGCCACGGCAGTTTGTGTAATAAAGAATCCGGAAGGCTTATTGGATAGATGTGGATTCATGGCTGACATGTTCTCCTGCGCATCGTTGCCTATTGCCCAGAGCGGAGACTCGCTTGGCGGAATCCCAAGCTTCTTTCTCCTTGGGTCAGCCGCCTGGGAACGAATCGGACTTACAAGTCCTGATCGAAAAACGTAGCGTAACGCGGAGCGCGTGTCAAGCTAAAAGCGCCCTTCCAAAACAAAATTATGAACATGCGCTATCCCGTTTCGTCTACGCCTGATCTCGGCATCCTTCGTAGGGTTTGCAGTCAAACTCGGATTAGAAAAACCCTGGCACAATCGGCTTCCACGAACCTGCCACGGTGCAAATCCATTGTCGAACGCTCGATTTCAAAAACGTGGCAACTTTCTTAGTCCGAATCCACTCAGCCATCACTTGCAGAATTTCCTCTTCCCAAATCGTCGGCATGTCCTTGGCAGGAGACGATTCGATGAAACATGGCGCCTTTTTTGTAGTGATGCTTGCTGGCAGCGCCTTACCGTCGGCAATGCCAACTGAGAAGTGGCTCCTCGAATTATCCGATGCCAACAGCGACCTTCGATTGGAGCGGGACTCGATCGGGGTTGACGCCGGCCTTGTTCAACTGGAACAGAAAAATGATCCATTTGGATCATTGTTTTCTTGGAGGGTTTCCCTGCTAAATAAGCTGTGAAGTAGATGCAGAGAGTTGTCCGGAGGGAAAACTTCCAGACCCGCCACTGGAGTCGGCTCCCAGCCGTTCTCCCGGACAGCACCCTTAATCTGGAATTTCCTATTTGTACTCCTGGTCGCGGAAACTAGACACCCAAATGTTTTCACAGCGGCCGCATCTTTAATCATGCATACCGCCCGTCCCCCAATGATGGCCAGTCCCGCCTCTTCCAGGCACGGGAAATCCTGGAACTACCTTTTCCCAGTGATTACGCCGACACCCCGCCGTCCCCACCTCCACACGTCGCTGAGCTGTCTCCTGCCAGCTACCGGCCTCTAACTCGCCAGTAGATGACGGGAGCATTTTTGTTCGCCACTGCACCGCACGCCTTCGCCGTTCCAAGTTTCCGCTACTTCTCCGCGATCCAGCGGCTGCGGTAATCTGTTTTTGACGCGGCACGATACACCACGGAGTGGGCTCCGTGAATCAACAGCATCCGCAAGCACGGATCGCCGCTCTTGGAGATGCCTCCCAGTTGCTGCTTATCGCCACTGGAATACTGGCGGGGAATCAATCCCACCCAAGCCGCAAACTGCCGTCCCTTTCGGAAGGAGCGTCCATCGGGAATCGCGGCTAACACGGCGGTCGCAATCATGGGCCATCGCCTTCGGCGGCGATTCTCTGACAGGCTTCTGCTTCCTCAAACACTCTTTGAATCCGTCCTTCCACGGCTTGTACTGCTCTTCCCATTAGCAAGATTTGTTGAGATCCAGCATCCTCCAGATCGCCGGAGCGGAGGGAATCGTTACCGAAACTCGATGGCGCTCGCGGGTAACCCATTTCTCCAAGATCCGCAGGTGTCGCGGTGTTGCGTGAGTTCCCTCGGCCACGATCAGATGGACATGCGCGTCGGTCGCCTTGAGGTGGGAGAGTATCCCGGCAGCCAGGCGCCGCGCGCTGGCTCGGTCCATGGCGCCCTCCAGCTTCACCACCGTGGGTTTCAGGGAGCGTTCGATCTCTACCCGCAACGAACCGATCTTGCCCGGCCGGAGAGTCCAACGCGAACAGCGGTAGGAGCGAGGCTGGAGCCGAGGGTGCTGAAGGAAGTCGAATTGCATCGTGAATCGGGTCCAGGCGGCTGCCATTGGCGCCAGCAATGCAAAACAACGCCGGGCCAGACTGGCCGGGCCGAGTGTGGCTTCGATTTCTGCCTGAAGACGGGCTGTTGCTTGGGGGTCTGACCCCCAGCGCCTCGCCACCTGCAAAAGAGGGTGCGCCTGCCTGATCTCATCGGCCCAACGCGCTGCCTTGGCGCGCAGGTAGGCGGAGTCGTCATCATGGTACCGTTTCCACCCTTGCAGCATGACCTCGACCGCTCGCACGACCGAGGGGCCCAGGACTCGGTAGTCGGTGTCGAAACATTCGCGCTGCAGCTTCTCGATCTCGGCTGAAGTCAGGCTCGGATGGCGAACCATGGCCGTGAATCCGTCGCACACCCGATAGTAGCGTTCCGGGTCCGCAGCCAGCTCGGGCTGGAGCCTCCCCTCTTTCATGACGCGTTCGAAGAAAGGCGTGCCCGGGGTTGGGCCGTAGATGAGGAACTGCCCGAGCGTTGGCTTCAGCGCCAGAAGTCCTGCGAGTTCCTCTCGGACGATGTCCGAGGTCTGGTAGTCGAAGCCCACGATCATCGAGGTAAGAACCTTGATGCCGTGGGACCGCAGATCGGGAATTAACTCTTCAACGGGCCGGCCCTCCTGCTTGGCGAAACCGGAACGCTTTCCCTCAAAGCCGATCCAAACTCCGTCGATGCCGGTCTCCAGCAGTTCCCTCGGAGTGATGCGGCTCAGCGCCTTCACAGTGGCGAAAGCGAAAATCGAAAGCGGAGTCCCTCGTGCTTGGACCAGCTCGCGCAGGCGCTTCGCCCGGTCCCTGGCGACAAGGAAATCTTCGTCGATGATTGTGAAGCTCATCTTCGGATCGATTTCCAGGTACCGTTCGATGACTCGGAAGACGTCGTCGCCGGTGGGAAGGAGGCGAATGTGCCGGCGCTTGAAGAAGTGGGAGGTGCAGCAAAAGTCGCATCCGTGAGGACAGCCCAGTCCCGCGAAGATCATGCCGGTCCGGCCCACCGGAATCGAGAGAACTCGCAGGGTGCTCACCACGAGCGGGTGGTCGTGTGGCAGGGCCCGTGGCGGCTCGCCGAGGAGCTCCCGAAAAAAGCCGACCCCCTCTCCGCGGCAGATGTAGTCCGCGTAGGGCGCCAGAGTTTCGTCGTCCAGCACAGTGCCGTAGCCGCCCAGGACCACACGGGCGTTCGGAGCGTGCTTCCGGATCAGCCCGACCATTTCCTTCATCCGATGAAACGTCGCCAGCAGGAACGACACGCCGACAATCGCTGGGTTCTTCCGCAGCTCTCGGATCAGCTCCTTGCGAGAGGGATAGTCGAGCACAACGGTCGGCGCGTCCAAGTTCGCGGCGATGTAGTCCAGAGCGAAGCTCTGGTGGGTAGCACGCGGACTGAAGACGCCTTGGGCGCGTGTGACTTGACTGTGCAAAAGCTCGTAGCCGACGCTGGGGGCGTCCCCATGCGCAGGGCCAATCGGGCGACAGACGCTCGTCAGCAAAACCTTCCCGGCGCCACGGGACGGAACCCGAGCCGCCTCCGGTCCGGCGTACCCTTCGCAGAGAGTTTTGTCTGATGGCGATTGCCCGCCCAATGTCATTTTCTTTGCCTTTCCACTCATTTGTAACGACAGGGGAGTTATCTAACTGGGATTTCCGCTCAGTCCCACTAGCTGTCCAAACTGGCCACCTTCAGCGATTGGAGGAATGGGCCATCGTGGGCCATTTGTTAAGATGGCGTCAATAATCCGAACGGACCATTTTGCAGATCTAGACCAAATGGATTATAGTCTTTAGCTTTCCCACCAGCCTGTCACGACAGGGGAGTTATCTAACTGGAATTTGCACTTTCAACTTTGGCCCGGTGTCAATTTCTTGGCCCTCGGAAGGTTGAGAGTATACACCGGTTCGGTTCCATTCGAGCCCTCCGAGCACAATGTTTTCTCCGAGGCAGTCCCAGCGCCCCCAGCCTTTTTCCCCGGTCTTAAAAACCTGCCACCTCGGCTTCGCGAACCAGCTTTTGCAGACGACTCTTCCTTTCTGGCGGACAACGGAATTCTGTTCTAGGGCGCTGCAGTTGGATCTAACCGGTCGAGCGGCTGTAGACCGATGGTCGCAGCCGGTCCGCAAAAAAAACCACGCATTGTTCTCCCGAGAGTAGGTCAGGCGCTGTTCGATGAAACTGCCAAATCTCAGCCGCTTGTCCGACACCCGTACCGGAAGCAACCCTCCATCTGGAAGTCACCTGAAAGCCCTGAAACTCGACCCGCAGAAACCGGTTGAACGACAGTTGAAATGGCTGCTTTCCGCCCTCACTCGCTGGATGGTACCCCCAGAAGCCCCGATTGCTGCAGGAACCCGCAGCAACATTGACGGCGGCAGTTAAGCGAAGGGTTCCGCTGCGTTTTCAAAATGGAAATCCAGATCTATTTCAAGGAATACATAAGCTTGAGATTGACATGATCGGATAGCAGTTGTACGATTTCAAAAAGGCGATATGACTTGACACAGATTTTATGACTTGACACAGAATGAGAGCGAACTTGGGATTATCTTCGGCAGAGCAAATTGAGAGTTGATTATGAGTTCCCAAAGGACGCGCTCGCGCAAAGCAGCGAGCCTCCTGGACCAACTGGTACACACCGGAGACGGCGTGTTCGCGGTGGACCGTCATCATCGCATTATCCAGTGGAATCTGGCGGCGAAAGTCCTCCTGGGCTATAGCGCTCAGGAGGTCCTCGGAAAGTATTGCCACGATGTCATCCAGGGACGCGACTCCAATGGAGTATTGATCTGTAACAAGGAGTGTTCTCATTTTGAGGCGGCAAAATCCCTGCGCCGGCTATCGAATGAGAATCTCTGCGCACGGTCGAAAAAGGGCGCGGATGTCTGGATCAACGTCACCACGCTGTCTGTTCTTTCTCAGCGGCGGAGGCTTTCCACGTTGGCGCATTTCTTCCGAAAAGCCGACGACCACACTGGCCACCCCGTCCGAGAGAAGCAGTTAGCGGGGCCGGAAGCGAATTCTGTTCTGGCCGCTGCTTCCCAGATCGAATCTCGCCAACCAATGGATGATAGAATCTCCCAGTCAGTCCCCCTGACCAGGCGTGAACATTCCATCCTCCGCAATTTAGCCGAGGGCCTGAGCACAAAGGCCATTGGCGAGCGACTCTACATCAGCCCCATCACGGTCAAAAATCATGTTCAAAGTATCTTGAAGAAATTGCAGGTTCACAGCCGAGTAGAGGCGATTGCTCTGGCGTTCCATCGGCGTCTGGTCTAGATCCTCCCAAGTTCGTGCCCCATCACATTCTCAGTTCCAAGTTTGGCAGCGAAGGCCTACTGTCCTGGTCCATTTGGATTAGATCTGTAATTGAGCCATTCGGATTATTGACCCCATTTTGCCCAACCTCCTAGACGGAAGGCCCCCCTTAGATTTGGTTCGGCGGGCAGAAAAGCCCGGTACCGATGTATGCTGCCAACATCCGGGCCGCGCGGCGTTCCGGCGCTGGGTCGGCTCCACCGGAGAACCCAAGCCGGTCTCGCTCCAGTGCCACGCGCCATTGCTCCGGCAGGTTCACCCCGTTTCCGGTTGTGTCCGTCAGGACCATGAGTTTACTCTCCAGTGAGTTAGCCGCTTACTCAGTTCGTTAGCCCTGCGAAGCTGGTTGAGGGCTGTCTTATTGGATAGCGGCGCGCTTGCGTTTTGGCCTGTGAGGCGAAGATTGCTGCTCGAGGTAGAGATTGAGCGCGACGGCATTGTTGTGCTCGGGATCGCAGGCGCTGTACAGCAGCGTGACGTTTCCCTGCTGCGCTTGCTCAAAAAGCTCGCGGCAAAGCTCAGGTTGCTCGTCCAATTCGGCGAAGTACCGGCGCTGGAACTCCTGCCATCGCGCCGCGTCATGGCCGAACCACCGTCTCAACGCATCGCTGGGCGCAATCTCCTTGAGCCAACCGTCCAAGCGGGCACGGTCCTTGCTCAAGCCCCGCGGCCAGAGGCGATCCACCAGATACCGCTTCCCATCTTCCCGAGCGGGCAAATCATAAACACGCTTCACGCGAATGCGTAGGGACTTTGCCATGGCCAAGTGATTATGGATGCGACCTCGCTGGCTGGATTCCGTTCACAAGCGTCCATCCAGGCCCAGTGAAATGCAGTTTTCATTACACCGCTATTAGTTGGCGGATGGAGTCGGCCGTTTTCGTACTTCCCGGGCCCAGCGAAGCAGGTCGAGGCCCGCCTCGTTGCAGCGCTGGCGCGCATCCAGGATGGTGCGAAGCTTTTCTTCCGGGAGCCGCTCCACCATGATGGACAGTCCGTCGCAGTCGCTCACATGCGGAAGCATGTCGCGCACGAGTTCCACCGCTTCATCGACTTCCCCATCATTCCAGGCATCCTTACCGGCCAGTTGCACCAGTCGCCCGGCTGAGCCAATCAGCCGGTCGTGGTCCGCAAACAGTTTGTCGATGTACTTTTGCCCGAAACTCTCCACGAGCGCCGGATACAGCGATTCCTCCTCATAACGGAAGTGCGGGCCGGTGAGCGTTGCCACTTGGCCCAACAGGGCAACCACCTTTACTTGGTCGCGCTTCTTGAACGATTCTGTCAGTTCCAGCAGCCCGTCTCGAACCGCCCGATGCTCGTCTCGGAATATCGCACTGAATTGATTCGCCAATTCGTTCATAGCGATTCCTCCTCTTTGATTATCTTCTCGCGGCATTACCCCGGCAGGCCCGGCGAAACTCCCGCAAGAGGCTTTCCGGCTTGAGTCCGTATGCCACAGCGGCATC
>Ga0156015_1137_pt1 | contig 18758 bp, 15 predicted proteins | sample RifCSPlowO2_02_FD_107669 | JGI IMG/M metagenome (GOLD analysis project Ga0156015, IMG submission 107669) | Acidobacteria bacterium RIFCSPLOWO2_02_FULL_60_20
GGGTTTTCGGAAGGTGCGGGAGGTATTTTAGATGTTACGACGAACCATCCACTGTATCTAAAGACCAATGACACGACCCGCATGACCATACTGGGCGGCGGCAATGTCGGCATCGGCATCACCTCGCCCTCGCAGAAGCTGGACGTGGCCGGGAAAGTAAACGGGACGGAACTGTGCATCGCAGCCGACTGCAAATCCAGTTGGCCCGCTGCGGGTGTGGGCGGCACGGGAACGATCAACAAGCTGCCCAAGTTTACCGCCGCGACTACGCTCGGCGACTCGCAAGTATTCGATGACGGCACCAATGTCGGCATCGGAATCGCAGCGCCAACTGCCAAGCTGCACGTGCACGGAACCGATTCTCTTGCGGACGGCCTTGCAGCGGCGATTAAGTTGCGCAATGACGCTACCGGCGGGAATGGCTGGACGCTGCGCGCCGGAGCCGATGGAACCAATACGCCTACGGGCGGCTTCAGCATTGCGTCGGACCCGAACACCTATCGGTTCGTGATCGACGGCACGGGCAAAGTCGGCATCGGGACCAATGCGCCTTCCGAGTTGCTGCAGGTGGCGGGCAACATGAAGCTCACGGGCGGCGGGAACGGGGTTATCTTCGCAGATGCGACGAAGCAGACCACCGCGGCCTCTTCCAACGTCAACATTCGCGGGATTAACTTCATCGCAGGGTGCGACACCTGCAGCGCCCTGGCAGACACGGATGACCAGAAAACGATTTATCAAGATGTTATTGGATCGATGACGATTACGTCGGTGACCTGTTTTACCGACGACATTACGGTTCCATTGCCCACCATCAACCTGCAGCGGGACGACGGATCGGCGGCAAATATCCTGGCCGGCTCTCTCTCCTGCGACGGCGTCAGCAACTCCAGCTTCAATGGCACCGAAAACCAACTTGTCTTGGGCGATAAGATCGATTTTCTTCTAGTCGCTGCGAACGGCGCCAAGAGAGTGACGGTGGTGATCAAGGCGGTGGTGCAGTAGAGTCGTTGCTCATCTTTTGTTAGGCCGCCAGGAAGATGTGCGGACCGACCTCGGGGCGTGGTGTCCCAGCGCAATCAGAATTTGCACCCTGGATCATTCTCGGCACAGCTCATCAATGCAAAAGACTCCTCGATCTGATTCCACCCAATCGCAACCGAAGGTTTGCTGGATTGCGGCACATTGCGCTCTGAACACCGGCAGCCATTTCATACTAGAATTGCAAAGTTACGGCGAATGACCTCTCCGCGGCGGGAGGTGTATTTCGTGTTCCGAAAGTTGCGGTCATGCATCCCCGCAGCAGCATGGACAAAGTTTTCATTCATCCGACGGAAGTAATGCCGCAGCAGGCGGGGGCGAAAATCCCGCTCGCCGATGGAGCAACACAGGTGATTACGAGATGACGAGCCTGGCGCTTGCATTAGCGGCGACGGTGAGTGTGCTCGCATTCGGCGGAGTAACAGCAGTTTATTTCCTGCCGGCACAATTGATCATCCTGGCCGCGGCGTTTGTGCAGTTCTGGAAAAACGGCTGGCCATCTATCTCCCGATCCAGCACCGCAGTCTTGGCATTATTGGTCGCCATCCCTTTATTGCAAGTCATTCCTCTTCCGGAAAACATCCTCCAAGTCTTTTCTCCGGAGCGCGCGAAACTGGCGCTCGATTTTTCCGCCACTGGGGGCCTACTCCAACTGTCCCCAACGGTGAGCCTCCAAACTCACGAGACGATCGCAGCGCTCCTGCGGCTGTTGTGCTATTTGATGACCTTCCTGATTGCCTTTCAGAATTACCAGCTTGGAGAAGGGCGTCGAGTGCTTGCTCGTCTGCTAATCGGCCTTGGGATCATTGAAGCTTTGTATGGTTTAGTTCAATATCTGGCGGGCTGGCAATACATATTCAGTTACGCCAAGACATTTAACACAACCATGGCAACAGGAACGTACATCAACTACAACCATTTTGCGGGACTCCTGGAGATGGTTCTGCCTTTTCTATTGGTTCAATTGTGGTTGCACCCCACACATGGAAGTTCGCAGCAGCGTTCTGTCCTCTGGCGCCAGATTTTCTCCGGCCCGGAACTTGCGCGTTGGTTGTTGCGCCTGGGGTTGTTTCTGGTTGTCTTCTTAGCCTTGATATTTTCCCAGTCGCGGTCCGGAATTCTCGCTGGAATTGCTGGCATGGTTGTATCTGGCGCGCTCGCCTTTCCGAAAGGGAGAAAAGGCATTGCGTTTCCCTCCAGTCTGGCAATCGTAGGTCTTTTATTGATCTATTCGGCGTGGATCGGACTCGCGCCGGTATTGGATCGATTCGAGGGTTTGAGCCTTCCGACGGCAGTCGAGCAGTCCCGGATTGTGATCTGGCAAGACGCCGTCTCGCTGATTCGGGACTTCCCGGTTCTCGGTTCAGGGCTTGGCTCGTTTTCCTGGGTCAGCTTGCATTACCAGACAGTGCCCGTGACGATCCGATACGAACATGCCCACAACGATTATCTGGAATTCGCCGCCGACATCGGCATCACCGCGACGCTGATTCTGTTTTGCAGCCTATGGGTCCTGGCCATCAGAGTGGCCCAGAAATCCTTGTCGCTCGATCGCTGGACCGAGAAGCGCCTCGCCGCCGCGTGCGCGGGAGCCATGATCGCATTGCTCATGCACTCCCTGACTGATTTCAACCTTCAGATTCCAGCAAACGCGCTCATCTTCAGTTGGATTGCCGGAATTGCGGCCTCTTTGGTATCCAAACCAATCTCGGGAGCCAAGTAACTTCTCATCCGTGATTTCTGCGCCTGAGTAAATTCTACTTAAGCCGGGATCAAAATATGGTGAATCTGTAACGATTTTCGTCTGGCAAGCTTGTTTCGCCGGCCAGCATCCCTGGGGTTGGAGGCAGCGTGGAAGTGATATCGATCACTCCACGCGGGCGCATGTGGATCAACAGGAATGCGTTCTCCTCTTCATCTAATCATTCTGAACGAGTTCAAGCAGATCCATTGAAAGGCACAAGCGAATCTTGTTGGCGTACGCAAAGATGTATTGCCATTCTGGAGGGATTTGGACAGAACCACACACGGTTTCGAAGATTCCCAGCCGGATCAGGATCCGAATCAATGACCCGCCTTAACCGAGGGGGCCAATGTGGCGAATCGGGTCAGGCGGTAACGGTGCGGGCCACAGGAGGAGGTTCGTCTTGAAGGATGCGGGATAAAAGATGGGCGCTGGGGTTGTAATCGGGAACGATTTCTTTTAAGGTCAGGATCAATTGTCCCAAGTCCCGCGCGGCGCAAACTTCTCGCAGCTTTGCCGTATAAGCACCCATACTCTCGTTCGACAGAGTGCTTCCAGCGAAAACCTTGATTTTCTCGTGGAAGGTGGGGAGTGTGTTCTCCTCAAGCACACTCAACTCCTCGTAAAGCTTCTCGCCCGGGCGAATGCCAGTAAACTCGATTTTGATGTCTTCATCGGGCCGGAGACCAGATAACAGAATGAGATTCCTAGCAAGGTCCTGGATACGGATTGGTTGCCCCATGTCAAGCACGAAGATTTCGCCGTCCGCACCCATGATGGAAGCCTGGAGGACCAACTGTGCTGCTTCGGGGATGGTCATAAAGTAGCGGCGCATTTCCGGGTGTGTCACAGTGATGGGGCCACCGGCCGCGACTTGCCGCTTGAAAAGAGGAACAACGCTGCCGTTGCTGCCGAGAACGTTGCCGAAGCGCACCGACACAAATTTAGTGCTCCCGTTTCGCAACGACAGGATCAGGAGTTCCGCTAGGCGTTTGCTGGCACCCATGATGCTAGTGGGGCGGACCGCCTTATCTGAGGAGATCATGACGAAGTCATCAATCCCATGCTGGGACGCCGCGAGGGCCACCTCCAGTGTGCCAAAAACGTTGTTCTCGATAGCTTCAAAGACGTGCAATTCCATCATGGGTACGTGCTTATAGGCCGCTGCGTGGTAGAGGATCGAGGGACAGTGCCGCCTAAAGACCTCCGACAAGCGCTTGGTGTTCTGGATGCTGCCAACTTCGGGATAGAAGGGCACCGCCGGAAAGGATTCGCTCATTTCCTTGTCGAGGTGAAATAAAGCGGTTTCCGCGATGTCGAACCCAACGATGGCCCGCGGCTGAAAACGGGCAATTTGGCGGCAAAGTTCGGATCCGATGGAGCCCCCAGCGCCAGTAACAGCCACGACCTTGTCGTGCAGCCGCAGCCGAATTCGGTCGGCATCGAGCCTCACCACCCTGCGACCGAGCAAATCTTCGACGGCGACTTCACGGATCTGGCTTGCTAGGCCGGTTCCCTCGATCACTTCACCCAACCCCGGGATTGTCTTGTAGGCAACGCCGGCCTCCTGGCAACGCTTGATAATCTGCGTCATCTGAGCGCCGGAAGCCGAGGGTATAGCTATAAGGACGGTATCAATGCCATATCTTTGGACCAGCAAGGGATCCAGAGATCCTCCCAGGACTTTACTTCCCTGTATCACTAGCCCCGCCTTTTGCGGATTGTCGTCAACGAAGCCGACGACGTTGTACAGCAAGGCCGAGTTTTGGCGGATCTCCCGCAGCAGCGATACACCGGCGTCCCCGGCTCCATAGATCAGAACGCGTTTCTTATTGTCCTTATTTTCACGAAGCTTAGAAAAATCGGCAACCACTCTGGTGGCCACACGGGCACCGGCTGTGAAAAGAAACGAGAGCAGCAGGTCAAGCACGTATATGGATCTTGGAAAACCGGTCGGAAGGAAGTACAAAATCCCGGCGGCACTCACAGTAGAACCAAGAAGATTCCCCAGAGCCAAGCGTACCAGATCGTGACTGGACACGTAACGCCACCAACCTCGACTAAGGCCGAGCAACGCAAAGACAGGCACCTTTGTCAGAAGCCAGATGATCAGTGCGACTTGAAGGTGGAGAACGTAGTCGTAAGGAACAGCAAAATCAAACCGCAACAGAAACGCCGTGATCCCGGATGCCAGAAACAAGATGCTTTCAAGCGCTAACACTACCCAGCGGTGGTAGGGCAGGAACCTGCTCGCCAGACCTTGGGTGTCGACGGCGATTCGCTCACTGCGCATAGAGGTGAACTTTCTTCAACAGGGGCGAAATTAGGAGCTTGGTATAACGTTTTCGGCGATATTTGTCAACCCCGGCGCACCGCACGCGCTACGGAGCTGGTTGATGACATAAAGTTGCTCATCAAGTCCTAAGCTACTAGAACTAGGCAAACAGATACCGCGGCGAAACATCTCCTCAGCGACCTCTCCTCCGTGCCGCTCCGCTGATGCGTATAGCGGTTGAAGATGCATCGGTTTCCACACCGGACGGCTTTCTATATTGGCGGCGTCGAGTGCTTGAATCAGTCCGTCACGGGAGCACCCGAACTTCTGCTCATCGATCAGGAAGCAGCTCAGCCAGTTGATGTGAAGCCCGTAGCTGGCCTGGGGCATGAGCGTGATGCCGGGGAGATCAGCAAAGGCTTCGCGGTAGCGGAAGGCGATGGCGCGGCGCTGCTGGACCCGGAGGTCAAGGACTTCGAGTTGGCCCCGCCCGATCCCGGCCAGCACGTTGCTCATGCGGTAATTGTAACCCATTTCCGAGTGCTCGTACGCCAAACCGGGATCGCGGGCCTGCGTGGCCCAGAACCGGGCCTTGTCCACCCACTCCGGTCGGCGCGCCACCAGCATGCCGCCGCCCGTGGTAGTGATGATCTTGTTGCCGTTGAACGAAAAGGCTCCGACCTCACCCAACGTGCCGGTCGGCCTTCCCCGGTAAGTGCTGCCGAGCGCCTCGGCAGCGTCTTCCAGGACTGGGACGCTGTACTCCGCGCAGGCCGCCAATATGGGATCCATGTCGGCACTCTGCCCATAAAGGTCCACGGCAATCACTGCCTTGGGTAAGCGGTCCGCCGCTGCACGCTCAGCCAAAGCCTCTCTCAGCAGGGCCGGGTCGAGGTTCCAACTCGTCCGGTCGCTGTCCAAAAACACTGGCTCCGCACCCAGGTACCGGATCGGATTCACGGTGGCCACAAAAGTCAACGTCGGGCAAAACACCTCATCCCCCGGCCCGACGCCGAGCAGCCGCAACCCGAGGTGCATCGCAGCGGTGCCGCTGGCCAGAGCGACGCTGGGCAGGCCGATGCGTGCCTCGAACGCTGCTTCGAAGGCGGTAAGGTTGGGACCGACCGTCGAGAGCCAATTCGACGCGAACGCCTCTTCCACGTACTTCCGCTCATTGACTCCCATGTGCGGCACCGAGAGCAGGATGCGCCCAATATTCTGTTTCTCGGGTGTCACGCTCGGTACTCCGGGAAAAAATCGCATCGCGCCGTCCATTTCTGGCCGGTCTTTCGCCGAACACTCTCAGCCCGAGAGCAGACGAGGCGTTCATACATGACGGGGTCTAGTATCCGCCTGCCGGCGAAAAAGGGCGTTTCGCCGCTTGGGGCAAATGAGAGCTTGTAACGATAAATCCCGTCGTTTAACTTGTAGCCCCCACCCAAAACGAACCGTTTCTTGCCACTCCGCTTTGCCCACAAACTGATCTCGTACTTGATCAAGTCATTCGGCCGCATCTCGAAATACCGCTCGTCGGTCCCTCCAAGAAACGAGTACACGTTGCTGCGGGATAACAGGACTAGCTCCGTGGATATCACTTCACCTCCCAAAAGGCAGTGGAAGTAGGCGAAGTGGCCCGCCAGGCCACAGCTCAGCCGCTGGAAGAATAGCTTGGGAAAGTAGTAGAACTGCTCAGCGTTCCGCCGGACCATCGTTCCATTGTAGAGCGCGAGAAAGTCCTCTAGTCGTGCGCCGGTGGTGTCAACCTGTACCTGCATTCCGTGATGGTGTGCTCTCTTTACGTTCTTTCGGACTTTTTGCCGGAAATCCATCCATATTTCGTCTTCCGCGGGTTCCAGGGAGCGCACCACATTGTGGGAAAGTAAGAGTTTCTCCCCTGGATAGGGAAGGAGATTCTCCGGGAAAAGGCTGAAGCGGATAAATTCTGAGACCACGTGATTCGAACGAGCCCATTGGTCAAAAGCCTTCCAGAAGATAGCTGCCAGAGTTGCGGCATTTTCCGTGCCCCATACGAAGGCGCCGCCGTACCCGTAGGGTGAAACAATATCGGCGATCGGACCGAAATTGGGTTCGCAAAAGGGTTCGCTTGACAAGTCTCGCAACAGGAACGGATAAAGTGCTCCGCAGTTATCCGACTGCCAGATGGCGCACTTTGGGTGCGAACAACGGTCCGCAAAGAGTTGGACATAAACCGGATGGGCCACCACTTCCTGTTGCGGCCATGCTTGCCAGATTTCAAGCCATTCTGCGAACTCGGCGGGATCATTAGCATCCAGGACTCGAAAGGGAGTCTCCGCCGGTGGCCTCTTCATGTCTCTCCCTCCCGTTCATTCAGAACGCGAGAGAGCACCCCAACCATAGACACCAGTTCCCGTTCTTCGGCATCCTGGTGCACTGGGAGGTTCAGGATTCGCTTGGAGATGTAGTGCGATAAGGGGAATTCCACTGCACCAATTGGTTCGATCAGTCTATAGTACAAGCTGACAACGCCGTAACCCGCTTTGTTCATCACGTCGTAGATCCAATCGCGGGAAGCAGAATGCAACACTACCGGGTAGGTTTGCGGAACTTCCCCGGACTGTGGAACGCTGCGGAGCGAGGAAAGCTGGCCATCCAGGCTCTCAAGAAGCTGAGCAAGGATAACAGCATTCTGGCGGCGCCGAGCGGAGATAGCAGCCAAGTCGAACTCCCATGGCAATGGAACGTCGAGCTCTTGGCCACTCACTCGGCTGAGCAAATCCTCGCGGTCTTTTCTCACTAGCAACAAGCCCCCGTGGTCGACCGGCAACAATTTGTGAAGCGAGAAGATGCAGGCGTCGCCCAGCCTGCCCGTGCGCCCCCCGACGAGGTGCGTAAGCATGGAATGTGCCTCGTCTTCCAGAACCAGGATGCCGCGAGAATGCGCTAGCTCCACGGCTTCAGGATATGCCGGGTCCACGTAGCCGAAATAATGTACGAGGATCAGGACGCGGGCTCCGCTCTGATCGAGTTTCTCCTCTAGATCCTTGAGATCGATCCACAAACACTTCGTTACTCGATAAAAATCCACCCTCAGGTCCAGTTCCCGGATCGGGTCGTAAATGCCGGACCCTTCCCGCACTGACCATCCGATGTAAGCGGGTAGCAGGACTAAGTCTCCTGGCTTCATCACGCTACTGAGAAAGGCGCGCAATGCGGTGCGCGCATTGGGGAAGAAGCGATGTGCCCTCCAGAAGATCGATTGGTTTTCCGCGCTCTTAGCAATCCGCATATGGTTCGGATGGCAACGGCCCCAGACGCCAAGTTTCATTCCGAAACCCGAAGCCGGTCATTCACAGCATCGATGGGTGCCGACATGTGAAGGAAAACGGCGATGGAAGCAACACCGACTGGAACATCCCCTGACTTGCCGTGATCGGGCGACGTGTACAGAACTCTTCGTCCAGGGTCGATGCTGGCCAGAAATGAAAGGAAAGTTTGGTTCTCCAGAGCCACCGCCTGTCGGAGGCGAAAATACTGGCGACCGATTCGTCCCACAGAGTATTCGCCTTCCGCGGTGGTCACTTGGAACTCAGAGAAGCCATACCGCTTGTGGCAGGTTGCAGCCTGCGGATAACCACTGACGAAAACATTTTGCCGCCGCCCGATCTGGGGTAGCGGGATCTCCAAAAGGTGGGTCGAGCTGAGCGGCTTCAACCCCAGTCGTTCATACCATCGCCGAGGCACAAGGTTTGCCCCAAGGACATCCAGCGTTAACCGTCGCTGTCCAACAACACGCAATTCTCGGAGCCCAAAGGATAACATCCGCAGGGCAATTCCCCGACCGCGATACCTGGCATCTACCGCGACGTAGTTCAGCCACAGCTCTGCTGGAAACCTCCGAAACTCGGCACAGCCAGCAATATTCCCTTGCATCTCGGCCACGAGATAGGTCGTGTCCGAGAATTCACTTGCAAGCTGGATCTGGTCCTCGACATAGTTTGCCATTCCCCGACATCCGTAGACGGTCGTCCTCAGCAGCTTTCGAGGGAAGCCATCACGAATGATCCTGACAATCGCCCGACCGTCACCTGGGCGGGCAAGACTCACCGTCACTGTCCGCTGCATTTCGCATGACTCCCGGTAGAGGCTACCTTAGACCGCTCCGCGTCGAGGTCCAGCATCACGGAGCCAGGGTCGACCTCGACGCCGCTGAACGCCAGCACTAGCCGTATGGTTTTGATAAGGATTCTGAGATCCAGTGCAAAGCTGTGGCGCTCGACATAGGTGACATCATCCTTGAAGCGTTGGTCCCAGTTGGCGTGGTTCCGCCCGTTGATCTGTGCCAGCCCGGTAATACCCGGTCGAACCAGGAACCTTTTTTGCTCCGGTTCTGTAAAGTACGGACCGTAACGCAGCAGCATTGGTCTGGGACCGATGAAGCTCATATCGCCCCGGACGATATTCCACAACTGTGGAAGTTCATCCAGGCTCCACTGCCGTAGTAAACGGCCCAGCGGGGTCAGTCGCTCCCTGTCGGACAATTCGGCACCCGTGGCATCGCGCCCGTCGGTCATGGTTCTGAATTTGAAGAGCACAAAATCTCTTTTGTGCTGCCCCAGCCGGCGCTGGCGGAAAATAACGGGCGTGCCCAGCATCACCCTAACCGCACACGCGACGAGAAGGAGAAGCGGCAGGAAGACGATCGAGGCAAGCGACGCAGCAACGAGATCGAACAGGCGCTTCCCGAACCGCTCGTAGAGAGAGGTCCTCGACATGTTCACGAAACACCCTCGGAGCTCTGGTGCGAATGCCGGGACACCGCCAGGGTCACTCCGCAGATCCTGGCGAACAGCGCTTCGAACTTTGTGACGCCGGCTTTCATGCAAAGTTGCTCATCGTAGTATTTCTTGCCGGCCTCGCCCATGCTGCGCCGCTGTTCAGGCGACATCACGGCGAAACGCGCCACGGTTTCTGCAATACTCTTTGGATTCTCCGGTTCACAAACCAGTCCGCCACCGGATTGGATCACCAATTGCGCGGCATCGCCGCGGACTGCCATGAGCACGGGTTTCCCCGACGCCATGTAGGCCTGGGTTTTCGACGGTATCGTGATGCTGAAGACGGGATGATTCTTGAGATGCACCAGGAGAACGTCGGCAAGCCCCAAAACGGCTCCCATCGCGCTCATCGGTTGGCGTGGCAGAAAGCGTACATTGGTCAGTTCCAGGTCTGCGGCCTTCTTCTCCAAACGGTTCCGGTCCACCCCTCCGCCCACAAATACAAATTGAACATTTGGAAGAGTCTGCCGGCACAAGGCGGCAGCCTCAAGGACCGCATCGAGGGCTTGGACCGTTCCCATCGTTCCGGCGAACATTACGTTGAAGCCGTCGGAGAGTCCGAGTCTGGAGGCGAGTTCAGGGTCCGCTGTGGTTGGCTGGATGGTGGTCTCGTCGCACCAGTTATAGATCACGTCGATCTTGTCCGGCGGAACTCCCCGGCGAACCAACTGCTGTTTGAACCCCGGGGAAAGCACCACGATATGCCGGGCGCAACGGTAGACGAACTTACACCATTTGTCGAGCAAGGCGACGGACGCCGGACTGGACATCATTCCCGACAGAGCGACTGTGTCAGGCCAGAGGTCCTGTATGTCGTAGACGAAAGGTACCTTTCGAAAGAACCCGATCACCGTGGCGGCAAAGCCAATGGTAGCAGGGGGATGGTAGACATACACCACGTCCGGCCTCCTAATTAAAGCTGTGCCGATGGCTGCGGCCGAGATCGCGAAACTCACGTAGTTGAGGGCTCTACGAAAGCCCGACTTGTCATGGCTCGGATAGAGCGCCACGCGTAGAATAGATACCCGATCGATTTGTTCGCGTACCCAGGGGCGTATCCGGTAGCCGGGGTAGACCTCCCCGCCGGGGTAGTTCGGAAAGCCTGTCAGCACCCCGACGTCGTGGCCGCGGGCGGCCAGTTCCTGCGCGAACGGCAGCCCCTTGAACGTTGGTTCCGGCTGAAACCACTGCGTGAGCAACAGGATTCTCATGGAGTTCCCCGCCGGCTGTGCCATTCCAATTCCGCCGTATCGGGAAGCCGGTACCCCAGCAGGATGCGGCACACCGTCTCAGCCACGGCCGGAGCCAGATACTCCTCCGGCGGTTTCCATCGGCCGTTCTGCGCCGTCACCATTCGGACAGCTCGCAGCACGTCATCCGGCATGGCTCCGCAAAGAACGTTGGAGCCGCAGTCGAGCGTCTCAGGCCGTTCGGTAACGTCGCGAATCGTCACATTGGGTACGCCCAAAATGCAGGCCTCTTCCTGCACCGTTCCGCTGTCCGACAGCAGGCAGAACGCGCTCTGTTCCAGGCGCACGAAATCGAAAAATCCAAACGGCTCCAGAAACAAGAGTCCAGCGCGCTGCAGGTCGATTCCGAAGGCCTCCATCCTCGACCGCGTTCGCGGATGCAGGGAGCACACCACGGGAAACCCGAACTCCTCATGGAGCAACGCCAAGGCGTCCAGGAGGGACCGGAGCCGACTCTCGATGTCCACGTTTTCGGCTCGATGTAGCGTGATGAGGAAGAACTTGCCATGCTCCAGGCCAAGCTGTGTCAGGGCGGCGCTGGCGGCGATCTTCTCCGAAAACTGGTCGATCACCTGCTTGATGGGGTTGCCGGTCACATACACCCGGTGGCCGGGGAAGCCCTCGGCCAGCAGGTTCTCCCGGCTGCGGCTGGTGTAGGGCATCAGGACCGAGCTCGAATGGTCTATCACCCGGCGATTCACTTCCTCGGGGACCCGATCGTCATAGCAGCGGTTGCCGGCCTCCATGTGGTAGACCGGAATCCCGAGGCGCCGCGCGATGATGGCGGCCAATCCGCTGTTGGTGTCGCCGAGAATCAGCAAACGGTCCGGGCGGCGCTCCAGAAACAGCGCTTCACTACGTTCCAGAATTTGGCCGATTTGTCCGGCAAATCCGGCGGCCTGCACGCCCAGGTTCACATCGGGCTGGCGCACACCCAGTTCGTCAAAGAAGACCTTGCTGAGCCGGTCCTCGTAGTTCTGGCCGGTGTGAACCAGAAGGTGCTGGCAGAACCGGTCCAGAAGGGGGATGACCAAGCTCAGCCGGATGATCTCCGGCCGGGTACCGAGAATGGTCATGATTTTCATCGCAGAAGTTCTACCCCGGCCGCGGCGCTATCTTCCAGCATCAGATGATGCGCCCGCAGCATGGCGGCAGTCTGCTCCATGCTCATCACACTGTCCTTGCTGCTGTAAGCGCCCTCCAGACAGCCCGCGAGGTCTCCCGCTACCCCGTCTCCGTTGGCCACCTCGGGCAGCATCGGCCGGATCACATACCAACGGCCCCGCCTGACCGTCCGGTAAGCTTCTTCATCGCTCACCATGACCTCGTGAATTTTTTCGCCGGGGCGGATGCCGGTCGTCACCTGGCGAACGGGCCGGACCCCGATGAGCGCTGTGGCGACATCGGTAATTCGCGCCGAGGGCGCCTGCGGCACGAGCGTCTCCCCGCGCCGGGCGTCGCCAATGGCGGCAAAGATAATGTCCACCGCATCGTTGAGAGTCAGCAGGAACCGCGTCATATCCGGAGTTGTGATTGTCACCGGACCGCCGCTCCGGATCTGTTCGTGGAACAGCGGAATCACCGAGCCTCGCGATGCCAGCACGTTCCCGTAGCGCGTACACACGAAGCGGGTGTCCGGGCATCTCATGTTGCCCTGGATGAACACCCTCTCTTGCAGCGCCTTCGTCATGCCCATGACGTTCACCGGCTGGCAGGCTTTGTCCGTGGAGACGCCGACCACGGTTTCGACTGGCAGGGAGTGTGCTTGAATCGCATGGACGATATTCTCCGCGCCACCCACGTTGGTCCGGACAGCCTCGTGAGGGAAATACTCGCACGTTGGAACCTGCTTCATGGCTGCGGCATTCACCATGATATCGGTGTCGCGCAGCACGCTGGCGACGCTTCCGAAATCGCGAACGTCTCCGATGCGGAACTCCAGCAGCCGCTGGAAATTCCGATAGATAATCTCATCCGTGGCCGCGACCCGATTCTCGTACTCCACGCGCATGGAGTGCTGCTTGGCTTCATCGCGCGAGAAAATGATCACCTTCCTCGGATGGCCGGCCTCTCCACTCAAGATGCGGCGAGTCAAGACCTTCCCGAGGGATCCCGTCCCTCCGGTGATGAGAATCCGCTTCCCTTCAAAAATCTTGTTCATTTGCGTTCGAGCCACTTTTCGTAAGGGGTGTCGTCTTCCGCCAGTTGGCGTACCAGAGCGGGCCAGGGCGGACATTTGTAATCGATCGCCTCGCGCAGTCTCTCGCAGCTCATGCTCCGGTCCGACGCCTCCAGATCGTCGGGTTCGATCCGGACGTCCAGCCGGTAGGCCTCGCGGAGGAGGCATAGGAGGTCGTGCTTGGATATCGGTTCGCTGGCCACTTGATACAGCCCGTGCAATGCAGGGTGCTCCTGGATGATCGAGGCGACCAGCTGGGCGAGGTGGTTGGTTGTCACTCCGGAGTAGATGACCCGGCGGTATCCGCGAACCGTCTTGTGATTCTGGGCGAGAAACCAGTCCAGCAGAGAGCGGTGTTCGCTAAGTTCCCGGCCAATGATGGAAGTCCGCAAGGTGAGGGCGTTGGCGGCTGCCACTTCGCCGAGAAATTTAGTCTTTCCGTAAAGATCCTCGGCGTCGGAGAAATCTCCTTCGAGGTAGCCCCCACGCTTGCCGTTGAATACGCAGTCGGTACTGAAATGAATGACGCGGCCGCCCCAACGGGCAGCCATTTGGGCCAGCTGATGGGGCAGCAGCGAATTGATCGTGATACTGGGAATCGGCGAAACGGCTTCCGCCCGTTGCTTGATCACGCCGACGCAATTGACCACATATTCCGGACGAAAGGCCGACAGAATCGCCTCGAGCCCGGGGAAATCCGTCACATCGACATCCGGGACGACGTCGTGCCCCTGGAGCAATTCGACGCGGTCGAAGGGCGGCTTCCAAATGTCCTCGCGGACCGTGCCGAAAGTGCCTGCAAAACCCTTCCGCAGCACTTGGAACATCTTGTGCCCGAGCATCCCGCCGCCGCCCAGCACCATGACCTTTGCTACGCTCATGAAGCCACCTCTGTCCGGGCCCACCGGATGTACTCGGGCAACCCTTCGTCCATTGTCACGGACGGTTCAAACCCGAATGCCTTCTGTGCCGCGCTGATGTCCGCCAAGCTATGGCGCACGTCGCCGGTGCGCGGCGAGCCATGCCGCACTACCGGGTTCAGCCCGCTGGCGGCCTTCAGCCGTTCCACCAGCGCGTTAATGCTGATGCGCGTGGCGCTTCCGATATTAAAGGCTCCGGTGAGGCCGGGAGTCATGGCGGCTTTGATGTTGGCTTGTACTACATCGCGAACATTCACGAAGTCGCGCGTCTGTTCGCCGTCGCCGAAGATCGTCAACGGCTCTTCTCGCAGCATCTGAAATACGAAGATCGGAATCACGTTTCCATAGGCGTCAAAACGCTGGTTCGGGCCGTAGACGTTGAAATAGCGCAGGCAAACCACTTCCATGCCATATAATTTCGCGTAGGCTAGGCCCTCCTTCTCGGCACAAAGTTTGCTGGCGCCATAAGGCGAGTCTGGCTCCGCGGGATGATCTTCGCGAATGGGAAGCGTCTTCAATTCCCCAAAGATGCCCGCGGAAGAAGACATAACCACCTTCCGTACCCCAGCCTTTCGCGCGGCTTCGAGAACCCGCAGCGTGCCGATCACGTTGATCTCAGCGTCGTTGACCGGCTGATCGATTGATCGTTTGTTGCCGACCGAAGCAGCCAAATGGAACACAGCGTCTACCCCCGCCATGGCGGCATCTACCGCGGCGGCGTCGCGAACATCCTTCTCCAGCAGCCGTACGCCTAGCTGCCCGTTGATGTTGATGCGGTATCCCGAGGACAGATTGTCCAGGACAACCACCTCGGCGCCGTTCGAAGACAGTGCCTTCGCAATACTGGAACCGATGAAGCCGGCGCCGCCGGTTACTAGAGTTTTCATTGATGATCTAACGACTCCGACTGGTCCCAGAATGCCCCTCTCGCTCAATCCGTCGTGAAACTACCCCGCCCCGCCGGCCGCAGCGCGCACTTCGAATCCGGAGCGCAAAAAGGTTCGGACGACCTGAGCCCCGACAAAACCATGAGCGCCAGTTACAAGGATACAAGTCACAGACCATACACCCGTTGGAAGGATCTGAGTGGCACCCCAAATTACAGCCCCAGCAATCCCACGCCTGTGAGTACTGCTCTGCTTGCATAGCTTAACGTACGCCGCGCATAAGGCTGTCAATTTCCTGCCGGCAAAACTCGGCATCGTCAAGCATCCGTTTCGCAGGAACTCGCGCAACGAAGCAAACTCTCATGTCCTCACCTGCTACGGCTTCGACGTACCGCTGGGCGTCTGTGAGGGAACGCACAAACGCCAGTATTCAAGAAGGTCAGCCAAGCTCCTCTCAATCGGAATGGCGGGGGACCAGCCTGTTTGGAGCTGCATCTTGCCAGGATTTCCGCAGAAACGACCGGTGTCCTGCCGACGCAATCGATTCTGGTCGACGACAACCCGGAATGAGATAGAAGTGAGCGACCTGAATATGTCCAGGACCCAGGACAGGGAATAGGCCCGCCCGGAACATACATTGTAAACGTCCCCCCGCATGCCCTTCTGAAGAACACGCCAGTATGCCCGTACGACATCGCGCACGTCGGTAAAGTCCCGTTCGACGTCCAGGTTGCCTGCCTGCAGAACGGGCGGCATGAGGCCCATCTCCATGAGGGCAATCTGACGGGCAAAGCTGGAGCAGACAAATGCCGGAGATTGGCGAGGCCCGATATGATTGAAAGGCCGAACCGTGACAATATCGGAGAGGCCTGCCTCGACCTGCTGGACGCATAGAAGCTCTCCCATGGCTTTGCTTGTGGAATAAGGGTTCGAGGGGCGTATCGCCGCACGCTCATCCAACGGCGCATCCGGACTACTTGGCGACTGGTAAACAGTGGCGCTGCTCACGAACAGAATCCGCGGGGACCGCTTCAATTGCGCGGCTGCCTCCAGCAAGTTCCAGGTGGCAGCGACATTCACTTCATAGGTCAATCGCGGATCCGCCCATGATTCGGGGATGCCAGAGAGAGCTGCCAGATGGTAGATCTGATCCGGGGCAGCTTCCCGCACCAACCGTCTTACAGATTCCCGATCGCGAATATCCACCTGAAAATACCGGGCCGCCGGCGACGTAAAAGTTGCCGGCGACTCATTTTCGAGTGACAGAACAAATATCTCTGCGCCTTCTTGAGCGGCCCAATCCGTCAAGTGAGAGCCCGCAAATCCTCTGCCGCCTGTAATTAAGACTCGCAAAGCGATCCCCTACAGTCGCGAACAGCACGCAAATCGCTCTCGACCATGATCCCCACCAGGTCCATGAAGGAAATCTTCGGGGCCCATCCCAGTTCCCGGCGAGCCTTGCTTGCGTCACCCACCAGATGATCTACTTCCGCCGGACGAAGCAAAGCAGGATCCGCCTTGACCCAGTCTTCATAGTTCAACCCAACGTGCCGGAATGCGATCTCTGCAAACTCTCTTACGGAATGACACTCACCAGATGCCACGACGTATTCGGTGGGTTTGTCCGCTTGAAGCATCGACCACATGGCGGGCACATAGTCCTTGGCGTAACCCCAATCCCGCTTGACGTCCAAACTTCCCAAGCGCAACTCCTGCTGGAGACCGGACTTAATGCGGGCGACAGCGTGAGTAATCTTCCGAGTGACAAATTCCAACCCGCGCCGCGGTGACTCGTGGTTGAAAAGGATTCCTGCACAAGCAAACAGGTTATAGCTTTCACGATAATTAATCGTGTTCCAGTGACCATACAGCTTGGCAACACCATAAGGGCTCCGTGGATGGAAAAGCGTCCCTTCGCGCTGCGGCGACTCGGCGGTCATGCCGAACATTTCGCTGGAAGACGCCTGATAGAAACGGATGCCGGGGTTGATCAGGCGGATCGCCTCCAACATGCGAGCCACTCCCAACGCCGTAACCTCACCCGTCAGCAGTGGCTGGGTCCAGGAGGTAGCCACGAACGACTGCGCGCCGAGATTGTATACCTCCTGAGGCTGTGCTATCTTCAGCGCAAAAATGAGGGAATTTTGGTCCAGGAGGTCCCCCGCTATCAACTGCACGTGATCCAGGATATGGAGTATCCGCTCATGGTTCGGGGTGCTACTCCGACGTTCGAGACCATAGACTCGGTAGCCCTTTTCCAGCAAGAACTCTGCCAAATAGGAACCATCCTGGCCAGTAATGCCCGTTATCAACGCAGACTTTGTCAGTTCGCACCCCCTCCCGGCGGCCGTGGTTAGCTGCGGGCCAACTCCGTTGCCCGTCGCCAGACTGGCAAGGTCTGTACCGCAGCACGTTGCCATGAAAACTTCGCCGCCTGAATCTTTCCTTTCTCGCCCAACTGCAGCAGCAGAGCACCATCTGTGAGGGCACCTCCCAGCGTATCCGCCATCGAATCGATATTCCCGGGATCTACATAAACCGTGGCGTCGCCGGCAACCTCAGGCAGCGAAGCGGCATTGGACACCAGCGTCGGCACACCCAGGTGCATCGCCTCGATCACTGGAAAACCAAACCCCTCATACAGAGAAGGCATCGCCATCAGTTCCGCTCCCTGGTACAGTCCCGCCAAGTCGATGGCGTCTACATAACCAGTCAACCTTGTAAACGCTCCCGCTCCCGTGCCTTCGATGGCGGATAACAGGTCCTGATGTCCGCTGCCCGGTGGCCCCGCAATCACTAAGTTGTGCGGCAAGCCGTACTTCTTCTTTGCCTGGCTAAAGGCTCGGGCCAATCCATCAAAATTCTTGTGCTTATTCGTTCGGCCGAGCGCCAGAACATACGGCTTGCTCACCCCGTATCGCCGCAATACAGCATCAATGCCGGTCTCCATGCGAGGCAGCGGCGTGCAACCAGGGTAGATCACGACGACTTTTTCAGGAGCAACGTCGAAATGTGACAATATTTCCCGGCGCGAGAACTCAGAGTCAGTCACCACGATGTCTGAATGCCCCAGCGAGTATTTGTAAAGCCGTTTTTTGATAATCATCTCCATTCTTCCGGCATGACCGGGAAAATTCCGTTGATAAAAGAACGGTGACAAATCATGAACCGTAACGACCGAGGCGATCCGGGAAAGCCCGGACAGCAAGGGAATCAAGTTGCCCGGGAAGTGCACCACGTCTGTTCTTAACGACCGTGCTATCACCGGCAACCATAGCTGTTCGTAGAGTAACCTGGTCATTCGCCGGGAGTTGTTGATGGGTGCGACATAAGGACGCGCTGTCGGGGATCGGAGCGCAAAAAGCTCTCTATTTTCTGCTGTCACCAAAACCGTATATTCATTGTCGCGGTCCATCTCTACCAGGGAATTGACCAGGCCCTGAACATACGTCTGGCCTCCTAAGTTCCAGCCGGCCCGGACACTCAATGCGTCTATGAATACATGCATCTTGATTCGTCACCTTGCCGAGCTCAACGCGCCAGCAGCTTCGCCGGCTACCGCGGGACAGTAGCGCAACATGACGAGCACCATACTATTCTCCGAAGCCCGTTTGACGCTCAGATGGCCCCCCGTGCGGGAACAGT
>Ga0156015_1055_pt1 | contig 15966 bp, 14 predicted proteins | sample RifCSPlowO2_02_FD_107669 | JGI IMG/M metagenome (GOLD analysis project Ga0156015, IMG submission 107669) | Acidobacteria bacterium RIFCSPLOWO2_02_FULL_60_20
GATCGCCGGGAGCAACTCGTACTCCACCTCTATCAAGTCCACGGCCTCGGTGGCCACATCCTCGTCTACCGCCGCGATAGCAGCCACCGGGTCGCCCACCATGCGGACTTTTTCGAGCGCCAGGGCGTGCTCATCCTGGCTGACGGGCAAAATCCCGTAGGGGATGGGCAGATCTTTTCCGGTCAGGATGGCCTTGACGCCGCGAAGTTTCTCCGCTTTGGAGGTGTCGATGCGGACGATGCGGGCGTGAGGCACGCTGCTGCGTAGCAGCTTGGCATGGAGCATCCGCGGCAACACCAGGTCATCGGCGAATTTGGTTACGCCGGTGCATTTGTCCCAGGCATCCACTTTCGGATTTGGTTTCCCGATGACCCGGTAAGGCTTGCCTTTGGTGGGCGCTCCGTTACCGCCAGCAGCTTTACTGCCATCCCCTCTACTGCCATCCATAGACACTCTCCCGCCGCGGCGTGGCCGGATTTCCCGCCTTGCGGGCTGCTGCCAGCTCTACCGCCTCGTAAATCTTGATGTAGCCCGTGCAGCGGCAAAGATTGCCGGCCAGGGCTGACTGGATTTGTTGGCGACTTGGGCTCGGAACCTTTTCGAGCAGCGCCTTGGCGGTCAGCAAAATTCCCGGAGTGCAGTAGCCGCATTGCGCCGCGCCGAGCTCGGCAAAGGCCTCCTGCAATGGATCGAGCCGGGCTCCCTCCGCCATGCCCTCGACCGTGGTCACTTCGCGGCCTTCCACCGTTAATCCCAGGACCAGGCAGGAGAGCACTGGCTGGCCGTCCACCAGCACGGCGCAGCAGCCGCATTCGCCCAGCTCGCAGCCATGCTTGGTGCCCGTCAAAGCCATATCCTCGCGGAGAACTTCGAGCAGCGTCTTGTGCGGCGCAAAGGCCACTTCCACCGGCTCGCCATTCACCTTGAAGGTGATATGAGCCTTTTGTGCCGCAGCGCGCTTGCTGCTCTTCTTAACCTTTTTCATACCCAGACTCCCGGTCGATTATAGCGTGTTAAGAGTGCTCGCGGCCAGTGCGCTGAGGAATTCGAAAACGCCGCGACTTCATCTCCGCGCGAGGCAGCGAGCCCGGGGGAGCAAATTCCAGCGTTGGCCGCAAGTTCAGGCTGGTATGTAGTTCCCCGATCACCTTTTGTTCCAGCGACTGCTGCTCTTCCAAGGTCAGGCCGTGGGTCTCCACCTTCAGCACCAGTTGGTGCATTTCCCGTTCGAGCACCACCTCGCCCTGGAACTCCACCACCTCCGGAAAGCGCCGCAGGATATTCTCGATGGCCGAAGGAAAAACGTTGACGCCGCGGATGGTGATCATGTCGTCGGAGCGGCCCAGGATTCCCCCTTGCAGCAGCGCGAAGGAACGGCCGCAGCCGCAGGGCTTCCGGGTCGCTTCCACCAGATCGCCAGTGCGATATCGAATGAGCGGCGAACCCGCTCGGCACAAGTTCGTCAGGACGATCTCGCCGCGCTCCCCATCCGCCACGGGTTTCCCGGTCTCCGGGTCCAGAAATTCGGCGATGAACTCGGTTTCATTCACGTGCGGTCCGCGCTGCTCCTGGCACTCCAAGCCGTAAGCTCCCATCTCAGTCATTCCCACATGATCGTAGGCTTTGGAACCCCAGCACCGTTCGATGTTCTGGCGCGTGGCGGGTATTCCGGCGCCCGGCTCACCGGCATGAATGCTGATACGGATTCCGAGCTTGGCAGGGTCCATCTGCATGGCCCGCCCGGCCTCCGCCAAGCGCAGCGCGTAGGTCGGAGTACAGACCAGGACCGTCGGGTGCAGTTGCGACATCGCGACGAGGCGCTGCTCAGTGGTCTGGCCGCCGCCGGTAATGGCCATGCATCCCAATTTTTCAGCGCCTTCAAATCCACTCCAGAATCCGACAAACGGACCGAATGAAAACGCCACGAATACGCGATCCCCCGGCCGGACTCCTGCGCCGCGATAGACAAAGCACCATTGTTTGACAAATGAATCCCAGGTTTCGGGAGTATCCAGCCAGCGCACCGGAACCCCCGTCGTTCCGGAGGTCTGATGCAACCGCGTGTAGGAAGCGAGCGGGAAGGACAGATTCGTTCCAAAAGGAGGATGCGCCAGTTGATCGGCCACAATCTCCGTCTTGGTTGTGAACGGCAACTCCGAAAGCCGGTCGAGCGAGACCGGAGAAGGTATGCCCGCATCCCGCAATTTCCTGGAGTAGAAAGGATTGGTGTCCAGAACCTGCTGCAGCAACGCGCGAAACCGTTTGTCCTGCAACTGTTCCAATTCCTCGCGGGGCGCGGTTTCAAGCTCTGGCGCGAAAAAGCTTCCCTGGCGCTGCTCGAGACTCATCGTGTCCGATCCTCTTTTTTCCAGGAAACTGCCACATCAACGAACGCTCGAAAGGAGTTGCGATTATACTCAACCTATACTCCAGTGGGAAGGGTCGGTGGATGGATTCGGGACGAATCTATGATGTGCTAGTGGCGGGCGGAGGCAACGCGGCGCTGTGCGCTGCGCTCAGTGCGCGCCAAGCCGGAGCAAGCGTACTGATTCTGGAAGCCGCTCCGATACATTTCCGCGGCGGCAACAGCCGCCATACGCGGGACCTGCGCTGCATGCACGACGGCCCTGCCGGCACACTGACTGAGCAGTACCCGGAACAGGAGTACTGGGATGATCTGCTCAGTGTAACCGGAGGGCAGACCTGTGAAACACTGGCTCGCAAGGTCATCCGCCAGACTGCCGCCTGCCGCCAGTGGATGATGAACCACGGCGTCCGCTTCCAGCCTTCCTTGGAAGGCACGCTGCAGCTCTCGCGCACCAACGCCTTCTTCCTCGGGGGCGGCAAGGCGTTGATGAATGCCTACTACCGCGCCGCCGCCAGCATGGGCATTGAGGTCGAATACAATGCCGAGGTCCGTGAGCTGAATCTCCGCGACGGGAAGTTCTCTTCCATCGTCGTGGCGCGAAACGGCTCTGCCGCGGAGATTCGGGCGAAAACGCTGGTGGTGGCCTCGGGCGGCTACCAGGCCAACCTCGACTGGCTCCGGGAAGCATGGGGAGATGCCGCCAACAATTTTCTGATTCGCGGCACGCCCTATGACACCGGTCTGCTGTTGCGAAACCTGATGGACCAAGGCGCGAAAACGGTTGGCGATCCCAAGCAGTGTCATGCCGTGGCCATCGACGCGCGGTCGCCAAAATTCGATGGCGGCATCGTCACTCGCGTGGACTGCATCTCGCTCGGCATCGTGGTCAACAAAGAAGGCGCGCGCTTTTACGACGAAGGCGAGGATTTCTGGCCGAAGCGCTACGCCATCTGGGGACGCCTGGTGGCGCAGCAGCCGGATCAAATCGCGTATACCATCATCGACTCCAAAGCGATGGGCGCGTTCATGCCGCCGTTGTTCCCGCCCATCCAGGCGGATACCGTGCGTGGGCTCGCGCAACAGTTGCCGCTCGATTCCGCTGCGCTTGAAAAAACGGTTTCGGACTTTAACTCCGCGGTGCGTCCGGGGACCTTCAACCATCTCATTCTCGACAACTGCTCGGCTGCGGGATTGAATCCTCCCAAAACGCATTGGGCGCGGCGGCTGGACACCCCTCCTTTTTTCGCCTACCCGCTGCGGCCGGGCATCACGTTCACTTATCTCGGCCTGGCGGTGAACGAGTGCACTCAGGTCATCATGCAAGATGACAAGCCCATCGAAAATCTATTCGCGGCCGGCGAGATCATGGCAGGCAATATTCTGGGGAAAGGGTACCTCGCGGGTCTGGGAATGGCCATAGGAACGGTGTTCGGCCGGGTCGCCGGAGAGGAAGCGGCACGCCATGCCCTCTCCTAAACCAGCATCCAAATCCAGCCCCCTGGCGCTCCTCGCAGAAGGCGAGCGCGTCATGCGCATCTGCAACGCCTGCCGCTATTGCGAAGGTTTCTGCGCCGTCTTCCCTGCCCTGGAACGGCGGCTCAACTTTTCGGAAAAGGATCTGAATTTTCTCGCCAATCTCTGCCACGATTGCGGCGAGTGCTATTACTCCTGCCAATATGCGCCGCCTCACGAGTTCGCATTGAACCTTCCGCAGACGCTCGCCGCGCTCCGGCGTGAGAGCTACAGTAAGTATGCCTGGCCGGGTTGGTTTGCGGGTTTGCTCCGATGGAATACCCTGGCGTTGATTCTCAGCACCGTGGCCGCTCCGGTCCTCTTCTTCCTGCTGCTGCGGATGTACGTACCTGCTTCGGTGTTGTTTGCCGCCCACTCGGTGGCGGAGGGCTCTTTCTACCAGGTGGTGCCGCACGGCGTCATGATGACGGCCTTCGGCGGAGTTGGACTACTTGTGCTGATCGCGCTGGCCGCTGGATTCCTCCGCTTCTGGCGCGAGACGGGCGAATCGTTTGCGACGCTTTTAACTCCGGCGATTTTGTGGCGGGCGACGGCCGGTGCGCTGCGTCTGCGCTATCTCGATGGCGGTGGCGGCACTGATGGCGGCGATGGAGGCGACGGTTGCGCCTACCCCTCGGAAGTCCCTTCGCACGCCCGGCGGTGGTTTCACCATCTTACGTTTTATGGTTTCATGCTGTGCTTTGCGGCCACGACCGTTGCGGCCATTTACCACAACTTCTTCGGGTGGGCGGCGCCGTATGCATGGCTCAGTTTGCCGGTAATCCTGGGTTCGCTTGGCGGTGCGGGGTTGCTGGCCGGTCCGGCGGGATTGCTCTGGCTCAAGCGCCGCCGTGATCCGGCTCTCAATGATCCGGCTCAATCGATGATGGACATCGCGTTTCTGGTCTTGCTGTTTCTGACCAGCCTGACGGGGTTTCTGCTAATCCTGCTGCGCGAATCTGCCGCCATGGGCACGTTGCTCGCCGTGCATCTGGGAATCGTAGCGGGATTATTCTTGACGATCCCATACGGAAAATTTGTCCATGGAATTTACCGCTTCGGCGCCCTGCTCCTCAATGCCGGCGAAGAGCGCCGCTCGAAACCCGGAAACTAATTTGCTTCGCAAATCTTGGCGAGCGTACAATGGCCGCTCGGATGGTCGGAATTACATAATTCAAATCGATGAGGTTTGGCTTCAAATGAAAGTATCTGAAAACGCAATTTTCGTTGTGTGGATCACAGTTCTGATGCTGGCGACGGCTCTGGCAAGCCCAGCCACGGCCCAGTTCAAGATGCTGACCATCATCGCTCCCGCGGCTCCGGGCGGAGGCTGGGACCAGACCGCGCGCGAAATGCAGCAGGTCCTGGAGCAGCATCATCTGGTCAGCGCCGCCAAGGTGGTGAACATTCCCGGCGCCGGCGGCACCATCGGGCTGGCGCAGTTTGTGAACGCCAACAAGGGCGATGGAAACGTTTTGATGGCGATGGGATTGATCATGGTGGGCGCGGTGCTCACCAACCAGTCGCCGGTAACGCTGCGGCAGGTAACTCCCATCTCCCGTCTGACGGGCGAGTACGAGGTCCTGGTGGTGCCCGCGGCATCCCCATTCCAGAATCTCGCCGACTTCATCAAGGCATGGAAGCAGGACCCCGGCAGGTACGCCATCGCGGGCGGCTCGGCCGGCGGCACCGATCACATGCTGGCCGGTCTGCTGGCAAAGACCGTAGGCATTGACGTCAGCAAGGTGAATTATGTGCCGCACTCCGGCGGCGGCGAGTCGATCGCGTCTCTGGTCGGCAATCATCTTCCCGCCGGGATCAATGGCCTCGCGGAACTGGTCCCGTTTATCAAGACCGGCAGGCTGCGCGCGATTGCCATTTCGAGCGACAAACGTGTCCCGGGAATCAATATTCCCACCTTCGTCGAACAAGGCGTGAATCTGACGCTGGCGAACTGGCGCGGCGTGGTGGCGCCTCCCGGCATCAGCGCACCGCAGCGGGCCGCGCTCACGGCGCTGGTGGATGGCATGACGAAGTCGGCAGGCTGGAAAGCGGCCCTGGCGAAAAACGACTGGATCGACATGTACCAAACCGGCGCGGAGTTTGAGGAATTCCTCAAGCAGGAGGACATCCGCGCCACCGCCGTGCTCAAATCCATCGGCCTGGTCAAATAAAAGTCGAGAAGAAGTCAAATCAATTTATCCGAGTTGCTGCTCTCTTGAATTCTTCAATCAAATCCGCAACGCAAATCGAGTCCGGAATGGCGAAGGGCGAGCTGGTATTGGCGCTCGCAATCGTGGCGCTGGGTGTATTTCTGCTGATCGGTGTTTCCAAGATTCGATTGGGGGCGGGATACGACCGCATCGGCCCTCGCTTTTTCCCTTACGCCGTCGCGGCCGGCTTGCTCCTGCTCGGAGGATGGACCGCTTGGGAAGCGTCCCGGAATCGAGAGCGGAAGCTCGCAAAGACCAAAGCCGAAGCGCCGCTCAATTGGGTTTCCTTTGGTTATCTGGGACTGGGGTTGTTGCTGAACCTTGCGTTGCTCGAGCGGGCGGGATTTGTGATCGCGTGCAGCGTGCAGTTCTGGCTGGCTGCTCGCGCCTTCCACAGCAAACGGCCGGCGCGCGACGCGGTGGTCGGTGTACTGCTTTCCGCGATTGTCTATTTCGCCTTTTCCCGTCTCCTGGGACTAACGCTGCCGGCAGGCATTCTCGAAAGATTTTCCTAAATGGGGTCTCTCTCCTCACTCCTGCAGGGTTTCAGCGTGGCGCTGCAGCCTGCCAGCCTGTTTTGGGCCTTTGTGGGAGTTGTCCTTGGCACCATCGTCGGAATTCTTCCGGGGATCGGTCCGGCGCTGACCGTCGCGCTTCTTCTGCCAGTCACGTTCCATTTGCAGCCGGTCTACGCCTTCATCATCTTTGCCGGAATTTATTACGGCGCGATGTACGGCGGCTCCACCACCTCCATCCTGATGAACACGCCGGGCGAGAGCGGCAGCATGATCACGGCGCTCGATGGCTATCAGATGGCGCGCCAAGGGCGGGCTTCGGCGGCGCTCGCCACCGCCGCCATCGGTTCGTTCGTTGCCGGAACGGTTGGCACGCTGGGCTTGACGTTTGTGGCCCCGATCATGGTGGAATTCGCGCTGGCCTTCGGTCCGGCCGAGTATTTCGCCGTCATGGTGCTGGGCTTCACCACCATTTCGGCCGTGCTGGGGGAGACTCCCATCCGCGGTCTGATCAGCCTGTTCTTCGGGCTGACGCTCGGGCTGGTGGGGATTGATCTCCAGACCGGACAGGCCCGCTACACGCTGGGCATGCCGCAACTGCTCGACGGCATCGACGTGGTGGTGGTTGTGGTGGGACTTTTTGCCGTCGGTGAAACCCTCTACGTCGCCGCCGCTCAGAGCGAACAGGGAACCATCACGAAAGTCAGCGGATGGACCTGGATGTCGCGCTCGGACTGGAGCCGCTCCTGGAAGCCCTGGCTGCGCGGCGCGCTGATCGGTTTTCCGATTGGCGGACTGCCCGTAGGCGGGGCGGAGATTCCCACATTTCTCTCCTACTGGCTGGAGAAGCGTCTTTCGAAGAATCCCGCGGAATTCGGCAAGGGCGCCATCGAGGGTGTTGCCGGTCCAGAGGCCGCCAACAACGCCTCCGCCGCCGGAGTGCTGGTCCCGCTGCTGACGCTCGGTCTGCCAACCTCCGCCACCGCCGCCATCATGCTGGCCGCATTTCAAGAATACAATCTGCAGCCCGGCCCGCTCTTGTTTGCCTCCAATCCTGACTTGGTTTGGGGGCTGATTGCCAGCCTCTACATTGGCAACTTCATGCTGCTGGTCTTGAACCTGCCGCTGGCCCCGGTCTGGGCACGGCTGCTCGAAATTCCCCAGCCGCTGCTCTACGGCGGAATTCTGGTCTTCGCCACGCTAGGCACCTACAGCCTGAACAGCTCGGTATTCGATGTCGGATTGATGTACCTGATCGGACTCGCGGGATTTTTCATGCGCCGGTTCGATATCCCAGTAGCCCCGGCCATCATTGCCATGATTCTCGGCCCCATGGCGGAGCAACAGTTCCGCCGTGCGCTGGCCATCTCGCAAGGCGATGCCACCGTCTTTCTCAGGCATCCGCTTTCAGCCACTTTGATTGCTCTGTCCGTGCTGGTTATGATCGTCCCGCCGCTCCTGCAATGGATTCGCCGATCAGCCAATCGGACGGTATCACTGCCCTAAATCGCCTGATCGTGACGTGCGGCCGGGCCTATACTAGTTTTGTCCGCTTCCGGCAGGAAGTAATCTCGCCATCCAGAGCGATCGCCGCGTTTGAGTTTGGAAGCGGCGAGCGAGTGAGGGAACATGAACTCAAATCAACTTCGAACAAAATTTCACGCTGCACTATTCAAGAACAATTGCGGAAGGCGGAAAGCGTCGGGCGGGCTGCGAAAAGCATTGATTCCGATTAGCCTCCTGTCGTGCGTGGCGGCGCTGGCTGTGCTGCGAGGGCCAGCGCCGTTGAAGGCACAGGAAGCGCTCAGCCTGGAGGAGGCTGTCCGGCTGGCGCTCGACCACAACCCCGCCTTGCGTGCCGCCGACGCGGCCGAAGGCGGAGCCAGCGAGCGGGTGGCCGCGGCCCGGGGTGGGTATTTCCCAGAAGTGAATTATTCCGAATCGTTCCAGTGGGGTAATAATCCGGTTTACGTCTTCGGCTCGCTGCTCCAGCAACACCGCTTCCAAGCTTCGAACTTCGACCTCCCAAGCCTGAACCGGCCCGACGCACTTACGAATTTTTCCTCGCAACTGACCGCCGAGCACGTGGTCTTTGACGGCAACAAGGCTCGCGACCGGTGGCGCAGCGCGCAGCTCGGTCTGGAGATGACGCGGGAGCAGCAGCGGCAGGCCCGGATGGATGTGCTGGCAGCAGTCGCGGGCGCCTACTACGGCGTGGTGCTGGCGCGCGAAAACCACCAGGTAGCCGAAGAAGCGCTGGCGACCGCCGAGGCCGATCTCGAACGCGCGCTGGCGCTGCGCCAGGCCGGGATGACGACCGATGCCGATGTGCTCTCGCTGCGAGTCAGCCGCTCGGAGCAGCAAGAGCGTCTCATCCGCGCCGAGAACGATTTCGAACTGGCGCAGGCGCGCTTGAACGACTGGATGGGAGCGCCACTCGCCGCCGGGTACGCTTTCTCGAGCTCCCTGCGGCCTGCGCCGGCCGTCGAGATGGGTATGCCGCAGGCGGAAGCACAGGCGCTCGAACAACGCCCCGAAGCGTTGCAGGCTAAGATAGCTCTCAATCTGGCGCAAGCTCAGGGACGCCTGGCGCAGGCGGAGTTGCTGCCGGAGATCAAGGTCATGGGAACATTCGAAGCCAGCCGCCAAGGTTTCGCGTCGCGCGGCGGCTCCAATTGGATGACCGGAGCCACGCTGCGGTGGAACCTGTTCCGGGGAGGTGAAGACCGCGCGCGGCGGGCGGAGACCTCCTTTCTGCAAACGCAGCGTGTCGAGGAACAACGCCAGGTCTCTTCCGCGCTGCGGCTGGAAGTTCGCCAGGCGTTTCTGTCGCTCGAGGCTGCCAACCGCCGCATGGACGTGGGCGAGGCCGCCATGGCACAGGCCGAAGAGAGCCATCGCATTACCGCCAACCGCTACGATGCCGGACTCGCCAACGTGACCGAATTGCTCAACAGCCAGACCTCCTGGAGCGAAGCCAAGACGCGATACCTCGCCGCCGTTTTTGATCAGCGCGTCGCCACGATCATGGTGGAACACGCCGCCGGCACGTTGAATCCTTCTTCGGAAGCGTTACGGCCATGACCTACAGAAATCATCCCGATTGGTTATTGCTATTGGGGCTCAGCGCAGTGCTCGTTCTCCAGGCCTGTGATGGCTCGAGACAGGAAAGCAAGCCGTCCGAGACGAAGGCCGTCGCGGTGACGATTCTCGCTTTGCACGCAGTACCATTGGAGCAGATCTATGAAGCGGCCGGCGCCGTGCGCGCCAGGCAGCGCGCCGTGCTGGCCAGCAAACTGCAAGCCACGGTTCTATCCGTAACGGTAAAACTCGGCGACGCCGTGCGGCCGGGACAGTTGCTGATGGAGCTCGATCATAGCGAGACCGACGCTGAGTTCCAGCGCGGCCAAGGTGCACTCGTTGCTGCCGAGAGTGGGACGCGGCAGGCGGAGAAGGGCCAGGCGGCTGCGGAGGCAGAGGCGAACCTTGCCGCCATCACCTTGGGCCGCTTCCAGCAGCTACTCGATAAGAAATCCGTTTCGCAGCAGGAGCTCGACCAGGCCGATGCCCGAAACAAGACCGCGCAGGCCGCTCTTGGAATTGCCACAGCCCGCGTCGAGGAGGCCACGGCACAACAGGACGCTGCCCGTGCGGCGCTGGAGGCCGCGCGCATCCGCCAAGGATATACGCGCATCACCGCGCCATTCGCCGGTTTTGTGGCCGAGAAATACGCCGACGCCGGCTCCGTCGTCTCGCCGGGAATGCCGCTGGTTACGGTGGAAGATTCGGCCGGTTATCAATTCGAAGTGGCACTGCCGGAAAGTCGAATCGAAGCCGTAAAGTTAGGGGACACCGTGCAGGTGAACATTCCGTCGATCTCGCTGGAAGCTCCTGCTCGCATCGAGGAAATGCAGCCCGGCGCCGAAGCAGGCTCGCGATCTTCGCTCGTTCGCATGGCCTTGCCTGCGCGGGCCGGGCTGCGCAGCGGGCTTTTCGGCCGCGCGCGGTTTTCGCTCGGCACCGCGGATGGACTAGCGGTCCCGGAAGAATCGGTACTGCGCCAGGGAGAGCTGCGTTATGTCTACGTCGTGGCGGAGGGAAAGGCACGGAAGCGGCTGGTGACCATCGGGCGGGTGGATGGAGGAACCGCCGAAGTGCTTTCGGGTTTGGAGGAAGGTGAGCAGATCGCGATTTCTTCTCTGGGGTCGCTCGCCGACGGCGCACCCGTGGAGATCCAGCCATGAACCGCGCCATCGAACTGCGCGGCGCGGGCAAGCTGGCCCGCGCTTTTGTCCATTCGAAACTCACTCCGCTAATCATCGCAGCCTCGATCTTGCTGGGCGGGTTCGCCGTCTGGCAGCTTCCGCGCGAGGAGGAACCGCAAATCATCGTGCCGATGATCGACGTTTTCGTCGAGTTTCCGGGCGCCTCGGCGCAAGAAGTGGAACAGCGCGTCACAACGCCGATGGAGAACCTGCTGTGGGAGATTCCCGGAGTCGAGTATATCTATTCGATCTCGAGCCCCGGCCGCTCGCTGGCCATCGTGAGATTCTATGTGGGACAGAATGAAGAAGCCTCGATCGTCCGGCTGAATCAGAAGCTCCAAGCCAACTTCGACCTGATCCCTCCCGGCGCTTCCCTGCCGCTGGTGAAGCCGCGCTCCATTGATGACATTCCGATTCTAGCGCTGACGCTGTGGAGTCCCCGCTACGGCGACATGGAACTGCGGCAGATGGCGGCGCAGATGCGCGATGCCGTCAAGCAGGTCAACGATGTCTCGGCGGTTGAGGTTCTGGGAGGCCAGCGCCGGGAGGTCCGAGTGACGCTCGATGCTGCGCGGCTGGCTGCTTATGAGATGACCCCGCTCGAGCTCGCCGGGGCCATCGATCAGTCCAATCGACGAGCATCCTCCGGCTCGGTCTCCCGCGGCAACCAGGAAATACAACTGGAGGCTGGCAACTGGATTGCGCAAATCGAGGACGTGCGGCGGCTCGTGGTGGGTGTATCGCAGGGGCGCCCGGTACATCTTGAAGACGTGGCTGCGGTCAACGAGGGTGGAGCGGAGCCAGCCGAGTACGTTCGCTTTGCCGCCGGCCGCGCCGCCCCGGGCGAACTGGTGCAACAGGCCGGGGCCAGCGCCTGGCCGGCCGTTACCGTCACTGTCGCCAAGCGCAAGGGAGCGAGCGCCATCGCCATTGCCGACCGCGTGATGGAAAAGGTGGCAGCCTTCCAGCACTCTTATTTGCCTGCCGACGTCCATCTGGAGATCACACGCAATTATGCGGAAACTTCGCAGGAAAAATCGAACGAGCTGCTGTTTCACATGCTGCTCGCCGTGATCTCGGTCAGCATCCTGATCGCCATCGTGCTGGGAATCCGGGAGGCGGGCATCGTGCTTGTGGCGATCCCCGTAACGCTGGCGCTGACGCTTTCGGTATTCTATTTTTACGGCTACACGCTGAACCGGATCACGCTGTTCGCGCTGATCTTTTCGATCGGCATTCTGGTGGATGACGCCATCGTAGTGGTGGAAAACATCGTCCGCCACGCCCGCATGCCCTCGAACCGCGAGCGGCCGCTGGCGGAGGTGGCTGTCGAGGCCGTCGAAGAGGTCGGCAACCCTACCATCCTGGCCACGCTCGCCGTGGTGGCGGCGCTGCTGCCGATGGCGTTCGTGGGCGGATTGATGGGACCCTACATGCGGCCCATCCCCATCGGCGCTTCCGCCGCCATGGGATTCTCGCTGTTAGTCGCATTTGTGGTGACGCCGTGGGCGGCTGTGCGGCTGCTGAAACGAAAAGAAGCCGGTGAGCATGGCGAATCAGAAGACCGCCTGACGCGCATCTATCGCGTCGTCATGAAGCCGCTGATTCACTCTCCTCGGTGGCGAAGCTTGTTCCTGGCGGGGACGGTTGCGCTGCTGCTCGCCGCCTGCTCTTTGGTCGCGATCCGATTCGTAAAGGTCAAGATGCTCCCGTTCGACAACAAAAGCGAGTTTCAGGTGATCGTGGACATGGCCGAGGGCACCACGCTCGAACAGACTGCGCGCGTAGCCCAGGCCCTGGGAGACGTTGTGGCGCAGCAACCGGAGGTCGTGAACTACCAGACCTACACGGGCACGGCATCACCGTTCAACTTCAACGGCTTGGTGCGGCATTATTACTTGCGCCAGGGAGCGAATGTGGCCGACATTCAGGTGAATCTGCTTCCCAAGGCGGAGCGCGGCCTTCAAAGCCATGAAATCGCAAAACGCGTGCGTGAGCAACTGCTGCCCGTCGCCGCAAAGTACGGCGCCAACATCAAGGTGGCGGAGGTACCTCCCGGCCCCCCGGTGCTCGAAACGCTGGTAGCGGAAATCTACGGCCCGGAGGATGCAGGACGCGTGGCGCTCGCCCGGAGCATCCGCGAGATCTTTGAGAAGACGGCTGGAGTTGTGGATGTGGACTGGTATCGCGAAGATGATCAGGACAAGGTGACGTTGCGCGTAGACCAGGAAAAAGCCGCGCTCGCCGGGGTCTCAGCCGATGCGGTCTCTCGCACTTTGCGAATCGCGGCCGGAGGTATGCCAGTGGGGCTGCTCCACGACGTCAATGCCCGGGAAGACGTGCCGCTGCTCGTGCGGCTCGACCGGGCCAGCCGCTCCGACCTCGGGCAACTACAGGGTCTTCGGGTGAAGGGCAATTTTGGCAACACCGTGGCGATCTCCGAACTGGTCCATCCCGAACGCACCACCACCGACAAGAGCATCTATCACAAGAACCTGATGCCGGTAGTCTACGTAACGGGGGATGTGGCCGGCCAGCTCGAAAGCCCGGTCTATGCCATCCTGCAAATGAGCCCGGAGATTGACCGTATCGCCATTCCGGAAGGCTATCGCATCGAGCAGTACACCGCTCGCCAGCCGTTTCTCGACCAGCAATACGCCATGAAATGGGACGGTGAGTGGCACATCACCTACGAAGTGTTTCGCGATCTGGGGATCGCGTTCGCAGCCGTCCTGGTGCTGATCTATATCCTGGTCGTCAGCTGGTTCCAGTCATTTCTGACGCCGCTGGCGATCCTGATTGCGATTCCGTTTTCGCTGGTGGGGATTCTGCCCGCTCACGGACTGCTTGGCGCGTTCTTCACCGCCACGTCCATGATCGGCTTTATCGCCGGGGCAGGAATCGTCGTGCGCAATTCGATCATCTTGGTGGACTTCATTGAGTTGCGGAGAAGCGAGGGGATGCCGCTCGACGAAGCGGTCATCGATGCCGGCGCAGTGCGATTCCGCCCGATGATGCTGACGGCCGCGGCGGTGGCGGTGGTCGCCGGAGTCATCCTGTTCGATCCTATTTTCCAGGGTCTGGCGATCTCGCTGATGGCGGGGGAGATTGCCTCGCTCTTGTTGTCCCGCATGACGGTGCCGGTAATCTATTACCTGGCGGGCAGAAGGCTGGCTCCGCCGGCAAACTCAGAGCCTGCATAGCTGAAACGGATACTTGCGGACCGGCACTCTCTCCCGCTCCGAGCCGTCTCGCTCAAGATAAGCTTGCGCGGTTTCGAAGTTTTTCAAGTGGGTGGCGTAGGTCTCTAGAGCGGTTTGACGATTGCAGTATCCCTACGATGTCATTCCGAGCGCAGCGAGGAATCTGCTTTTTGCAGAGATTTGGTTGTGCCACCAACAGAAAAGCAGATCCCTCACTTCGTTCGGGATGACAGCGTGAGGATATACGATAGTGAAAAATGCCTTAGCTGCGCGATGTGCCGGAGTTCGGAAAATTCCTTCACCGTCAGGCGGAGCTTTTGAGCGGTCTTGCCCATCTCATCTTGGGTTTGAATCGCGCCGAGGGTAAAGTCTTTGAGAGCGGCGAAGGCTCTCTTCGCCACATCGTAGATGGCGTTCCCAGCGACCACCGCCTTCGTCATGCTCAGCGTCATACAGAGCGACTAGCAAATTCACAGGCCAAGTAAAAAACCCTGCGATTCGCGGAGCGACCATCGGGAGCGCAGCGCACCGGCTGGACGCAATCCCTTCGCGGAAGACACGGCGGTCTTTTCGAGACCGGACAGGCTGGTGTTGACGCTCTTGATCGAGGCGTTCGCTCCGGCGGCATCAACCTGAATGACGAGTTCTAACTTGTTGTCAGCAGCCATTCGTAGTTGCCTAGAGTCACCTACCAGTTACCCCTGGCTCAAAAAATATTTCCCCCGCCGTGCACGAAAACCCTAGTGATCGCATCTAATGCTTTAGGAAGGAGGTGCCCCTATAGGATTCAGTCAGAAGAACAAATCCTTTTTTTCTTTTTTTACAAAAGAGGAGGACAAGATGAGTTATGACAACGAATTGACATTTAGCGGGTATCCCGCAACAGACTCAGCGAGCACCCAGCCTGGACGGTGCCCAATTGCTTCTAAAGAATTCGCTAGCGCGTTTAGAGACAACTGGGTGACCGGAAATGGCTCTGCTCTTCGGACACCATAGCCACTACTCCGAAAGGGAGATTTGGAAACATGAAGGCGAGCGAACCACTCACGAAGTCGAGACTAGGGAATTTGGCGGTTGGGGGTTTTTCTCGCCCAAAGAATTCGCAAAGCGAACCAGGCTCCATCCAAACATCATCCACCAAGACCGTGCCAGGATTTCCTTGTGGGGTTGTTTGGAGAGTGTCATTGGAAACATCGCTTTCTACTTTTTCCTTAACATTGCCAGTATTCTGGAAGGCCTCAAGATGGCTTACCAGTATTTGCCGTACCTCGTAGATCGCCTCTAACACAGATACAAACAATTTAGCCCCATCAAAGAAGATGGGGCTTTTCATTTCGTGCCTGACCGAAATGGTCTCGATACTCGAGAGCCCGGTATTGACACTCTTGATAGTCGCATTGTCTTGGTTCGCATTCACTTGAATGGCTACAAGCTGTTTCAAAACCCTTCAAACGGCTTTTGAGCCGCTCCGCCGAAGACTCCGCTTGGGCCTACGGCAGTGCGGTAATCATTGGTTAACGTGACATTTCGGCACGGTTGAAACCGTGCCCTTACAACAGCTTAAAAGAGGTTTTGCAACAGCCTCTAGTGTGAGTTTGTTATCAGCGGCCATGTGGTTGGGATTGTTCGCGTTCGAGCCGGTCTTGTTCTTCTTCGATGATCAGCATCGTAAAGAACTCGTCGGCAGCGATGTCGCAGAGGGAAAGAGAGATGCCGATCCTGAGGGCAGCGCGAAGATCGAGCGCCCGGCGCAGGAGTTGTCCGGCCTCGGAGTGCTGCGCCGCGTCCAGCCGGTCCAGCGGGCATTTCTCGCAGCGGCTCCCATTCCCTGGGCTCCGCACTGGCCGTCGATTGCTGCCAGTCATTTTGTTTGTTGCGCTTTTTTCTTCC
>Ga0156015_1171_pt1 | contig 15154 bp, 12 predicted proteins | sample RifCSPlowO2_02_FD_107669 | JGI IMG/M metagenome (GOLD analysis project Ga0156015, IMG submission 107669) | Acidobacteria bacterium RIFCSPLOWO2_02_FULL_60_20
AAATTATCCGGAAATAACGTTTCCGGATCGCCGATCACTTCCAGCTTGATCCAGTGGGAGAGCCCCACCTCGCGCGCCAGCCGCGCGGTGCGCACCGCCTCCTCGGCGTTGTAGCATCCGGCAGTGTTCGGAAGGATGAAAAATTTCTTGGTGTCAATGTAATCGAGCAGAGATTCCTTGGAGCGGTCCGAGATGTTCACACGGCGCACCGCCACCGTGACCATGTCGGCGCCGGACTCCTCCAGGCATCGCGCCATTTCCTGGAAGGTGCGGTACTTGCCGGTTCCGATGATCAGTCGCGAACGGAACTCGCGACCGGCGATGCGGAACGTATCTGGCAAGGTGGGCATGTTGAAATTGTAGGCGGATGCACGCCGAAATGCAATTGACCGCACCGCAGCGAAACCTTCGGTACTCTCGGAAAGACCAGTCAGAAGGGGAGATGATTCCTGAGGCCGCGCGTCATCTCGCGAATGAGGTTGGCGGTGATCTAAGCGCCAGCAGAAATGCCCCCGCTGCGGAAGCCTTCTCCAATGCCGCGATGACCCTCCGGCTGCCAGGTGCGTGAAAGCAGGCCGCCCGCAAACGCCCCGGCCCGGCAGTTCGACTAAAGTAATACTTTAAGTTATCCACGGTATTATATGAGGGGACAGAGGGAGAAAGAAGGGATGAGGTGGAGTCCCCCGGTTGGTTGCACGGTACCTGGGTGTTGAGAGATTGGTCAGTGAGCAAAATGATTGCGGACAAGACAGCCAGGCAAGAACCGAATCCCGGACGCATCGGAGATGTCCCCTGCGGGATTCGCTAGATTACCACGGCTTCTTTGTATTCCCCGAAGACGCGACGCAAGGCGTCAGAGATTTCGCCAACCGTCGTATAGGCTTCGACTGCGTCGAGGAGGTGTGGCATCAGATTCTCCGAGCCGCGCGCGGCCTGCTCGATTCTCTGGAGCGATTCAGAGACGCGAGTCGCTTGGCGCTCGGCGCGCAGCCGGTGCAGCCGCTCGACCTGCTCCCGCTCCAGCACTGGGTCGACGCGCAAGACCGGCGGCAACTGCTGCCGGTCCTGCTCGAACCGGTTGACTCCCACGACAATTTGCTCGCCGCGCTCCACCGCTTGCTGGTAGCGGAACGCGGCCTGCTGGATCTCTCGCTGCACGAAGCCGGTTTCGATGGCGCGCAGCATTCCTCCGCGCCCTCCGGGGCCTCCCAGGGCTTCAATGTGGTCGAGATACTGGCGGGCGCGAGTCTCGATTTCGCCCGTCAGCGTTTCGATGAAATACGAACCGCCCAGCGGGTCGACGGTATTTGCGGCGCCGCTTTCATAGGCGATGATTTGCTGCGTGCGCAGGGCGAGCAGAGCAGCCTGCTCGGTGGGAAGGCCCAGCGCTTCGTCCTTGGCGTTGGTGTGGAGCGACTGGGTGCCGCCAAGAATTGCTGACAAGGCCTGAATCGTGGTGCGGACCAGATTCACGTCGGGCTGCTGGGCGGTGAGCGAGGAGCCCGCAGTCTGGGTGTGGAAGCGCAGCATCTGCGCGCGCGGGTCCGCGACTTTGAACTTCTCTTTCATGACGCGCGCCCAGAGCCGCCGCGCGGCGCGGAACTTGGCGATCTCTTCGAAAAAGCCGTTGTGGGCATTAAAGAAAAACGAGATTTGCGGCGCCAGGCGCTCGGGGGATAGGCCTGTCTCCTGCGCAGCTTCAAGGTAGGCGATGGCGTCGGCGAGCGTGAAAGCAACTTCCTGCACTGCGGTCGAACCAGCCTCGCGAATGTGGTAGCCACTGACGGAGATGACGTTCCATTCCGGCATCTCGCGCTCGCACCAGGCGAACAGGTCCGTGACCAGCCGCAAGGAGGGCTTGGGGGGATAGATGTAAGTGCCGCGCGCGATGTACTCTTTCAGGATGTCGTTCTGCACCGTGCCGGATAATTTCCGCGCCTCCACGCCCTGCTTTCGGGCGGCCGCAACATAGAGCGCCAGCAGAATGGCGGCGGTGGCGTTGATGGTCATGGAAGTGGAAATTTCGTCCAGGGGAATGGCTTCGAACAGAGTCTCCATGTCGCGCAAGCTGTCGATGGCGACACCCACTCTGCCGACTTCGCCGGCGGCGAGGGCGTGGTCCGAGTCCAAGCCGAGTTGGGTCGGCAGATCGAAGGCCACCGAGAGGCCCTTCTGCCCCTGGCTGAGCAGATACCGGTACCGGCGGTTGGATTCCGCCGCCGTGCCGTAGCCGGCATACTGCCGCATGGTCCACAGCCGGCCGCGGTACATCGTGGGATGAATTCCGCGCGTGAAAGGAAATTCACCGGGCCGGCCAAGATCGTGCTGCTCGGAAAAATCCTTGAGATCTTCGGGACGATACACGGGGCGAATTTCAATTCCGGAAGGAGTTTCGATGCGCCAGGAGCTTGTGTCCGGACTGGCCCCTTCGTTTGCCGCGCTGTGGTCTGGAATCTTTCGCATCGTTCCTGCTTATGCCGGCTAGCGCAGCCGCCGCGCCCGGTAAAAGGAGTAGACTCCGAAGCTGCCCATCATGACAACAAACGCCAGGGCGAGCAGAAATTCCCAGGGCGCGCCGCCGTCTCGATAGGCCCGCCATTCCTTCCACGCCGAAAGGCCGCCAAAGGCCGCCAGGCCAAGGAAAATCGCGCCGGTGATTTCCAGCCAAAGCCGGTGCAGAATCCGTGCTGCATGGCGCAGAAATCGCCAAAGATGTTCCAGAAAAAGCGACATTTCAATCGGCGGAACTCCTTTCCCAGGCACAATGTTATGCTATTCGCGGCATGAATCCAACGAAAGCGCACACTCGCCCATTGCGCCGCCGCGTGCTCGGCATGTTGTTTCTAGGCTCGGTGGAGTTGGAAACAATGGCTTGGAGCTGGCCGCCCTGGTATTCAGTTTGGCCTGCGCCGACTTGATGCCCGGACCGGCCAGGCATCACTGGCTGCTGCAAGCCCCCGTTAGGGGATTTGGAACATCCTGAATTTGGTCCACGGGAGATCGCCGGAAGCTGCCGATATTAAAACGGGATTGCGTGTATAGTAGGGGCAATAGCTCAATCGTACCGAGGTGCCGCGGATCGTGTTCGAATTTCTAAAGAATTGGGGCAAGAAAAAGGCTGCAGGGAACCCTGCGCCGCAGGACCGGGCCGTCCAGAAAACCGCTGCGATGGCCCCCCAAGCCCCCTCCCCCACGGTCGCCGCTGGCGCCGCCAAGCCCACTCCGGCGAAGCCTTCCGAACCGGTTGGAGAAGAGCCCGGATTCCGTATTGGCCAGACGGTGCGGGTCCCCGGCCTGGGTGATTTCACCGTCCACGACACCAAGGGCGGCAAGGGCAAGAGCGGCATGGGGCTGGTTTACATCGTGCTGGACGTGGCCTCGATGACCCCCTACGCCGTCAAGACCTTCCAGAAATGGTGCCTGGGCACTCCGGAGCTGGTGCAGCGTTTCCTGCGCGAGGCCGAAACCTGGGTCCGGCTGGAGCAGCACCGCAACATCGTGCGGGCGTTCTATGTGGCAACGATCCAGGACCAGCCGCACATCTTCCTGGAATATGTGGCCGGATCCGACCTTCGCAAGAAACTGATGGGCGGCGCTCTGCCGATCAAGGACGCCCTGCGCTATTCGATCCAATTTTGCCGCGGCATGGCGCACGCCAATCAGAAGGTTCCGGGACTGGTGCATCGCGATGTGAAGCCAGAGAACTGCATGTTCACGCCGGACGATATTCTCAAGGTTACCGACTTTGGACTGGTGAAGGTTCTGGCGCACGCCGAAACCGTCCCGCACAACATGCCCGGAACGGAGGAGGAATCCGAGGAGCTGCAGTCGCGGTTCTTTAAGACCCGCGTGGGAGAGATGGGCGTCGGCACCATGCCCTACATGGCCCCGGAGCAGTTCACCGATTTCGCCAACGTGACGGTCGCGGCCGACATCTACTCGTTCGGGATCATGCTCTATGAAATGGTGGTGGGCAAGCGCCCCTTCAAGTCGCGCAAGCCGGAGGATTTTTATTACCAGCACTTGAAGGTTACGCCGCTCGATCCGGCCACAATCCGCCCTGAAGTGCCGATGCTTTTGTCGCGGCTGGTGATGCGCTGCATCGCCAAGAAACCCGCCGACCGCTACCCGGATTTTGTTTCCCTGGAAAAAGACCTGGCCAGCATCTTGAAGAACGAGTTCAACGAGGAAGTCCCGGAGGTGGCCAAGGAGGAGCTGGCAGCCTGGGAGATCGTGAACAAGGGAGCGGCGCTCAGCAACCTGGGCCGCATGAAAGAGGCTCTCGGTTATTTTGACGCGGCGCTGAAAATCCTCCCCACGTTCGATGCGGCATGGCTGAACAAGGGTAGAGCGCTGGCCGAATTGGGCCGCGATGAAGAGGCTCTGACCTGCTATGCCAAAGCCATCGAGATCAACCCCAACTCCGCCGACGCCTGGTATAACTGCGCCCTGGCCTACCAGAATAAGGGCGCGCTCGAGAATGCGCTGTCGAGCTACGATCGGGCGATTGAGCTTAACGCGTTGTTTGAATCCGCCTGGCTCAACAAGGGAGTCATTCTGCGCCGGATGCGCCGGCCACAAGAGGCCATCGAGTGCTACGACCGGGTGCTGGCCATCAATGCGCAATCCGCTGTTGCCTGGTACAACCGGGGATTTGCGCTTAGCCAGATGGGCCGCTCGCAGGATGAGCTGGCTTGCTACGACAAGGCCCTGGCGATCAACCCGGTATATACCGAGGTCTGGCTCAACCGCGGCGTGGCGCTGCGCAAGGCCAACCGGCTGATCGAGGCATTGGCCTGCTATTCCAAGGTTTTGGATCTGCACCCGCGCCACCCCGACGCCTGGTATAACAAGGGCGTCGTGCTGCGCAAGCTGGGCCAGAAGCGCGAGTCGCAGGACGCTTTCCAAAAAGCCGCCGCGCTCGATCCCAAAATCGCCGCGCAACTCAAGCAGCAGGGCCTAAGTTAACCCTTTCTCACCTGCCCGTTTCCCCGCACGGAGCCGCCGAAGATCATGAACGTGATTCCGAATGGGCGCGGCAGCGCGAAATGGCCGCCCCGCCTCGGAGCCGGAGTTGCAGGTATAATAGGAGCCAGGCGCGCGCCCGTAGCTCAGCTGGATAGAGCGACTGACTTCGAATCAGTAGGTCGGGGGTTCGAGCCCCTCCGGGCGCGCCATTATCAACCGCCTGCCAGCTAACAACCGCAAGAAAATCCCGCCAGCGAAGTTCGCGAACAGTTTACATTCTCAGCAGAGTCAATATAATGGTCAACCAGAAGGCCTCGGGTTGGAGAGTGAGATGGCCCGTCGAGCGCAAGCATCAAATAAGATTTCCCGCAGTGGCCGATCTGTCCCGCCCGTCCCGCCGAACAATGCACACCATCCAGGTCCAGGGTCAGAACTCTGGAGAGGGAAAATGCGATGAAAGAATTGATTAAGCAGTATCTCGATCGCGGCGTATCCCGCAGGAAATTTCTTTCCGGCATGACTGCGGTGGGCATGACGGCCGCGGGCGCCCAGACCCTGGCGCGCTCCCTGGCTGCATTCCAGGCTCCGGCGGCTGCGCCGCAACCGGACGCCAGACCCGCTTGGATGCGGGAAATGAAGGGCACGGGCGGGGCGTTGCTCGTGGCGCAATTGAAAGCCGCGGGCATGGAATACATCTTCTTCAATCCCTCCACGGGCGAAGCTCCGGTCTACGACGCCCTGCTGGATGAGACCGCGATGCACCTCATCAAGGCCTTGCAGGAAGGGGCGCTGGCAGCGATGGCGGACGGCTATGCCAAAGCCTCCGGCAAGATGGCTATGGTGATGTGCGCGCGGCCTGGCCTGCCCAATGCCATGACGCAGATGTTCAACTCCTGGAAGGATCGCATCCCGATGCTGGTGGCGGTGGACGACGTCGATCTCGACAGCCTTGGCCAGGATGCCTTCGAAGAAGCCGAGAACATGGGCGAGATGACACGGCCCATCACCAAATGGTACTGGACCGCAGAGTCCACCGAGAAAATTCCCGAGATCACCCGGCGCGCGCTGAAGTTCGCCTCCACCGCGCCGTGCGGCCCGGTGTTTGTGGCTTATCCGGAAGATACTCTGGCTGGCGAGGCGCAGGCCACCATCATGGATCAGTCAAAATTCACCGTATCGATGAAAGTGCGGCCCGATCCGAAGCTGGTGGAGCAAGCGGCGCGGTTGCTGATTGAGGCCAGCAACCCGCTGCTGTATGTAGGCGATGAGATTACGTTATCCGGCGCGCAGAAAGAAGTGCTCGAGCTGGCGGAACTGCTGGGCCTGCCCACCACCCGGACGGTGGGGTCGATGGGATGGTCCAGACCCTTCCCCTCCGATCATGCTCTGTACCTCGGCGACTACCAGAGCGATTTGCGCTACCCGGGGGCAGTCGACGTACTGCTGAACATGGGCAGCCGTATGCCTTATGCGGGCGCCAGGCTGAAAATGAAACCGGCGGTGAAGCTCATCGAAGTGCGATCTGACCCGGATAACCTGGCCCGCACTTATCCGGCGGAAGTGGCCATACTGGCCGACATCCAGGCGGCCGCGGCAGACCTGCTGGCGGCGGTGAAAAGCATGGCCACTGCCAGCCGGTTGAAGCAGATCAGCGAGGAGCGCCGCTCCCAGGTGGCGGGCTTCACCAAGCAACAGGACGAATTTTTGCACGCCATCGCCAAGAACCGCTGGGACCGCAACCCGATTAGCGTGGAGCGGCTGGGCGTGGAGCTCGAACAGTTTCTCGACAAAGACACCTGCTTCGTCACCGAAATCGATTCCGGCCGCACCATGGAGCAGTTGATGACCTTTGGCGGCTCGAACAAGCAGTATTTCAGCAACGGCGGCCGCGCGCTTGGCTGGGGATTGCCGGCTGCGTTCGGCGTCAAGCTGGCGCAGCCGGATCTGCCGGTGGTTTCTATTGTTGGCGATGGAGCGTTCCTGTTCAGCGGGCCGCAGCCGCTGTGGAGCTTTGCGCGCTACCGCGCCCCGGTGACGATCATCGTCATGAATAACCAGAGCTATAACAACGAGCGCAACCGCATTTGGGCGCAAGGCGGCCGGCAGTTTGAGACCGGCCGCGACATGGCTTGTTACCTCGGCGATCCGGATATGGATTTCTCCAAGATGGCGGCGGGTTTCGGCCTGGAATCGGAAGTGGTCTCGGAACCCTCGGCGATTCGCCCGGCCCTGGAGCGAGCCAAGCGCGCCACGATTTCAGGCGCTCCCTACCTGCTGGACGTGCGCGTCGAGCGCGGCGGGATCGGCGCCGCATCCACCTGGCACCCCGGCTTCACACTGGAGTCCATGCGGACCAGAAAGGTCTGATCACGATGCCTTCGAAGAATGGTGAAATCCTGCGACTCCTCGCCCCAGTGCTGCTTCTTGGACTCCTCCACAGTTCGACCAGCGCGCTTCGCGCACAGGCATTGCCGGATGGAGAAGGGAAGGCTTTGGTGGCGGCAGCCTGCACGCAGTGCCATGGAGTCAAGGCTTTTGCGCAACTGCGCGACGGCGTGGCCGGATGGAAGAATATGGTCGAGGAAATGGTTCTGCGCGGCGCGCAGCTCTCTCCGGCGGAAGCCGACACCGTGGTGCGATATCTGGTGGACAACTACGGACCGGCCGCGGGACCCTTTCGCATGGGCGCCCTGCCGCCGAAGAACGCGCTCGTGAGCGGCCCGGTGCTTTCCCAAAATATCGTTCTGCCGGCGGGCGCGGGCAGGGACGTTGTACAACAGCGCTGCGGCCTGTGCCACGACCTCGGGCGCGTCATCACCGTCCGGCGAAGCGCCGCGGAGTGGGAGCGGATTACCAGGAATATGATCGAACGCGGACCACAGGCCACTCCCGAAGCCGTCCAGGCAATTGTTTCCTACTTAACCTCGCAATTCGGCAAATAGACCGGTTCGCCGCGCTAGTCGGCAAAGCTGAAAACGGGCGAGACGGTGCGAGCTACGGGACGAAGTGGCCTGGAATGGGGCCAAGAGTTGGCCTGTCTCCGTGTGAATTCGGTGCCGCAGTCCATCTCCGACGTTGAGTTGGCGAAGGCCCGTCGCGTATAATTATTCTCGGATCGTTTCAATCCTTTCCTGCGAAGGCGGTTCCGTTTGCTTGAACTTCGGAAGCTAGGGCTGCTCTGGCTATTTCTGTGGACCGCTCCCATCGCTATGGCGCAGCAGAACGCCCAGCAGAACGGACAGCCCCCGACACCCCAATTCAGCCCGGGACATGCGCTGCCCAGCCCCACGGCCACTGCCTTGCGAACCAATGGACGGATCGTCATCGATGGCCGATTTGATGAAGAGAGTTGGGCATCGGCTCCGGTGGTCTCCGATCTCATCCAGCGCGACCCGATTGAGGGAGCGCCGCCCACCGAGCGAACGGAGATCCGCATACTCTATGATAATCTCCAGATCTATTTCGCCGTGATCTGCTACGATTCCAATCCCGCCGGCATCGTCGCGACGGAACTGCGCCTCGATGACGACATGGAAACGGACGACATTTTTGAAATCATGCTCGACACGTTCCATGATCATCGCAATGGATACCGGTTTCGCGTCAATCCGCTCGGAACGCGACAGGATCAGTTTGTCGGCAACGAAGGCGAATCCCGTAATAATAATTGGGATGAGAAATGGGAAGCCAGTACCCGGATCACGGAGCAGGGATGGGTAGCCGAGATTGCCATCCCGTTCAAAGCGGTGCGCTTTGCGAGCGGGAACGGTTCCGTGTGGGGACTGAATTTTCACCGCACCATCATGAGAAAGAATGAGGAAATATTTTGGGCGGGATACAGGCGCGGCTACACTTTTACTAAGATCTCCGGCTCGGGCCACTTGGAAGGCCTCTCAGATATTCAGGGCTTCCGTTACCGCGTTAAACCCTACCTTTCGGGTAGCACGCTCCAGTCTCCCAAGACCGGCGGCAGCACTACCACAAGCTATCGCGGTCAGTTCGGACTGGAGGATGCAAAATATCTGCTGACACCGGAGCTGGCCCTGGACCTCACGATCAATCCCGATTTTGCGCAGGCCGATGTGGACCAGGCCCAGGTAAATCTGACCCGCTTCAGCCCGTTTTTTCCCGAGAAACGCGAGTTCTTTCAGGAAGGTTCCGGAATTTTCAATTTTGGGGGCGGATTCAGTGGCAACGATTTAGTGCTGTTCCACAGCCGCCGCATTGGATTGTCGGATGACCGCCGGGAAATTCCGATCATCGGGGGCCTCAAGCTGAGCGGCACGCAAGGTCCGCTGGAAGTGGGCGTGCTGAACATGCAGACAGACCGCTACGAAAAGTCCCCCGGACCGGAGGAAGCTCCCGGCCAGAATTTCTCCGTCGTGCGCCTGCGGAGCAAGATTTTGGCGAGGTCCTCTGTCGGCTTCATGATGACGCGAAACACAGGCAGTCCCCGGGGTGGCTCCAACCGCGAATTTGGGGCCGACTCCAGTTTTTCGTTTTCTCGATACCTGGGAATTTACACCTATGTTGCCAAAACCTCCACGAACGGGCTGGAAGATCGCGATTGGGCGGCAAGAGGCAAGCTCACCTGGAACAGCGACCGCTATGAACTCACGGCGCAGCACCTGTTCATCGGCGAGAATTTCAGCCCGGAGATGGGATTCGTAAGCCGCTCCGAGCCCGGTTGGAAAGGGCTGCAGCGCAGCCAAGCCAATGCCGGCTTCCGGCCTCGGCCGGACTGGCCGGGCATTCGTGAGATCGCCTTCAGTGCTTCGGTGGATTACATTGCGGACCAGGATGGAGTCCTGGATACGAGGGTGGGAGAGGTTGGATTTGGCACTGAATTCGATAACGGGGATGCGCTGAGCTTCGATTTCTCAAGGAATTTCGAGCGTCTCCTGAAGCCCCTCAGAACTACTGGCGTGCCGCCGGGCGATTACAACTGGAATACCGCGAGCGTTCGGTTCACGGCCTATCGCGGCCGGAGAATTTCAGGCAGCTTTGAGGTGGAGCACGGCGGCTACTACGACGGCACGATTACGACGATCGATTTCTCGCCTTATATCAAGCCGAACTCTAAGTTGTCCCTCTCGCCGGGATTTGAGTGGAACCGGATCAGCCGCCAGAACGCCACTTTTACAACACGAGAATTGAATGCAGAAGTAAACTACGCCATCAACCAGAGCTGGCTCACGCGCACGTCGCTGATCCTGAATAGCCAGAACAACTCCATCACGCTGAATTCCCGCCTCAATTACATCTATAATCCCGGCGATGATCTGTTTCTGGTCTATAGCGAGACTCGGAATTACGGCGCCACTGGCGGATTGGTGAACCGCGCCGTTATCGTCAAGCTCACCTATTCGCTAGACCGTTAGAACCAGGTGTTCACAGGGGCTGCTTCAGTGCGAGTAGCTAGAAGCTATTGCAAAACCCGTTGTAAGATCTTGGAAGGGCACGGTTTCAACCGTGCCAACCGGGTGCCCTCCAGAACTGCGGCTTCAGCCGCTGAGGGCCAACGACGGACCTCAGGGGCTAAAGCCCGCGCCGTTTCGCTCTGGTATCGGCCCCGGCGCGCCGGGGCCCTGACGCCGCTCCGAGGAGGTTTTGCAACAGCAGCTAGGCGCCGCCGGCAAGCCCTTCCAGTTCCTTCAATTTGCGCGAGTCGCCCATCGCGATCAGGAAGTCTCCAACGGAAATGGCGTGCTCCGGGCCGGGATTGAATTCCAGTCCTCCGCTGTGGCGGCGGATCGCCAGAACGATGATTCCCAGGCGGCTGCGGATTTCCGACTCCGCCAGGGTTGTGCCAGCCAGTTTTGATTTTTCTTCCACGCGAACCTCTTCGATCTGCAAGTCCAGTCCAGCGTCGCTGAGGGGGGAAAGTGCCAGATCGAGGAAGTGCTGCACGTGGGGGCGCGTCAGCATCCTGGCCATGCTCTGGCCGGCGTAGTGATACGGGGAGATGACGGAGTTGGCGCCGGCGCGCAACAGCTTTGATTCGGCATCGTCCTCGCTGGCCCGAGCGATGATGGGGAGATCCGGCGCCAGCCCGCGCGCCGTCAGGACGATGTAGACGTTCTGGGCGTCCGAAGTTACGGCGCTCGCCAGGCCCCGGGCATGCTCGATGCGCGCCTCGCGAAGGGTCTCCTCGCTGCTGGCGTCGCCGATGATCAGCGGCATCTCGCGCGCCTGGGCCCATTGCGCGCGGGCGGAATCTTTCTCAATGACCACGCAGGCCAGCTTGCGGCTGGCAATCTCCATGGCGATGTGGCGCCCCACGCGTCCCGCGCCGCAGACAATGAAGTGGTCCTTGAGTCGGTGAATTTCTTTTTCCATGCGGCGCCGTCCGAAAAATGATCCGAGTTCGAATTCTACCACCGCGCGGGTGAGTGATCCAATGGCGAAGCCAACCACGCACACTCCCATGAAAATCAAAGCGACGTTGAATACCTGACCCTCGCGGGAAAGCTCGTTTTCGGGCTCCGCCCCGATCGTGGAGACGGTCATCAGAGTTCCATAGAGCGCTTTGAACCACGGCCAGCCTTCGATAACGTGAAATCCAAACGTGCCTACGCTGATCAGCACCAGCAGCAGCCCCAGGATCATCGTGGCGCGGTTCAGAAGCTGTATTCGAGGGCGAAATTTCAAGAGGGATTTGTCCTCACCTGCAGAGTTTCGCGGCCACCACAGAGCCGGTGAGCCGTGCTCAATTTACGGAACTTCCAGCTCCAGCGGGACCACCACCGTGCCCCAGTGCAGCACCAGTTCCGCGCGCTTGCCGTCCACTACCGGAAAATAAAATGAGAGCGTCTCCCGATGCTCGCCGGAGCGCGGCTTGGCGGCTACGCGCAGCGCATCCTGGCCCGCCGGATAGGGCGTGTGGAAGGTGGGATATGCCCGGCTGAAAATGATCGTCCACTCATCGGGGTTCGGATTGGCCCAGACCGAATAGGAGCCGGCGGGAAGTTTTTTCCCGTTCACCACAATATCGGTCGTGAGCGTGAGGGCGGTGGCCTCATCTGCGCCGGGACACCAGATCCGTCCCCAGGGCACCAATGCTCCAAACAACTTCCGTCCGCGCGCTACCGGGCGGTTGTATTCGATGGTTAGGACGGTGTCATTAACGGTCTGGCTCACTGCGCCGTGCTGGCTCAGCCTCGGTTTCGGCGCATCCCCTCCCCGTTGCGGAATGGCCAAGAGCCGATGGCCGGCAACCAGAATTGTCAGGAGCGAACTCAGGATGATCCAACGCGCCACCATGGACACCTCCCACAGAGCCTCTCAAAGCGGGCCTCTTAAAAGCCCGCCGCTCAAATGCCCAATTATACCTAAAGGGGACGCTGACTTCTCGGCATTCATCACGATCCCCGCCCGCGGTTGAAATCCGTAGTATCTCCGCCTATGCTCTGAAGTGAAGATGCGTTTGTCGTCTCGGGCCGGTCGAGGGAGTTCGCAATGCAGCAGCGCAGTCTGGGCAGCTCCGGAATGGCTGTAACGCTGGTGGGGCTCGGATGCAATAATTTTGGGCGGCGGACGGATGTGGAAACTTCGCGCCGGGTCATTCACAAGGCCCTGGAGCTGGGGATCACCCTGTTCGATACTGCGGACGTCTACGGGGGTAGCGGCAGCTCGGAAACGATTCTGGGCCTGTCGCTCGGCGAGCGGCGCAAGGAGATCATCCTGGCGAGCAAGTTCGGCATGCCGATGAATGATGCCGGAACGCTTCAGGGCGCGTCGCGCAGCTACATATTGTCGGCAGTGGAAGACAGCCTGCGGCGGCTCCGCACCGACTGGATCGATCTTTATCAGATTCATCAGCCAGACCCCCAGACACCGATCGAAGAAACCTTGCGGGCTCTCGAAGACCTGGTGCAGCAGGGCAAAGTGCGCCACATCGGATGCTCGAACTTTCCCGCCTGGCAAATGGTGGAGGCGCAATGGACGGCGCGGCATCACGGCCTGCACGGTCTCATTTGCTGCCAGGACGAGTACAGCTTGCTGGTGCGCCATCCTGAGCGGGAATTGATTCCTGCGATGAAAGCATATGGGCTGAGCCTGCTGCCGTATTTCCCGCTTGCCTCCGGGCTGCTCACTGGCAAGTACAAGCGGGACCGGATGCCGGCGGGTGCTCGCCTCACCGCCAGCAGCGCCTTTGCGGGCAGGTTTCTGACCGAGGCAAACTGGCAGGCGGTGGATGCTCTTGAAACTTTTTGCGCGGCACGCGGCCGGAGCCTGCTGGAGCTGGCGTTCAGTTGGCTAGCCGCGCAGCCGCTGGTCGCGAGCATCATCGCCGGTGCAACCCGCCCGGAGCAGGTGGAGCAAAACGTGGAAGCGGTGGAGTGGGCGCTCACGCCAGACGACCTAGCCGAGATCGACCGCATCACCAAGGCAGTGACTAGTGTCCAGTGACAAGTGACGAGCAAAGCGCCGGGCATTGTCGTAGCCAGACCTGTCACTGGCGCGCCCGCGTTCACCGTTGCGGGTCGGATCGGCTCTCCACTTCCTGCAGGTACATGGTGGCATCGCATTCGGCTACCAACGGATCTCCCTCGGAGGCGAGTCGGATTTCCGCGCGGGCATCTACGAGTCTGCGGCGCTGTTCAATGGTCCATGCCCGGATGATCAACTTGGCGCCCACAGCAATCGGCTGGCGAAAGCGGGTCTCTACTTTGGCCGTTACGCCGTGGAGCCCCTGCATGTAGAGGGCATAGGCCAGCGCCTCGTCCATGAGCGCGAAGGTTACTCCGCCGTGCAGCAGCCCCGGCCAGCCGCAGTGTTCCTCGCGAGCGACATACGCGGCGCGAGCGCCATTCGGGCCATCCGGGAAGAAGGCGATGTGCATTCCGGTCGCATTCTCCGGGCCGCAGACGTAGCACTTCTTGGTCTCCCGGTTCAGAAGCAGCGGTGATCCATTGTCGAGTGGCATGATTCTTTTCTGGCTGGATGAAGGCAGCGAGCTTGCATCCATCCAGCACTCATCGTAAGATTTTGCGGGCAGACTCCAGTGTACAGCAAACCAAATCCACTTCGCGGCTACCTCTACATCGTCGCCGCAACTTTCCTTTGGGGCGTTGCCGCCACGATGGGCAGGGCCGCCTTCACCGGACGTCTGCTCCCGGAGGGGCGGGTGCTCGCACCCGTTGATCCGCTGATCCTTTCCCAAACGCGCACGACCTTTACGTTTCTGGTGCTGCTCGTGATCCTCGGCTGGCGGCGCGGCCGGGCGGTTTTTCGGATGCCCCGCGCCGATCTGGGCAGGCTCTTTCTTCTGGGCGTGCTGGGACTGGCCAGCGCCAATTTCTTCTACTATCTCGCCATCCAGCGCACCAACGTGGCTACGGCCATCATCCTGCAATATACGGCGCCGGTCTGGGTGCTGCTTTACATGGCGGCGCGCGGGCGTCAGAAACCCACCGTGCAGCAAGTGATGGCAGTGGCGCTGGCGCTCATGGGAATTGCGCTGCTGATCGATCTGTTCGGCTCGGGCGAATTCCGCCTCGACAGGATCGGAGTGGCGGCGGCGCTGCTGGCGGCGTTCGCGTTCGCTTTCTACAACGTGGCGGCGCACGGAGTGCTGGCGCGCTACGACCGCTGGACGGTGCTGCTCTATGTCACCGGCAGCGCAGCCGCGTTTTGGCTGCTGGTCAACCCGCTCTGGAAGATCGTCGCCGCCAGCTATTCCGGGGAGCAGTGGCTGTTCCTGCTGGCATTTGCGGTGGTCTCGGCGCTCGGACCCTTTGCGCTTTATGCCGCCGGGCTGCAGCATCTGGAGCCGACCCGCGCCATGATTGCAAGCTGCACCGAACCGGTCTTTTCCATCGGCCTGGCGGCGCTGTTTTTGGGAGAGGGTGTGGGACTGGTGCAGGCCGCAGGGGTCGTGCTAGTGCTGGGGTCGATTGTTGTGGTGGAGTTGCCGGGGCGCAAGGGACGCCCCCCCGCGGCCATCGTCGAACCAATTGATTAGTTCGGATTCAGCAGCGGAATGGTTTTTGGGTCGGGCGGTCTCGGTATGGTCAACAGGAACGCGTAAATATCTCCCAGGCCCGACTCCGATAATACTTTGGTGGTGTACGGGGGCATCTGGCCTTTGGGGGCGCGGATGTACTTCGTGAAGGAAGGATAGGAAATGGGATTGGGAGCGATTTTGGTAGCAGCGCCTCCTTGTCCGGAATAGCCGTGGCAT
>Ga0156015_1040_pt1 | contig 14942 bp, 6 predicted proteins | sample RifCSPlowO2_02_FD_107669 | JGI IMG/M metagenome (GOLD analysis project Ga0156015, IMG submission 107669) | Acidobacteria bacterium RIFCSPLOWO2_02_FULL_60_20
AGAAGCCCGGCTGGCCTCGATTCAATTGGCGGAGGAGCGGGGCGTATTTCCCAATTGGGGAGAGAGCACGTACGCCAGCAGCGGCCCACGGCTGCGCAACGCCACCCAGACCTCCATTGCTCCCACGGGAACCATCAGCATCATCGCAGGCACGAGCTCCAGCATCGAGCCGCTATTCGCCCTGGCCTACCGGCGGCGGCACGTGCTCGGCGAGCAGACCTTGCCGGAGCTTAATCCTCTCGTGCGGCGCCATCTGCAACGCCTGGAAATGGACACCACCACACTGCTGGAATCGATCGCATCAACCGGTCGGCTGCTCGACACGAGCCAAGCAAATGACAAGCTTCGGAAACTCTTCGTTACCGCATTGGAGATAACGCCGGAGCAACATGTCCGGGTGCAGGCCGCCTTTCAGAAGCACGTCGATAACGCCGTTTCCAAGACCGTCAATCTTCCGTCGGAAGCGTCACCACAGGACGTGGCGGACGCCTATCGTCTAGCGCACCAGCTCGGCTGCAAAGGAGTCACGGTTTTCCGCTACGGCTCCAGATCCGAACAGACGCTGCAATTGGGAGTTGGAGAAACGGTCGAAGAGCGCGAATATTTCGCCAAGTGCGATCCGAACGCCTGCCGCCTCTGACTCGCCGGTCAGATTCGCCGGAGCGCCTTTGCCTGTTGAGACAATCAATCCCTTGATGCCGGACTGGCGTGAGGCTAGAGGCTTGGCCAGCCTGTTGAAAAACTTGCCGATCTCTCCGCAACTACTTAGATATCACGAGCGCTAATTCCCTCCGCTCTTGAGCGAATTCGCGCAACTCGGGAAATTAGCTGTGTGAAATTGCATTCAGGGCAATTGGCCTTCTGGACATCACCTCTGGAGCGACATATTTTGATATTAAGATGCGAGTCTCGGAAGTTCCGAGTTTGATTCCAAGTGGTTGAAATGGAATTACAATTTGGTCAATCAGTTGCTGGCGTCAATAGTGACTTCGCTAGGCCCTCGGAGTCGCCCTCCAAGCGGCGAGTCTGCGGCCTGAGCGATGGGGTGAGCGCAGTACGTGGAAAGAGCACTGGCCCCAAAGGACCACGAGACCCATGACCAACGTTATGTGCCGGGCTCTGCCGCCAGACGAGTTCACGATTTCGCGCCAGCGCGGCGAGTTGAAAAGCGTGTGGACGTTGCGCGCCGATCCGTTCAGCGGGGCGGAATCCGAAGTCCGCATCCTGACGCGCGCCACGATTCCCGATCCGAAGACGCGCGCGAAATTTCGGCGGGATTGGTCCTTCTTCTCGACGGCCATCGTGTTAATCCGGCGGAGGTGGCTCGGACTCGTAAAAAAAGAAGACGAACGCCGGTCTAGCCACGAGGGAACAGCGGCTCTGACTCGCCTCGGTAACACCCAGGACCGGAAGGCGCCACAATGTCATCGGTAGGCATCAATATCGGTGCGCTGACAGTGAAGCTGGCTGTGCTGCGAGGCGACACCAGGAATGCCAGAGTGGTGGCTCATCAGGGCTGCCCTCTGGATGTTCTCGATGAGTTGCTGCGCGGGACAGAGCTCGCTGACGCGGAGTGTTTCGGAGTATCCGGTCAATTGGGACACATCTCCGAAGCTGCTGCCATTCAGCGAGCGGTTGACGAGGTGGGAGATCCGTTTGATGCCGTGGCTTCTTTGGGCGGAGAATCCTTCTTAGTGTACTTCCTGGCGGATGGCAGGATCACGAATGTCTTATCCCACAACAAGTGTGCCGCGGGCAGCGGTGAGTTCTTCATACAGCAGATTGACAGGATGGGACTGAGCATTGACGAAGCGATTCGGCTTTCGTTCGCCGGAAAGGTGGTGCCACTCGCCTCGCGCTGCTCGGTGCATTGCAAGTCGGACATTACCCACAAGCTCAACCGCCACGAAGCCACTCCTGCGGATATCCTGCATACGCTGCACGACAGCATGGCGAACAAAATTCTGGCGCTCCTGGAGAAAGGGCAGTGTGCGCTGCGGCGCGTGCTGTTGATTGGCGGCGTAACGCGGAACGCTGCGCTGCTGGCGGCGCTGCACGAGAAACTTCCCGAGACGGAGTTTGTCGTGCTGCCGGAAAGTCCCTGGTTCGAAGCCTGGGGCAGCGCCTTGCTCGCCCGCGACGCGCCGCTTTACAAAACTCCGAAAATCTTACGCCAGCCGATTCTTGGCAGCCTTCCGCCGCTTCACCGCTATTCCGGCCAGGTACAAGTCATCGCCCCGCCGCCCCGGCAGGCCCCGCCAGAAGGTCCGTTGGTTTTGGGAGTGGATGCCGGATCGACGACGACCAAGGCAGTCTTGCTCGACCCTTCGACGCGCGGACTGGTGGCCTCGCATTACACGCGCACGCAGGGGGATCCCGTGGCGGCCGTTCGCGAGTGCCTGCAGTCGCTTGTCGATCAGGTTGGCAACCGCCCGGTGGGGCTCGCGAGTTCGACCGGCTCAGCCCGAGAACTCGCCGGCGCCTATCTGGGCACCGAGCATGTGTACAACGAGATCTCGGCCCAAGCCGCTGGCGCGGCTCATTTCGCAGCCGATGTTGACACCATCTTCGAGATCGGTGGCCAGGACTCCAAGTACATCCACCTTCGCAATGGCGTGCCCGTTGATTATGCGATGAACAACGCCTGCTCGGCCGGAACGGGCTCGTTTCTCGAGGAGAGCGCCCGGAGTGATCTCGGCATCAGCGTAGCGGATATCGCCGACGTGGCGCTGGCTGCCCCGGCTCCGGTTCAATTCAAGGCGACTTGCGCAGCATTCATCAATTCCGACATCCGCATCGCCCAGCAGCAGGGCCACGCCCGCGACAATATTGTTGCCGGGCTGGTGTACTCGATTGCTGAGAACTACCTGACCAAGGTCAAGGGGCAACGCGCGCTCGGACGGAAGGTGTTCTTGCAAGGAGGGGTGGCCCTGAACCGGGCGGTCGGACATGCCTTCGCTCACAGTGTCGGCCGTGCCGTGGTGATCCCGCCCAACCCAGAATTGCTTGGAGCGCTCGGGGTCGGGCTGCTCGCCCTCCAGCGGTCCGACGGCAAGCTAGACGCCGCCACAGATTTGCAGACTCTGGCTGCACCGGATATGAAGCTGGTTGGCCGATTCACATGTAAGTCGTGCCAGATGTACTGCAGCATCGATCGGTTCGAAGTGGCTGGCAGGCGCTTCCCGTTCGGCGGCCGCTGCAGTTTGTTCGAAAACGTCTGGAAAAGAAAAGCACGCACCGCGCCGGCGGCCGACCTGGTAGAACAGCGAGCCGCAATTCTTTTTGACGTTCCAAAGCAAATGGAATCCGGGCCGAATCGCGAGCAGGGGGAACGCATGCATTGGGGGATCGCCCCGGCGTACCAAACCGTGAAGTCGTTCCTGGAGGACTCCTGGGGCCGCCCCAGCGTGCCTGCGCTGGCCGGTGGACGACGCATCGGCATTCCCCGGGCGCTGACGACGCACTCGCTGTTCCCGCTGTACTCGACTTTCTTTTCCAATCTGGGGATGGAGGTGGTTTTGTCCGGCGTGGATCCCCGCGGCGAGATGCGTTCGTACTCCGGCTTTTGCTTCCCCGCCCAGATTGCGCATGGCGCGGTGTTGGATCTCGCGGAGCGAGGCGTCAGTCTGGTCTTCATCCCGCACGTGGTGCGCATGCCCCATCCCAACGCTTGCCGGGATTCCTACCTGTGTCCGATCACGCAGGCCGAACCCTACTTCCTGTCTAAGGCATTTCCTGCCATCCGCATGCTCTCGCCGGTGCTGGATTTCACCAACGGTTACGCGGCCAGTGCAGCCTTGGTGGAGACGGCCGTCGGCGAGTTGGAAATCAGCCGCGAGTCTGCCGAAAAGGCTTGGGCTGCGGCAGTGCGGGCGCAAACGGACGCCGATCGTGCCCTAAATGAGCTTGGGCGGCAGGCTCTCGTTCAGGCGCTCGAGGCGGGCAAGCCAGCGATCCTACTGGCCGGCCACAGCTACAACGCCTTCGCACCGGAGGCTTCGCAATCGGTGGGTAAGAAGCTTTCCAGCATGGGAGTGACGGTGATTCCCGCCGACTGCCTCTCGCCGGAGAGACCAGGACCGACGGTGTGGCACTTCGCAAACCAGATTTTGAATGCCGCTACCCTCGCTAAGCAGCATCCGAACCTGTTCTTGCTCAGCGTGAGCAACTTCAGTTGCACCATCGACGCGTTCACCAACTCGGCGCTGGCGGCCGAGCTCGGCTCCAAACCGTACCTGATCCTCGAGATCGATGCTCATACCGCCGACGCCGGTGTGCAGACCAGGCTGGAGGCCTTTCTCGACATCGCCCGCAACTATCACGTGACGGAAACCAGCCGCCGACAGCCGTTCACTCCGTGCCGGCTCGTCAAAGGCGGCCAGGTTCTCCGCTCGAATGGCGAGCATGTATCGCTCCGTGACCCGCGCGTGAAACTTTATTTCCCCAACTTCTCCCAATACCATTCCAATGCTCTGGCCTTGGCGGCGCGCTGGCTCGGATTGCAACCCGGCAAAGTAACTCCGCTTGACCGCACCCAGCTCGATCTGGGTCTTCAGTACACCTCGGGGCGCGAGTGCCTCCCCTTGCCCATCTCTATTGGGCAGCTCCTGCAAATCCATCAGAATCGCCAGGCCGGCGAGATCGCGGGGTTCTACATGATCCGCGGGGGTGCGCCTTGCGTAAGCGAGGCTTATATGGGCTACTTTGAACGATTCATCATGGAGCAGCAGCTTCCGGACCTCTTCCTGCTCAATCCCCAGCCGGACAATGATTATTTGGGATTCGACCAGGGCCACTTGGCAAAGCATTTGTCGCCGGCGATTGTCATCGCGGACATCCTGGTGGAGATCGAACATGTGCTCCGTGTGGTGGGCGCTCCGAACAGTGCGGCCCGACTACAGGAGGAATGGCAGCGGTTCGCCGCCACGGCTCAATCACTCGACCAGTTCCATGCCGAACTGCCCGGATTCATTGATCGCTTGGCGGCGCTGCCGCAGACTCGGCATCCGTTGGCCTGCCCGAGGGTTGTGGTGATCGGCGACTTTTTCACGCGCTTCAGTCCGTTCTTCATGGACGGCGTCCGCGACCTTTACGCCGAACGAGGCATCATCTTGAAACCTGTGGATCTGAGCGACCTTCTTCAGTATGTTACCTATTCCGACTTGGCAGGAACAGCCCACCACTGGGGAATGCGGCCGGGCGGCCTCGCCATAGCTAAGGCCTGCACGCGGGTGTTCCAGCCCGATGGGCAACAATACCTGCAACAGTGGCTGAGCTATCGTGCCGAGCGGATGTTCGAGGGACACTACCGCTCTCTGTTCCACAAGACCGGCTTGCTCGTCACCGGTCCAAACAATGCCTCGGTTTTATTTAACAAAACTTCGGAGCATCTCTCCCCCCAACTCTTCGGCGAAGTCATCCCGACGGTCGGCAAGGGTCTGGATGCGGAACGCGAGGGTTACGATGGGATTATCCTCATCGGGCCATTCAATTGCCTCCCGTTCCGGATCTCGGAGGCCATCCTCAAGCCACTCTCCATTCAGCACGGCATGCCCCTGCTGACCTACGAGAGCGACGGTTACGCGGTCGCCCCGTCGGTTCGCAGACAGGCAGAGGTCCACATCCAGCAGGTTCTCGAGCACGCCGCAAGAACACCTGGATCACCAGCGGTCGAAAGTGGCGACCGACCCTGCGGGGTTTCTCCAGTCCCCTGTTAACGAGTTGAATTGGCGGCTCGGTTGCGCTGGCGCAAATCGCTCGAACGATGTCACCAAACAGGAGATGAAAATTGCTCCCGGATCACGATGTAACGTGACTGATCTGTACAGGACATTGAGCACTGGGCAACTATAGTACATACTTTATCTTCTACGAATAGCAGCCACGGCAAGCGATGGCCAGCATCCTCCAAAGCAGAATTGCCGGTTACCTATGGGCGGTACTGGGCATTGCCGCAGTGACAGCCATCTGCGCGCCGCTTCACGAACACCTAACTGATACGACTGTGGCGCTGGCGTTTCTGCTGGTGGTCTTATTCGTCGCGATGAGGTGGGGAGTCTGGCCAGGCCGGATCGCTGCGGCACTCGGCGTGCTGTGCTTCCACTTCTTCTTCCTGCCCCGTATCGATACTCTGGCTATCTCCGGTCCGCAGGAATGGGTCGCGCTCGCCGCTTTTTTCATTACCGCAAGCACCGTCGGACATCTTTCGACCCGGGAAAGGAAGCGCGCCGCAGAGGCGGAGGCCGGGAGGAAAGCAGCGCGATTGCTGGCGCGCTTGCAGGCCGTGGTAGCCGAACTTGGGCAAATGGCGCTTCGCAGCGAAGAGGTCGGCAAGGTGCTGGAGGAAGCAGTGGCTCTCGTCGCGCGGACGCTGAACGTCGATTACTGCAACGTCATGGAATTGCTTCCGGGCGGCGAAGAGTTGATCTTGCGAGCCGGTGTCGGCTGGAAAGAAGGGCTGGTGGGCCGCGTGACGGTCAAGACCCGGGATTCTCAGCCCGGTTTCGTCATTCGCAGCGATCGCCCGGTCATCGTCGAAGATGCGGCGATGGAGACACGCTTTGTCCTCTTGCCGAGGCTGCTCGGCGAAGATGTCGCCAGCGCGATGAGCGTGGTCATCTCCACCAGCGATGGCCCCTACGGCGCCCTGGGTGTCCATAGCCGGCTTCGCCGGATGTTCACCGGCGACGAAGTCCACTTCCTCCAGGCGGTCGCAAATGTCCTCGGAACGATGATCGAGCGGCGGCGGGCCCAGGAGGCCCTGCAGAAATCGGCGGACGAGATCCGCACGCTCAACGCTGAGTTGGAGCAGCGTGTCACGGCCCGAACCGCCGAACTGCAAGCCGCCAACAAGCTCAAGGACGAGCTGATCCTGCGGGAACGCGGCGCCACGGCGGAACTCGAAGCGGCCCGTGAGCGCGAAGTCGAAATCGGTTTCAGAATCCAGCAGAACCTGCTGCTCGACCAGCCGCCCGCGGACGTTCCCGGACTTCGAGTGGCTGCGTTGACAGTCCCTTCCCAGCGGATTGACGGCGATTTCTACATATTTATCAGACATCAGAATCAGTCTCTCGATGTGATCGTCGGCGACGTGATGGGCAAGGGCATTCCCGCCGCGCTGCTGGGAGCAGCCACCAAAAGCCACTTTCTGAAAGCCCTCAGCGACCTCATGGCGCTCTCCAAAGACGGCAAGCTTCCCGAGCCCCGGGAAGTTGCGATGCTGGCCCATGCGGGAGTGGTGCGGCACCTGATCGAACTGGACAGCTTCGTGACGTTGTGTTACGCGCGGCTGAATGTGAGCACCCGCAGCCTCGAACTCGTCGATTGCGGGCATACCGGGATTCTCCAGATGCACCACAGCACCGGGCTGTGCCAGGTGTGGCACGGAGACAACCTGCCGATGGGAGTCCGCGAAGGAGAGATCTACGATCAAATCTCCATTCCTTTCGAGCCGGGTGACTTGTTGCTGCTTTACTCGGATGGAATCACCGAAGCACGCAACCCCGCCAGGGAGTTGTTTGGCGTGGAGCGCCTGCAGGAATGTGTTCGGAGCAATGGACACCTTGAGCCGGCGGCGTTAGTGGAAGCGATTCGCAAGGCGATCTTTGCTTTTTCCAAATCCGACCGGCTTGCCGACGATCTGACCAGCGTGGCGATCCGGGTGGAAGAAACGAAATTGCTGCTGGCACGAAATGAAACCGAGATCCAGAGCGATTTGAAGCAGCTTCGCCGCGCGCGCCAATTCGTGCGCGCTTTTTGCCACAGCCTTCCCGGTTCGCCACTGCATGAAGACAGCACCAGCGCGCTCGAGCTGGCCGTCAACGAAGCAGCCAGCAACATCATGAAACACGCCTACCATGGCCGCACCGATCAGGGCATTCACCTCGATGCCGAAGCGTTTTCTGGGCATGTGGTGATCCGGTTGCGTCACCTCGGAGACCCGTTCGACCCTTCGGCGGCGCCTCCGCCGGTGCTCGACGGCTCGCGCCAGTCCGGATTCGGCGCCTACATCATCACTCAGAGCGTCGACGAGGTGCGTTACTATCGAGATGAACGCGGCAGAAACTGTATTGCGCTGACCAAGCTCCGCAACCCATAAGAGGAAGGAAGCGAGACCCGATGGAAATAGCTGTCGACAAAATAGGCGACGTGACGGTCGCCACGATTCCGGTGGACGAACTGGACGCCAGTAACGCCGCTGAGCTGAAGCGTGACATCGCGCCCATTCTCGAAGCCAATACGAGACTGGTGATTGACTTAAGGCCGCTGCAATTTGTGGACAGTTCCGGATTGGGCGCCATGCTCTCCTGCTTGCGGCAATTGAGCGCCAAAGGCGGCGACCTGAAACTGTGCTGCCTGTCGAAGCAGGTCCGGGCCGCCTTCGAACTCGTGCGCATGCACCGGATATTCGACATCTTCGGCACCAGAGACGAGGCAATTCGCGCATTCCAGACGCAGGGTACCAAAGCCCAATGAACGGGCGCGCCATTGCGGCGGTCGATGCGGTATTCGAAATCGAGGAATCCATCCGCCGTCACGCAAAATACTCCCTGGGCAAATCATGGCGCGACCTTTCTCAGTACGACAAATTTCGGGCGGTGGCGCTGGCCGTCCGCGATCGGATGATGGACCGGATGCTGGCAACCGAGCAACGGTACCGGCAAGCGGACCCCAAGCGCCTCTATTATCTCTCGATTGAATTTCTGATCGGGCAGTCGCTCGGAAACAATCTTTGCAACCTCGGGATTCGCGATTCGTGCCGGCAAGCTCTGAGCAATCTGGGCGCGGATTTAGAAGAAATCGAGGGAAGTGAGCCGGACGCCGCTCTGGGAAATGGCGGGCTGGGCCGCCTGGCCGCTTGTTTTCTGGACTCTCTCGCCACGCTGGGCATGCCCGGATACGGTTACGGCATCAATTACGAGTATGGCCTCTTCAAACAGGAGATCGACAACGGCTATCAGCGCGAGAAACCAGATAACTGGCTGGCGCCAGGCACTCCCTGGCAGATTGCCCGGCCGGATGAAGCCTGCATGGTCCCCATGTATGGCCGAATCGAGCACGGCGTCGACCGCCACGGCGGTTACAATCCCATGTGGATGGACTGGAAGCTATTGATCGGCGTCCCCTATGACATGCTCATCGCGGGTTATGGCGGGCGGGCGGTCCATTTTCTCAGGCTTTACTCGGCGCGCTCTTCCCACGATTTTGATATGCAGATCTTCAACGACGGCGACTATCTCAAAGCCGTGGAGCAGAAAATCGCCTCCGAGACGATCACCAAGGTGCTCTATCCTTCCGATGCGGTGATTGCCGGCCAGGAATTGCGCCTGGCGCAAGAGTACTTTCTGGTAGCCTGCGCTGTCAGGGACATCGTTCGGAGATTCGAGCAGAATCATAGTACGTTTCGGGAGTTTTCCTCCAAAGTCGCAATCCAAATAAACGACACGCACCCGGCTCTGACAGTCGCGGAGCTGATGCGGATCTTGGTTGATGAGAAAAACCTCTCTTGGGAGCAGGCCTGGAAGATCACGCAGGAAACTCTCGCTTACACCAACCACACCTTGTTGCCGGAGGCCCTGGAGAAGTGGCCCGTTCCGCTGTTGGAGCATGTGCTTCCACGACACCTTCAAATCATCTATGAAATCAACCGGCGCTTCCTGGAGCAAGTTGAGGCAATTTCCGATGGAGACAATGCCCGCCTGGCGCGAATGTCTCTGATTGAGGAATCCACGCCCAAGCAAGTGCGCATGGCCAATCTGGCGATCGTCGGAAGCCACTCGATCAACGGAGTCTCCAGAATTCATACCGAATCGATCAAGACATCTCTGGCGCCGGAGTTTTTCCGGTTCTGGCCGGAAAGATTCAACAACAAGACCAACGGCATCACGCAGCGGCGCTGGCTTCTCAAAGTCAACCCGCGACTGGCGGACCTGATCAGTTCGGAGATTGGCACTGGTTGGATCACCGATCTTTATCAACTTCGGGCGCTGGAGAACCTAGCCGCGGATGCAGGTTTCCAAGCCGAGCTCGATAGAGTCAAGCGGGAGAATAAGGAGAACCTGGCCAGAATCATTCACGACAGCTTGCGAATAAAAGCAGACCCTGACTCCCTCTTTGATGTTCAGGTCAAACGCATTCATGCTTACAAGCGGCAACTGCTGAACGTCATGCATATTATTGACGAGTATCTGTCGCTGATCGAGGATCGCAAGCTGCCCACTGTGCCGAGGACTTACGTCTTTGCTGGGAAAGCGGCGCCCGGCTACTGGCTGGCCAAGCAAATCATTAAATTGATCTGCAATGTCGGCTCCGTGATCAATCACGACACCAGAGCCAGTGAGTGGATGAAGGTGGCCTTTATCCCGGACTACCGTGTGTCACTGGCTGAAAAGATCCTCCCTGCCGCCGATCTCAGTGAACAAATTTCGACCGCTGGCACAGAAGCTTCCGGGACCGGCAACATGAAGCTGGCGCTCAATGGAGCGGTTACTATCGGCACTCTCGACGGCGCCAATATCGAGATCCTGGAGGAAGTGGGTAAGGAAAACATGTTCGTTTTCGGCCTGCCAGCGGCGGAAGTTCGGTCCATTCGTGAACAGAAGTCTTATCGGCCCTGGGAGCACTACGCCCGCAATCCGCACCTGAAGCGGGTCGTCGATAGCTTTTCATCCAATCTGTTCTGTCCTCACGAACCGGATCTGTTCGCCTGGATCTTTTCCAGCGTTCTGGACGCGAACGACGAGCATTTCCATCTGGCTGACTTCACTCCATATATCGAAGCACAGGAAAAGGCGGGCAACACGTTCCGCGAGCGGGGCCGCTGGATACGGATGGCGATCTTGAACGTGGCGCGTATGGGGAAGTTTTCGAGCGATCGTACCGTCACAGAATACGCGCGCGAGATCTGGGGCGTAAAGGGATCAACGCCCCCCGATTAGCGTCCAACCAGAATCACACTGGAACGGGGTTGGACCAGATAGCTCGCCGGATTCACGAGCGCGGTTTCTTCTCCGGGGCTGTAGAAGCCGCGTGGCGACGATGCAGCGGTATCGACGGCGACGCGCCAAGAACAAAGCGAACGCGGCGGCGGCACGGCGAAGGCGACTGCTTCGCTTCCGGCGTTGAACATCAAGAACAGGCCGGCCTCGTCCTGGCCGCGAATCAAGCACGCCAAGCATTGTTGGCGGGGATCGAGCCAATCCGGGCTGTTCCCGGAAGGATTGAACCAACCGATTTCCTGGTCTGTGTAGAACGCTTCCCGCCGCAGCACCGGGTGTGCCCGGCGAAGCGCCAGGACGCCGCGAGCAAACTGAAAGATCTCGTGATTCTGTTGCCGGAGAGACCAATCGACCCAGCTCGTGTCGTTATCCTGGCAGTAGGCATTGTTGTTGCCGCGCTGGCTGCGCCGGAACTCGTCCCCTCCCAGCAGCATCGGTACGCCACGGGAGATGGCGAGCGTTAGCAGCAGGTTTTTCATTTGACGGAGGCGCACGGCTTCGAAGGCGGGGTCACTCGATTCACCCTCGACGCCGTAATTTGCGCTGAAGTTCTCATACAGTCCGTCGCGATTTCCTTCCCCATTCGCCTCATTATGTTTGCACGCGTAGCTGACCAGGTCATTCAACGTGAAGCCATCGTGGCAGGTAACCAGGTTGATGCTGCAGTCCGGCCCTTTCCCGGAGCCATGATATAGATCGGAGCTTCCACAGATCCGGCTGGCGAAGCGGCCCACCATTCCCTGGTCCCCGCGCCAGAACCTGCGCACATCATCGCGAAAATGCCCGTTCCATTCTGCCCAGCGCCGAACGGAGAAGCTGCCTACTTGATATGCGCCGGCGGCATCCCACGCCTCGGCGATCAGCTTGGTGTCACGGAGGATCGGATCCTCGGCGATGCGTTCCAGTAAGGGAGCGTCGGCGATTACGCGACCTTGGCGATCCCGCCCGAGCACCGAGGCGAGATCAAAGCGGAACCCGTCGACGTGCATCTCCATGACCCAATAGCGCAGCGCGTCAAGGATGAGGTCGCGCACGACCGGGTGCGCCGCATTGATGGTCTGTCCCGTGCCGGTAAAGTCGCGGTAGAAGCGCTTATCGTCATCGAGCCAGTAGTAGATCGAATTGTCGATTCCGCGAAAGCTGACGGTCGGTCCGAGCTCATTGCCTTCCACCGTGTGGTTGAATACCATGTCGAGGATCACTTCGAGATCCGCCTGGTGAAAGGCGCGGACCATTTCTTTGAACTCCAGCACCTGCGCGGCGTTCTCGCTGACGCTGGCGTACGACGCTTTCGGGGCGAAAAAACCGACCGGATCGTAGCCCCAATAGTTCTTGAGACGTGCGCCGGTTTGCGGGTTGACCCGAATGAACTGATTTTCATTGAACTCCTGCACCGGCATCAGTTCCACCGCGGTTACGCCAAGGTCCTTCAAGTACGGTATCTTGTCGATCAAGCCGCGATATGTCCCGGGGAAACGTACACCAGCGGAAGGATGAATGGTGTACCCGCGCACGTGAAGTTCGTAGATGACGGTTGACTCCCAGGGATGGCCGAGGGGCTGGTCAGCTTGCCAGTCGAAATGCGCATGCGTGATGACGCACTTCGGCGCATCGCCCGCGTCATCCACCTCCGACAAAGAGAGGTCTTTCTCGGGGGATGATGGATCGTAACCAAGAGCGGCGTGAAAATCGCGGCCCGGGAGCGGCATGATAGCGGTCGCGTAGGGATCCACCAAAAGCTTACCCGCATTGAAGCGGTGCCCCTGGTGAGGATCGTACGGTCCAGTGACACGGAAGCCGTAAAGCCGGCCAGGCGAAACCCCCTCCAGCCATACATGCCAGATATCGCCGGTTTTGTTCCGGGCCGGGTTGAGGAGGATGCTCCGGACCGGCGCGGCATCCTCTGGATGGTCGAACAGGTCGAGGCGTACGCCAGTGGCGTGGCGGCTGAAGATCGCGAAGTTCACGCCATTTCCCCAAGGGTGCGCCCCCAGCGGGAGAGGTACACCGGAGCGGATGGCTTGCACTTCGCACAACCTCAGCAGGCGCTCCAGCTCGGCCAGTTGCTCCGCCCTGGAGGCGTCCGAGCGGGCCACTCGGAGCTCCTGCGGGACCGCCAAGTTAGCGGGAGAATTGGATCGTTGTGGCGGCTTTTTTTTCGGCATCGGAGGCTGCCCTGGCATTCCTATTCGGCGCCAGTATAGCAGCCCGGCTTCGTGGCGAGCAAAAGAGGGAAGACCGATCCCTTGAGCATGGCCGCTCTTCTCCCGTTCCTAACAACAGTGTGCTGTGTGGGTGGCATTTTGTCACGGCTTGCTCCAAGAACTTCGTTTTGTCACGGTTTTGCCGCGGTGGCTCTCGGTACCGTTGCATATGCGATAGGATGTGATTTAGACTCAGGCAGGTACAATGTCGGGGCGTAGCGCAGCCTGGTAGCGCACCTGCCTTGGGCGCAGGGGGTCGTAGGTTCAAATCCTATCGCCCCGACCATCGTTCATCGGTTCATGTCCGACCTTTACTCCTCCGCTGCGATAAAGCTGCGCTTGCGCCTACCGCAGTGCGGAAGAAATCCGCTGGCGGTGGTGGGCCAGGGGAAGATTCTCACCCGAGCGGGCGCTAGGAAAACATCGCAAGGAGAGATACAATCCCACACGTGCGAGCACGTGTGGGCCACCCGCCCACCCGCCGGAGAAAGTCTGACGCACTGCCGCCCGCTGCATTCTGGATGGTGGTTTGTGCCGAAAGGAGAAACTCTCATGAGGCGACATTGGCTTCTGGGGCTACTGATGCTGGGAGTCCTCTGCGTGTCTTGTTCCGCGGCTAGGGGGGCGGATTTCCAGGCCGGCCTGGAGGCCTATCAGAGGGGCGACTATGCCAATGCGATCAAGGAATGGCGCCCCTTGGCCGACGCTGGAGACGCCCCTGCGCAGTACCGCCTCGCAGGCATGTATTCGGGCGGCCAAGGCCTTCCGCAAGACATTCCTGAAGCCCTGAAATGGTACCGGCTGGCAGCCGAACAAGGATTGGCCGATGCCCAGTACATGCTCGGTGTCACCTACCAGATGGGAGGCCGCGGCGTTCCAGCGGATTATTCCGAGGCATTGAAATGGTACCGGATGGCGGCAGAAAAAGGCTTCGCCAATGCCCAGTACGCCATGGGATTGGCCTATCAGTCAGGAACCCCGCCGGGGGGATCATCAGGAGCCCCGGGACTCACCCCGGATCTTGCCCAGGCAGCGAAATGGTTCGGCATGGCAGCCGAGCAGGGGCACGCTGAGGCTCAGTTCAACCTGGGAGTGCTGTACGCCGGATTGCGCAACAGTTCTTCCCAGCACTTTCCCGAAGACTACTCGGAAGCCATCCGCTGGTATCAGAAGGCGGCGGAGCAGGGCGTGGCGCAGGCGCAGTTCAACCTCGCGCGCATGTTTCAGCACGGAGTGGGTGTCTCGCCCGACCCGGCCGCGGCAATCAAGTGGTATGAAATGGCATTCGATTTTGGACTGGTAGCCGCCGGATTCGATTTGGGAGGCATTCACGAATACGGGCGCGGCGTTCCAGCAGACCGCAAGGAGGCCTCCAAGTGGTACGAGGCCGCCGCCGCTGCCAGGGACGCGGCTTCCAGCCTGTGGGTGCAGGCCGAAGCGGGTGATGTTCAGGCGCAGGTGGATTTGGCTTTCAAATATTTGGGAGGCCAAGGCATCGCGCAGAATTACGAAGCCGCAGCGAGCTGGCTAGAAAAAGCTGCCGCCCGCGACAACAGTCAGGCCGCATTCGCGCTCGGAGTGCTGTACAGCAGCGGTAAGGGAGTCGACCAGGACGCCCCATTGGCGGCCAAGTGGATCGGCGAGGCTGCGACGAGGGGAAATGTTCCGGCGCAATTATGGGCGGCGGCGGAGCGGGGGAATCCGCAGTCGCAGTTCAATCTTGGATTGCTGTTCCTGGCTG
>Ga0156015_1073_pt1 | contig 14822 bp, 10 predicted proteins | sample RifCSPlowO2_02_FD_107669 | JGI IMG/M metagenome (GOLD analysis project Ga0156015, IMG submission 107669) | Acidobacteria bacterium RIFCSPLOWO2_02_FULL_60_20
GAGATTTCCCAGATTCCGGTCGGTGTTGTAGATCAGTTGGTCGAATACACGCACAATATAAATCTGGCGGTTCCACCGCTCCAGGTCCGGAGCGGTGAGCTTCTTCTTGACCCTGTCTCCCTCCGTCATGAGCACATCGTCGACCCACCATGTGAATGCGGCGCCCTTCCCCTGGAAGTTCCGGTTCACCGAGACTGGAATCATGTTCAAGTCCATGATCTTGTCGAGCAGATAACCCGCAATGTTGAATTTGTAAGTGTCCCGGAAATTCAATTCCTGCTGGCCATTGGCTCCCACAAACTGACTCTTGGATTCATCGATCGACTGGATTTGAGCGTCATGCGTGAGTCGGCCGTCGGAGAGGGTGGCTCGCTGCGTGTGCGTGATTCCCTGGGAAAGTTCCTTGAACTTCAGAACCTTTGCCGTTGTCAAAAATTCCTCGATCTCCTCACGGCTCAATTTGGATGGAGCAATTTCCGATTGCGCGAACAGTCTGCGCGGAGCAATCCAGATCGCTGCACCGCCAGCCAGCGTAGAATAAAGAAAATCTCTTCGATTCATATCGCAAGCTCCCGGGGCGGCAATGCACCCCTTTGGCGCGCGTCCCTGCGGGCCGGAAGGATGGTAATGAGTTAGGTAAACGCCTTAATGATTTTCGCTTGCACTTCTTGCAGTGCTTTCTGGGCCTTCTGTGCTTCCTCCCTGGTATCGGTCAGCTTCTCGGAAGCCTGCCCGTACGAGCCCACCAGATCGGCACAAAGACGTTCGCTTTCATCGAGCAGCAGCTGCACTTTCACCTGCATCTCGCGAAAACGCACTGCGGCCGCCAGCAGGCCCGCCTGCTGCTCCACGTTGGCATCCAGCGGCAGATAAGCAAAGGCGCCGGCTTGGAGCGCCCTCTTGGGCCATTTCATCCCAGAGACTCCGCCGAAAACGACCACCGGCGGAGCCTGGTCTCCCTGAGCTGTTTGGCGTATGAGTTCGACCGTAGCCGCTTCGTCGCCGGTGCTCAGAAGCAAAATTAGATCGATCGGTTTCAATGCACTCTTTTCGCCGTTCTGCTGCGGTGCAGTATTTTGGATCACCGCATATCCCATGGCCCGCAGCAAGGCATACCATTCCGACCGCAAATTTGCATCGCTGGAAATCAATTGGACCGTAGCCGCGCTCTCGCTCGGAATCAGCAAACCCGAATCTATGGAACCGTCCATCGATCCTCTCATGGCCGCTGGCCCCCGGCTCACTGTTCAACAGGCAATACAACCCTATCCTTGGCGCTAATTGTAGTTAGCTTCCTGCTTGGTGTCAATGACAACCCCGCCGGGCGGTTGCGTGACGGAAATCCGCGAATGGCGGTGGAGTCTGGTGAGCGGAATTGCCGCGTTACTGCACCCTGAGGAACGTGCGGAATGAAGGCGGATGACAGATTCGCTGGGGGACCGGGAATTCTTGTTTCCTGGCGGTAAGGCTACGGCTGCGAGTAATAACCATCGCGAGTCTGCACGGTGAGGCCCTTCTGCTTGGCAACCAGCCGGATGCGGTGATAGCCCCTATCGGCGCCGGATCGTTCCGGTGAGTAGCCGATACTGTACTGGCTCCGCAGTTCTTCCTGGAGCGTGGCGTAGATCTGGCCCAGGGACTGTTTCCTGGAGACCTCGAATAGCCGCCCGCCGGTAGAGCGTGAGATGCGTTCGAGAATTGCCCGGCCATTGGGCATCCCCGTCGGCGGGTAGCGCCCGCCGCCAGACTGATACATCTCCTCATCGACAAAGAGGATGGAGTAGACCAGCGTGTCAGCCCGCTCCGCCGCTTCGATGGCGGTCATCAGACTTTCCTGGCTGCCGGTGTCGACGCCGTCGGAGAGGATGACGAGCGCTTTGCGGCCCGGTTGACTGCGCATCAGTTCGTTGGAAGCCAGGTAAACCGCATCATAAAGATTAGTGCCCCCACTGAGGCCGCCGCGGCGCGAGCCTCCGCCGCGAGGCCCCGGATCGGGAAAGGGGCCGGGAATTGGTCCGGGGAGCGGCCAGGGCCATGGCATCGGCTGCCCGCCGGGACCGCTGCCGGGCCCGCTGCCGGGCCATGATCCCGGCCCACCGCGCGGCCCTCTGCCGGGCATTCCACCGCCGCTGGGAGGCCACTGCTCTTGCGGCGGAGTCCGGAGCAATTCGAGCGCCGCCTGCAATTTCTGACGCGACGAGGTCAGGTCCTGCAGCAGCTCGACCTCACTGTCAAAGTGAATCACGAAGGCGAGATCTTTGTCCTCGCGCAGGACGTCGTCGAGGAACGTGTAGCTGGCGCTGCGCTCCTCGTCGAGCAGGCGCGCCTGGCTGAGACTCGTGTCCACCAACAATCCCAGGGTCAGCGCCAAGTCGGACTCCTTCGTAAAATATCGGATCGTTTGGGGGCGCCCGTCCTCTTGCAGCATGAAATCGTCTTTGGTCAAGTTGGAGATAATTTGTCCCTGCTTGTTCCGCACCGTCGCGAGTACGTTGACGACATTGACGTCAGTCGAAAAGGTCGGCTGCTGCTGCCCGGCCAGCGGCTGCACCAGCATGCAAACCAGCGAAACCGCCGGCCCTGTTAGCCAGGGGGGATGGAAGTATCTGAGGATTCTCCCAAGTTTTACGCTTCGCATGATCATAAAATTCTTCCGAAGTTCACGAGCCGGTTCAGGGATCAAACTTCACTGTTGAATCCGAGACGTACTTGCGATAGTTGCGAAAGTCGATCACATTCCGGTTGCAATAATCCGTTCCGCGCTGGCAGCCTAAATTCTCGGCATGTACCGGCAGGAGCACGGCCGCGGCTCCGATGGGAAGGAAGGCGTAGTCTACCGCTGTCTCGACCTGATCCATTGGAAATTCCGGCGGCAAATCCACGGCCTGCATTTCCATACGCAACACGCGGCCGCTGGCCGGCTCAATCCACACCGAACCTTTGTAGCCCGGCGTGATCTTTTGAAAATCGACCTGAATATTCCAATGGGAATTTTCCTGCCTTACCTCAAAGTCATACACGCGTGCAGGCAGGTCAAGCAAGCGCGAGTACTCGGCAGACTGGAAGACCGCGGCGGATGCGGGATGGAACAGGTTGCGCAGCGTGGTGTTGAACTCTCCGGTGGACCAGGAACCGGAGAGTTCCTCCATCTTCTTGTTCGTGGGCCGGTCATTGATTTTCAAGTTGCGGTAACTTTCCCGCCCGTCCTCGTAGATCACTTCGGCGGAGATGGTATCGAGCGGCTTCCACCCAATCATCCGTGAATCGCGCGAAAACCGCTGCATACGTTCCTCACAGAGAAAATTGGGAAGCGCCTCGGAAAAGGAGAGGGCAGCGTCTTGCGCCTTCGCGATGAGCGGGTCATCTGACGGGCTCTGGCCAGCGCGAGGGTCCGGGATGGGGCCTGGCTCATCGAGTGCGCGCCGCTTGAGCTGCGGCCCGTCCCATCCCCTGACTGGGCTCGCCGCATCGGCTGTCTCTTGCGCCCTCCGCACGCCAGCCGCTATTTCCGCCGATCTTTCAGCCGTCATCTCCACAAACGTCACTGTGCTCGCGACCAGAAACGCGCGGTCGTCCAGTTTCGCCACCAGCGCTACACGGTCGCCGGGCTTAAGCTCGGCCGCCTTCAGCGCTTTCGAGTTCTTGAAAAATTTCGTGTTGGTGGAGCGCTTGAAGTTAAACGTGCGCCCGTCATCGAGCACCAGGATGACGAGTTGATCGGTAATCTCTTTCAAGTTCCCTTCATAACTGACCGCGGGCAGCTCGAACAGGGCCAATCCCATGCCACCTGGTCCAGCGTAGCTTGCGGCGGACCTCCCTGTGGAGTGAGATGTGTTGCCAGCTCCTCTGCCGCTCTGCCAGCCGCCTTGGGCACGCAGGGAAGCAGCGGCGAAGCCCACCAGCACACTGATCGCCACGCCGATGACCCAACACCGCATTGGTGAGAAAAGCTTCATGCCATACACCAAACTTCTGGCGAGCTACTCCAAGCCATCATACTCTACAAGCATTCTTTGCATTGGCGCTGCAACACAGGCCGGGAGCCGGTACTCCGTTCGGCACGCTCATCGGACGCGGAAGGCATCGATACCTGCTCTTCTAACGTCATCGCCGAGAAATCCCAAGGGGCAATTCAAGAGGAAATCCTTCCCTATTGCGCTCCCTAACACTTAGAACCCTGAAGATGGCATTGGAGTTGCTCTGGTAATCTGCGGAACTACGAATTTCAGCCGATTCTGATCAGTTTGTTAACTTCCCCGGCCCTGAAGTCGTTTTGATAGTGGCTGTGCGACGCATTGTAAAGGAGCGGAAGGGAAGAACGCCGGCTGCGGAGATTGTTTTTCGCTTGCGGAATCGCGGGGCTTGTGGGAGGCTGGAGGCATCTTAAGCGGCAGGTGCAGGCGGGATAACATGAAGATTGGTCGCATTGGATAAACATTGATCAACCGCATGAATCTGCGGGCCAGCCTTGCGGCGCCATCGCTCCACGGCCACAGTTTCTCCTGGCGCCTCCAGCGTCCGGGCATGACCCTTCGATTCAGCGCCTGCTGACCGGCTCCGACAGAGCTGGCGGGCAGCCACACTCGGCCCCCGTGGGAGGCTTCCCATTTCACTTGCTACACTGAGCGCCTTATGACGACCTTCTGGCAGGACATCCGATTCGGGCTGCGCATGTTGCGCAAAAACCCTGGTTTCACGGCGGTGGTAGTGGTGACACTGGCGCTCGCGATCGGGGCCAATACCACCATGTTCACGCTAGTAAAAGGATCGCTTCTGGGCGAGCTGCCGTTCGAGAAGGCCGACCAGATTGTAACCCTCTGGAGCACCAACCTGGCCAAGAAGCAGGATCGTCTTGGGCTGTCATTCCCGGATTTCGTAGACTTCCAGACGCAGGCGAAATCGTTCCAGGGGCTTTCCTTCTTCACGTTTTACCCCATGACGATCAGCGACCCCGGCCGGGCCGCGGAGCAACAACCTGGTTCGCGCATCTCCTGGAATGCTTTTTCGCTGATCGGCGCAAGACCAATTCTGGGACGCGACTTTCTGCCAGAGGACGACATCCCGGGTGCTCCTTCGGTAGCCATCATCAGCCACAACCTATGGCAAAGCCGCTACAACGGCGATCCCAAAATCGTGGGCCAGACCATCCGGATTAACGAAGACCCCAAAACCATTGTCGGAGTGATGGGGCCGGGAATGAAGTTTCCCTATAACGAAGCCATGTGGTTTCCCATCCGGCTCAACCAGACCATCCGCAACAATCGCGAGCAGCGCGGGTATCTTGTATTCGGGCGGCTGGCGGATGGCGTCAGCCTGGCGCAGGCGAAATCCGAGGCAAGTCTCGTGGCTAAGAACCTGGAGCAGCAGTATCCCGACAAGAACAAGGGCATCGGAGCATTTGTCGAAACTTATAACAGCACCTTCAGCGCCGGCACCATCCGGCTGGTGTTGCTATCGCTTTTCGGGGCGGTGGGATTTGTGTTGCTGATCGCCTGCGCGAACATCGCCAACCTTCTTCTCTCCCGGTCGCTCACGCGAGCCAAAGAAATTTCCATCCGCGCGGCCCTGGGCGCCAGCCGCGGCCGCGTTATACGGCAGCTCCTGGTCGAAAGCCTATTGATGGGCGCGATGGGCAGCGTGCTGGGATTGCTGCTATCCATCTGGGGCGTTCAGGTCTACCTCAGACAGATCCCCGCCGAGTGGCCCATTCCGTACTGGATGAATTTCTCGCCGGATTACCGCGTGTTCATGTTCCTGACGGCGATTTGCGTCGGAGCAAGCGTGCTGTTTGGTTTGATACCGGCCTGGCACAGCTCCAAGGTAGACCTGAACTCGACACTCAAAGAGGGTGGCCGGGGCAACACCGGCGGACGAACCAGAATCCTCTCCCGTGCTTTGGTGGTAACTGAAGTGTCCCTGGCGCTGGTGCTGCTAGTCGGAGCGGGCCTGATGATCCGCAGTTTCATGAAGCAATACGAAATGTCTTCCGGCCTGGAGCATAGGAACGTGCTCACCTTGGCAATCAGTCTGATCGGGCCAAAATACAATAGCGGTCCGAATAGTGCGGCCGAGGTCACCAATTTCTACAACCGCCTGGAGCAGCAGTTAACGACCGTCCCCGAGGCGGAAACGGTGGCGCTGGCGTCGAGTCTTCCCCTGAGCTGGACCTCGGAGTGGCCGCTGGAGCTGGAAGGCTACCCGGTGGCGGACCCCAAGCAGTCTCCGACGGTTTCCAGCGTGGTCGTCAATGCCGAATACTTTCGGGTGATGGGAATTCCCCTGCGGCGCGGCCGGGCCTTCACGGACCGCGACGGCTTGCCGGGACAAACCACCGCCATCGTCAACGAGCGTTTTGTCGCCAAGCATTGGCCCGGCGAAGACCCCATCGGCAAACGTCTCAGGCTCTGGATAGATCCCGACGGACCGGGAGGAAAAGATCCCGTCGAGCCGCCGTGGCTGACGGTGGTCGGAGTGGCGCCGGACGTGCGGCAGAAATTCCCCAGCCAGCAGCCGGAGATCGGTCCCCTGGTCTATATTTCCTATCGCGAGGCTCACCCGCAGCGCTACATCGTGGTGCTGGCGCGCAGCCGCGTGGACGATGCGCATGCGTTGGTCGCACCGGTGCGAAATATGATCGGCCGCGCCAACCCGGACGTCACCGTCATAGACGTTCTGACCTTGCCGGAATACTTCGCCAGGGCGCGCTTTGACACGCGGCTGTTCGGTTCCCTGTTCCTGATTTTCGCTGCGATTGGCGTGATCCTGGCGGCGGTGGGTATCTACGCCGTGATGGCCTACTCCGTCAGCCAGCGCACGCAGGAGATCGGCATCCGCATGGCGCTCGGCGCCGGGCAGCATCGCATCCTCAAACTCGTCCTCGGACAAGGGCTGGCCTTGGCCGCGATTGGAGTCGGGATTGGAGTCGCCGGCTCCTACGCGATTACGCGAGTGATGGCCAGGCTGCTGATCGGCGTGACGCCGACGGACCCAGTTACTTTCGTTGCGGTCGCTCTTTTTCTGACACTAATTGCTGTGTTTGCTTGCTACGTTCCGGCGCGGCGGGCAGCGCGCGTGGATCCGATGCTGGCCTTGCGGGCCGAGTAGCGTTGAATGGAGAGGCAGACTTGGATATTCCACGCCCACAAAACAAATTCAGACGCCGCTTGATGCGTGGACTCGCGACAGGCGCTGTCCTGGGCTTGCTGGCAGTGATCACGCTGGGCGTGTCGCGGCTGAAGCCCGCCGATCCGACGGTGGAACAAACCGCGGTGGTGATCGACACGGTGAAGCGCGGTCCGATGCTGCGCGAAGTGCGCGGCTACGGCAAGCTCGTGCCGGAGGAGACTCACTGGATTCCGGCGACCACCCAGGGCCGCGTCGAACGAATCCTGGTTCAACGTGGCGCTGTGGTTCAACCCGAGACCGTGCTGCTCGAGATGAGCAATGCCGAACTGGCGCAGGATGTCGCCAGCGCGGAGATGGATGTCAGGGCGGCGGAGGCCGACTACACCAGCACGCGGGTGAGTCTTGAAAAAGAGGTGCTGACTCAGCGCGCGGCCCTCGCAACGGTGGAGGCGAACTTCAATGAGGCGGTTCTGGTGGCGCAGTTGAACGAGCAACTCGCCAAGGAAGGATTGATTTCCGAGTTAGACTTGAAAGTCTCGCAAAGCCGGGCAGGAGCTCTGACGAAGCTGCACGAGATCGAGCAGCAGCGGCTGAAGATCAACAGCGAAGCAGTCGAGGCGCAACTGGCGGCGCAGCGCGCCCGCGCCGACCAGTATGGCGCCAAAGCCAAGCTCAAGCAGAGCCAGTTGGAAGCGCTGCTCGTCCGCGCGGGAACCGGCGGCGTTCTGGTACTGCTCCCCGTCGAGGTCGGCCAGCAGGTAACGCCCGGCACGAATCTTGCGCGGGTTGCCAATCCGCAGCATCTGAAAGCCGAGATTAAGATACCCGAGACGCAAGCAAAGGACATTCTGATTGGATTGCCGGCTACGGTGGACACGCACAACGGCCTGATCTCCGGCCACGTGGCCCAAATCGATGCCGCAGTGCAAGAGGGCTCCGTAACCGTGGACGTCATTTTTGATGGCGCGCTGCCGCAGGGCGCCCGCCAGGATTTGAGCGTCGACGGAACAATCGAACTGGAGCGGCTTTCGAGCGTTCTGTTTGTTGGGCGGCCGGCCTTCGGCCAGGAAAAAAGCTTGGCCGGCCTGTTTCGTCTGGAGGATCAGGGCCGGCGGGCCTCGCGGGTGCAGGTCCAGTTCGGCCGCGCATCGGTGAATGAGGTGGAGATCCTCGAAGGATTGAACGAAGGTGACCAAGTCATCATCTCTGATATGTCGGCTTGGGATTCATTTGACCACGTTCGGTTGAACTGATCCAGCAGGTCAGCGGGAAGTTGAGAGAGCGCAGGGCGAGGAGGGTCTATGAGCAGCAGCGAACAGCCGGTGATCCAGCTTGAACAGGTCCGCAAAGTGTTTCTGACAGAGGAAGTGGAGACGCACGCGCTGGCGGGCGTGAGCCTGTCCATTCGCCAGGGAGAATACCTCTCGATAGCCGGACCGTCGGGGTGCGGGAAATCCACGCTGCTGGCGATCATCGGGCTGCTCGACTCGCCCTCGCAAGGAGATTACCTGTTGAATGGCAAGCCCGTCGCCGGCTTGAAGCAGTCGGAACGAGTGCGCATCCGCAACCGCGAGATCGGCTTCATTTTTCAGAGTTTCAATCTCATTGGCGACCTCAGCGTATCTGAAAACGTGGAGTTGCCGCTCACCTACCGCGGCATGAAGGACTCGGAACGAAAGCAGCGTGTGCAGGAGTCTTTGCAACGAGTCGGCATGGCGCACCGCGCCAAGCATTTTCCCAGCCAGCTTTCGGGCGGCGAGCAGCAGCGCGTCGCGGTGGCGCGCGCCATCGGTGGCAAGCCCCTGGTCTTATTGGCCGATGAGCCCACCGGGAATCTCGATTCCAAGAATGGCGAATCTGTCATGGGTCTGCTGGATGAACTCCACAAAGAGGGCGCCACAATTTGCATGGTCACCCACGACTCCCGATTCGCACGCCATGCCGCCCGGACCGTCCACTTATTCGACGGCCAGGTCGTTGACTCCAGCGGCGCCGCGACAGCTTGACGGTCGCGCGCGGAGCCAGTGAAGAACGCTCCGAAGAATATTTCCCTAGAAGCTATTGCAAAACCCGTTTCAAGGTGTTGTCAGGGCACGGTTTTAACCGTGCCGAACTCACGCCTCTGGAATTGCGGCTTTAGCCGCTGAGGGCCAATGCCGCGCCTCAGGGGCTAAAGCCCGCGACGTTTCGCTCTGGTATCGGCACGACTGAAGTCGTGCCCTGACGGGCTTCGAGGAGGTTATGCAATGGCCCCTACTAAATTCAATGTAAAATACCTAGGGCAGCAGAGAAGCACCCAGAAGCCAAGGCCTCGGTTGGGCGCGTGGTTGGATTTTTCTGTCGCACTGATTCAAGAGTCGAGACGCCGCCCGGAGCGCGTTGGCGCGGCCGCGTGGGGAAAACAATCGCCGCCATTGGCTCCGGGATGAAACGGTGCGAACTAGCGCCAGGTATGGATTCGGAGTAGCTGCCTCGTCGCATGTCCTGAGGGGGTTTCAGAGATGCGGTTTTTGGTCGCGCTGCTGTGTGCCACAGCCCTGTGCGCCGCCACCATCGATTACGAGACGGCCCGCTTCGAGCGGCGGCTGCAAGCCATCAAGACCACCGAGCCAATCGTCCTGGACGGCCGACTGGAGGAGCTTGCCTGGGACCAGGCGGCGGTTGCCTCCAGCTTCATCCAAAACGAACCTCGCACCGACGAACCGGCCTCGGAAACCACCCAAGTGCGCATCCTATATGATCAGGAGAACCTTTACATTGGCGTCTACGCGCACGACTCCGAGCCCGCCCGCGTGATTGTCAGCGATCTCAAGAAGGATTTCAACCGCACTTCAGGCGATTCGTTTCAGATCGTCCTCGATACCTTCCACGACGAGCGCAATGGCTATCAATTTGCCATCAACCCCGGCGGAGCCAAGTGGGATGCGCAAGTAACCAATGAAGGCCGCCAGGTCAACGAAGACTGGGATGCGGTGTGGTCCGTCGAGACGCGCATGGTGGAAGACGGGTGGACGGCCGAGATCGCCATTCCCTTCAAGACGCTGAAATTCCGCGACACCGAGCGGCAAAGCTGGGGGATCAATTTCCAGCGCACGGTGCGGCGCAAGAATGAGGACAGCTTCTGGTCCCCGCTGCCGCGAATTTATGATGTCAACCGCGTATCGCTGGCCGGCACGCTGGAGGACATGGAAGGCGTGCGGCCCGGCTCCAATGTGAGAATCAAACCCTATATCGCCGGCGCCTTCGGCGAGTTTACCAACGGCCATCGCAACTGGACCGGAGATGCCGGCATCGACCTCAAGTACGCCATCACCTCAGGACTCACCTGGGACTTCACCTACAATACCGATTTCTCACAAGTGGAGGCCGACAACCAGCAGATCAACCTGACTCGCTTCAGCACGCTGTTCCCTGAGAAGCGCGAATTTTTCCTGGAAAATGCCGGCATCTTCCAGTTCAGCGGCGGGGCCGATGATGGCCCGAATTACAACGTCCCGCCGAACGACATGCTGTTCTTCCAGAGCCGGCAAATCGGGCTGGCCGGCGAAGACACCCCCACCCCCGGCGCTCCTATCCCCATTCTGGGAGGCACCCGGCTGACGGGACGCGCGGGACGCTACGAGCTCGGGGTGCTGAATATCCAGCAGCGCAGGCAAGGCAGCTTGCCCGCCACCAACTTCACAGTGGCGCGCCTGCGCCGCAACATTCTGACCAACTCCGATGTTGGAGTGATGTTCAACAACAAGCAGGAGCAGGACTCCTCGCATTTCAACCGGGCCCTGGGAGTGGATGCCAACCTCCGCCTCAGCCAGCCGCTGAGCGTTTACGCTTATCTGGCGAAAACTTTTTTTCCCAATCGCGGCAGCCACGACCTGGCCGGGCGCGTCGCGGCACTGTATGTCGACAGCGCCTGGACGCTGCGCTCCTCCTACGTCAACATCGAACAGGATTTCAATAATGAAATGGGATACGTGCCGCGGCCGGGGATGCGCATGTATTCCGGCTTTGCCGGGCGCGTGTTCCGCCCGACCAGCCTGCGCGATACCGTTCGCCGGCTCTATCCACACTGGAAACTGGATTATCTAGTTAACCCCGACGGAGAGCTGGAGACGCGCTCGGTCAACCACCACTTCATCCTGGAGCTGCAAAGCGGCGCCTCCGGGGAGATTGGACGGAACGAATACCGGGAACTGCTGGTGGAGCCGTTCCAGATCAACCGCCGCCGCAAGATCGTGATCCCGCCCGGGGTCTACAACTTTTACGAATACCTGCTGATGTTCAACACCGACAACAGTCGGCGGCTCTCCGCCAATACCCGCACGCTCATCGGACCCTATTACACCGGCTACCGTCACAGCTACACGCTGGGCGGAACCCTGCGGCTGAATCATCAGTTCAATACGTCGTTCAACTACACCCACAACAACATCAATCTGCGCGAGGGCCACTACAAGACCAACTTGTTGACGATGCGGGCCTACTATTCCTTTTCGACAAAAATGTTCCTGAACGCGCTGGTGCAGTACAACAGCGACACGCAGCAGTGGAGCTCCAACATCCGCTTTGATTTGATCCACCGGCCGTTGAGCGACATTTTTCTGGTCTACAACGAGCGCCGCAGCTCGGTCTCGGGGGACCTGATCGATCGCGCCGTCATTGCCAAGATCACCTACATGATCGTGCGATAGATTTGCCGGGGGTGACGGGGGATTCCCGTAGGAGTTCGTTGGTATATCCCAACGAGATGTCATTCCGAAGTCCGGCGCGCCGGGACTCGGAAGGACATCTGAGATCGTTTTTCACCAGACTCTTAGGGATTGCGAAGTTTGAAGCGCTGGATCTTGCCGGTAGCCGTCTTGGGCAGCTCGCCCACGAATTCAAACCAGCGCGGCACCTTGTGGCTGGTCAATTTTTCTTTCAAGAAAGCGCGCAACTCGTCCGGGGCCGGGGCGCGCGCCCCTTGCTTCAAGACCACATAGGCTTTGGGTTTGGTCAGGCCATCGTCGTCCTCCGCCCCGACAACGGCGGATTCCAAAACAGCGGGGTGGCTCACGATGACGTTCTCCACTTCGACCGGAGAAACCCACTGGCCGGAACAGCGCAGCATGTCATCGGCGCGGCCGCAGTAACAGAAATATCCGTCGGGGTCGATATAGTACTTGTCCCCGGTAACGAGCCAGTCTCCCACCATGGTTTGCTTGGTGCGCTCGTGCTTGCGCCAGTAAAAAGCCGCGGCGCTGTCACCGCTAATCCACAGGTTTCCAATCTCGCCCGGCGGCATTTCTTTGCCGCTGTCGTCGACAATCTTGGCCTGGTAGCCTGGCACCAGTTTCCCGCTGCTGCCGGGGCGAATATCCCCAGGGCGGTTGGAGATGAAGATATGTAGCATCTCGGTCGAGCCGATGCCGTCCAGAATCGAGACCCCAAAGCGTTCCTGAAACCGGGTATAGATTTCGGCCGGCAGCGCCTCTCCGGCTGAGACGCCGTACCGGATGCTGCTCAAGTCTTTCTTATCCGGAACCTGGAGCATGGCGGCGTACAGCGTGGGCACGCTGAAAAAAAGCGTCGGGCGGAAAGCTTCGATATAGTCGAGAATCGTTTCGGGCTTTGGCCGCAGCGGACAGTACACCGTCCCGGCGCCGACAGAAAACGGGAAATAGGATCCATTTCCCAGGCCATAGGCAAAGAATAGCTTGCTGGCGGAAAAGGCGATGTCCTTTTCAGAAAATTCGAGGACGCTGCGGGAAAACAGTTCTGTCGAGATGAGCATATCATGCTGCAGATGCACGGCGCCCTTCGGTCCGCCGGTGCTGCCCGACGTGTACAGGAAGAACGCGATGTCGTCCTTGGAGGTGGCGGCGGGTTCGAGGTTTCCAGGTGCCCCCTTCGACAAATCGCTGAGTGAGTGGAAGCTGTACCGGACGCCTTTGGGAGTCTCCACGGAGATGTTTTTCTGCTGCGCCGGGACCGCGGGCAGCACGACGACATGGCGCAGCTCCGGGGCGCGGGGGAGGAGCGGAGCGATCTGCGGCCAGATATCCTCCTGCACGAGGAAGGCGCGGGCGCCGCTGTCATTCAGGAAATAGAGCAGGTCCTCGGGCTTCGAGGCTGGATTGACCGGTACGGGCACGGCGCCAATCTTGGCGGCGCCGAAAAAGACAGCGACAAATTCCGCCGAGTCAGGCATGGCCATCAGGACGCGGTTTTCCGCCTCGAGGCCCAGCGAGCGCAGGCCATTGCCGCAGCGGTTGACCATCTCCGACAACTGTTCGTAATTCAGACGGCGGCCGTCTTCGTGGACGGCGATATTCTTGCCGCGCCCCAGCTCCAAATTGCGGTCAATAAAATAGCTGGCAATGTTGAACTGGTCAGGCACGTGAACTGCGGGCATGTTTGTTAGATTCGAAATAGCCATTTCCAGTTACCTGTCGCTGTCTCTCATCCTCTCCACGGCAAACGAAAGCATTTTACCCAGATTCCCCCCTGCAAACGCAAGTCCTTTCGCAGGCGGGCACAGAAATGGGCAGCGTTAGAGTAGACGCCTGCCTCTGTCCGTTTCCGCCAGAGGCTTCTTCCGCGCTCTCGGCGGCGCGACTACTGGCAGCGAATGGAGACTGGCATCCGGCTTCGGTACTCGTCCCTGCAAGGGAGACTCCTGTTTTGCAATTTCCAGGAATCCTTTCACCATTTCCGAGTTGTTTTCGCGGCGGTACCCCACGGCAGTTTCCACCCAAGGGGAATGCAGCAGATCCCGGAAGACCACCCCGCTGCGGCGGGTTTCCTGAACCGAGGCCCGCATCAACGACACCCCAAACCCGGCGCTGACCAGATCCAGCATGGTGTGAATATTGTCGACTTCGTGCACCACATGCAGGCCGATGCCCGCTCGGCGGCACAATCCCGTAATGAGCTGGTACCGGCCGGGGCTCATGTAGAGAGGAAAAATAATCAGCGTCTCGCTCCCCAACGCTCGCAGCGTGATTCGCTTGCGGCTGGCCAGGGGGTGATGCTTGGGCAGAGCGACCACGAGCCGTTCGCGCAAGATCGGCTCGATCGCCAGACCCTCTCCATCCACCGGCAAGGTCAGGAACCCGAGATCGATGCGATTATTGCGGATCGCCTCCACCTGCTGCGGCGTCACCAAGCTCTTGACCACCACGCGAATTTCGGGGTGAAGCTCGGCGAATCTCTTGATGATTCGGATGGCAATGTGGCTGTTGGCGGGAGAACACCCCGCTACCAATCGATTGAGCTTGCCGCGATTGGCCTCGCCGACCAGGCCCGTGGCGTGCTCGACTTGGTCCAGAATAACGCGGGCCTCCGACGCAAAGACACGACCGGCTTCGGTGAGCTCCACCTTGCGCCGGGTTCGATAGAACAATTGCACGCCCAAGTCCGCTTCCAACTGGCGGATCTGCTGGCTGAGCGGGGGCTGGCTGATATGAACTCGCCGGGCGGCCCTTCCGAAATGCAATTCTTCGGAAACCGCCAGAAAATACCGGAGATGGCGCAGCTCAATCATGATTGATATATAGAATGTCTCAATACCAAATTAACAATATATTGGCGATTTTTCCAAAAATCAAATATAAACACTCGTTGGCATTCGAGCGAACGCGTGGCATTCGGGACGGGACCTTACAAAGGCTCCTGCAGAGGAACCCATAGGGCGCGCGCCGGTTCCGCTTGCTGGAACG
>Ga0156015_1014_pt1 | contig 13626 bp, 12 predicted proteins | sample RifCSPlowO2_02_FD_107669 | JGI IMG/M metagenome (GOLD analysis project Ga0156015, IMG submission 107669) | Acidobacteria bacterium RIFCSPLOWO2_02_FULL_60_20
GGTTGAATGGCTAAGTATCGTTTCCAGACCTGTCCGGTTTTTTCGTCCCTCCCAAAAACTCGAACGAGTTGAATTGATTGAGGTTAGCGAGGCTCACGAGAGCCCGATGAAGAGGGACAAGCCGGAAGAGATCGTGGCACTATTAAGGCAGATCGAGGTGGGAATAGCGAGCGGGAAGTCGACGCCGCAGGCACCCGGCAAGTCTTGTGATAAACGACCGGTCGATCTTCAGAACATGCCCCGGAAAGGTGGCCAAGCAACTAAGGGATGAATAGCCCGTGTCAAAGTCATCGAGAGCAATCCTCACTCCTATTGTGCTCAACGCCTTAAGCACATCGGCAACGGACTGAGGATGTTCCATGGACTGATTCTCGGTAATCTCCATTGTCAAGCTGGAGGGCTTCAACCGGTTCTCGGAAATCACGGATGTAATTTCTTCCACTAGTGCTTGGTCTTCCAAAAACTGTTTCGGCAAATTAACATTTACATAAAGAGCACGGGCCGACGGAAACTTGGTCTGCCATTGCGCCAGACGCTCACATCCTTGAAATCTTTACGTGGCGCTACGTTTTCAGTTGACGACTGAATCCGCCGACTGCTACGCAAGAGGGGAGCGGGCGCCCTAAATCAGTGGCTCACTCTGGTTCGGCGGGGGGGAGTCGCTAGGCGGGGCAACGGGCGCGACGTGGGCGAACGTGGGGCCAGTCGGGTCTATCCCGCGAGGCAGCCAAGGGGGTATAGCCGGTCAAATCTCTACGGGCTTTGGCCCAAGACCACGCGACGCCTCTTTTCACGCGTGCGCGAAATTCGGGAGGGGGGGGGTATATGGAGCGACTGCTGAAAATCGAGTATCTGCCGCTGTCCTCTTTGAGGCCTGCCAAGAAAAATCCGAAACAGCACGATCTGGAAACGCTCGACAGATCCTTCGAACGGTTCGGATATGTATCTCCCATCATTCTCGACGAACGAACCAAGCGCGTGGTCGCTGGCCACGGGCGGATGGACGCCCTCCAAGCAGCCCAGAAGGCCGGCCAAGCCCCTCCCGGCCGCGTTCGGGTGCAGGACGGCGACTGGCTGGTGCCGGTCGTGAAAGGCTACCGCTCCAAAGATGATCAGGAAGCTTCGGCCTACCTGTTGGCGGACAACCAACTCGCGATGCTCAGAGGTTTCGACGATTCGGAATTGAAGGAGTTTCTGGATGATCTCCAGGACTTTTCTGGAACTGGTTTTGAGGGCTACGAAGGCGAAAAGCAGATCGTTGAAGACGACCCTAGCCCTCTGATCGACAATGCGGCGGAGCTGCAAAAGAAGTGGAAGACCCAGCTAGGCCAGTTGTGGGAGATTGGCCCGCACCGCCTGCTGTGCGGCGATTGCACCAAGGAAGAAGACGTGCACCGGCTCATGGGGAAAGAGCGCGCGGTCTTGTTTGAAACCGACCCTCCGTATCTTGTGGCCTATGACGGAACCAACCATCCGCACAAGTGGAACGACACCGAGGAAATTAAGCGGCGGAAGAACAAGGACTGGCACGACAAATACACGGACGTCGACAGTCCCGAGCTCGGCAAGGCTCTTTACAATGCCTTCGTTGGGATGGCGCTCAAACAGGCGATCCGGGAGAATGCGGCCTGGTATTGCTGGCACGCCAGCCGCAACCAGGCGTTGCTCGAAGAGGTATGGGAGAAGCATGGCGCCTTTGTTCATCAGCAAATCATATGGGCGAAGGATCGCCCCATCCTGACGCGCTCCTGGTATATGTGGCAGCACGAGCCCTGCTTCTTCGGGTGGGTCAAGGGCAACAAGCCGCAGCGTGCGAGCAAAGATTATCCGCCCACGGTCTGGAGGTTTCCCACGGCTGCGCCCGGCGAAACGACTGATCATCCCACACAGAAGCCGGTCGAATTATTCGCCATCCCCATGCGGCAGCATACCCGGCCCGATGATCTGTGTTACGAGCCGTTCTCCGGAAGCGGCACGCAATTTGTCGCTGCTCAACAGCTGGAGCGCCGCTGCTTTGGATTGGAACTGCAACCCGCATTCGTGGCCGTCGCATTGGAGCGGCTGGCCAATCTGGGGATGAAACCGAGGCTGGCAAAATGAGTCCGGAAGCAGAGCGATCTCTTCGATTCCTGCGCTATGCACAGTCCCCCGAGGCGCGAACTGAAAATCCGCTCGGTGCGATGATCGGCGAGCTGGACTATTTGACGGATCTCTTGTTCTACCAGCCGAGCTGCAAACTGGATTTGAATCAATTGTTGGTGGAAACAAGGGGTGACGTGAAGGACAACCGGGTAAAGGTCAATGGGCATGCGAGGACGTAAACCAAAACCTACTGCATTGAAGATTTCTCAGGGGAATCCCGGGCGGCGCCCTCTGAATACCAGGGAACCACATCCGGAGGTGGGAATTCCGGAGAGGCCCGCTCACCTGGGTCCGGAGGCATGTGCGGAGTGGGATCGCGTCACTGCCATACTCCAAGTGCTGGGGATTATTACCAAGATAGACCGTGCTGCTCTGGCGGCATACTGCGTTGCCTTTGCACGTTGGGTGGAAGCCGAACAAAAGCTCAAGGAGCAGGGTTTAGTCGTAAGAGCCCCGCAGACCGGTTATCCGATGCAGAATCCGTACCTGTCCATCGCAAACACTGCGATGACTCAGATGATCAGGTTGGCGGCAGAATTCGGGATGACTCCATCGAGCCGGTCTCGCCTGCAATCCTATCCGGAATTCTTCTCGGCAGACAAGATTCCAGAATCGCCCGTCTCGAAATACCTAACCGTCCTTCCGGGCGGTCGGCGCTGAACCAGCAGTGAAGGGGTGGCTTGCTAACACTGGTCAACCCGTTTTTGCATCATGCCAGTGGGATCTGAACGCGTAAGATCATTCTTCGCGCCGTGAACGACCGCCGCCGCCCGTTGATAGGCGGCGGTGGAGGCGGACGACTTGGGCGGTCTCCTACCCGATGGAGTAGACGCGCTCCCCATTGTCGTTCTTGGTAGACTTCAATTTCATATCCAATTTCTTGCCTACAGTGCCACTGAGAAACCCGCGGACACTATGAGCCTGCCAGCCAGTGGCCTTCATCAGCGCAGCTAAAGTCGCTCCCTTGGGCTGTTGGAGCAAAGTGAGTACCCGGAACTTCTTGCTGGCCGTGCGGTCCGTCTTTTTCGCGCCCTTACGGTCCAGTGTGCCAAGGCTGGGCTTTCCCTTGGACTTGGCCGTCCGGGGCGCAACGTGGCGCTTCTGTGCCGCACGGGCGGCCTTTTGGGTAGCTTTGCCGCCAGGCCTTGAGGCTGGGGCGCTGGGAGGCGTGGAATTTCTGGTCTCAATCTGAGAATCGGTCATATTTGTTTTTCTCCTTTCGCGGTAGTCACCGCAGCGATGACATTCATCACTCTGTAGCACCGGACATGCAAGCTGAATCTTCGCGATTGTTGACTGGGGAAGGAATGGAGCTGAAGCAAGCGAATATCGGTACATTTCAGTCCGCCAGCGGAGTCCAAGCATTGCAATGAACTCACAGCCCTGCCTTTTGGCGCAAGTATTTCTTGACAGAGGATTCCAAACTGCGATAGAAGGGTAATCGGAAAGCGTCCAGAGCTTTCAGCCCCCGTGGGGAGCCGACAGATCGGCACTGAGAGCCTGGAAGTTTGAACACGCACTACTAGATTAGGGCGCGGGTCAAACGCCAAATCTCGGACAGGTTCTCCTGTTTGAGCCAAGCGTTTGATTCGCGCCTTTTGATTTTTGTGCCAAAAGGAGTGCAAGCAATGGTCTTAAGAGGCTTACTTAGAAAAAGCACGGATTCGAACGCTCTTGCGATCCAAGACCAAATCCTGATTATAGGAACGCTGCACTTTGAACTGTCCCATTCCCTTAAGCTGAGGTGTAACTTTGACAGACAACGCACTGATTGACCTGCTAGCCGAACAGGTTCTCTACTGGCGTGTCGCGCCGGATCGCTTTCTCAAAAGAAACCGTTCCTGGCTTCCGAAGTGGCGGTTCAACCCCTTCCAACGGCTTGAAGATGCCTTCCTGCTGCTCGACCACAGCCAACCGACCCGCTATGTGATCTCGCAGACGGGCGGCAAGCTCCAAGTCGAAGTCGAGCGCGACGGGAAAATCGGAAGAGCGACTGCCGATTCCAAGCCGCGAGCCATCACCCTTGCTTTGGCTCGCAGTCTCGGCGTGGAGGTGTGATCGGATATGCTCGGGGACCGGCACATCGGATCAACGATTAAGTGCGAACGGAATGCACTCGGCCTGATGAAGGAAGCGTTCGCGGCGCAACCTCATTCCGTGGTGGAAATTCCAGGCGACTGAACTCAAGCCTAGCGATCCCTAGGAACGCAATTCGATGGGCGAATGGTGCCGAGCCCGACTGGTCCGAATCGTTGGCACTGACGCCGTTCCAAGCCGTTCTGGCGATATATCTTGTGGCGCCCACATTGGCCCGGGCGGAGTTTCTTGGCCCCAGGTGGTGTAAGGCTCTAGCCCTGCCAGTCATAAGGGAGCAAGTCGAAAACTGTACCCAAAACTGTCACCACTCCAGACCAAAAAGGGGAGTAATGCGGACTGCTATGGTCTACGCAACGCATAGAAAATAGTAGAACATCGCAAATGGCGGTAAGGCGTTGGACCAACTGTCACGCAGGAGGTCGCGAGTTCGAGTCTCGTCGGCCCCGCCATCCTTTTCAAGTGATTAGCCGCCGCTTGCCACCTACCTCCCTGCAGTCCACACGCATTTCCACACCGAACTGCTGGGGCGGGGACAGCGATGATTCTTGGGAGGTGTTCGCATGCCACTTTATCCCTGCCGCTGGCCGAATGGTGGTCGCTCCGCCGTTTGGGCTGCCAACAATGCAGAGGCCATCGCGCTGCTGGACGGGGAAGCCAACCAACGGACCTGCGAGACTTCCTGGTTCATTTCCGACTTTCCGACTGGGGTGAGATTGAGTACGTGAGTCTTGAGGAGGCGTGCAGGGGCTACCGATGATCAAAAATGCATCGGCGGTGAACGCAAGTTTGCAGTACAATCTTTCCGTCTCGGAGGCCAAGAAGGAAACCCGGGCCAATACCTCGCCCTGGCTGGCTCCAATCTCGTGCCGACGAGCTTGCCTTCAATCCCGATGGCGGTTCGTGGATGCATAGCATTGCCAGGGGAGAACTCTGCATCGATTCATCGAGCATCCTTTGGAGAAAGACCTTAGAGGACAGAGAAACATGATTGGCGCCAATACCAGGATTCATAGGAGTCTTTCCCCACGATGGTGGAGACTTTGCGTGTTCGTGTTCGTGTTCCTGGTCCTGGCAACGGCCCTGCTTGCACGTCTGGAACTGCCGGCAATCGCGCAAACGGGCTCCTCCGAGATGCGGGGCCGGGTCTTGACCGGTGAAGGAACTCCGGTGCCGGGAGCAACCCTCATCGCCCGGAATCTCCAGACCAGCACGAGCTTTCAAACCATCACCAATGCCGCCGGTGAGTTCGCCATCCCGCAGTTGCCGCCGGGAACTTATAGCATAGAGTTGCAATCGGATGATCTGGTGCTGGAAGCGCCGCAGGAGATGGCGCTGGCTGGAGGGCAGGTACAAAGCTTCGATTTGGTCGCCAACCTCAGCCCAAGAGCGAACCGATCCCGGACCACCAGCTTGATCGAGAGCAGCCAGCTCTCCGGGCTTCCTCTGAACGGACGTAACTACAGCGACCTGGCAACGCTGCAGGCCGGCATCGTGGACACCGGAGGCAGCTCAGCATCTCGCGGAGGTAGTAGCGGTACCCTAACGATTTCCGGCAGCCGTTCGACTTCCAATCAATTCCTGCTGGACGGCACCAGCATTATGGACACCAACAACCGCTCCCCCCGCAGTGCTGCCGGTGGCCAACTCGGATCGGATGGTATCGCGCAGGTGCAGGTGCTGGGAGCGTTCTATGGCGCGGAATACGGGCGTGACAGCGGCGGCGTGCTCAACTCCATCACGCGCGCCGGCACCGAGGAGTTCCACGGCACGCTGTTTGAGTACTTCCGGAATAGCAAGCTGGACTCCCGCAACTTTTTCGACGACCAGTCGGCTCCGCCATTTAAGCGCAACCAATTCGGGTTCATGCTCACCGGACCCATTCGAAGTCAACAAACGTATTTCATGAGTAATTTCGAGGTATTACGCGACCGGCTCACCGAGACCGACATCAATTTTTATCCGGACGCAGAGGCGCGTCAGGGCATCATCACCAACGCGAATGGAGAACAGACCAGTCGGGTCGACGTATCCCCCCGCGTCGAACCATACCTCCGGCTCTATCCGATGCCGACACTTTCTGTAGGGCGAGGAGTCGGCCAATATGTCTCCACTCAATATCAGCCCAGCGACGAAAACTTTTTTACCGTACGTGTGGATCACAAGGCTTCCGATCGCGACAGTTTTTTCGTTCGCTACTCGTTCGACGACGCTACGAATTATGCCGGCCAATCCGCCACGGTTTTCCGGACGCTGACCGAAAGCCGGCAGCAATACTTGACTTTGGTGGGCAGCCATATTTTTTCCCTGCAAACCTTAGGCGCCGTTCGATTGAGCTACACCCGCCCGGTGTATCGAAGCGACACCGTATCCTCCATTACGATTCCGGAAGAGCTATACTTCGTGCGCCCTGGAGGCATCAAGTTCGGCACTATCTCGATTCCCGGGATCACATCGTTTGGACCTTCTGGCATCTTTCCCGAACAAGCGATCATGAATTCTTACCAGTTCGCCGGTAATCTAATTTCCAATAGGGGCGTACATTCCATCACGACGGGATTTGATATCCACAGGTACCAGTGGGATTTGTTCTCGAGCTTTCAGATGGGCGGCAACTGGGGATTTAACAGCTTGGAGAATTTTCTGGAAGGCGGCTCGGAGGGAACTAGCCTGACGGTTGCCCTTCCCGGATCGAGTAACGCCCAGGCTTACCGTCAAACGTTGACGGGATTATATGTTCAGGACGAATACCGCGTGAGGCCAAACCTGCAGTTGACCCTGGGGCTTCGCTACGAATTTTCCACGCTGATCCGCGACAAATTTAACCGGCATGTCTTCATGAACGACATTCTGAGAGATAGAGAAGTGCAGATCGGACCTTTCGCGGATCACAACCCGTCGCTCGGCAATGTAGCGCCCCGTATCGGCTTTCGTTGGACGCCGCGGAACGCAGGGAATCTGCTGCTGAGCGGGGGGTTCGGGATCTACTACGAACATTTAATCGCCTATGTTGCCAAGGATCAGAAGGCCACCACGCCGTTCTTCAACATGGCCACCATTCCAAACTTTGACGCCTCGGGCGTCTTCCCGGACGCCCTCGCCGCCACCACCGGCGGCCCGTTTGAAGCGCAGATCTTTGACAGCCACGACATGGCCTCCCCTAAAGTGTATCGCTACACATTGACCCTTCAGTACGAGCTGCCTGGTGGCCTGCGTCTTCAGGCGGGATATGTGGGAGCACGAGGCAACAACCTGTACCGCGAGACTGAAGCAAACCTTTGGCCGGTACCGGTCCGATTAGACGATGGCACGCTATTTTTTCCGCCCGGCAGCGACAGAGGCTTGAATCCAAACTTCCGACGGATCAACTTGATGCTGACGGATGCGCAATCCTTCTACAACGCCCTTCAGATTACGGTCAGCAAGAGTCTTGGCCGGGGAAGCTCGGTGCAGGGTAATTACACCCTGAGCAAGTCAGTCGACGACGGGTCTACATTTTCCGCGGCGAAGCAGTATGATTTGATGCGAACCTTGGAACGAGGCCTGTCCGACTTTGACATCCGCCACCGCCTCTCCACCAGCTACTTCATGACGCTGCCCTTCGGCTCCGGCCAGCGCTGGCTGACCGGTGGTCCGCTCGAAAAACTAATCGGAGGCTGGCGCATCGGAGGGATCTTCCGCTACCGCACGGGAACTCCCTTCACGGCGGGAGTCAATGTCCAAACGGAAGGTTATTTGTTTTCCGCCACGCGTCCCAACCTGGTCTCTGGCCGCAGCAACAACCCGATCCTTGGCGACCGCGAGAGATATTTCGATCCCACTGCCTTCAGCGTCCCTGCTCCCGGAACGATGGGCAATCTGGGTCGCAACACGCTGAAATCCCCGCGCGTGGTGGAGATGGATCTGTCCTTGCAAAAAGAATTTCCCCTGGATGGCAAGCGAAGGCTTCAATTTCGGGGAGAGATCTTTAATCTTCCCAACCACACTAACTTTGGGAGCCCCTCCAGCAACGTCTACTCCGGCTCTTCTGGGAGACTGAGCTCCACCGTCGGCCGTATCACGCGCACAGTCACAACGTCGCGGCAGATCCAGCTCGCCCTGCGGTTTTATTTTTAGCGGAAGTGGCGCTGAACTCTCCCTGGCGATGGGCGGCGTGCGCCGCAGCGCCGATCACAAGACTGCTTCCACCCGCTTGCACAATGTCTTCAACACTTCGATGCGGGCAAAGGACTTGTCATTGCCGGGAATGAGAAACCAGGGGGCGTCCTTGTTGCTGGTGCGTTCGATCATGTCGCAGACGGCGCGTTCGTAATCCTCCCACTTCTTGCGGTTGCGCCAGTCTTCGGGAGTGATCTTGAAGCTCTTGAAAGGTGTCTTGCGGCGTTCCTGGAAGCGCTTCAATTGCTCCTGCTTGGTGATGGTGAGCCAAAACTTGGCGATGACGGCGCCGCCTTGGATGAGCTGCTCCTCGAAATCATTGATCTCATGGTAGGCGCGCATCCAGTCCTGGTCGGAGCAGAATTTCTCGACGCGCTCGACCAGCACCCGGCCATACCAGGAGCGATCGAAGATGGTGACTCTGCCATTGCGCGGAAGCTGGCGCCAGAACCGCCATAGATAAGGCTGCGCGCGCTCTTCCTCGCTAGGAGCGGCGACCGGAATAATCTGGTAATGGCGCGAATCGAGCGCTCCGGAAACGCGCCGGATGGTGCTTCCCTTGCCGGCCGCGTCAACCCCTTCGAATACGATGATGAGCGACTTGTCGCGGAACTTCTTATGCCGCGTTAGAAGATTGAGCTGGCCCTGATATTTTTCAAGGTCGCGCGAGTAGGCCTTGTGGGTCAGCTTCCGGCTGTAGTCCACGCGCGAGAGCACGGTCCGTCCGTCCAGCGCCGGCTCCGGCAATGCCGCGGGCCGCGAAGCCGGCGGCGGACTGCCACCCAACCGGTTCCGCAACGCCTCGAGCAGGGCACGTCCTGCCGTGAGATAACGGTAATTGGGATCCGTGCCCTCGACCACGTTCCACGGGGCATATCCGGTGCTGGTCTCGCGAAGCGCGGTTTCAGAAACGGCGCGGAATTTGTCGTACAGTTTGAAGCGCTGCCAGTCCGTCTTGGCAACGCGCCAGCGCGTAACCTGGTTCGCCTCCAGCGATTTCAAACGCTTCTTCTGCGCCTTTCTTGAAAGGTGGAACCAAAATTTGAGAAGCAAGGCGCCTTCATCCCCCAGCATCCGTTCGAAGCTGACGATTTCGTCCAGCGCCAGCTCCAGTTGGGCGTCGTCGATCTTGCCCAGAACCCGGTTGACGATGGGGTCGGTATGCCAGGCCCCGAACAGAATGCCGATGCGGCCCTTGGGCGGCAAAGCGCGCCAGTAGCGCCACATGCGCGGACGCTCGCGCTCTTCATCCGACATCTCACCAAAGGTATGCGTGATGATGTGCCGGGGGTCCATCCACTTGTTCAGGATATTGACGGTTTCGCCTTTGCCGGCGCCATCGACGCCGCCGATGACGATAATTACCGGAAATGATTTTTTCTCCAGCAGTTCATACTGGGCTTGGAGCAGATCTTCCCGCAGCTTTGGTTCCGCGACGGAATATTCACGGTCTGAAATGCAATGGCCTAGTTCAGCAGATTCGAACATGAAGCACCTCCGGAGAACTGGATTCGCTGTCGAACGGCAGAGGATGAACGTAGCGTGAAGCAGTGAATGGCATGCCGCCTCCATTCCCGGCGGGCGATCGAAATCGCCAGGCCAGGGGTGTTCCTATTATAATTGCTCCAGCTCACTTCTTGACCGGAAGGTATAGAGCTGCACCTGCGCGGAATTTGTCCGCCGGCGTCCAAGCCAGTTCTCTTTTCCGCATGCAAATTCCTCACGGTCGCCTCCGGCCGCGCTTGTCCTCATGGCGCGATTTGCATATATTAGCAAAGAAGGATGCCTGCCAACCGCACTACCAACATCGCCGCGATTGATGCCGGCTCGAACGCCATTCGCCTGGTCATCGCCCGCGCCGAGTCGATGGACTCCTATCATGAGGTGAAGAATGAGCGGGCCGCCCTGCGCCTGGGGCGCAGCGCCTTCAGCCAGCGGAACTTGGACGGCGAGACCATCGACAAAGCCGTAGAGGTTTTCCGGCGGTTTAAGTCGAAGATGAATCAATATGATGTGCAAAGATATCGCGCCGTGGCAACCAGTGCCGCACGGGAATCGCGCAATCGGAAAATCCTCGTGGAACGGATCTTTCGCGCCTCGGGAATTCGCCTCCAAGTGATTGACGCCGCCGAAGAGGCCAGCCTGGTGCGCTCCGCGGTGCTGGCAACGGTTGGGAAGCATCTGTCGCCTCGAACGATTGTGGACCTGGGCGGGGGCAGCCTCCAAGTCAGCATGTTGGAAAACGGGCTCCTCCAGGAGACTGTCACGCTGGGACTAGGCACCGTCCGCATGATGGAGCACTTCAATATTCGCGGTGCCATGAGTGCGTCCGAAGTGCGGCGTGTGAAGGAATGGGTGGAGACCATGTTGCGCCGCTTCTTACCGCACAAACGTTCCGCGGTAAGGTCGCCCGCTGTCTGGTGCGGAGGGAATGCCGAAGCGCTGGCGCTCATTGCGCCCGGACTAAGATTGCATGGAATCAGGACATTGAGCATGGAATCGCTGCGGCGCAAGCTGCCGGGCATTACTGGCCGCGACGTGGACGAGCGGATGGAAAAATTTCTGGTTCGCAAGGATCGCGCTGAGGTCATGGCATTTGCGGGAATTGTTTTGCTTGCCTTAGGCCGCTGGTGGAAACTGAATCGCGCCTTCGTTCCCGGCGTCGGAGTGAAAGAGGGAGTCTTGGGCGAGGTTCTCCGATCACTCTACGGAGCCCAAACAGCGACGGCGGCGCCGGCCCGAGCGCTGCTCTCGGCGCGACGGTTCGCCGCGTCGATGCATTACGACGCAACGCATTGTGAGAAGGTCCGCCAGCTGGCTTGCTCGCTGTTTGATCAGCTCTTGTCCCTGCACCGCATGGGTGAGCCGATGCGGCTGCTCCTGGAAATCAGCGCTGTTCTCCACGATGTCGGACATGTCCTCCAGCACGAAGGCCACAACAAGCATGGAGAATACCTGGTACGCAACGCCGATCTTCCCGGGCTCGCTGATCGCCAGCGCGACATGGTTGCCTGCGTGGTTCGGTACCACAGCCAGTCGGAGCCCAATGCCGAGCACAAGCTTTACGCCTCCTTGCGTGCCTCCGAGCAGCGCGATATTCGCGCGCTGGTGGCGATTCTTCGGATGGCCGACCGGATGGACTACGATCACCAGCAAACCGTCAGCAGTGTGCGGGTTCGCCAAACATCCCGTGGAATCTTGACCGGGATGAAAATGAAGCGTGCCTCCGAGCTGATCCTGTGGGGAACGCAACGCGGAGCGCAGTTGCTCGAAAAGGAGTCCGGCCGGAAGGTGTTCGTCGAGCGGATCTCCTAAGTTCTGCAATCCACAGCATCGCAGGACACCCCAGCCGCAGGCGTCCGGCGCGTGTCATGTAGGAGCGAGGCCGCTGTGCTAGAATGACCTTCCGATGCGGGCGCGGCGCATTGGCCCGTGGACCAGCGCCAGGACGCGACATGAAGCGATACGGTGAGCAGCGATTTCCCGGCAAGCTATATGTGGTGGAGGGAATCGACGGTTCCGGCAAATCGACCCAGTTGATGCTGCTGCAACAGTGGTTGCGCGCAGAGGGCTACGGCGTTGTGTTCAGTGAATGGAACTCCTCCCCCCTGGTGAGAAATACCACGCGCCGGGGCAAGAGAAAACAATTGCTCACTCCCGCTACGTTCAGCCTGATCCATGCCACCGACTTTGCTGACCGCGTCGAGCGCAACATCATCCCGCTGCTCAAGGCGGGCGCGGTCGTCCTTTGTGACCGGTATATTTTCACCGCCTTTGCGCGCGACGGCGCGCGCGGGATGGCCCCGCTATGGCTTCGCGAGCTTTACAGTTTCGCCGTCAAGCCAACCATCGCGTTTTATTTCCGCGTTCCATTGGACGTCGCCATGGAGCGTATTCTGGCCTCCCGCGGCGCCATCAAGTTTTACGAAGCGGGAATGGATTTGGGGTTGAGCGATGACCCGGAGGAAAGCTTTCGCCTCTTTCAGGGGCGGATCTTGGAAGAATACGAAAAAATGATTCCCGAGTTCGATCTTCACGTGATCGACGCCACGCTGCCGATTGAAGTGCAGCAGGCCGAGATGCGGCAGGCAGTGAAGGCGAAGCTCGGCCAGACCAAACGGTTGCTGGCAGCGCCATGAGAGAAACTTACGGGGTGGTGTTGCCGGGGATGGACCTTTCCAATCTTCCCGGCAAGCTGATCGTGATTGAGGGTACCGACGGCGTCGGCCGTACGACCCAGATCAACCTGCTGAAGCCCTGGCTGGAGCAGCAAGGCCACGCCGTACTAGTCACCGGCATGACGCGCTCGACTCTGGCCGGCAAAGGCATCAAGCGGGCTAAGGAAGGCAACACCCTCGGCTGGATCACGCTTTCATTGTTCTATGCCACGGATTTTGCCGACCGCCTGGAGAACGAGATTGTTCCGGCGCTGCGAGCCGGTTTCGTCGTGCTCACGGATCGCTATACCTATTCGCTGATGGCCCGGGCGCTGGTTCGCGGCATTGATCCGGCCTGGGTTCGCAACCTGTACAGCTTCGCTCTCCGGCCGGACGCCGTATTCTACCTGCGGATCGGGATCGAGGCGCTGACCCCGCGCGTGATTTTCTCTCACGGCTTCGATTATTGGGAGTCCGGGATGGATCTGTTCGCGAGCGAAGACATGTACGAAAGTTTCTGCAAGTATCAGGCGGCATTGATGGCGCAGTTTGACGGCCTGGCGCGCGAGTACGGATTCCAGGTGGCGGATGCCTCCCAGCCGGTGGATGACATCTTTCAGCAATTGCGCGAGGAGATTCGGCGGGTGTTGAAGGAGAAATCCGCTTCCCCAATCAGTACAGCGTCCCCGAGAAAGATTGCCGACGCCAGCGAGGGCGCTGCCCGACTGGAAGAATCCGCCGCCAGTCCGGCTCTCGGGGAAGGCAAAGCCGGAGCTTAAACCTCTTCGTGGGTCGAGGGCTGGGGAAGCGAGAGCAAGGAGCCGATCCACTCCTCCATCTGAACCCATTCGGGCGCATTCTGCACCATCAACAGAAACTCCTCTTCGTACTTCCTTTTCCTGCTGCGATTCCGAAGCACCAGCCGCTCTGCCTCGATCGCAAGAGGCAAGCGAGTTCCAAGGAATTTCGTGTCGGCCAGCATCTCCAGCATGACCTGTTCCAGAACCTCGAGGTCGTGCCAGTCGCCGAGATGCTGCTGGATCTGACGCAGGTAGTTTACGGCCGGCTTACTCCC
>Ga0156015_1002_pt2 | contig 13507 bp, 9 predicted proteins | sample RifCSPlowO2_02_FD_107669 | JGI IMG/M metagenome (GOLD analysis project Ga0156015, IMG submission 107669) | Acidobacteria bacterium RIFCSPLOWO2_02_FULL_60_20
GGCCGGCAACGAATCTTTCCTTGCGAAAAACCGGGCCGGGCCAGCATAATCGAGGCGTTCGGCGGTCGTCGCGAGGAAAAGCAGATCCTTCGCCCCTCGACTTCGCTCGGGACTCAGGAAGACATCGATGGATTGTGTGGTGGCATAGGAGGGGGATTGAAACGAAAGGTTAGGGTGGGATTTCAGGGAGAGCTCGGAGCCTTCCACGAGCAGGCGGCAAGGAAGCTGGTGCGGCAGCCGTTCGAGCCGGTGCCGCTGCCGACGTTTCCGGCCCTGTTTCGGGCCTTGGCCGGCCGCAAGATCGACTACGCCGTGGCCGCGATTGAGAACACCCTGGCCGGCTCGCTGCATGAGAACTACGATCTGTTGCTGAAATACCGGTTGTCGATCATTGCAGAGACCAATGTCCGCATTGCGCACAACCTGATTGCTCCGAAAGGAGTCAGCCTGCGAGCAGTTCGCAAAATTTATTCCATGCCGATCGCGCATCAACAGTGCAGGCGTTTTCTCGACAAGCACCCTTCCTGGGAGGTGGTACCGTTCTACGACACCGCCGGCAGCGTGAAGATGCTCATGGAGCAGCAGGTGCGCGACGGCGCCGCCATCGCCAGCAAGGTCGCGGCGGAACGCTATGGAGCCCAGATCCTGGTGAAGGACATCGGAGACGACAAGGAAAACTACACCCGGTTTTTCCTGCTGGCGCGGCGCGCGGTGAAGCGTCCCACAACAGGTCCCATGACGGCTGCGACCAAGACTTCGATTGTGTTTGCCACCCGCAACGTGCCCGGGGCCCTGTTCCGCTGCCTGAGTGTTTTCGCACTGCGCGACATCAGCCTGACCAAAATCGAATCGCGACCTCTGCGGGGCCGCCCGTTTGAATATCTGTTCTATCTCGATTTCCTTGGCAACCCGGCCTCTCCCGTTGCCCACAACGCATTGAAAAACCTGGAAGAAATCACCGAGTTCGTGCGCCTGCTGGGCTGCTATATCCACATCGCCTAGAATTGGTACCAAAACTGCTGCCTCATAGTGGGGGGAGAGCTGGTGGCGACGCCTGCGAAAGGGCAGCCGCGCAGCTTTTCCCCCAAGAGCTGCATCCAATGGTATGTAGGCGAGTTCTACCAGCCGAGGGCAACAGAACAGAAGGGCACGAAGTGGCAGAAATGGAGTTTACAGCAGGGAGGAGGGCACGGTGATGGCGAAGCAATTGAAACAACCGGTTTCCCCCCAGGCAGTGGCGATGGAACCAGAGAAATTTATCGTGACACCGAAGGAAGTCGCGGTTCTTCCGGTGCGAGACACCGTCCTGTTCCCCCATGCGGTGCTTCCTCTGACGATCGGCCGGGAAAGCTCCATCGAGATGATCCGCTCGCTCGGCGAGGAAAAAATTATCGCCATCGTGGCGCAGCGGGACTCCCAGAACGACAATCCCAAACCCGAGGACTTGTACGATGTCGGGACTCTTGCGATGGTGCACAAGATCATCCCGATGCCCAATAAGAGCCTGTTCATTTTTGCTGAGGGTTTGCGGCGCATCCGGCTGACCAGCTACACCCAGGTGGCTCCGTTCCTGAAAGCGCAGACCAAGACACTCGAAGAAATCGAACCCGAGAGGACCCCGGAGGTCGAGGCGCTGGAGCGCAGCATTGTGGCCGCATTCCAGCAGATCGTTGCCGCTTCGCCGCATCTCTCCGACGAGTTGCAGGCCATCATCCTGACGGTGGAGGGTCCGGGGCGAATCGCTGATTTTGTGGTCAGCTCGCTTGCTTTCCTGAATACCCGCCAGCGCCAGGAACTGCTCGAAACCCTGGACATCGCCAAGCGGCTCGATATGGTCAACCGCTATCTCATCAAGGAGCGGCAATTGGTGGAGCTGCGCACCAAGATCGAATCGGAAGTTCAGGACCAGATGGCGCAGGGGCAAAAAGAATACTACCTGCGGGAGCAGCTCAAGGCCATCCAGAAAGAGCTGGGAGGCGAGGAAGAAGGCCGCGAGGTTGAGGAGCTGAAGAAAAAAATCGCCGAAGCCGGGATGCCCGAAGAGGTGGAGAAAGAAGCCCTGCGCGAGCTGCAGCGTTTTTCGCACATGTCCTCGGCGGCGGCCGAATACACCATCAGCCGCACGTTCCTTGATTGGCTGGTGACGCTGCCGTGGAACCGGTCGAGCCAGAAGCCCATCAGCATCCCGGAGGCGCACGGCATCCTGGAGACCGATCATTACAACCTGGACAAGGTCAAAGAGCGCATCCTCGAATACCTCTCCGTGCTGCAATTGAAACCGGAAATGAAGGGGCCGATCCTGTGCTTCGTTGGGCCGCCTGGAGTGGGCAAGACCTCGCTCGGCAAGTCCATCGCGAGGGCCCTGGGACGGAAGTTCGTGCGCATCTCGCTCGGCGGCATGCACGATGAGGCCGAGATTCGCGGCCATCGCCGCACCTATATCGGCGCCCTGCCGGGGCAGATCATCCAAGGCATCCGGCGCGCCGGGACCCGCGACCCGGTCTTTATGCTCGATGAGGTCGACAAGATTGGGCGCGATTTCCGCGGCGATCCCGCCGCAGCCTTGCTCGAAGCGCTCGATCCGGAGCAGAACTTCCAGTTCCGCGACCATTACCTGGAAGTGCCGTTCGATCTGTCGAAAGTTCTGTTCATCACCACCGCCAACGTGCTCGACCCGGTTCCCGACGCGCTGCACGACCGCATGGAGGTGCTGGAGCTGCCGGGATACACCGAAGAGGAGAAAATTGAGATCGCCAAACGGCACGTCATCCCGCGCCAGGTCGAAGCACACGGACTGAAGCTGGAGGAAAACATTCAGTTCACGACCGAATCGCTGGCGGAGGTGATCCGGTATTACACGCGCGAGGCCGGGCTCAGGAATCTGGAGCGCAACATCGCCACGATTTGCCGCAAGCAAGCGCGTCGCATCGCGGAGGGTGGCGAGAAGCAGCTTGTGGTTGACGGCCGCGCCGTCCGCGAGGCGCTCGGCGCTCCCAAGATGCTGCAGGAAACCGAAGTCGCCGAACGCACCGAGCGGCCGGGCGTGGCGATTGGTCTGGCGTGGACCCCGGCTGGCGGCGACATCCTGTTCATTGAAGCCAATCAGATGCCCGGCAAGCACGGGCTGATCATGACCGGCCACCTCGGCCAGGTCATGCAGGAGTCGATGCAGGCGGCGCTGACCTGGGTGCGCTCGCACTCCGAGCAGTGGGATCTGCCGCCGGACTATTTCGAGAACCGCGAGCTGCACATGCACGTCCCGGCGGGCGCCATCCCCAAGGACGGGCCCTCGGCCGGAGTCACCATGGCAACTGCGCTGGTGTCGCTACTGACTAGGCGCCGTGTGCGGCCGAACCTCGCCATGACCGGAGAGATCACCCTGAGCGGGCTGGTGCTGCCGGTGGGTGGCATCAAGGAAAAAGTGCTGGCGGCAAAGCGCGCCGGCATCACCGAGGTGCTGCTTCCAAAGCAGAACGCCGTCCATGTCGAGGAAGATCTCAAGAAAGAGCAGCTCGAAGGACTGACGCTGCGCTACGTCAAGACCATGGACGAGGTTATCGAGCGCGCGCTCGAACCCTCCGGGCGCAACCCGGTCTCCGGCTCAGAGTACGAGGACCGCGAGCCCGCACTGGTTCCTTAATTAGCAGATCTATTTTTGAGGCGTCTGGCTGCCGCGGCGATGGCGGCAAGTTTTGCTTCGGCAAGCTGCGATGAGCTGACCGGGTTGTCAGCGTAGGTGGCGAAGCCGCAGTCGGGTGTCAGCAAGACGTTTTTCTCACCGAACAGACCCAGGGCCATTTCGGCACGCGCCAGAATTTCGTCCACCGTCTCCACCTGCGCGTGCTTCTGGTTGACTACGCCCACGCCGATGCGGTATCTGCCGGCTAGTTCCCGCAATACAGACATCTCGCCGGCACGGGGAGTCGAAAGCTCAAGAAAAAGAGTTCCCACCGGAGCCGTTGCAAGATAAGGCAGCAGCGGCCGGTAATCGCCGCGCAGCATCGCCGCTTCATCAGCGCTCCAGTTGCCGCGGCAGATGTGTACTGCCAGGCGCGCTGGCGGCAATCCCTTCACAACTTGCCGAATTAGCTCGTGAGCGAAGTCGAGCTCGTGCGCGGCATCGCCCTTCTCGCTCAATGCGCCGCACATGAAGCTGCGCGCGTTCTTGGCCCCGGTATAGACGGCCTCGCTCAAGACCGGCTCATCGAACTGCACCAGGGCCGCGCCGGCCGCCAGCAGGAAATGTAGTTCTTCGCGCAGTACTCTTACCAAGTCCTCCGCCAGGTGTTCGCGCGAACGGTAGGCGCGGTCGGAGATGCACTCCATCCACATGGTGCGCGTGAGCGTATAGGGACCCGGCAGCGCCACCTTCACCGGCTTGGCGGTGAGCGTTTTGGCGAATTCAAGTTCATGCACGGCCAGCGGGCGGCTCCGGCCGAGCGGCCCGAAAACCGCCGGGTGGCGCACCTCCGCAGCAGGAACGTCGAGCGAATGCAGCTCTTCAGAAAAATGATCGGGGTCATCCACCAGCGGAAGCAGATCGGTCAGGGGAATCAGCTGGCAGTTATCAAGAAGGCCGCCAACGAAACTCGAATAGCTGTCGCGGCGCTGCTCGCCGTCGGTAACCACGTCCGCACCGGCGCGCAACTGCGCCTCGACGGCGAGGCGCACGGCATCGTCGGCGGTGGCCTGGAACTCCTGCTCGGGGAGCCTGCCTTCCAGGTGCTCGTGAATCGCCTGCACCATCCAACGCGGCCGCGGCCAGCTTCCGATCCCCATGACGGCGAGTGGAGGAATCTCAACGGCCGGCGCGGGCCGCGGCAAATTTGACGGCGCACTGCCCGGCGCAGCCGGCGCGGGAACCCGGTCGGCAACCGTGGCGTGGCGCGTCGCAGCAGGGCTCGCTGCTGCGCGTGCGGCGAACGGGCCTTTACTTACCAGAAAGCTTCGCTGCCGATTGCGGCGCGTCCAGGACACCAGCTCATTGCCCGTCATGCGGCACCACGAGGGCAGGTCCTCATCCACGGAAATCTCCGTCGAACGGATCTCGAGCAACTGGCCCTTTTCGAGCGGGTCGATATGCTTGCGAATGAGCAGCAGCAGGCCGTTGCCGCAATTGAGGTCGCCCCCATCGAAACTAGCGTCCGGCTCGTGGGGATGGCGGTCGACTGGTTCCATGGCGATCGCTCCGGCGCGAATCAGTAGCTGACGCAGGGCGTGCCATCGCTGAGGAACTCGATGAGCTTGGCTCCGCCGACGATGGTGGCGCCCGCGACGAGGTTCTTGTCATCGAGCTTGCGTTTGGCGAAGCACGGCGAGCAGATCCAGATCTTCCCGCCGGCCTTGACGAAGTTTTCCATCAAGTCTTTGAGTGGCGAAAACCCCTCTTCACGAATGTCGTCGGCATACCCTTTTTGCGAGAGCCGCACGCCCTCGATACTCAGGAACACGAGGGTCTCTTTATCGGAGGCGGCGGCATTCGCAATCACAAATCCCACAGTAGCTTTGTCGCTGTTGTCTTTCGAAAAGCTCAAGCTGACACAGAACTTACCAGGCATTTCTAGTTCTCCCTTCGTTGAATCAGGTATTCAGGATGCTTTGCAGAAATGAGCGTATGACCCGTCAAACGGCACCAGGCGGGCAGGTCCTCCGGGATTCCGGCGTCGGTTGCTGTCAGCTTCAAGACTTGCCCCGGCTGCATCGATTGGAGCCGCATGCGCAGCCCCATCACCAACTCGCCGCATCCCATGGCGCCGGCGTCCCAGTCGGCGTCGTGGGCCGGCTGCGAGGCAGGACAATCCGCCGAGACGATTGTGGTCTGTTCGGGTTGCTCTTCGCTTCCGACAATGCCAGCAGGCGGCCAGAGACACTTCGGCAGCGCGGCGGGTTCGGTTCCCTCTTCCCGGTTGGCCCACATCCAGCCAGCATGGCGGCATGGGCGATTCAGAATATAGCCTAAGAGGTGATCGCGCACCTCCTCGGGAGCTCGCCCCATAATGCGGGCGAGGCAGGACAAACATCGCGGACTGTCCTTATGCCCCGCCACGAGGTTCATCAATGTCTCATGGCCGCAGAGCGCAGCCGAGCAGTCCTTACATCGGCTGCCCTGCATCCGCAGGAGATCTGCCAGAAGCGCTGCGGTCTGAGAATCCTCGCGAGAATCTGCTGTCTGATTCATAGAACCAACCCTAAAGGCGCGGGCCAGGCGAGAGTCAATCCCCCCAGAATGCACGTCCCACCCGGCCCGGCGCTCCCATCTGCTGACACAATCATGCGACGGCAGAATCCGAGCAACTCTGTTTTACGGCGCTCCGGCCGCCGCTGTCTCGCCACCCGGCCCGCCAAAACGGTAGGTGACACTCATCAGCAGCATGTGATCCGCAAAGGTCGAATCCCGCTTGACACCAAAGGAATCGTCCTTCACGTTCTGATGGACACGGAGCGGCGTGCTCATCGCCAGCGTAGTCTTGCCGTAACTGTAGTTGATGCCCGGCTCGATTGTGAGGTAATAGCCGGGCCTGCGAAATCCGCCCGTAGCTCCGAACACGTCGTGCACTGGGACACCTTCAATTCGAGCAGCCAGAGAAAGCGCCGCCATCAACTTCGGAACGGGGAATCCGACCCCGCCACGCAACAGGTAGGAATCGCTCACGGTGTTGTACCGGAAGCGGGAATCCACTGCTTGCGGACCCACCGGATTCAGCATGGCCGGGGGAGAAACTGTGTCGTTCTGGGTGCGCGGATTGAAGACGTAGATCCCGCTCCCAAAGACCGTCATTTTCCTGATTTGCCAGAAGACTTCCGAGGAGAGGTAGAATCCCCATCCGCCGTCTCCCAACTGGATGGACTGATCCACGACGCGATCGCGCACGTCGGCCCCTTGCGCGTTTGGGAACAGATCGTGGACCTCGCTATCACCGGTCGGCGCTTTGAGCCCGAAACCGATGGAGAAGTTCCTGTCTGGATTGTTATCGCAATTCATGAACCAGTACCGGCTCCCCATCAGCAGGTCGCCAAAGCCGGTGCTGCTCTGGATGTAGCGCGCGCTGCCGGCCACGGTGGACGGCAAGGCCCGGTTTGAGCTGGCGAAGATGAACGGGACATCGAAGGTCATGTTCCACTGCGGCGTAAGACCGTAGGATCCGGCGAAATCGGTGTAGCGCATTTTGCTGATGACATTGGTTCTCAAACTGCTAACGGGTTCGCTGAATCCGGTCCGCTGGTATTGCGTGTCGGCGGTGAACTGGCGGTAGCTGGCGCCGAGCTGCCATTCGCCCTTTTGCAGATACGGGCTGATCTGCGCCCCCAAGACCGGCGACATGTTTCGTGTCAACATGCATCCCTGCGCAAAAGCCTCCCGCGGAAGAACCATGCCAAGGCCAATCAGAAGGCATACGAACATCTCGTCTTTCAGAGTTCTTTGCATGAGCGATCCTCGCAAATTGAGATATTCCCTTCGAAGGAAGGGGCGGTTGCTAACCAAAATGTTGGGGTGACGACGTCGGACCGGCGACGGAGGAGCTACGCTCAGGTAAAACCGGAAGCTTCGGGGATGGAGTGCGCGTGATTCATTGAAGTGTTCAGCCTAGCGCGCTGCGACAGCTGCTGTCAATCGAAAATCTTTATGGGCCGCTGCCGAGAGCTTTCTGGATATTCTCTTCCAGCATCCTTTCATCTCCCTTTTCATACCCAGCTTGTGTGAAAAGGATTTCGCCTGCGGGATTTAGCAGGTAATGCGTCGGTGTCATCTTCAACTTGTAATCCCGCTGCAACGATGCCTGAGATGCTCCGATCAGGACTGGGATCGTGAATTGGTGCTGTTGCAGCCAGGCGGGAATTTTCTTGTTCTCATCCGGCACCACGTTGATCCAAACGGTTGAGAGTCCCTGGGCTTTGTATTTGTCATGGATCTTTTGAACCTCCGGAAATGCCGCGTTGCAGTACGGGCAACTGGGGAAGAAAAAGCTGACAAGAGTTGCCTTGCCCCAGTAATCCTGAAGCGTTTTGGCGGTGCCATCGAGTGTCTTCAACTTGAACGGCTTGAATTTATCGGCGGCGTGAGCATTGGTCTGCATCAACAACACTGCCACGCCGAGAAGACAGGCAGGCGCCCGGATGGCTGCTTGCAGTTTTTCACCCCACGCCATTGGCAACGCGCATTTTGACAGACTCCGCTGAAGCGTCATTTTTACTTCCTCGAATGGAAAGCGGTTCTACGGTAAGGTCCTTTTCCTATACAGCCTGTTGAGAAACGGCGGACCGTCGTTGGAGGATTACCTTCAGGTGAATCCAGAAAGGGTGTGCGAAGTGTGAACCAATCGCAACATGGCTGCCCACAGGGTACCACGCCCTCTGGCTCGACTGTCAAGCTTCATTAATTAGACTTGGCCGAAAGCCTGTGTTATCTGCCACTTACAAGATTATCTCATGCCATGCCGGCGTTCACCCTGGTAGAGCGGTTCACCGGTCCCGGCCTAGGCGTTACCTGGAGTATCTCGGGCAAGACCAGCTCCTTTGTCGGTGCCTTTTCAGAATAGAATCAGCGCGATAGAAGTTTCTGACCACTGCGCGGTCCCTGCCGTTGGAGCCAAGTAAGGTTGGCCTATCCCGCTCTGGCATTAATTCCTTTTTTTACTGGCCGAGCAATCATCATGTGGGTACTAGGAGTCCTGGGACAGTGGCTTTCAGTCACCGATTTGGCACCCCCTTCTCCCGACGCAGGATTTGCCCCACAATTAAAAATTAGTTATTGCACTATTAATATTCGGTTAGAATAGCGCCAGCAGTCAGTGCAATCTGGGGAGGAATGAATTCCATGCGAACTGAATGTTTTGCAGTGCGAAAATTCGTATGTCTCGCTGTACTGGTCACGATTTTGTCATTCTTGTCATTGACGAGCGGATCGCTCTTCGGCCAGGAAACGGGGGGGGCCATCGGCGGAACTCTGAAAGATGCCAGCGGAGCCGTCGTCGTCGGAGCCAGAGTGACGATCACGAATAAGTCCACTGGCCGAATATTTGCGGCGACCACGGGCTCGAACGGAACCTATACTGTCCGGCAATTAGAACCAGGGCGTTACTCGGTCCGTTTTGACATGAGCGGGTTTGCTCCGGTCGAGGTGGCGGACGCGGAACTGCTGCTGGGCAAGACGGTAAAGGTAGACGCCTCTTTGCAGGTGGCTCCAGTGGAGCAAGCCGTGACGGTCATCGAGACGGTTCCTCTGGTGGACCTGTCAAGCACCACGGTCGGCCATAACGTGACCTCGGAGGAATTTGGGGGGTTGCCCAAGGCGCGCAGCTTCCAAGGCCTCTTCCGTGCCTCCCCATCGGTCACCTCCGGTGTGGACCAGTTTGGCAACATCGTCGGGATCGAGGGCGGCTTCCAGGTCAATGGCGCCAGCAGCGCCGAGAACCAGTACAACATCGACGGGGTTTCTACGACCAGCCTGATTAACGGGCGCTCCCGGCAAAACGCCGTATCCGAGTTTATCCAGGAAGTGCAAGTAAAGACTGGCGGGATTGAAGCCGAGTATGGCGGCGCGATGGGCGGCGTGCTCAGCGCCGTGACCAAGTCCGGCGGGAACGCGTTCCACGGGGATGTGCACTACTACCTGGGCGGCAACAAACTCAGCGCCGTCCCCATACAGCGCTTGCTCCTGGACCCGGTAGGAGAGAGAAACGTGAGCTTTGTTCAGGATGACAAGCAGGGGGACGATCGCCATGAATTCGGCGGTTCCATCGGCGGATATTTCATCAAAAACAAATTGTGGTTCTTTGCCGGGATCTCGCCACAATGGCGTCGCCGGTCCAATGACTATCAGTTCAGCAGCGGAGCGGAGCAGGGCACCCTCAAGGTAAAGCGGCTGGATCAGAACGTGTTTGGAAAGGTTTCCTTTGATCCGTTCACCCGCATGCGGACCAACTTTACGTACCTTTGGACGCCGACCTTTTCGACGGGTCGCCCGCCCGCCTATAACTCCGGTCCCAACCAGACGACCAGCTCGAAGGCATCGAACGAAATCACCAAGCAAATCGGGTTCTTCCAACCGCAAACGAGTTACACCGGCACCATTGACCTGCTGTTGGGCAACAAAATGATCCTTACGGTGAAGGCAGGCCGGTTCTGGGACAATTACAAGGACACGGGAATCCCAGGGATCAGCGCCGTCGAGTATAGGACGTCCACTTCCAGCTTGACTCCCGCTTTGCTCGCCACAGTTCCGGCAAACCAGCAGGGCCCCATCTTGTTCGGGAACACGCCGCGGTTCCGGCAGGTTTTCAAGGATATCGTAGCCCGCACCTACATTCAGGCGGACTACGGGATCTTTGGGAATCTATGGGGTGATCACGACCTGAAATTGGGCATTGGGACCATGAAAAATGTCAACGATGTCAACGATGGCTATCCCGGCGGAGGGTATGTCCTGGTTTTCTGGGGCAGTACCTTCCAGGGTCCGGCCGGCTCCTTCTGTTCCTCCCAAGCCAACCGCGATGCTGGCCTCTGCGGCGGGACCTATGGCTACTACGAATCGAATGACATTGCCACCCGTGGGACGAGCGGAGCCAATATCAGCAACATCTATGTCCAAGACCGCTGGAGAATCCATCCCCGCCTGACGCTGAACCTGGGCCTCCGGTTTGAGAAAGAAACAGTTCCGTCGTTCCAGCGGAATGTGAAGGACTTTGCATTCAAGTTCGACTACGGCGACAAGATAGCGCCACGGCTGGGATTTGCCTATGACTATTTTGGAGACGGGAAGCTCAAGCTGTCAATGAGCTGGGGCCGTTTCTACGATTGGGTCAAGTACGAGCTGGTTCGGGGAACATTCGGCGGCGATATCTGGAGGATCAATTATCGCTCCCTCGACACCCCCAACGCCTTCTCCCTGGGGAACGGCAATCTGCCGGGGAAGGACATCTGGAATCCGGCCGTGCCCAATTCCTTCCGCAACCGTCGCGTTCCCGGATTCGATTTCGTCGCTCCGGGGATCAAGCCGATGAGCACGGACTTGCTCAATGTCGGCGCCGAATACCAGCTCAGTTCCAACGTCGTTGTCTCTGCCTATTACGTGCACAATAGCCTGAACCGCACGATCGAAGACTTGGGCGCCCTGGATGCATCCGGCGATGAGGTCTACTACTACGCTAACCCCGGCGAGGGCGTGGCCAAGATCACCCCTGCCTCCGGCGCAACTACCCAGGTCATTCCCACTCCCAAGCCGGTCCGCACCTACAATGCCATGGAGCTGTCCATTTCACGGCGTATGACCAATGGGTGGTTTGGCAGCGCCAGCTACGTATTCAGCCGGCTGTACGGGAACTACTCCGGCACGGCTGCGTCGGAAGAACTCCGGCCGCCGACCAGCGGTGTCTCCGCCGCGACGGCGCAGCAGCAGGGCGGAAGCCTCACCCGCCAGGGCGGCAACGCCAACCGCGCCTGGGACCTTGACGAAATTCTGTTCGATTCTCACGGCAAGCTCGACGTGCTGGGCCGCCTGCCCACCGACCGGCCGCACCAATTGAAGCTTTATGGCTCCAAAGAATTCAACTGGGGAACCGAGCTGGGACTCTTTTTCAGTGTTGCCAGCGGCACTCCGGCTACCACCTACGTCAACACGGTCAATCAAACGGAAGCTTTCGTGGAAGGCCGCGGGGACATGGGCCGTACCCCGATCTTGAGCAGCACCGATCTGATGGTCGGCCACTCGTTCGACCTCAGGGAGGGCAAGAAGCTTCGCGTGGAATTCAACATGATCAACCTGTTCAACCAAAAGACCTCTCGCCACCTGTTTCAATGGTTGAACCGGGGCGTGGAGGGGGCGCGTGCAAGTTCGGCCATCAACCTTTCAACCACGGACCTGTACAAAGGGTACGATTACAAGGCTCTGATCGCCAACTCCACCGATGGACGAAACGCCAACCTGGGGGCACTGGATCCCCGCTACGGCAAGGACGACATTTGGAACCCCGGGTTCCAGGGGCGGCTGGGGATCAAGTTCACGTTCTAGTCCCGGCCGGGGTTGATCTAGACTTAACCGTAAGGTAAATTCAAAGGGGGAGCCGCAAGGTTCCCCCTTTCTTTTTTTGCGAGCGACGCAGCGGTGTGGCGGAATCTTTAAGTACAGAGAACTTCATTCCATGACGGCACGAAACAAAATCGGAGTGGTGCTGTTTCAATTGGGCGGACCGGATTCCCTCGCAGCGGTGGAGCCGTTTCTTTACAACCTGTTCTCGGACCCCGACATCATCGATTTCCCCGGCGCCCGGCTGGCGCGGCCCATGCTGGCGCGCCTGATGGCATCGAGCCGGACTAAGAAAGTGCAGAAGTCGTACGCCGCGCTCGGCGGCAAATCACCGCTGGTCGAGTGGACGCTGCGACAGGGCCACGCGCTGGAACAGGCGCTGCGGGAATCTACGGACGCGCACGTCGCCGTGGCAATGCGTTACTGGCATCCATTTACCGCAGAGGCGATCGAGGAGCTTCGAACAGCGCAAGTCAGCGAGCTGGTGCTGCTGCCCCTTTACCCCCAGTACTCGAAAACTACGACCGGCAGCAGCATGAACGAGTGGAACCGGCAGTTTCCGGACTCGGCGCTGGCTGAGCTTCCCTGCAGGCTCATCGAAGCCTATCACGATGACCCGGCGTACATTGACTCGCTTGTGGGGCTCGTGAACGCAACGCTCGGACGATTTCCGACTCCTCACCAGGTGCATTTGGTGTTCAGCGCCCACGGGGTGCCCACGGCCGTGATCGACTCAGGCGACCCCTATCAAAGGCATGTCGAGGAGACCTCGCGATTAGTGCTTGAGCGCGGGCAGTGGCGGCTGCCGCACACGGTCTGCTACCAAAGCCGCGTCGGCTCCGGGCGCTGGCTGCAGCCGTCCATTCATGAGGTCATACCGCGACTGGGCGCGCAGGGCAGCCGCCAGGTGCTGGTGGTCCCCATCTCGTTTGTCTCAGACCACATCGAAACGCTGCGCGAAATCGATGTCGAGGTGCGCCAAGAGGCGGAGCAAGCCGGCATCGAGCAGTTCGAAATGATGCCCGGCTTGAATGACACCGCACCGTTCATCCACGCGCTGGCCGGACTGGTCCAGGCGCAAATCACGGCGCCGGTTGGGCGATAGACCGGCAGCCAGGGGCTTCCCAGCGGGGATGATATAATCAGATTGACGACCAACTCGATATGTCCTTTCCGCTTGAAAATGCGCGCCTGTGTTTAGACTGCGACACGGTCTTCGATGAACCCCGCTGCCCCAGTTGCAGCAGTGAAAGTTTCTTTCCGCTGAGCCGCTGGGTGCGACCCACGAGCAACTCTCCCGAACCACGGTCGCGAACCATCAGCAAGAAGGCCCGGAACACTTCCCTGGTTCTGGGGGGAGCGGGAGTGGCCTACGCGTTGTGGAAAATCCTTAGTACTCCAGAAAAGAAAACTTCCGATAAAAAAGAGCCGCCGAAGAAAAAGTAGCCCTCTCGATCACCTTTCCGTCATTCCGCTCGCGGCGCC
>Ga0156015_1217_pt1 | contig 12318 bp, 7 predicted proteins | sample RifCSPlowO2_02_FD_107669 | JGI IMG/M metagenome (GOLD analysis project Ga0156015, IMG submission 107669) | Acidobacteria bacterium RIFCSPLOWO2_02_FULL_60_20
GATGCCTTTCTCGCGGCTGAGCTGGTCAATGGTCTGGAACAACAAGGTTGACATCAATTACCTCGAATGCGCCTTTTCCGATTCCGGCTTTGGCCCAAGTTTCTTCCCGAATTCCGGCACCAGATTCGCCTTTTCGATCTCGTCGAAGGCCACGGCGAGCGTGGCGCCGGACTCGTCCTCGATCCTTACTTTGCCGTCATCCCAGCCTATCAGCAGTCCCTGCAGGCTGCGGCGCCGGCCTTCAGAATTCCTCAATAGCAACTTCACTTTTCTGCCTGCAAACCTATCATAATCAGATGGTTTTATAAGTTTGCGGTCCAGCCCCGGCGAGGACACCTCCAGCGTATACCGGGCCGTCATTACGCCCTCGATATCGAGCAGCGTACCCACTTGCCGGCTTACCGTCTGGCAATCCTCGATGGAGATGCCGCCGGGTTTATCGAGGAAGATTCGAAGCACCGCTCCGGGCCCCCGCCCATGCAACTCCACCTCCACCAGTTCGACGCCTTCAGACGCCGCCACTCGCCCGGCGATCTCCCGAACCTGTTCTAAAACTGGTTCCAGCCGTGTTTCTCCCTTTTAACAAAAAAGTGGGCTTTCGCCCACTCCAGTGTCGAGCCCTGAAAAGCTAGTATAGCCGATTTCCCGCAGCGCGACAAGGGGTCGCTGGAAGCCCTGCCAACAAGAAAGCGGCGCCCCAGACGATGAGACGCCGCTAATGTCTTGCGCGGAGTGTGGCTTTGGAAAAGTCGCCGCAGCGCGCTAGGCCGGGGGCCGCTCGCCTTCCACCAGTTCTTCGGTAGCCGGAGCGGCAAAGGTCTCCTCGACAACTTCCTCTTCCGGCTGCGGCACTTCGGTCAGCAGGCGGAAGTTGTGATAGATCTCCATGCCGGTGCCTGCCGGGATCAGCCGGCCCACGATGACGTTTTCCTTCAAGCCGCGCAGGTGGTCCACCCGTCCGCTGATGGCGGCTTCGGTGAGCACGCGCGTAGTCTCCTGGAAGGAGGCCGCAGAGATGAACGAATCGGTTGAGAGCGAGGCTTTCGTGATGCCGAGCAGCACCGGGCGTCCCGTGGCGGCTTTGCCGCCGCGCTCGCGCACCAGCTCGTTTTCCTCGCGGAAGCGGAACCGGTCCACCTGCTCCTCCACCAGAAAGTCGGTGTCGCCGACCTCCTCTACTTTCACCCATCGCATCATCTGGCGAACGATGGTTTCGATATGCTTGTCGTTGATGTTGACGCCCTGGAGACGATAGACTTCCTGGATTTCGTTCACCAGGTAAGCTTGCAGCTCTCTTTCTCCGAGCACCGCCAGGATGTCGTGCGGATTCAGCGGACCATCCATGAGCGGCTCTCCGGCCCGGACGCGCTCTCCCTCCTGCACGCTCAGGTGAACGCCGCGCGGGAGTGAGTATTCCCGCTCCATGCCGTTGTCGTTGCGGACGGCAATCTTCCGCTGCCCTTTGGTCACTTCGCCATACGCCACCGTGCCGTCAATCTCGGTGATGATGGCGGGCTCCTTCGGACGGCGTGCCTCGAACAGCTCGACCACGCGCGGCAGACCTCCGGTGATGTCCTTGGTCTTGGTGGTCTCGCGCGGAATCTTGGCAAGCACATCGCCCGGGAAGGTTTCGTCGCCCTCGGTAACCATCAGGTGGGCGCGCGATGGCATCAGGTATTTCTTTGTAAGCTTTTTCCTCTCATCCCGGATGATGATGGCCGGCTCGCGCTTTTCATCCTGCGCCTCCGAGACCACCCAGCGCGACAGGCCCGTGACTTCGTCCACTTCTTCATGCAGCGTCAGGCCCTTTTCGAGATCGTCGAAACGCACCGTGCCGCCGACTTCGGTCAGGATCGAGAAGGTGTAGGGGTCCCATTCCACCAGGATCTGGCTGACGGTGACGGGCTGCCCCTCGGTAACCTTGACGCGCGCGCCGTACACCACCGAGTAGCGCTCGCGCTCGCGGCCCTTCTCGTCCACGATGGTGATGGCGCCGTTGCGGTTCATCACCACCAAATCTCCCTGCTTGTTCCGAACCGTAATGAGGCCTACGAATTTGACGAATCCATTGTTCTTGGCGTCCAGCGTAGACTGCTCCGAGATGCGACTGGCGGTTCCACCGATGTGGAAGGTGCGCATGGTGAGCTGCGTGCCGGGCTCGCCGATGGACTGCGCCGCGATGACGCCGACCGCTTCGCCCAGCTCCACCAGCTTGCCGGTGGCCAGGTTCCTGCCGTAGCACATGATGCAGACGCCGCGCTTGGCTTCGCACGTCAGCACCGAGCGGATCTTGACGCGCTCGATGCCAGCCTGCTGGATGGCGTTGGCCAGCGATTCGGTGATCTCCTGGTTGACGTCCACGATGACATTGCCCTCATAGTCGCGAATCTTTTCGAGCGAGACGCGGCCGACGATGCGGTCGCGGAACGGCTCGATGATCTCGCCGGACTCCACGATCGAGCCGACGTAGATGCCGTCCACGGTGCCGCAATCGAGGTAGCCCACGATCACGTCCTGCGCCACATCCACCAGGCGGCGGGTCAGGTAGCCGGAATCGGCGGTTTTGAGCGCCGTGTCGGCCAATCCTTTGCGCGCTCCGTGCGTCGAGATGAAGTACTGCAGCACGGTAAGCCCTTCGCGGAAGTTGGCCGTGATGGGGGTCTCGATGATCTCGCCGGAGGGCTTGGCCATCAACCCGCGCATGCCGCTCAACTGCCGGATCTGCTGCTTCGAGCCGCGCGCGCCGGAGTCCGCCATGATATAGATGGGGTTGAAATCCTTCCCCTGGGAATCCATTTCTTGCATGGCGCTGAACATCTCATCGGCTACACGTTCCGTGATATTCGACCAGATGGCGATTACCTTGTTGTAGCGCTCACCGTTGGTGATGGCGCCATCCAGGTATTGCTGCTGCACCGACATGACTTCCTTGCGTCCGTTCTCCACCAGTTGCTCTTTCCCCGACGGGATGACCATGTCGTCGATCCCGATCGAGATACCCGCCTTGGTGGCGTAGAGGAACCCGACTTGTTTCACCTCATCGAGCAGCCGCACGGTGGCAGGCAACCCCGAGCGCAGATAACAATAATTGACCAGTTGCGTCAGCCCCTTCTTCTTGAGCAGGCCGTTGATGTACGGCATCCCCTCGGGCAGATGGTCGTTCAGGATCACGCGGCCCACCGTGGTCTCGAGCATCTGTTTCTGGAACGTCACGGGCTCGGTGTGAATGATGTCCTGATCATCGTAGGCCTTCGAAAGGTCAATCACCGGGCCGGACAGGCGCAGCCGGATTGGAGTCAGGGTTTCGACTTCGCCGGCCTCCAGCGCCAGGATAACCTCCTCGGCGTTGGCAAAGGCGCGGCCTTCTCCCTTCGTGCCGTAGCGGGCCTTGGTCAGGTAGTAGCAGCCGAGAACAATGTCCTGTGTTGGCACAGCCAGGGGTTGTCCGTTCGAGGGCGACAGGATGTTATTTGAGCTCAGCATCAAAACGCTCGCTTCAATTTGCGCCTCGGGCGACAGCGGGATGTGCACAGCCATCTGGTCGCCGTCAAAGTCAGCGTTGAAGGCGGTGCACACCAGCGGATGAATTTGAATCGCCTTGCCTTCGATCAGGACCGGCTCAAAGGCCTGAATGCCGAGCCGGTGGAGGGTCGGAGCGCGGTTGAGCAGCACCGGGTGATCGCGAATCACATCTTCCAGGATGTCCCACACCACCGGGTCCTGCTGCTCCACCATCTCCTTAGCCTGCTTGATGGTGGTGCATAGTCCTTTGAGCTCGAGCTGGTGGTAGATGAAGGGCTTGAACAATTCCAGCGCCATCTTCTTCGGCAATCCGCACTGGTGCAGCTTCAGCTCGGGACCGACCACGATCACGGAGCGGCCGGAGTAGTCGACACGTTTGCCGAGCAGATTCTGCCGGAAGCGCCCCTGCTTGCCCTTGAGGGTGTCGGAGAGCGACTTGAGCGGGCGGTTATTGGCGCCGCGCAGCACGCGCCCGCGCCGCCCGTTGTCGAACAGCGCGTCCACCGCCTCCTGCAGCATCCGCTTCTCATTGCGCACGATCACATCCGGAGCGTGCAATTCCATCAGCTTCTTCAGCCGGTTGTTGCGGTTGATGACGCGGCGGTACAGATCATTGAGGTCGGAGGTGGCAAAGCGGCCGCCGTCGAGCGGCACCAGCGGGCGCAGCTCGGGCGGGATCACCGGAATGACCTGGAGAATCATCCAGTCGGGACGGTTTCCGGAGCGGCGGAAGGCCTCCGCCACTTTCAGGCGCTTGGCGAATTTCAGCCGCTTCTGCTGCGAAACTTCGGTGCGCATCTTGGCGCGCAGCTCATTGCAAAGCTGATCGACGTGCACGCGCTTGAGCAGCTCCTGGATGGCTTCGGCGCCCATCATGGCCTTGAACTTGCCCGGGTATTCCTGCTGCAACTGGCGGTAGCGCTCCTCGGTAATGATCTCGCGCTCCTTGAGCGGAGCCTCGCCGACATCCAGCACCACGTAAGCCTCAAAGTAGAGGATGCGCTCCAGCTCGCGCAGCGACAGATCCAGCAGGTACCCGATGCGGCTGGGCAGGCCCTTGAAGAACCAGACGTGGGAACACGGCGAGGCCAGCTCGATGTGGCCCATGCGCTCGCGCCGGACGTCTTTGGTGGTGACCTCGACGCCGCACTTGTCGCACGTAACGCCGCGATGCTTCATCCGCTTATATTTCCCGCACAAACATTCCCAGTCCGTTACCGGCCCGAAGATGCGGGCGCAGAACAGGCCGTCGCGCTCCGGCTTGAAGGTCCGGTAGTTGATCGTCTCGGGCTTAGTCACTTCCCCGTGCGACCACGACCGGATCTTTTCCGGAGACGCCAGCGAAATGCGAATGCTGTCAAAGTCCAGCGTCAACTTGGCACGATCTGAAAAACTGGTTCGGTACAAAGTGCCCTCCTTTGAGAGGTTCCGGTACGAATCCCTGGTTCAAAAACGAGCGCCGGGAACGGGCGTGCCTAATCGGCCGCCGCTCCCAGCAGATCCTTCGGTTTCTTGATCAAATCCACATCCAGGCAGAGGCTTTCCAGCTCCCGGATCAGCACGTTGAACGATTCTGGAACGCCGGGCTCGATGGCCGCCTCTCCTTTTACGATCGCTTCATAAATTTTCGTCCGGCCGACCACGTCGTCAGATTTCGCGGTCAGCAGTTCCTGCAGGATGTGGGCCGCTCCGTAGGCTTCCAGCGCCCACACCTCCATCTCGCCGAAGCGCTGGCCGCCGAACTGCGCTTTGCCGCCGAGCGGCTGCTGCGTGATCAGCGAGTAGGGCCCGATCGAGCGGGCGTGAATCTTGTCGTCCACCAGGTGCGAGAGTTTCAGCATGTAGATGTAGCCCACGGTTACGGGCTCTTCAAATTTGTCGCCGGTCATGCCGTCGTAGAGCTCAGTCTTGCCGGAAAGCGGCAGGTCGGCCTGCTTCAGCATCTTCTTGATTTCGGACTCGGTGGCGCCGTCAAACACCGGCGAAGCGAAGTACACACCCAGGGCCTTGGCCGCCCAGCCAAGGTGCGTCTCCAGGATCTGGCCCACGTTCATGCGCGACGGGACGCCCAGCGGATTCAGCACAAGCTCCACGGGGGTGCCATCGGGCAGGTAGGGCATCTCCTCCTGCGGAACAATCCTGGCGATGACGCCCTTGTTGCCGTGGCGTCCGGCCATCTTGTCTCCCACCGAGAGCTTGCGTTTCATGGCGACATATACCTTGACCAGCTTGATGACTCCGGGAGGCAGCTCGTCGCCCTTGCGAAGTTTTTCTTCTTTCTCTCCGGTGACTTTGCGCAGCACGTCGATCTGCCGCGAAGTCATCTCCTCAATTTCTTCGATCTGCTCCACCAGCCGCACGTCGCGCTTCAGGTCGAGCTTCATGCGCTTGAGGTCGCGGGCCTTGAGATGCCGCAGCACCTCCGGGCCGAGCTCGGTGCCCTTGGTCAGCAGACGCTTGTTGGTGCGTTCATCGTGCAGGTCGGCCTGGATCACCTTGCCGCCCACCAGCGCCATGAGGCGCTTCAGCCGCTCGTCTTCGAGAATGCGGATCTGGTCGTCCAGATTCTTGCGGAGCTTGGCCACCTGATCGCCTTCGATGGACTTGGCCCGCTCATCTTTCTCCTCGCTTTTGCGGGTAAAAATTTTGACTTCGACGATGGTGCCCTCGATCCCCGGGGGACAGACCAGGGAAGCGTCGCGCACGTCGCCGGCCTTCTCTCCGAAGATCGCCCGCAGCAGCTTCTCTTCCGGGGTGAGCTGCGTCTCGCCCTTAGGCGTGACTTTGCCGACCAGGATGTCGCCGGGCTTCACGCTGGCGCCGGTGCGGATTACGCCGCTCTCGTCCAGATCGCGCAGGAAGCTCTCACTCACGTTGGGGATGTCGCGCGTGACTTCCTCGGGACCGAGCTTGGTGTCGCGGGCTTCGATCTCCAATTCCTCGATATGAATCGAGCTGAAGTAATCCTCTTGCACCAGCTTCTCGCCGACCACGATGGCGTCTTCAAAGTTGTAGCCTCGCCAGGGCATAAAAGCCACCAGCACATTGCGCCCCAGCGCCAGCTCGCCGCCCTCGGTGCAGGGGCCGTCGGCCAGCACCTGGCCCTTTTTCACGGTATCGCCTTCACGCACCACCGGCCGCTGGTTGATGCAGGTATTCTGGTTGGAGCGCTTGAACTTCGTCATCGTATACACATCGGCGTGGATGCCGGCCGACATGGTGCCGGCGTCGGCCTCGCGCTCGGCGCGTACGATGATGCGCTCGCTGTCCACGGTCTCCACGCGCCCGTCGCGGCGGCAGATGATGACTGCGCCGGAATCGCGCGCCGTGACGCCCTCAATGCCGGTGCCCACCAGCGGCGCCTCGGCCCGCAGCAGCGGGACCGCCTGGCGCTGCATATTCGAGCCCATCAGGGCGCGGTTGGCGTCGTCGTTTTCAAGGAACGGCACCAGCGAGGCCGCCACGCTCACCAGTTGCTTCGGGGAGACGTCAATGTAATCCACCTCTTCGCGCGTTTTCAGCACGAAGTTGCCGGTCTGCCGCGCGTTCAGAAGATCGGGCACAATCCGGCCGCGCTCGTCGAGCTGCACGTTGGCCTGCGCGACCACGTATTTGTCCTCTTCCCATGCGGAAAGATAAAAACAGAACGGTTCCGCTTCCGGCGCCCGCTTGCGGCGGGACTTCAACTCTTCGGAGACCTTTTCCCATTCGGCCTGCTCGACGTGGTCTCCGGGCTTATATTCACTGTCGCCGGCGTGGGTGATCGATACATAGTCCACCACGCGGCCTTTGACGACTTTGCGGTACGGGCTTTCGATGAACCCGAACTCGTTGATCCGCGCGTAGCAGGAGAGCGAGGAAATCAGCCCGATGTTGGGGCCTTCCGGCGTCTCGATGGGGCAGATGCGGCCGTAGTGGGTGGGGTGAACGTCGCGGACTTCGAATCCGGCGCGCTCGCGGCTCAATCCTCCCGGTCCCAGCGCGGACAGACGCCGCTTGTGCGTCACTTCCGAAAGCGGGTTGGTCTGATCCATGAACTGCGAGAGCTGGCTGGAGCCGAAAAACTCGCGGATGGCGGCCATGGCCGGCTTGGCGTTCACCAGGTCGTGAGGCATGGCCGTGGCCATTTCCTGGTAGACCGACATCTTCTCCTTGATGGCGCGCTCCATGCGCACCAGCCCGATGCGAAACTGGTTCTCCAGCAGCTCGCCGACAGCCCGGACGCGGCGGTTGCCCAGATGGTCGATGTCATCCACGGTGCCGACGTTCTTCCGCAGGCGGAACAAATACCGCAGCACGACGGTGAAATCCTCGGTGTCCAGCGTGCGCTGCTCGAGCGGCGAGTCCTTTTCCATCTTGATGTTGAACTTCAACCGGCCGACCTTCGAGAAATCGTACTTGCGTGGATCCTGGAACATTCCCTGGAACAGCGCGATGGCCGTGTCCAGCGTCGGAGGATCGCCGGGCCGCAGTTTCCGGTAAATCTCCATCAGCGATTCTTCCTGCGTCTTGAGGCTGTCTTTGCGCAAGGTCTGGCTCAGGACGATGCCAGCATCCTCACGCTCCGGGAAAAAGATACTCGCCTGGCTGATGCCGGCCTCCTGAAACCGGGTGAGCGCTTCGGCGGTCAGTTCCTGATTGGCTTCGGCGAGCACTTCTCCGGTCTTGGTATCCACCACATCGCCCAGAAGAAAGGCACCCTCCAGGTCATGTGCGGCAACTTCCACGGCGGAGATGTGCGCCTTCTGGATGGCGTCGTACATCGCGGGGCTGATTTTGCGCCCGGCGTGAACGATTTCTTCCTTCGACCGCGGGTGCAGAATGTGGTGCGACAGCTTGGCGCCGAGCAAGGATTCTGAAACTTCCAGAAGCACTTTCTTGTCCTGAATCCGCAGCGTCTCTCCCTTGTAGAATCGCCGCAGGATATCCTCGTCGGTCTTGAGCCCCAGCGCGCGCAGAAAAATGGATCCCAGAAATTTCCTCTTCCGGTCAATGCGCACATAGAGGATATTCTTGGCGTCGTATTCAAACTCCACCCAGGAGCCGCGGTACGGGATGATCTTCCCGAGAAAATAGGAGCGCTGATTGGCGGTCTCGAAAAAGACGCCCGGCGAGCGATGCAACTGGCTGACGATGACGCGCTCGGTCCCGTTGACAATGAACGTGCCATTGTCGGTCATCAGCGGAATTTCGCCGAAGAAGACTTCCTGCTCCTTGATGTCGCGGATGGCCTTGGCGCCGGTCTCCGGATCCTTCTCGTAGATTGTGAGCCGGATGGTGACTTTGAGCGGCGCGGCGTAGGTCATGCCGCGCTCCTGGCACTCCACCACGTCGTACTTCAACTGCAAGTCCACCGGGTCGCCGCACTTGTCGCAAAAATCCACCTGGTTGGGATTGGAGGCGCCGCACTTCGAGCACAGGATTTCCCCCGTGATATAAGGGCTCGTGATAACGCTTGCGCCGCAGCGCCAGCAAGGCGTCCTGAGGTGGTGCAGCCCTTTCAGGTTGCCGCACTTGCACTCCCAGTTTCCGATCGAGTAGTCCACAAAATCCAGTTGCGACAGCTCCCGGAAATCCCGGATCGGAAACACCGAGCTGAACACCGATTGCAGCCCGCCGTCCTCGCGCTCGCTGGGCAGCAGGTTCATCTGCAGAAAACGGTCGTAGGAACGCTTCTGCACCTCGATGAGGTTCGGGATCGGCAGTTCGGTGCGAATCTTGGAGAAATCAATCCGCTCCCGGCTGGCTCCGTTGGCTTTTGCACTCATGTGGCACTCCTCGTGGATTCAAGAACAAAATGGATCAGCCCGCTGCTGCGGGCCTGCGGTGGAAACAGCGGCTTCGAAATGACGTGTGGCGCTGGCAGCATCACCGCTCGCATCGGAGTCGTCTCGTTCCCTTCGATCGGAGTCACGTCCGAACGTCGGGATCACCCAAAGAGAGATCCGCGGTCGGACCAGGTTTCCGATTCGGAAGGGGGAGAGAATTCCCACGCCTGCCTCCGAACGCTCCAACGCTGCTTCCTTGCGATAAGTAGAGGGTCTGGACAGCCCCGCGCCGCCGAGTTCCGGCTACTGAGCCTGGCTTGCTGGGCCTGGCCTGGCCTGCTCGGCGTAGCCTACTTGGCATCGTCTACTTAACTTCGACGGTTGCCCCAGCATCGGTAAACTTCTTCCTCAGCGTCTCAGCTTCCTCCTTTGAGACGCCTTCCTTGACTGGCTTAGGGGCGCTGTCCACCAGGTCTTTGGCTTCCTTCAACCCCAGGCTGGTTACTTCGCGGACAGTTTTGATGACATTAATCTTGTTCGCGCCCACGCCGGTCAGCACGACCGTAAATTCGGTCTGCTCCTCGGCGGCAGCAGCGGCGGCCGGCGCGGCGGCGCCCCCGGCGACCATCATCGGGGCGGCGGCGCTGACTCCGAAGGCGGTTTCCATTTCCTTTACGAGCTCCGCCGCCTCAAGCAGCGTCAACCCTTTAATCTGTTCCAGGATCGTTTGTACTTTCTCGGACATAACGGCACTTACTCCTCTCATGCGGAACCGCGGGCCGGCTCCGCCACGGCTCAAGATGATTGCTGAAATTTATTCTCTTGCACGGCTTGGTCCAAGGCGCGGGCCAAACCGCGGATCACAGACTGCATGGCCGATGCCACCCCGCGCGCGGGCGAGCCGGCCAGATACATTACCTTGGCGAGCAACTCTTCCCGGCCGGGCAGTTGCACCAGCGCGGCGATCTCGGCGATCGAGATGACGCGGCCTTCCACCCATCCGGCCCGGAAGCTGAAATTCGGATTCGCTTTGGCATAGGCGGAGAGCGCCTTGGCAAGAGCGACCGGATTGGTCGTGGTGCTGGCGAGCGCGCTCGGTCCGGCCAGCGACTGAATCAGCGACTCGGCCGGCGTACCCTTGGCTCCCAGCTCAGCCAGCGTGTTCTTCACGACACTGTAGCGGCCGCCGACGGCGCGAATCTGTCGCCGCAGCGCCCAGTCTTCAGAGACCGGGATCTTTTCAAAATTCATCAAAAAAACGCTCAGGGCCTTCGACAACTCGGCTCGCAAACGCTCGATTTCCTGTTGTTTCTGATCTCGATTCAAGGTTACCTCCGGGGACCGTTCGCGATCCTCCCCTGGATGATCTAGATGGCGGCTTCGGCCACGCCCAGATCAATCGGAATTCCCGGCCCCATGGTCGAAGACAATGTAATGGCCTTCACATAGCGGCCCTTGGCCGCCGACGGCTTGGCCTTCACCACCGCTGAAATGAGCGCCTGGGCGTTTTCCACCAGGTTCGGCGCCGGAAAGCTGATCTTGCCCACCGGCACGTGCACTTGCGCGGTTTTCTCGGTGCGGAACTCCACCTTGCCGGCCTTGACTTCTTTCACAGCCGTCTTTACGTCGTTCGTAACCGTGCCGGCTTTGGGATTGGGCATCAGGCCGCGGGGTCCCAGCACCTTGCCCAACCGCCCCACCGACTTCATCATATCCGGTGTGGCGATGACGGCATCGAAATCCGACCACCCTTCCTGAATCTTCTTGACCATATCCTCGCCGCCCACCAGATCGGCTCCGGCATCTTCCGCTTCGCGCATTTTCTCGCCGGCGGCAATCACCAGCACGCGCTTCGATTTCCCCAGGCCATGCGGCAGCACAATCGTTCCGCGCACCATCTGATCGGCGTGGCGCGGATCGACTCCCAACCGCAGCACCAGCTCCACCGTCTCGTCGAACTTGGCGAACTTAACCTTTTGGAGCAGGTCTACGGCTTCCTTGAGTGGATACGGCTTCTGCTCCACGGCGGCGTGGGCCTTTGCCATATTCTTGCCTTCTTTTCTTGCCATTCGCTTGATCCTCTAATCCCATTTCTAGCCGATGACATCAATTCCCATGCTGCGCGCCGTGCCTCGTATGCTGCGGATGGCCGCTTCCACCGACGCCGCATTCAGGTCAGGCAGCTTGGTCCGGGCAATCTCCTCCACTTGTTTTTCCGTTACCGTGCCAACTTTGGTGGCTGGCGTCGTTCCCGAGCCTTTGGCGATGCCCGCGGCGCGTTTCAACAGAATCGCGGCCGGCGGCGTTTTGGTTACAAACGCGTAGCTGCGGTCTCCATAAACGGTGATCACGACCGGGATCACCAAACCTTCCATTTCCTTTGCAGAGGTCTTGGCGTTGAAGGCCTTGCAGAAATCCATGATGTTGACGCCATGCTGGCCGAGCGCCGGACCGACCGGCGGGGCCGGTGTGGCCTTGCCAGCCGCAATCTGCAGCTTGATCATGCCAGCAACTTTTTTGCTCTTGGGCGCCGGAGCCGCCATAAATCCTGCCTCCTAAACTCTCCGTTGCATCCTTACAGCTTTTCGACCTGCAGGAAATCGAGCTCCACCGGGGTCGCTCTTCCGAAGATCGTGACCATTACCTTCAGCGTATTGCGGTCGAGATTCACTTCCTCCACGGTGCCGGTAAAATTGGCGAACGGCCCGTCGACGATTTTGACGATCTCGCCTTTCTCAAACGACAGCTTCGGCTTGGCGCGTTCCGTGCCGGTCGCGGCATGATGCAGGATCTGGTTCACTTCCTCGTCCGAGAGCGGCGTGGGCGTCTGGCCGGATCCCACAAAACCGGTTACGCGCGGGGTGGATTTCACCGCGTGCCAGACGTTGTCGTCCATCTCCATCTCGACCAGCACATAGCCGGGATAGAACAACCGCGCGCTCTCCACCTTCTTGCCGCCGCGCATCTCGACCACCGTCTCGGTCGGGATCAGGACCCGGCCGATCTTTTCCTCCATGCCGAAGGCCTT
>Ga0156015_1001_pt1 | contig 11671 bp, 12 predicted proteins | sample RifCSPlowO2_02_FD_107669 | JGI IMG/M metagenome (GOLD analysis project Ga0156015, IMG submission 107669) | Acidobacteria bacterium RIFCSPLOWO2_02_FULL_60_20
CTAGGGAGCCTCCAATGCGCACCGTGCTTTCCTCGACCTGAATGCCGTTCCGGGGGTTGTTCTGAATCACATTGTCGGAGATGTGCGCCCAGGCCCCCCGGGTGACCTGAATGCCGTTCCGGCCCATCTGTTCGATGGTGTTGTTCAGAATAAAAACCATCGTGGACCACCTCACGTGAATCGCGTCGCGCCCCCCTGTAAATCGGAAGCCTCTTACCGTGACCCCTCTCACGGCCACCAAGCGGAGATTGTCGCGGGACGAGTCCGGGCCGGTGATGGTTGCGGTTCCCTGGCCGTCCAGCGTAATCCCATCGAACTCTCCAGTTTCTCCATCGACTTCCACGTTTTCCAGGCAGGTGCCGCTCACCAAAAGCGTGTCGCCGGGCTTCAAGGTTGCTAGAGCTCCTCCGATGCTGCCTCCGGCATTGCAATCAACGGTCGTAGTTGCTGCCATTGCCAAGGCAGGCATGAGCAAAACAAAAGCCATAAAGAGGTAGATAGACTTACCGAAGAAATCTGTTGACGCGATCATTGTGAATGTTCCTTTCCTGAAACCGAATGGTTAATTCGTCCTGGCAATCTTGCCCCTCTTCAAATCCGTCCCACAAATTGGAGCTCGCCGACCGCACTCCATGACAATCCGACACGCTTTGCTTGTTCGAATAACATGGAAGAAGCATCCTGTTTCCGAAGAGGTGAAGCTGTAAGGAAGCCGCGAAGCGGACAGACCGATGGCCCCCGTTAGGTCAGGCGTAATTGCAAACGCCATACATTCGACCTCGCTTACGCCGTGCACACCCAATGCCATTGGACCCTTGTCGAAAAGTAAGCGGTTAGCTAAATACTCTAATTGAGTCCTAAATTTTGGGTGTCATATTTTGTGACAGTTGACAACTGAAGCTATATTGCCAGCAGGTGGGAGGTCGCGAAATTGAACCAATTTGTAAAACTTGCGGTGCAACAAGTGGCGCCGGTTGCTCCGGGCGCGTCACCTTGCTTTACATAAAATGGGGTGAGTGGAGGGGCTCGAACCCTCGACCACCGGAGCCACAGTCCGGCGCTCTACCAACTGAGCTACACTCACCGTGAAGTTGAACTCAAGCTGATCCCCATTATAGAGGCCGCTTCCGGCACGGTCAACCGCGCCGGGGGGACACGATGAACCGTCCTCATTCCAAACCGCCAGTCGATTTGACAGGCCGCCAGCGGGCCGGTAACATTCTGTAGTCTGCTGTTGTCTGTGCTTGGATGCGCGCACGGCGGCTGCTTGCTGCGGTCCCCATCGTCTAGCCCGGCCTAGGACATCGCCCTTTCACGGCGGTAACGGGGGTTCGAATCCCCCTGGGGACGCCATTCAAATTACAAGACTTACTTCTTCGGCCTCATTAAGTAGATTCGTTTCGGGGACGCTGTGGGGACGCAGATTCCCGAAAACGGCATCCAGACGGCCCACGGCTTCTGCCAGGAAAGCTGGGGAGAGATGCTGATATCGAATCGCCATCCTCAGGTCTTTGTGTCCCAGAATTTGGGCCACTGTGTGAATGTCGGCTCCGGCCATTCGCATCCAGCTTGCTGCCGTATGCCGGAGATCGTGAAAGCGAAAGTCTTGAATACCCAACTTTTGGCAAGCACGTTGAAATGCCACGCTCGCCTGATTCGGCGTTACAGCGGCAAAGAGTCGGTCCGTCATCTTGGTTCGCTCGTCAACTGGAAGTGACCCCAACGCGGCTAACGCGGATTGATTCAAGTACACGATTCGGCCTTCCCCATTTTTCGTCAGCGGGAGCATTATCCGATGGTTTACCATGTCCACATCGAGCCAGCGCAGACCCAAGATTTCTCCCCGCCGCATTCCGGTACACGCGGCCAAGGCAGCAATGGGCCGCAGCCATTCCGGGCAGACATCTAACAGGTCCCTCAATTCTGTAGGCTGAAGATATCGCACCCGTCCAGGTGGAATCTTCGGCCCTTTTACACCCTGAGCCGGGTTGAACGGCATAACCTCCCACTCGACAGCGAGCCGCAGTAGGTGCTTCAGCACGACCAGTTCCTTGCTCACGGTGCCCGCCGAAACATCGGGCCTCCGCTCGGTGACGTATCGCTGAACATCCGTCCGGCGGATCGCAGCTACCTTTCGGCGAAAGAATGGTTTGAGCTGATGATTGACAACCCAATCCTCCCGCTCGTAGGATCGAGGCGCAAGCCGGGCCCGCTGGTAGGCAAGGAAACGCTTGGCAATCTCCTCGAAGGTGTCTTCGCCCGGCGGACGGAAGCCCAGGATTTCAGTCTGCGCAACTCCGCGTAATTTGGCAGCCCGTTCCTGTCGAGCGCCTTCCAGGGTGCGGAATTTGGCCTTTTTCTTTTTGCGTGTGCCATCCGCATCAATCCACGAAATGAAATAGCCATCTCTGTCTTTTCTGCGAAATATTCCGTCCATATCATTTGCCTCGCTTTCGCTTGGATTTTTCCTTGCTTCGTTGCTTCGCCAGGTACTTTCTGTTTCCGTTCCACCAAAGGAGTTTGGATTCTCTCTTCGCAGGCAGGCTGCACGGCGTCGAACAGTATTTCTGATTACGATGATCCGCAATGAAGTAAGGTTCTTCGCACTGCGGATTGTGGCAGCGTTGGAAGCGATCCAATGACCGGCTCAGGTACGGCAGGGCTTGCTCTACGTGAGTTTGAGAAGGACACTTTTCCAGCGCGTGCGGCTCGCTTAGGAGTTTCTCTACAATTTCCGGCGGAGACCATTCGGTGCCCCAGGGGTCGGACCAGATGCGATCCATAATTCGATCGGTAGGAGTCGAGGGTGCCCCCCCACAATAGCGGGCAACAAAACCACTCAAGTGCCGAAGCAGCCATTCCCTCGATTCAACATCCTCGGTCAGCAAGATGGATTTAAGCAGATTGCTTAGCTGGATGAGTCGAAGATGCTCCCCTCGAAACGCTGGCAAGGGTCCAAACCAGGGACCGTAAAACCGTAGGAAGCGGTTAAGGGAGCGCGGAATAGAGTGAGGGTCGCAACGTAGATTGGCGAGCCTCTCCCAAAATATCCTTGCTTGGCCTGCCCGAACCTTTCCTAGAACAGAGGCGGGCGGCATTTGCGTGACTTCTGGAACCATATTGCAAGCACCAACAGGCGCAGTTTACCATTGGCTAGAATATATTTCAATAAATATATTCTAGGAGGAACTGCATGCAAAAGCTGTACACGATCAGAGAGGCTGCGCAAATGCTGTCAGTTTGCCCGGATACGATCCGCCGCTTGGCGGACCGGGGAAAACTCAAGATTGTCCGCGTAGCGCGTAGAGTCCTCGTCCCTGTCGGCGAGATTGACCGTATAGCGGATCAGGGAGAAGGCAGCGGACGCAAGAGAAGAAGCGACCAAGAGATTCGAGGCCACCATGAAACGTCTCAGCCCTGAACAAGTTCAGTCTCGGAAGGACAAGGCCGTTCGCTTTGTAAGAGACGTTTTGGACGATCCTGAAAGGGCTGCCGAGATCGAGGACGAAAGCGTCGAAGACTACGCGGAACGGCGAAAATTCCAAATTCTTAACCCAACGGAAAGGAAAAAGGAAATGGCAACGAAGCGTGAATTAGAGGAGCGAATCCAGGAACTGGAGGAAGAAAACGAAGAGCTACAAGGAAGGATTGACGAAATTCTTGAAATCGTTTCCCCAATGGATGAGGGAGATGAGGAGAGCGAAGACCAGGCCGACTTGGGGGAAGATTAAAACGCTGGGGTTGCGGCGCGTCTTGGAGAAAACCCACCAGTTCAATTTCGGACAGGGCGAAGCGGTATAGAGCTAACGTGCCAGAATGCCGCCCGCCGCTGCCCGCCAAATGCGCCTTATGCGGATCGCGGAACTTTCCCGTCGTTGACCACATTGACGGCGACGAGTCTAACGGCGCGCCCGCCAATTTGCGCTGGCTTTGCAAGAGCTGCAATGTCCGGCTTGGGATCGCCCTGGCGCGGGCGGGTCATGGAAGGCGCACACGTCAGTACAACCCCGGCGCTGGGACTCTGGCGGCGTATGTCCAAGCTGCCCTTGAGCACCGCCGAGGTCAGCATGATGCTGGCGGAAAAATCATCCACCAGACACCCAAGGAAAAACGCCAGGAGTACGCGGCGGAAATATGGCGACGGCGGCGTCACCACGGTACTGACCGGAGGGACTGGTAAGCCCACATTCAGAAACCAACCACTTGCAAAAACCGGTAAAAATCGGCAAAAGCCGCGACTGAAGCACTCTACCGAAAGGACAGTGACCATCAAAATCCGCTAAAAATGTGCCAGAACAATCATGAAAAATAACGGTAAAAATCAATCAGGGGATGACTCCTGCTCAGTAAGTGAAGCCGCCAGCCTTTTGGGTGTCTCAATTCCAACCTTGAAGCGAATGGTGGCAGACGGGCAAATCGAAGGTTTCCGCACCCCAGGAGGGCACCTTCGCATTCTGTCCGAGAGTATTCAGGAGTTGCGCGAAGGGCGAAAGGCGCAGCCTTCTCTGATCCGGGAACCCTCTTCTGTTCTGCGAAACCGCCGCGAACGGCTGGAGGAACTTGTTCTGGAATCTCAGGAACTAAGGGCACGGCGCGAGGTTGAGAAGTTGCGCCGCGAAGAGGATGAAGAAGCGGGAAGACGCGAGTCCGAGGCTCAGGCTCGTGAACGAGGAGCCGCCGAGCGGGAAGCCACCTTGGAACTGGAGCGGGACCGGCTTGAACGAGAGCAGGATCAAGAGCGCCGAGGGCGGGAGTCAAAACGACGGCTTGCGGAATTTCATCACCGATGGCTGGAGAAGGCGGCCGATGTTCTGGCCGCAAGTGAACTCAACTGGCTTTCGTCTGTCCAGCATAAGGAAGTGCTGGACACTATTGATATCGAAATCAAGAGCCGTCAACTCCAAGACGAGCCTCGAATGAGGCAGGTTCTAACCCACACGATTGCGGCAGTGATTGAACCGTGGCTGGTGAGCCGCACCGCCCGCCAGGAGCGAGAGCGGCTATTGGAGAATGCCGTTAAGAGTTTGCCCTTTGGCGCGACAGATAGGGACAAAGCAGAGGCGGCAGCAGCCGTCCGGGAGGCGCTTTCAACCTTACGGCCCGACGCCGCAGACTTCGAGGTACGGGCAGGTATCCAGGCCGCCATTGATCCGATCCGGGTGTCAGTGGAGTGGCGGAGGATGACCGAGAGACTCACGACTTGGGCGCTCGGGCAATTGCCGTGGGGCAGCACCGACCAGGATGAGGCAAGGCTCCACGGGAATTGTGAACAGATATTGTCCGAGCTTCCAGAAAACGTTTCGAAGATCGAAGCACGTGAGGCACTACAGCAAGCCGTTCGAGAGGCGCGGGTACGTGTCGAGGAGCGCAAGGAACTGAAACGCAGACAGGAGGAAAAGCCCCGGCTTGTCCAACAAGGCTTAGCGGAAGTGTCCTACTACCTTCTCAAACTGAACCGCGCGGGCGAAATCTCAAACGAGGAATACAGGGATTCGGAGTTTATCGCCAGCTTGAAGGAGGCCGTCAAGGAAGAATTGGAAAGCGAGCTGTCCGGCGAAGAGGAAGTCAGCGAAGTCAAGGAGTTGGTACGGGAGATTATTGACGACGAACTGAATTGAGCCTTGCGGCACTGCCCCGACAGCAAGGGCCACCGCCCGATGTTAAAGTCTCTTGCCTCAATCTGGACGGGATGCGACAATCGGCGACATGGCTTTCCTGGAAAGCATCCTGCTTGTCATTGCCGGGTTATTGGGGAAACTTGTGAAATTGCCCTACGAAATCAGGGAGGCCCGTGCCAAGGCGTTAAAGGCTGAAGCCGAATTGCAGGAACAGAAGAGGGAAAAGAACATTCGCTGCATGTATTACGAAATCAATAGATGGGTCAAAGGAAATCGGAAGCCGGGTGACCCTACGCATTTTTCCCCTATGGAAGTAATCCCCGCCCCTGGTGAGGACCCGGAATTAGTTGAGGAAGCATTCACACGATGGAAGAAAGACCACAATATCGCAGCTTGAATTGATGCGCATGAAATCGCAGAACAGCGTTTTCCCGCTGGTTGACTCAAATAGGCTTGATTAGTTTACCTGATCGGTAAGCAGAGCGCATGACCACCAACCCCATCGAAATCTACCGTCGTCAGATCGAAAAAGCCCTGCAATCCGGCAATGCCACGGAACACACCTACCGCCCGGCGCTCAAGACCCTTATTGAGTCTCTGGTATCTGGAATCACGGCCACGAACGAGCCAAAGCGTGTGGAGTGCGGTGCTCCTGACTACGTTGTCTCCCGGAAATCGCCGCATGGCCCCGTGAGCCTTGGCTACATTGAGGCCAAGGATGTAGGCAAGAACTTGGACGAGGAAGAACGTTCCGGCCAGCTCAGGCGATATAGAGCGGCGCTGCCGAATCTGATCCTCACCGACTATCTGGAATTCCGGTGGTACGTCGGCGGCGACGTGCGGCTGACGGAGCGGCTCGCCCGCGTTTCCAAAGGCGACAAGCTCACTGCGGAAAAGGACGGAGCGCATGCAGTTTCCGATTTGCTTACGGCGTTTCTCTCCCAGCAAGCCGAGCCGATCAGCGATCCGAAGATGCTGGCACTTCGCATGGCGCGGCTGACACACTTTATTCGCGACATGATTGTGGAGGCGTTTGATAATCACTATGCCTCTGCAACGTTAATGGATCTGCACGGGGCGTTTGAAAAAGCACTGATCCCCGACCTGCCGATTCCGCAATTTGCAGATATGTTCGCGCAAACTCTTGCTTATGGCTTATTTGCGGCCCGCTGCAATCATCACGGACTGGCAGGGTCATTCAAGCGATTGGGGGCCGCATCGGAGATTCCGAAAACCAATCCGTTCCTGCGGCAACTGTTCAATACGATCACTGGACCGGACCTAAACGACGAGCCGTTCGTTGATTTCGTGGATGATCTGACTCAACTGCTGGCTGACACCGATATAACCGCCGTGCTCGCGGACTTCGGCAAGCGGACGGCACGGCAGGACCCGGTTGTCCACTTTTACGAGACATTCCTTGCGGCCTATGACCCCAAGCTGCGCGAGACGCGGGGAGTTTATTACACTCCGGAGCCGGTCGTCTCCTACATCGTGCGCTCGGTGGACTACCTTCTAAAGAATCGTTTTGGATGCGCGAACGGACTCGCAGATACGGCCACAATTGAATACGAGCGAGAGGAAGAGGAGGGTGGAAAAGTAAGAAAGGTCAAAGGCACCACCCCGCGCGTACTGATCCTTGATCCCGCCTGTGGAACCGGAACGTTTCTCTATTCCGTCATTGACCAAATCCGCGAAGAGTTTAGGCGACAAGGCAATGCGGGCATGTGGTCCGGCTATGTAAAGAATCACCTGCTGCCGCGCATCTTCGGATTTGAATTGCTGATGGCGCCCTATGCCGTGGCGCACTTCAAGCTGGGCATGCAACTCGCCGGACAAGACCTTACACCTGCACAGCGGGCAAAGTGGGCCTATGACTTCTCCGGGGATGAGCGGCTGTGCGTGTTCCTTACGAATACATTGGAAGAGGCGGAACGGCGAGCGCAAATGGAGTTTGGATTCCTTCGTACACTGACCGAGGAGGCTAATGCAACCGTTCGCATCAAGCGCGAATTGCCGATCCTCGCCGTCATCGGAAACCCGCCATATTCGGGTCACTCCGCAAACCGAAGCTGGGAGATCAAGAACGGCAAGAAGACTCCGACTTTCATCGGCCAGCTTATTCAGGACTACTACTCTGTGGATGGGAAACCGCTCGGCGAGAAGAATCCCAAGTGGCTCCAGGACGACTATGTGAAGTTCATCCGCTGGGGCCAGTGGCGTATCGAGCGGACCGGAGCGGGTGTGTTGGCATTCATCACCAATAACGGCTACTTGGATAATCCCACGTTTCGGGGAATGCGACAGCAGCTAATGAAAGCCTTCACTGAGATTTACATCCTCAACCTGCACGGCAATAGTAAGAAGAAAGAACGTTCCCCTGATGGCTCCAAGGATGAAAACGTTTTCGATATTCAACAGGGGGTGACTCTTGGAATTTTCATCAAGGAGTCGAACAAGCCGGGACCGTCCAAAGTGTTTCACGACGATCTATGGGGTTTGCGGGAGAGCAAGTATGAGTCCCTTTTCGAGACTGAGATTCAGCGAACCCGTTGGAATGAACTTTCCCCGAGCTCTCCCTTTTACCTTTTTGTCCCTCACGATACTGATCTTTTCGCCGAGTATCAAAAGGGGTACAAACTCCCGGATTTGTTCCCTGTGAACTCGGTCGGGATTACAACTGCAAGAGACAACCTCGCAGTTCAATGGAATGCCAAGCAAGTTTTGGAAATCACGCGCGACTTCCTCAGCCTTGGGATTGAGGAGGCAAGGGCCAAATACAACCTGGGAGAAGACGCGCGCGATTGGAAAGTAAAGCTGGCTCAGGGGGACTTACGAGAACACGGCATTAGCTCCAACAATGTCGCGAAGATTCTGTACCGCCCTTTTGACAATCGCTTCACTTACTATACTGGCAGGAGCAGGGGCTTCATCTGCATGCCCCGCCCGGAGCTAATGGGCCACATGTTGCAGGGTGATAATCTGGCAGTGGCAACCACGCGATCTATCGAAACTGAGCGGGGATGGGAACATGTCTTTGCGTCACGGGGCATCATCCAGCACCACACTGTTTCTATTAAGGAAGTTAACTATATCTTGCCGCTTTATCTCTATCCCGCCCTTGATGGAGGCAGGAGCGGGCAAGCCGAACTCGCGGTTCAGGCCCCTCCATGGCCTACCGGAAAAGACGGACGGAAACCAAATCTCAAACCTGAATTCGTCGCGGACATCGGAAAGCGGCTTGTGCTTTCGTTTGTCTCGGACGGCAAAGGGAACCTTAACAAAACCTTCGGACCTGAAGATGTTTTCAATTACATCTACGCGGTCTTTCACTCGCCCACCTACCGGACCCGCTACGCGGAATTTCTCAAGAGCGATTTCCCCCGCGTGCCGCTCACTTCAGACGCGAACCTTTTCCGTTCTCTGTGCGGTCTTGGCGGGGAGCTTGTCGCATTGCACCTGCTCGAATCCCCGAAGCTAACAACGCCCATTGCCCGCTTTCCCGTGAAAGGGCCAAATCTAGTCGAAAAGGGTTTCCCGAAGTATTTCGGACCGGGAGAGCTCGCGCCGGGCATTGGCAGTCCGCTCGTAGCAGGCCGCGTGTATATCAGCAAAGGCGAACTGAAAGCAGGCAAGGAAGGACAATACTTCGACGGCGTCCCTCCCGAGGTTTGGGAATTCCACATAGGCGGCTACCAAGTATGCGAAAAATGGCTGAAAGACCGGCGCGAACGAACCCTGAGCTATGACGACCAATTGCACTACGCGAAGGTTGTCACCGCGCTAAAGGAAACAATCCGCCTCATGGCCGCAATCGACGCCGTAATCCCCAAGTGGCCCATCAAATGAGCGATGGTAGGTTTCTCAGTTGAAAGAGCGGAAATCTAACCCCGGCAAGGTGAGGGCATGAACACGATGTTAGACATCCTACGCGGACGCGCGGGGCGGATCAGTGTGGAAGGATGCCGTTTGCTAAAAGAATTTTCTGGAATGCACCCAAAAAACAAGCCAGGCGATTCAGTCGTCTTTATCAGTCCCAGCGGAAATCAATTCTGGAATGGCTTGCCACCGGCAGGCAAGCAAGTCCAGACACAATTGCTTCCAGAAATAGATCGCTTTAGCGAGCTTGTACGGGTATTGTCACGCAATCTGCCCACTACCGCTCAGCAGGGCCTAACCGATACTCTGGAGCAAGTGCGAAATGCAGTTGAGCAGAGTACTTCCACGTGGTGGAAGACACCCGACGAAGCTGTCCAGGGATTTAGAGAATTGGCCGATGGGGTTGTGACAACTCTTGCGGAATACTTTGGGGCCACGACGGACACAGTGCTTGCAATACCCGATACGAACGCGTTGATAGCAAATCCTGATATCGAACACTGGCAATTCGATGGGTTTCAGCAGTTCCAAATCGTATTAACCCCGACGGTTTTGGGTGAACTTGACAAACTCAAAGTGAACCACAGGAATCAGGCGGTGCGCGACAAGGCCACTGAAGTCATCCGAAGGATTAAGGAGTATCGACGGAGAGGGATACTCCAAGAAGGTGTTCCTATCGTGAAAGACCTTATCACCCTCCGTGCTATCGCACCTGAACCCAATATGTCCCAAACCCTGTCCTGGTTTGATCCGAACAATAATGATGATCGCTTTCTCGCAACGGCGGTGGAGATCATTCGAGACAATTTACGCTCGACAGTCTTTTTGGTCACCTCGGATATTAACATGCAAAATAAGGCACATATGGCGGGAATTCCATTCCGCGAAGTGCCCCCGGAACCCGTGAGGCAATGGAACTGCACAACTACCGGTTAAGGGGCAAGGCCCATCAGCCTACTCCATTCATCCACTGGCTGTGGCTGACTCGCGGCGGGGTTGGCCCCGTTTCGCGCACAGTTGCGCCCAGGGCGGTGACCCGGTCGGCTTCGGCGTCCAGGACCAGGCCCATCGAGACGAGCGCCCGAAGCGCAGCGTAGGCGTAGACGCGTGCGTCCAGCGCCTCGTGCCGGACCCCTTTCTTCGGTCGCCACTCTCGCACCGGCTGGCCCTTGCTGTACGTCGTGACCAGCACCTCGCCCAGGAGTTGCTCGAAGTAAGTCTGTTCCCGCTCGACGGGGAAATGCGAATAGTCGGGCGTGCCGGCTTGGGCGTTCCGCAGACGGCCCATGACGGTAGCCTTCGCTGAATCGGTCCCCACCATCCAGGGGCGCTCGCCGCGAATGTTTTTCGCTGTCGGCTTTTTCGGCCAAACCGGGTGTGGTCCACCCTGGCCCTTCACTGCAAAGACGCGACGGTGATATCGAGTGCGGCAGAAATCGTACACCGCCTGAGATTCATAGCCGCTATCTATACAGCAAGCCGAGATTGGCAACGTGATGCCACGCTCGCGCCGCCACTGCTGAAAGCGACGATGGCAGGTCTAGTAGGGTGGGTAGCGGGCGGGCAGGTCGTGCCAGGGAGCGCCCGTGCGAAGAACCCACAAGACGGCGTTCAGCACGGCCCGAGCGTCGCGCCAGGGCCGACCCCGTACCCGATCCTGCGGGAGTTGCAACCATGGCTTCAAAATCGCCCACTGGGCGTCGGTGATGTCCATGCATCTGGTTTCGCTCCAGAGAACCTGAAAATCAACAACTCTCACGCCACATTGCACTTAATATGATCTATGAGATAACTTCTAGAGCGAATCATCGCGCATCTGGCAGGTTGCGCAGGACCCCTTAGCCCTTTCGATTAGTCAGTATTTGTGGACAGCACAGGCACTCTTTCGCAGAGTGGATTCTGGGGACGCTGTGGGGACGCAGAAGTGCAAATTGGGGCAGATTGCGGCCTCTCCGAGCAAGTGAATGGTTCACTGTAATCGCCTGGTTTGCATAGACTTGCAGCCTCTAGCTGATTCCAGTCGAAAAGCCTAAAACGAACTTTCACGGCGGTAACGGGGGTTCGAATCCCCCTGGGGACGCCAATCTTTTTTGCGCGTTAGCTATATTCAACACTCAAATTCTCCGGACACCGTGGGTACTCGCCACTGAATTTGGGCCAGTTCGCGCCAGTTC
>Ga0156015_1216_pt1 | contig 11534 bp, 8 predicted proteins | sample RifCSPlowO2_02_FD_107669 | JGI IMG/M metagenome (GOLD analysis project Ga0156015, IMG submission 107669) | Acidobacteria bacterium RIFCSPLOWO2_02_FULL_60_20
CCATTGCCGATTTTACAGCAACTAGGCGGGACTGTCCTGAGCTTAAGGCAGGCGGCGCTGGGGACACTTGTGGGTACCTCCTGGACTCAGGAGGTCATGAGTTTGAATCTATCGATTCCGAGCGATGGCTTGCTGAAGGGGCACAGAGGCTGTCCGCGGTGCCTGCGAGGTCGATGACTAACTTCTCTCCTCGCAAGTGACTCCGCCGCGGACAGTCTGGAATGCCAAATTTCAGAGGGCCCCTTAATCGGCGCCGCTGGCCTGCCTTAGAAGCCGCCGCCGCCCCCGAAAGCCTGCGGTGGGGCATTCCAGTCGCGCTGCGGCCCGATGGCGCTGCGGCCCAGTTCCTTCGCGAACTCCTCCCGCAGCATCATGATTTTCCCGCCCAGCACCGTCATGAGTGGGTAAATGGTTTTGATCTGGTCTTCCGGAACCGCAAAGTAGTCTTTGCTAAGAACCATGTAGTCGGCGAACTTGCCCGGCTCGAGCGACCCCAGCTTGTCTTCTCTCAACAACGCCCAGGCCGAAAAGCTCGTAAACATCTTCAGCGCGGTGTTGCGGTCCACCGCTTCTGCCGCATTGACCACGATGCCATCGGGAGTCTTCCGGGTGATGAACGTTTGGGCCCCGACAAAAAAGAGGCCCCCGGTGCCCTCGGCTTCCTGAGTGATCCGCACACCGGCCTCGATGGCGGTCCGTACAGGAGCAATCTGCTTGACGTAGAAGTCGGGATATCCTCCCTCGGCGACAAACCGGACAGAATTCAGGCTGCCGCCGCAACTCTTGAACATCCCCAGCTTCGCCATCCGGGGAAGCTGGGCAGGAGAGGGACTGAACGGACAGTGGTCGGTGCCCAGGCGCAGGGAGCGGACCCAATCCAGCGTGATTCCGGGGTTTGACTTCATGGCATCCTCCACAGCGTCCATGAAGTAATCGATTCCTTTGTCGCCACTCGCATGGGTGGTGCTAATCCGCATGTAGTTCTCAATGGCCGTCTTGGTGGTCTCATACATGCGCGAGCCGGGAGCATTCTGGCAAAACTCCAGGTTCTTGAGCCGCTGCGGAGCCTCCGCGTTCGAACAGCTACGCGGCATAATGGAATCAATCGCCCCCAGGCTCACCCCGACATTCCAGAAGTAATCCCCTCCCATCCCAGTCCAGTCGCCCATCTTGCGGTAGAACATGGCCGAATCAGGAAAACCGGCGGCCAAACCATTCCAGTGATAGAAGGCCATCCGCACCGGACTCCGGCCTTCCTTCTGCAACAGCTTGAAAGCGTCTTGGAATCGTTCCCCCATAAGGTGCGATGTATAGGTCGTGATTCCCCGGGCCGTCTTATCGAGCAAGCCCTCTTCCAGGGCCTTGGCCAAGTCGGGCATTCGTGTCTTGTAATAGGCATCGCTTTGCATCATGCGGCCATATTGCGTCAGCGTTTCGCGCACCCGGCCCTGATCGTCCATATTCATGCCGGCCATCGTGGACCGCCCATAAAAGTCTGCCAACCCTTTGACAAATGCTTCGTTGGCTACGGCGGAAGGCAGGGCGGAGAGAAAGACTCCATGATTGGGCGCCAGCGCGTCTAACTGCTGCTTGGTGAATCCTCCCTCATAGAGCCAGGTAGGGGTGGGGCTCAGAATAGCATCCAGGCCCTTGGTATTGGGATCACGCGGGAGGTTCCCAAGGTTCATCAGGCCCATTGTCCCCGCGGGGTTATTCTGCACGTGGTTCCGAACAGCCACGTTAATCGCACCGGCTAACTCGGCCGGTGACCGGCCCGCAGGGATATCATAGGTCTTCACAAGATTCTGGTTGGGGTCCGGATTCTTATCTTGCCACCGGTTGGCGACACTGCCATGAGCATGATCATGGGTATCGATAATGCTCGGCATCACCATCCTGCCCTTGACATCAATTTTTTCCGTTTTGGGCCCCGCCATCGCCAGAATCTGCGCATTGGTTCCCACGGCCATAACTTTCCCATCCCGGATGGCCATGGCTTGGGCAATGGTTCCGGTCGGCGAATTGATGGCGACCGTGGGATCGTCCATCGTAACAATCTTGCCGTTGTGGACAATGGTGTCCGGGTAGAAGACGATCGATGCCGGGACGCCATTCAGTGTTTCCTGGCCGATCGCCAGCCCGCAAAACAGAACCAGGGTCGCAAATTCATACAGCCCTAATGCTCTCAGGAATTTCATTTCGATCTCCTCTCATTGTCTTCGGAAAAAAACCAGACCACGCACCGGAGTGGAATGCCCGGTGCTGACCGCGCTGCCGCCGTTTTTCAAAAGATAAAACCAGACGCGCTGATCTCCCGGGAGGAGGCCCGGCGCCCCTCCCGGGATAATTGCAAGCCTTGCATCTTTCCGCCGATGGCCTTAAAACAACGCGTCGCCACCGCTAATCCCGGTGCCAGTTTGCGGGCCAACCGGGCTGCGGCCCAATTCTTTCGCAAATTCCTCCCGGAGCATCATGACCTGATTCCCCATCACCGTCATCAAGGGATAAATCTTCCCGATCTGATCTTCCGGGACTGAAAAATAATCAGCGTTGAGTACGATGTAGTCGGCCAGCTTGCCCGGCTCCAGCGACCCCAGCCGGTCTTCCCTTAACACCGCCCAGGCCGACCAGTTGGTCATCATCTTCAGCGCCGTGTTGCGATCCACCGCTTCCGGCAGATTGACCACCTTGCCATCGTTCGTCTTCCGTGTGATGAACTGTTGCGCCCCAACAAAAAAGTTATTGGTGCTCTCCGAAGTGATTCGCACGCCGGCCTGGATCGCGGTCCGAACCGGAGCAATCTGCCGGATGTAGAAGTCGGGATACATTCCCGGCCCAAACCAGCGTATGGCATTGATGTTATTCCCGGCGCAACTTTTGAACATTCCCAGCTTCGCCATGCGGGGGAGCTGGTCCGGAGAGGGACTGAGATTACAGTGGTCGGTGCCCAGCCGCAGCGAGCGGATCCAATCCAGCGTGATGCCGGGGTTTTCCTTCATGGCCTCTTCCACGGCATCCATGAAGTAATCGATTCCCTTGTCGCCCTCCGCATGGGTGGTGCTAATCCGAAGGTAGTTCTCGATGGCCGTCTTGACGGTCTCATACATACGCGTCCCGGGAGCATTTTGACAAAACTCCAGGTCTTTTAGACGCTTGGGGGCCTCGGTATTTGAGCAGGTTCGCGGCAGAGTGGAATCAATAGCCCCCAGGCTAACGCCGAGGTTCCAGAAGTAATCGCCCCCCATGCCGGCAAAGTTCCCCATCTTGCGGTAAAACAGTGCCGAATCGGAAAAACCAGCCGCCAATCCCTCCCAGTGATAGAAGGCCATCCGCACCGGACTGCGCCCTTCCTTCTCCAGCAGCCGGAACGCGTCTTGGAAGCGCTCGCCCATGAGGTGGGAGGTATAGGTTGTGACTCCCGTGGCAGTCTTCGCTATCAACCCTTCTTGCAGCGCCTGGGCCAGATCCGGCACCCGGGTCTTGTAATACAAATCGCTGGCCATCATGCGGCCATACTGCGTGGCGGTCTCACGCACCCGGCCCTGATCGTCCATATTCATCGCCTTCTTGGTTACGTGCCCATACTGCTTGTCCAGTGCCGCGACAAACGCTTCGTTAACGATCATGGCCGGAAGGTTAAAGAGCTGGATGGGGTGATTGGGCGCCAGAGCATCGATCTTGGCTTTGGGGAATCCTCCCTCATAAAGCCAGGTCGCCATAAAGTTCAACTGCGACTCCAGGCCCGTGGCATTGGGATCCCGTGGGGGGTTGTTAATGGTAATCAGCGCGTAGGTTCCCGGCGGGGTGTTCTTCACATGGTTCTGAATCGCGGTGGTAATGCTGCCAACGATCTCCGCATCCGACTTACCCGCAGCTATCTGATAGATTTTTACCAGAACCTGGTTCGGATCCGGATGCTTATCTTGCCATTGGTTTGCGACGCCGCCATGAGCGTGATCGTGAGTATCAATGATGGCTGGCATGACCATGCGGCCCTTCACATCGATTTTTTCCGTTTTGGGCCCCGCCATTGCCAGAATCTGCGCATTGGTTCCCACGGCCATGACTTTTTTATCCCGGATGGCCATGGCCTGGGCAATCGTGCCCACGGGCGTGTTGATCCCAACCGTATGATCGTCCATCGTCACCAGCTTGGCGTTGTGGACGATGGTGTCCGGGTAGAAGACTAGCGAAGCAGGAACGCTGACAGTGGCCTCCTGGCCGATCGCCAGCCCGCTAAATAAAACCCATGCGCCGATTGCGAAAAGCCCTCTCGCTCTCAGATAGTTCATAGCGATCTCCTCTCATTATTTTCCGATATCGATTACTTGCAATCATCCCCGTTGTCCACTTGTCTTCCCGCCCGGCCTTCCCGGTTGCTACCGCCGTTCGGCTGCCCATTCTCCCCTCAGCCCGTCGCAGCAGACCGTTGGCGCGTTTCAGGCCCTAGTGCGTAAAGAAGAAACAACTCATCTCCGGCGTCACATCCAGACTGAGCACCGAAATCGATCCGGGCAGCGCCCCCAATTTGGCGACCTTTCGGGCAGGCTTCTCTGTATCTTCAGCAGAAATAACTGTAGGGGTCAGCATAATCACGAATGGCTTCGCTTCCAGAGATAGCTGAAACATGAGATATGACAGCAACCCTTCACCTAATCCCTGTTTCTCATTTTCGTCCGCAAGTTTCGCCGTCAGGCGAAGCTTGGAACGCGTCACCCCTTTGGAATCCGGCGTGCCCTTGGTCAGCGAGCTGGAAATCTCCAGACTCTCCTGATCGACGATGCCTTTGGAGGCATCTTGAAATTCCAGGTTGTTGCTTACGAACTCAATTTCCAGGGTGAACGAGCGAACCGGTGTCTGCTGGTCCGCAGCGTAGTAGAGCGGCACGATCAGGCTGGCGCCGGGCGACCCCTCGACTGCGCCCACGGTGAGATACGGCGGCGGGGGCGTTTGCGGGGTCTCCTGCAAGGCAGCAGACCACGCTTCGCCTTGGGACAGCAGCAGAATAATGACAGAGAACAATACTCCTGACCTTCGTAACCTAGCATTCATAGCGTAGCAGACCTTTCTGGCAATCAATCATCAATAAAAAAGCTGCCAAGCAGCAGGGCGACTTGCGGGCAAGCAATACCACCGGAGGCTCTCCAGGAGCATTCTGTCGTGCATTGTCTCGATCCTTTTGTATCTTGATCTCCGGGCATGAATCCAATATATTTTGGGTTCCTGATTGAGACGCGTGACATATCAGTCGGCGCACAGGCTCCCGGCCCATGCTTTCTTCCGGCCTGCGGCACGGTGCGCCGCGTGGCTGCCTGGCGCTGCGAGCAACTGAATTCCCGTGCTGGAAACTGCGGTCCGCAATCTTCGCCTGCCCCACACACTGTGCCGGTCAGGCCGCGCAGGATCACTCGCCGCCCGTGGGACACCGGAAGGAACCTCGCCCCTCATCATCAGCGTAGACGGCTAAGACTTGTGACCCGTTACATCTAATCCGTACCTCAATAAAATCTCGCTGCCGGTGCGTGGTTACCTGTAAGGCTTGCTGCTTTTGTCGGAGATTCGCTTCTTCTACCGCTCGCGGCGCGATTCTACGCCGGACACCCCCACAAGTCAAGGCTCTTGGGAGGAAACGGCTCCGCCGGAACTCCCGCCCACCTTGCGACCATCCGGCTGGCAATGAGGTGGATTAATTTGCCAAGAGCAGTCCACGGAGAGAAATGAGAAGAACGCCCCGCCAGAACCACTTCGGCGCCAATCCAAACGCAACCGATCGATTTCCGGGCTTGATTTTCGGAGTGGCGCTGGCTGGCTCATTCAGCGTCGGTGACGGTGAACATGAGCGTTGTGGCGCCGATTCGAAATTCGGAGAGGTGCTCCAGCCGCGCAGTTTTCACCTGCTCGGCGCCTACAAAGATTCCATTGGTGCTGCCGAGATCGCGCAGGATGGCGGCGGTATCCCGGATCTCCAAGGTGCAATGTTTGCCGGAAATCTGGGTGTCCGGGATGACCAAGTCGGCATCCACCCGCCCGAGGATCACTTCCGGCTTGGTGATCGGCAAGACGGTTCCTCTGGCAGGCCCCTTCATCACCACTAAGGCGACCTTCTTGCCTTCGGGAAGCCGGGTCCGAATCTCAACCACGGTGGTCAGCCCGGTGTGCCGGATTTCCTTGGGTTTCTTAGCTCCGCCGGCGGGTTCCTCGAGCGGGACAGCAGCTCGCGCCAGATACAGGTGCCCGCATTTGGTGCACTCCACTTGGAGCTTAGAGCGTCCGCCGAAGCTTTCCTCGTCCAGGAGATCCGCGGTGCCGCATTGGGGGCACTCAACCATCATGGCGGCTTCTTCCTTTCGCCTTGCCTGGGGCTTGGCTTCCCTCTACAGAACGTATCGGACGCTGGGGGTAATTCGAACAGAGTTTAGGCCAATCCTCAAGAAAAAAATGAGCCCCGAAGGGGCGGGGCTCGCAGGGAATTTGGGGCGGCAGTTCGGACTATGGCCGCGGCGGGTCTGCCGGTTTCGTGAATTTTGAGTCGTCAACCGCTACGTTCTGCTGTACCTGGTCCAACTGCACCGTGGTGCGGGCAGCGGGCCGCGCCAGGATCAGCCGGTAGGGAACTTTTACGCCGTCCTGGCCGCGGTAGTCCGCGAAATCCACCTGCGCCGGGAGCCGTCCTAGCGGCGTCTCGGTGTAGCGGATCAGGCGCAGCAACATCCCGGTTTGCTGATCGAGATACAGCCGCAGCGGCACGTGCCCTGGCGCCGAGCCGTTCAGTACGTAGCAGTCGCGCCCGCCTACTTTTTGCGGCCGACCCACGCGCCACTGGCTGTAGATCTGCTGGGCATGTGTGGCCAGGTACAGGTCGTCTTCGAGCTTGCTGCCCTCCAGGTCTGCCGCACTCATGTCGCGCGGCGCTCCGGCCGCGTTCGTCGTCCAGCCGAAATTGCCGTTGTAACCCGTCGAGCGGTCGCCATTGGCCGCGTGCGTGATCATGACGCGTTTGTCAGACCCTTTGGAATAAATCTCCACCGGGGTCTTCCCGCCATCGGCGGCCAGCGCGTTTCCCTTAGCGATGCGGCTGGAAATCTTGGCGAGCGCATCGGCCCCGCCGCTCGCAGCCAGATACTTGTCTAGCAACTGGGCCGCCGTCGGCCCTGTCGCTTGCTGCTCGCCTCCTGCGCCACTGGCGGCGGCCTCGCGTGGCGGTTCTGGCGGCGGACCCGCATCGGAAATCACCGGCGTGCCGACCGGCGACTCGTTGCCGCGATGGCAGCTGTAGCAGGTGACCTGGGTGCGGCCATCAAAATTGTCTTTGTTGATTGCCAGCACCATCTGCATCATCTTGCGCGCGGTCTGCTTGGTCTCCTTGTCGTCTTTCTCATTGGCGCCCTCGACATGGCAAAACGTGCAGCGTTCTCCCAGCGAGGCCGCCACAAACTGCATCGTTGGCGGGAGCTGATCCGCCGGAATGCCTTTGAGAACCTGAATATTCTTGTAGACTTCCTCCGTCATCTTGCCAGCGGCAGCCGCCCCGCCAGACTGCGCCATCAGCCCACGGGATGACACGCCGATCATCACAATAAGACCCGCCAGAGCCGCCCAGGCTCTCTTAGCGAACATGGTTATGACCTCCAATGAATACTGACTGCTGCAGAGTATAGCAGAAGCGCCCGCCGATGCGTATGCCACTTCTCGCCGCCAATAGCTAAGTTCGGGGCACTACTTCCCCGCAGCGGCTAGATTGTCCTGGACCTGACTCCAGTTGATGAGGTTCCACCAGGCTTCGATGTATTCCGGCCGCCGATTCTGGTATTTCAAATAGTAAGCGTGTTCCCAAACGTCCAACCCGAAAATAGGATGCCCCCCGGCGCTCATGAGCGGATTATCCTGATTGGGAGTCGAGACAATCGCCAGCTCCTTGCCCCGCGCCGTCAGCCACACCCACCCGGATCCGAACAGCGCTCCGGCGTCGGCGGAGAACTTGGCCTTGAATTCTGCGAACGATCCAAAGGAACCCTTGATGGCGCTGGCCAGTTCTCCCTGCGGCTCTCCGCCACCGCCTTTCTTCATGATTGTCCAGAACAGCGAGTGGTTCCAGTGTCCTCCGCCGTGGTTTCGCACCGCACTTCGAATTTCGCTCGGAACTCCGTTCAGGTCCGTCAGCAGCGCCGCCAGCGGTTTGGTCTGTAAAGTCGTATGCTTTTCCAGCGCGGCATTCAGTTTCTGGACATAGGTGTTGTGGTGCTTGGTGTGGTGCAGTTCCATCGTCTTGACATCAATAAACGGTTCTAAGGCGTCGTACGCGTAAGGCAGTTTGGGCAGCTCGTAAGGCATTGCTATCTCCTTGTATTTACAATAAGTTAGAACTGCACATCCTATCACATCCAGGACTCCGGATTCAAGCATTGATGAAATGGTAACTTACCAGGACCGCCATTCCAAGGCCCGAATGTTGCAGATCCGCGCTACCCGTTTCGCGGTATACTGTTGGCAGCCGAACTCCACCCAGGAGACGGAGGACCCAAGTAGTTGGGGCGCAGTCCCGGCCGAGCCGGGACGGGGTACTTTCAAGCCCTAGCCCGTCAGCTAACTCCGCAGGCTAATTTGAAAGCCACCCGGCTGGGCGCAGGGTGGTCAGGAGTTTCCTCCATGACATCTGAGGACCCCGCGGCAGCCGCCCGCGTGGCCGGCGTGACGGTAGCCATGCTGGCTTTGATCTCCGACCCGTGCGAATGGCATCAGCCGACGCATGAAAACGCGAACTGCTCAAGCCAATCCAAGACTACATCGGGCATCCCCGCATTCGGACCACTTTCTACGCAGCAGGCTGACTTCTCGCTGCAGAGCAGGAGGGTGCTCGCATGGTCCGCTCGTTGAAGAAATGGCTGATCGGCACGCCGCTCGAAACCGCCGTGCTGCATGAGCAGCGGCTGAGCAAGAAGGCCGCGCTCCCCATCCTGGCCTCCGACAACCTTTCTTCGGCCGCCTATGCCACCGAAGAGATCGTTGTGGGCTTGCTGGCGGGAGCCTCGGTCGGAATGGCCCTGCCGCTGTATTACGCCATCCCCATCGGTCTCGCCATCGGCCTGCTCACGGGCGTCGTCGCCATCTCCTACGGCCAGACGCTGCATGCCTATCCTACCGGCGGCGGCGCCTACACCGTCGCCAAGGAAAACCTTGGCATCACCCCGGCCCTGGTGGCTGGCTCTTCGCTGCTGGTTGACTACGTGCTCACGGTGGCGGTCAGCGTCGCCGCCGGGATTGCCGCCATCACTTCGGCGATCCCCGCCCTCTACAGCCACCGTGTGTTGCTTTCCCTGCTCACAATTTTTGTGATCTTGCTCATGAATCTGCGCGGCGTGCGGGAGTCGGCGGCGGTTTTCTCCGGCCCGGTTTATCTGTTCATCGGCTGCGCCTTCCTGCTCATTCTGGCGGGCCTGGCCCGCTATTTCTTTTCCGGCGTGGCGGTGATACATCCCGTTGCCGCCGCCACCCCGGCGCCGCCGTGGAATCCTACTATGGTGTTTCTGCTGCTGCATGCTTTCGCATCCGGCTGCGCTGCGCTGACCGGAATCGAAGCCGTGGCCAACGGCGTAACGATCTTCAAACCGCCCGTTTCCCGCAACGCCTCCACGGTTCTCTACATCCTGGCGACGTTACTGACCGCCATGTTTCTCGGCATCACGGTGTTGAGTTATTTCTACGGCATTCAGCCCCGCGAAGGCGAAACCATGCTGTCGCAACTGGGCCGCGCCGTTTTCGGCGCCGGGCCCGTTTACTACACTCTTCAGGTCGCCACCATGGCCATCCTGGTGCTGGCCGCCAACACCAGCTTCGCCGACTTCCCGCGCCTGGCATCGGTCATGGCCAAGGACCGCTTCTTGCCGCGCCAGTTATCGAACTTCGGCGACCGGCTGGTCTTTTCCAACGGCATGATCGTGCTGGCTGCGCTCGCCGGGCTGCTCGTGGTCCTGTTCCAGGCCGATGTTCACCTGTTGATTCCGCTCTACATGGTCGGCGTGTTTGTGGCCTTTACGCTTTCGCAGGCCGGGATGGTGGTGCACTGGCTGCGCACGGCGGAAAAACGCCTGCGCCGCCTCCGCATCGGCGTGAACGCTTTTGGAGCGGCGACAACCTTTGTCGTGCTGGTGGTGGTGGCATTCGTCAAATTCTTGGAGGGAGCCTGGGTGATTGCCGTGGCCATCCCGCTTCTGGTTTGGATCTGCCTCCAGATGCGGCGGCACTATTTTGAAGTGGGTCTTGAGTTCTCGCTGACCGATTACGAAAAACCGCGCGACCTGCTCCACACCGCCATCGTGCCCGTGGCCGGGATGAATCGCATGGTGCTGGCGGCAGTCGAGTACGCCCGCTCCATCTCCAAGGACGTGATTGCAGTAACGATCAACGTGGACCAGGCCGATCCGGAAAAATTGGAGCAGCAATGGGAAGAGTGGGCCCCCGACGTGCCCCTGGTAGTCCTCGACTCACCCTACCGCTCCATCCACCGGCCGCTGCTGCAGTTCATCCAGGAAGTCGAACGCTGGCGCGACGATGACGTGGTTACGGTGGTTGTTCCGGAATTTGTCGCCAAGCGCTGGTGGCACCAGTTCCTGCACAACCAGACCAGCCTGCTTCTGAAGGCTGCGCTGCTGTTCCAGCCGCGCATCGTGGTGGTGAGCGTGCGCCAGCACCTGCGCCGGTAGTGTTTTGTTTTTCCCGCCATCGCGGCCGAGCGGAAAGGGGATGGCGGGAGCCATGCCGGGCAAATCTCGTCCCCCCCGAGTCAAGTTTGCTCCGCTGGCCCCCGCCTATCCCACACCCGTTTCCCCGCCGTATTCCGCCGGTCCTTTTGGAGCCCGGGCACGGTCAAGCTTTTTGCGACGAGGGCTGGCTGGGCGACTGGCTTTGAGATTTCCGTGGCCCAGGTCCTTGCCGCGCCCGTTGCTTGGCTGGGAGCAGATTCGAAGCCCCTCTGGCCTGCGCGGCGTCGCGCCAGTGTTTGGCTCGCAGCCCCCGAGGTTTCCAGGTCACTTTCCCTTTCATAGACCCCCCTTTGGGCAAGCCCCCTCCGCGATGCGATCGGAGACGCGCGATCTCATCATTCCCGTTCTCTACGTGCCTCTCTGCCGGAGCCTGGAATCACGATGCTTTCGCTTCAATGGCTATTTTCTTTGCCGGAGCCGCCTTTGCCAGCTTCAATTCCAGGACTCCGTCCTTCAGCGTGGCTTCGGCTTTGGCAGCATCCACCGTCGCCGGCAGATCAACCACACGCAGCAACTGGTCGGAGCAATGCTCTTTGTAAACCGTGGTCTTCTCTTTGCGCTCTTTCTGGGATTCTCGTTTGCCGGCAATCGTCAGACGGGCGCCCTCCAGGCTGATATCCAACTCATTCGCTGCGAAACCCGGCACCTCGGCTCGCACCGCAATTTCCTTCTCGGATTCCGATACATCCAAATGGGCCGGATGCAACAATTCGGATTCCGCCTTAAACCAGTCCTCCAGGTCGCGTCCGAAAATCCGGCCGTTGCAATCGAAGA
>Ga0156015_1067_pt1 | contig 11484 bp, 12 predicted proteins | sample RifCSPlowO2_02_FD_107669 | JGI IMG/M metagenome (GOLD analysis project Ga0156015, IMG submission 107669) | Acidobacteria bacterium RIFCSPLOWO2_02_FULL_60_20
GGGCCGCCCGAGAGCCGCAGCGCGGTGCGCGCCACGTCCATGGCCACATTGCCTCCCCCAACGACGACGACCGGGGCGTGCAACTCTACCTTGGCTCCGGAGCGCGCGGCCCGCAGGAATTCCAGCCCCCACAAGACACCGGGCAGATCGGCGCCCTTGACCGGAATCTTCTTGCTCTGCGACGCCCCGGCGGCCAGATAGATGGCGTCGAAACCTTGCGCTTGCAACTCCGGCAGCGTAGTCGGGGAATTGGTGCGCAATTCTACTCCCGTGCGAAGAATATCGTCGATTTCGGCGGCGACGATGGCGCTCGGCAGGCGATATTCCGCCAGTCCATACCGCAACATTCCGCCGGCCTCGGGTAGTGCCTCATACACGGTGACGCCGTGTCCCTTCCGGGCCAGGAAGAAAGCCGCCGTCAAGCCGGACGGGCCCGCGCCCACAACGGCGACGCGTTTGCCGGATGGCTCCGGCCGCGGTGGCTCCGGGGTCCATGCAACATCGTCGGCGACGAAGCGTTTTAGTGTGCAAATGGCCACCGGCTCGTTGAGCTGCGCGCGGCGGCAGACGGATTCGCAGGGATGATTGCACACTCGTCCCAGCACGGCCGCAAAGGGCACTTTCTGACGGATCACTAAAAGCGCCTGTCCCATGTGGCCTTGGGCGATCAACCGAACATAGGCGGGAATGTCGATTCCAACCGGGCAAGCCTGGCGGCAGGGAGTGAGGGCAGTGTCGGGCCAGGGAATCTTGTCGCGAAGCGCGCCGGTAGGGCAGACCTCGACGCAAGCGCCGCAATATTTGCACCCGGATTCCTCCAGCGTCGGCGCGAGCGAGCCGACCACCGCCTCGCTGCCGCGCCAGACGTATCCCAACGCTCCGACGCCTCGCAACTCCTGGCAGGCACGCACGCACCGGCGGCAGCCGATGCACAAGTTATAGTCGCGCATGACGAGCGGCTCCGCCCGAATCACCGGCAAACCGGCGAAGCGGTAACGAGGCGTATCGGCGGCGATCCCGACGTACGCGGCGACTTTCTCAAGCTCACAGTGGCCGAGTTGATCGCAGCAACGCTCCGATTCCGGCACGTTGCTGGAGCACTGCGTGCGGCTGCAACCGTGCCGTTGCGCGCAGGTCAGGCAAGCATGCGGATGGGTGGCCAGAATTCGGGAGAGATTTTGCTGGCGCAACAATCGAACTTGGGCCGTGCCGGCTTGAACCGACATGCCTGGCCGAACCGGGGTCTTGCAGGCCGGAAGGCAGTCCGATTCGCCGTCCACCTCCACCACGCAGAGGCCGCATCCGGAAACCGGCTCGGGAAGGTCCGGACAGATGCTCTCCAGCCCGCGGTAAACTCGGTCGGACGCTGGCAGAGAATCAACGGGAAGAGAAGGATGGGAGCACAGCGAGGGGAGATAGATTCCGGCCGCTCGCGCCGCCTGGAGCAGCGTCATCTGCGGAGAGGCCTCGATCCGGCGACCGTCAATTTCAATCCAGACGGTTCCCATACCCCCTCCTTCAATGTGCTGCGGGCGGTGCGTCAGGGACCAATGGGGTGATCTGCCGGCAACCTCCACGCCAAGTTCTCACCAGGAATGCCGAATCGCCTCCGGCTTGCAAACCGCCACGCACGGCAGCATGGGACGGTCAGAAACCGGCTTGCAGGGGGCGCAACTGTACTTCAGCTTGCGGCGCTGGGCGTCGGTGACGGCGGCGACATTCTCATCGTAATCGTTGAGAATCATCTCGAGCACGCTGGCCGGGCAGCGCGGCACACACTCGCCGCAGCCGTTGCAGCGGTCGGTGTCAATGGTGATAAAAAACTCGCCGGAACCGTCTTTGTAGCCATAATTGGCGATCATTGAACCGTGGCTTCCTTCTGAGCCAGCGTGCGGCCGAACAATGCTGCGCCCACAGCGCCGGCGATCTGGGGATCATAGCGAGGCGTCAACGGCTCAAGTGCCATTTCCTTCTTCAGCCGGTTGACCACCCCGGAGTTTTTAGCGATGCCGCCGGTAATGCCAAAATCGCTCTCCACGCCAAGCCGTTCCAACAGGGTATAGACGCGGTGGGCCATGGCGGAGCAATACGAGGCCAGCACATCATTTTTCGGCCAGCCCTTCCGCAGCAGCCCAACGGCTTCCGTCTTGGCAAACACTACGCAGGTGCTGCTGACCGGGGGAGGCTCCTTCTCGACCTGGAATGACAGATCGCCAATCTCTTCCAGCGGGACTGACAATAGGTCGGCGAAGACCTCCATGCCGCGGCCCGTCCCGGCGGCGCACTTATCGTTCATGAGGAAGGCCGAGACCTTGCCCTTATCGTCGCAGCGGATGGCTTTGCAGTCCTGGCCGCCCATATCGAGCACGGTGCGAACGGTGGGACCGTACATGAAGTTGGCGCCGCGCGCGTGGCAGGCGATCTCCGTGATAGTACGGGTGGCAAACGGCACGTTGACGCGCCCGTAGCCGGTTCCCACCACATAGCGGATCTGCTCGAGCTTCACGTCGGTGTCCTTCAATGCCCACTCCATGGCCTTGCGAGCGCTGTCGGGGCTGTCGGAGCCGGTGCGCATGCTGGAGAAGGCGCACAACTCTCCGTCCGCCATCACTACGGCCTCGGTGCTGACCGAGCCGACATCGACGCCCGCGGTCAGCATCTTGGCGTTTTTCCAACATTCGTTCGGATCATGCCAGTTGTATTCTTTCCATCTCCAGAATTCCTGTGCCATTGTTGTCTCCGATATCTCCCGCGATTTTCAGTCTCAGTTTTCAAACTCCGGCTGACGAAGCCCGCTTCTTCGCCTCCGTAACCAGGGCTAGAACTCACGCCGCTTCGGCCGCGGCCACCGCCGCCCCAATCGCTCCCACGTATTCCGGCTGCGGCGGAACCCAAACCGAACCTACTTCCAGACACCGCCGCAACGCGTCAACGAAGCCCACGTTGTGGGCCACTCCACCGATCAGCCCCACCGCTTCCTGCACCCCAACGCGGCGGGCCATGGAAACGATGCGGTTGGCGATGGCATCGTGAATCGCCCGGACAATGTCCTCTTTAGGAGTCTTGGCGTGGACTAGCGAGACCACCTCGGACTCCGCAAAGACGGTGCACTGCGCGTTCATGGCCACCGCATTCTTGGAGCGCAGCGACATCTCGCCCATTTTATCGAGCGGCAGCTCCAGCGCTCGCGACATCGCCTCCACAAAGCTGCCGGCCCCGGCGGCGCATTTCTCATTGATAGCGAAGTCGGCGACTTTGCCTTCGGCGGTGCACTTGATGGCCCGGCCCTCCTCGGCTCCCACGTCGATGACTGTGCGCAAATCCCGATTCAGCAAGTGACTGCCCCGGGCGTCCGCTGCCACATCGGTCAAGGAACCATCGGCGAAAGCGGCCTGCTGGCGGCCTACGCCGGTGGTGAAGATCCGGGCAACGTCGGCTCTCTGGAGGCCGGCCAGGCGCAGCGCCTCGGCGAGAGCCTGCTCGGCGGCCTCCTGTTGCTCAAAGCCCGTCGAAGTGAGAGCGCGGGCTACCACCTGGCCATCCCGGAGAATGGCCACCTTGGTGGTCTTGGCTCCCATATCAATTCCAGCGGTAATCATGCGGCTCCCCCTTCTTTGCGTGTGTGGCTATGCATGTGCGCCAACCAGCTGCTCCAAGCCCAGGTTTTCCATAAAGGAATCCACTCGCGAATGGGCGCGGGACTCGTCAAACTCGCGTTCGTCGGCCATGTTTCCTTCATAGGTCATTACCGGGATGCCGGCGTTGATCAGCCCCAGGCGGTTCTCGGCAATTCCCACGCTGAGTCCTTCGCAGCCCCGGTTGTAATGCAGAATCACGCCGTCCAGCTTCCACTCCTTGGCGATACGGAGCAGCATCTCCGTCTTGTACTCCGGGCCGTAGAAGTGCTGCCACTGCGGCCGGCTCAAATTCCAGTCGGCGTAATAGCGCAGGGCTTGCTCGCGGTTCTTGAAAGTGATCCCGGCTTGTTGCGGGGTGGTGCGGGCGCCCCAGGTGCCGTCCGGTTTCACTTCGAAGTTGCCTTCCAGACCAAAGACGTACAGCGAGCCCACCGAAACGCAGCCGTAAGTTTCCAGATAGCGGTAGAGGCTGAGGAAGCCCCACGGCGGTTGGGTGTCGGTAATGACCCGGCAACGCTCGGTTCCGACCCCGGCAATGCCACGCGCCACGCGGTCTTTGACCTCGTCGAGCAATTCCTCGTAAAAATCAGCCACCACCTTGCTGGCCTTGTTCAAAGTCGCCAGCACGTAGAGCGAGTGCATGGATTTTTCGTCGAGCGGGGCGGGAACGTTCTTGTTCAGGCAGCAGATCTCCGCCCAGGTGGCGGTGCTGCGGCAGTCGTTATAGATAGCCTTGTACATCTTTTCATCATCGAATGTCCGGCCGGTGGTTTTCTGCAGCCATTCGATGCCCTCCTGCATCTGGTCCACCAGGTACTGCAGGCGGGTTTCGTTCAGTTCCTTGTAGGGGCCGACCGACAAATCGATGGAGTACATCGGAATGCCGCCCTCGAGCTCGCTCACTACCTGGTACCATTTCGTCTGGCTGCAGCAGAGCTGTTCCTGAAAAATGAAATCCAATTTCGGGAAGGGCCCGCCGAAGGCCCACTTGTCCAGAAGGATTCCGCCAATATAGTTGCGAACGTAGGAGCACAGATCGCGGGCATAGCCCTTGGCTTCGGCCGCTTCCAGGCACTTGGCCGAGAGTTCCTTGTTAAAGGCGATGCTGGCGCTGTAGGGTTCGGTGGTCAACAGGTGACAATCGTCACCCAGCCCCCAGACCAGGGCGTCGAGCGTCCAGGCCCCGCCGCCCCAGCGCAGGCCTCCGCGCTCATGCGCGGTGCGATAGTCCTCGTAATATTGTTGACGGATTTCCTTGGCTTTATTCCAGCACTTCAACGGTTCCGTAGGATAGTGGCCGATGGCTTTGCCCGGCATCGTTTTCCTCCCTGCCCATCAGATGTATTCCAAGCTGTCAAAAAAGTTCTTCCCCTCGCAGCATTTCCAGAAACGCTTCCATGCGAATCTTGAATGGACCGAGCGGAACAGTGACATCGAACTCCAGGTTGTAAGACGGTATGCCTTCTTCTTTCAGCGCCTTGGCAATGGAAGGCATATCAAATTCGTGCGGATCACAGAATTTCTGCTGGATCAGAACCGCGCCCTGCACGCCGTAATCCTTGGCGAGCTGCGTAATATGCGGCAGACGGCGGCGCATCGGCCAATCTTTGGAGGGGCAAGGCGGCCGGTCGATGTAGCGGGCGGCGATGGCCGCCAGGCGGTCCTCCTGCGGCTCCACCTCGTTCCAGAAGTAGCGCGTCCCGGTGCAGTGCTCGTCGATGACGATATCGGCTCCCAGGCTTTCGACCATCTTGACAAAGGTGGTGTCGTCGTTTTCGCTGCCGATCAGCATGAGCCGGATGTGGGAGTTGCCATTTCCGGCGTGGGTGCCGGCCTTCAACCGCTCCAGCAGTTGCTCCAGCAGGGCGTTGTGCTCGGCCTTGTCTACCATCTGCGAGGAAAGGGCCAGGTACATGGCCTCCAGGCCGCTGATGGGGGGGTGCTTGGCTCGCCGCAGGTCAAAGATCTCCCGCAGCAGGCGGCGATTCTTGTTATAGACCTCGATGGACTTGTCCAGCGCTTCATTGCTGATCTTCAGCCCGGTCCAATCTTCGATCGATTTCTGGAAGACGCGGAGCTCGCTGGTGAGGTATTTATAGGCAGGCGGGTTCTGCACCCCATGCGGGAACGGGAGATAGTATTTGTACGATGTGGGGATGTGGATTCGCCAGCTCGTGAAGGCCTGCCGCAAGTGGATGCAAGATTGCGACAGCATGATCCCGTTGAGGTAGTCGTAACTCCCCTTCAGACCCTGCGCCAGGCAGTCGCGACAGAAGGGACAGAACATCCCGAAGATGTGCGGCTCGGTCAGCGCCTGGGGCTCATGGCCGCCCAGGACGCGCACCGGCAGGATTCCGGCGGCGTACATGATCTCCTCGGGAGCGTAGGTGCAGAAATAGCCTAAGACCTTTCCCTCGGTCCTTTTTTGCCAGTCCTTGGCATATTCGTGACGATGCTCGAACCAATCCCGGAAAACTTCTACCATGACGGCTCCTCCGTTGCTTCTCTGGCCCTGTGGGGCGCACTCAAAGTGACTTTTGCAGTTCGACGAAAGGACCGCGGACAAAACCCATCGAATGGAAGAATTTCAACAGGTCGCCGTCGGACCATTCCACAATGGTTCGAATCTCTCGCAGCTCCTTATCGCGGTAGTAATCCAGCAGCTCGGCGAGCAGGCGCCGGCCGATTCCCAGGCGTTGATAGTTGGGGTTCGTTCCCAGGGCCGTGATCCACCCGCAGAAGGGCTGCCCGAACTCCCATCGCCGAATCTCTCCGATCACAAAACCCACCACTTCACCGTCTTTCTCGGCGACTCGCGCCAGAACCGAGTTGTCCGTATCCAGGTTGAAGCGGTTCTGCAACAGATAGCGGGTCAGCTTGCTGCGCCAATACTCCGGCTTGGACCTCCCGGAGGTTTGTTCATCGATGGCGATAATGGATGGGATATCGGCTTCACAAAGCGGCCGCAGCAGCAACTTCGCCTCGGATTCCAACAGAGCAGGTTTTTGCCGACGCAATTTATTTGCCCCTTCGGGGCTACCGTTTCCCCAAACGAACCATCCGGCTGCAAGAAGCTACGCCGCTCTACTAGCAATTCAGAGACCCCAAGAACCGAATTCTTCGCGCGGGGGACGTGGATTGAGATGAAACGACTTGCCAGGCGTGGTTCGGAAAGAACGCGGTCATGCTGCGTCAGTTGCTGAAGGGCGCGGAATGGGAATCTCGCTGGCGCAGACCATCTCGCGCTCGTAAGCGCCAGAATAGAAATGAGTTGAGACTCTCGACAATCTTGTCAAGTCTGGCATGGCCAGTTTGTCAATTTTGTCAATAAAGATTCTGGGGCGAGCCCGGAGAGTTAGCGCTTGGCTGCGGAGGAGATTCCAAACTTCTTCATGCGGCGGTACAAGGTGCGCAATTCAATTCCCATGTGCTCAGCGGCGGCGCGAGGATCGGGGTGAAGCCGCAGAGTGTGGCGCAAGACCACGGCCTCAAAACATTCCAATTTGGTCTTGAGATTCTGTCCGCGCAGCACGGCCTGATGCTTGCAACTCTCGACGAGCTCCGCCGGCAGATGCTCCAAAAGGATTTCCCGGCCGCTGCTTCTGGAACGCGCATAGGTGATCACATTCTTGAGCTCGCGGATATTCCCGGGCCAAGGGTAGCAGTAAAACAGCTCCAGGACTGGGATTGACAATACCGCCTGTCCTTGCAGCATGGCATCCACGAATACAGGAATCTCCTCGGGCTTCTGCCGCAGTGGGGGGAGTTGATAGAGAAAGATATTGAGCCGGTAATAAAGGTCGCGGCGAAACTGGCCGTGTTCCAGGCGGGCTTTGACGTCGGCGTTGGTGGCGGCAATAAAGCGGACATCGATGCGGCGATAAGAGGTCGAGCCCACCGGCCACATTTCTCCCGTCTCAATCACCCGCAAGACCTTGGCCTGCACGTCCAGCGGCATGTCGCCGATCTCATCGAGCAAGACGGTGCCGTGTTCGGCTTGTTCCAGGATGCCCTTTTTTTCGTGAGCTGCGCCGGTAAACGCTCCCTGCGTATGTCCAAAAAGCTCGCTTTCGATCAGAGTTGGCGGCAGGGCGGAGCAATTCACCGGCAGGAACGGATGGCCGCAGCGGCGCGACTGGGCGTGGATGTACCGCGCCAAGACTTCTTTTCCGACCCCGGTTTCTCCCAGAATCAGAACGGGTTCGTTACTAGTCGCGGCGATCTTGGCGTCCTGATAGATCTTCTCGAGCGAATTGGTGACCAGCGGATTCACCCACGGGCCTCCTCATTTCCAGCCGAAACCGGACCCCCTGCGGCTTCTGCGACAATTCTGACACTATGCTACGCCGATTGGGATGAGATTGAAAGCCCCACCCAACATCCATAAACGCCCAAATCCAGTGCTTGCAGTAGCAGCCCGCACGAGCTTTCAACAAGTTCCCCGGCGCTAACGCCCCGCTTCCTTACGCCAGCCTGCCAGGGGTGACGTGTCGCCCACTCAAGCCGGTGCGCAGCACCGTTCCCTGGAAACTTGTTTTCCTCTGCCACTTGGCTACCGAGCGGCGCGGCCAGGCTGTCGGCTTGGACCTAGCCAAGTCCGCCAGACGAGATAAGCTAATGCGATGTGAATCCCCACGAAGAGAGCTAGTAGCATCCAACTAAGGGCATTGAAAGGCGAGTCGCCTACCTGAATGTCCACCCTTCCTCCACCCAAGTTGGTTGCGGTTATACTTCTCGGCCAGCCATAACTCAAAGTCTCATAAATCATGGCTGCATCAAACAGAATGACCAAGCTTCCTACCGAACCGAGAATTGGTTTAAGCAGTTTCATCCTGGACCTCACTTCTGCGGCTTGTTCAGCTCAGGATTGGCTGGGACAGCATATCGACGGGGAGCGAGACCCTCTCTATAGGCCGGTTGGTTTATGCCTCTTTCCTGTCGTGTGTTTCGATAGTCAATGTTGATGTCGCGCAGGGTGTTCAGTATCACGTGCGAAAACGGATCACGAGGTTGTTCGAAGGGATGACCCAGGAACTGATGACCAAACTCGTGTTCAGTAGTGACGCTTCCGAAATAGTCGTTCGTATTATCAACAGCCTGGAAATTCACGATGCTAAATGGGTCCCCGAGGTTCGTAAGATGGCTAACTCCGGGATCACCAGTGGGCGTCTTGTTGGATACCACCAAATTTAGGGAATCCGATCGCACGCCTGTCAAACCTTGGTCTGTATACGATCCTTCCGTATACGAAAACTCCAGTTGGATATTCGAATGGCCGAAATCCTTCTTGGCCTTCTCTAGCTGATTCTTTTCGAACTGTCGCTTCTGTTGGTCTGTCAATCCCTGGACCGTTTTGTCATAGATCACGTTTACCTTGACTTTGATCATGCAGTTGGGGTCCTTGACGCACTCCTCCGGCACTTCCAACCCGTCTGGATCGACGAAGCGGAGGGGATTATTCAAAGCGTACGCATAGCGATTCCACGTCTGCGGATTTGACGCCTTGGCACTGGCCATGAGTGGATCAGGCGTGGTGAAGCGGGCGCCAGCACTCGAGAAGTACCTGGCCCCGAAGTAATCCAACCCGGTCTCAGCATCGCGTTCTTTGGCGGTGAATTTTTCGGTTATGGCACCACTCTGGCTGTAGCAGGAGACTGTTCCACAAAACACGCTGGCGCGGCCACCGGACTGCGGGGGGAGTATTTCCTGGCCGAAGGGCAGGTAGTCATACCGTGCGACGGCCGTTCCCGCCTGATCCATCATCATCCGCGTGCTGCCGAGTGCGTCTGTTGTCAGATAGCATGTCACGCACTGCGCGTTTGTCGTTGAATCTCCATACTCAGCGGACAAGCGGCCTCTTGCATCGTAGACGTACACGGTGGTTTTGGTCGTGTTGAAACTTCCGCCGCTATCTCAACTCGACTTGCTCAGAATAGGACAACTGTTGAACTTCGTAGATTCTCTTGCCGCTTTCCGTGTTCTCGGCCGGGGAAAGAGCATGGAACCCGCTACCGTCTTGCTTGGATCGAATCATCTGTTGGAGACCCTCAATCATTGGCACTACACCAATCTCTGCTTGAATCTTTCGCAAAGCAGCCCGATCAAACACTTTACGGCGGTGACCGTCTCCGTAAGGCGGCATTGTTTCGACCAGAGGAAAAGAAACCTTGAATCTCATCGATGTAGACTCATTAGGTGGAAGAAGTTTCAATTGCGCCCCCGCTCGCTCAATGATCATCATGAATTTGGGAGGAGAATAGAAACGCCACGCAACCAGCAGTACTGTCATGTCGTCTTCACGAACACTGAAGTATGGTCCGGTCGAACCGTTCGTCCGGTACGTGTTTGTGGGTACATAGACCGGCTCGGATGTTCGGTTAACTACAATGACCTCGTACTCCAACTCTCCCGCAACTTGTGTCGGTATCTCTTGAATGCTCACGGCAGCAGGTAAATCATTTTGGCCTGCCGACAGAACCATCACAACTCCTCCATACCAGGCCAAGAACCCGATGATCAAAATACTACGTAGAGTGTATTGTCGCATTCTCCACTCCTCACGGACTGCGGAATTGGGTCCCAGAGAATTCTGGGTAAATAGGTCGCACGCGGTCGTTCGCCTAATTGTTTTCTCAACTGGTTTTCGGTAACGTCGCCCTTCTGAACATACGGATCGAACCCGACCGTCCTTAATTCCTCCACCTGCCAAGTTTCTCGGTATCTGTTGCCGCCATCGGTGAATTCGTGGAGGCCAAGCTGTTGGTTCCAGGTTCCTTCACGGATTAGGTGGTCTTGATGGATCAATTCGTGTCCTAAAATAGCGGTGCCCGAGATATGTCCATCTACGATGTTGCCATTGGGAGCCAGCGTTGGGAAACCGTCTAGCCCGTTCGGATTGTATTCGACTAATCCGTCCGAATAAGCCCTACCTTCAACAGATGTATCGGGTTTGACTCGAATAGTTTCGTCGGCGTCGACCAATCTAGTAACCAATGCTGTACCCGCCCCACGTCCCGTTAGATGGTTAAATACCCGCCTGAGTAGGCTTGCCTTCTCAACATTTCCTTGCTGGTCGACCTTCGTTCAGGGCGCAAATTTAGCAAAGTCGGCCTGACATTGTTCCCTGTCTTCAACGCATTCGATCTTATGACCGTCCGGGTCAATGTAACGCAAAGGGTTGTTCAAGGTGTATGTGTAAAGATTCCAGCTCTGCGGTCTTTCGGCCATCGAAAAACCAATCTTGTCCGGGCTGGTAAAGCGGCCTCCAGCGGAGGAGTAGTAACGGGCGATGAAGTAATCGAGCCCCGTTTCAGCGTCGCGTTCTTTGGCGGTGAACTTTTGGTTGACGGCGCTGCTTAGGCTGTAACAGGACGAGCTGCCGCAGAGCACGCCGGCACGGCCTCCAGATGGCGGAGGCAGAATCTCCTGGCCGAAGGGCAGGTAGTCATACCGGGCGACAGCAGTTCCAGCCTGGTCCGTCATCATCCGCGTGCTGCCAAGCATGTCGGTAGTCAGATAGCAGGTGACGCAAGGAGGATTGGCTGACTGCGCCCCGTACTCGGCTGCAAGCTGGCCGCGTGCGTCGTAAACGTACAGCGTACTTGACGCGGTGGTAAAGGCGCTGCCGTTCCAGGTCTGGTGGTCGTGCTGGACTCGCCGCCCCTCCCCGTCATAGCTGTACAGTTCCTTCGTGGCTCCGCTCACCGTGTAGGTGCTCTGGTGATTCTCCCCATCATAATTGAGCGAAATCCCTGTCCCGCCGATGACACTCTGGTTGCCGCGTGTGTCGTAATCGAACTTGTTGCCGTCGCTAGGGTCTTCCACGCGGTTGTTGGTCCCGAACCAG
>Ga0156015_1051_pt1 | contig 11160 bp, 7 predicted proteins | sample RifCSPlowO2_02_FD_107669 | JGI IMG/M metagenome (GOLD analysis project Ga0156015, IMG submission 107669) | Acidobacteria bacterium RIFCSPLOWO2_02_FULL_60_20
GCAAATCGTTCGAATACGCTCTCGCCATCGATTCGTGTTCGTAGAGAATCGCCAATCACTACTATACACCTTCTATGAAACCGCTCTAGAGGTACGCGGCCAGCCGATGGCCGTCATTGAGGGCTTGATGCAGACGGCCCAAGGCGCCGGACAGTTCAGCGCTTCCAATTCAGGCACGCTGGCATATATTCCGGGGGGAATTCAGGGGGTGGAACGCACGCTGGTCTGGGTGGATCGCAAAGGCGCAGAGCAACCGCTGCCCGCCCCGTTGCGCGCCTACACTCAGCCGAAGCTCGCGCCCGACGGCCGCCAACTGGCGCTAAACATAGATGCCAACATCTGGATTTACGATCTGGCTCGGGGGACGCTGACCCGCTTGACGTTTGAAGGGGGGAACTCGCGCCCCCTTTGGACGCTGGATGGCAAGCGCGTGGCTTATCAATCCAACAAGAGCGGAAAGGCAAATCTGTGGTGGAAGCCAGCGGACGGCACCGGCAGCGATGAGCAGCTCACCAACAGCGATTATTTCATTTTGCCCAGCTCCATTTCGCCGGACCTTATGGCCGCCTACGTCGAGACGCGCCCCGACACCAACCGGGATCTCTATGTTGTTGACCTGAAGGGCGACCGCAAGTCCAAGCCGTGGCTGCAGACGCCGTTTGACGAAACCTATCCATTATTCTCCCCTGATGGAAAGTGGATCGCGTATGTCTCCAATGAGTCCGGGCGATTCGAAGTGTATGTCAGGCCAGCGACCGGCACGGGCGGGAAATGGCAAATATCCACCGAGGGCGGGCAGGCCGATCAATGGAACCCCAACGGGAAAGAGCTGTTCTACCAGAACGGGGACAAGATGTATGCGGTGGACATCAAGACAGAGCCCACCTTCAGCGCGGGCACACCACGATTGTTATTCGAAGGGACCTACGAGAAGCAAGCCGGCGTGGGCGCCAATTACAACGTCTCGCCCGATGGCCAGCGCTTCCTGATGATCAAGCCCGGCGGCGTGCGCCAGGAAGGCGCCACGCAGATCAACGTGGTGCTGAACTGGTTCGAGGAATTGAAGGCCAAAGTTCCCACGGGCAAGTAGGGCAGGCATTCCTGCCTGCCCCCTATGAGGACAGGCCTGGAGGCCTGTCCCTACTTAACCGAGCCGTCCCGGCTCGCCGGGATAATGGGGCGACCACCCAACTCCCACGGTCGCAACAATGGCATGGATAATCGAACCCTGGGTGGGAAGCGCCGCTTGGGTGTCCGCTTGCTAACGCGCGCGGCTCTGAAAAACTAAGAACTGAAAACTGGTTTGTTATCACTTGTCGGATAAGGCGGCGACGCCGGGCAGGGTCTTGCCAGCCAGGAATTCGAGCGACGCACCGCCGCCGGTGCAGACGTGACTGATCTTATCTTCCACACCGGCCTGCGAGATGGCCGCGGCCGAATCGCCGCCGCCCACGATCGTCGTTCCATTCACCTGAGTTAAGGCCGCCGCCATCGCCAGCGTGCCCTTGGCAAACGGAGCCAGTTCGAAGACGCCCATGGGGCCGTTCCAGATGACCGTTCTGGCGCTGGCGACGATCTTGGTATAGTGCGCGATGGTCTCGGGACCGATATCCAGGCCCATCTGATCGGCGGGAATGGGGGTCACGATGCCATCCACAACGCTGGTCGCTGAAGCCGCGTCGAGCTTTGCGGCGACCAGGTGGTCCAGAGGCAGCAGCAGGTTGAATTTGTTCTTTTCGGCATCGGCAAGGACCTGCTGGGCAAGGCCAATCTTGTCTTCTTCGACCAGTGACTTGCCCACGGCCAGTCCCTGCGCTCGCATAAACGTGTAGGCCATGGCCCCGCCGATCAGCAGCGCGTCGACGATGGGCAGCAGGTTTTCGATGACCTCGATCTTGTCGGAGACCTTGGCGCCGCCAAGCAGGGCAACATACGGCCGGTCAGGGTTGGAGGTGGCACGCGTCAGGTATTGGAGTTCCTTCTCCATCAGCAAGCCAGCGGCCGCCTGCCGGAAATATTGGATCATGCCCACGGTGGAAGCGTGCGCCCGGTGCGCGGTGCCGAAGGCGTCGTTGACGTATAGCTCGCCAAGCGCCGCAAGCTGCTTGGAGAACGCCGCGTCATTAGCCTCCTCTTCGGGGTGGAACCGGAGATTTTCAAGCAAGAGCACGTCGCCATCCTTGAGTGCTTGGGACGCCACGGTCGCCACCGGGCCAACGCAATCCACCGCGAACCGCACTGGTCGGCCCAGGAGTTCACCCAGCCGGGTAGCCGCCGGTCGAAGGCTCATCTTCGGGTTGGGCTTGCCTTTCGGGCGTCCCAGGTGCGATGCCAGGACCAGACGCGCTCCGTGGGCCAGCGCGTATTCCAGAGTGGGGAGGGTCTGACGGATGCGGGTGTCGTCGGTGATCTCGCCCGCGTCGGAGAGCGGCACGTTGAAGTCCACCCGCACGAAGACGCGCTTGCCCTTCAGGTCCAAGTCACGAATGGAAAGCTTCGCCATCGATGCCGGTGGTTAAAGCCCCTTGGCGGTAATGAACTTGATCAGGTCGCGGACGCGGCAGGAGTAACCCCACTCGTTGTCGTACCACGAGATGACCTTGACGCAATTGCCTGCGATGACGCGCGTCAGCGGAGCGTCCACAATCGAGGAGCGCTCGTCTCCGCGGAAGTCAGCCGAGACCAGCGGGCCTTCGGAATAACCCAGGATGCCCTTCATCGGGCCATCGGCGGCCTGCTTCATTGCCGCATTCACTTGCTCCACCGTGGTCGCCTTCTCTACGAAGACAACCAGATCCACAACCGAAACGTTTGGCGTGGGGACGCGCATGGCAAACCCATCGAGTTTCCCCTTGAGGTCCGGAATAACGAGGTGAACTGCCTTGGCTGCTCCCGTGGAGGTGGGAATCATGGAAAGCGCCGCGGCGCGCGCCCGGCGCAGGTCCTTGTGAGGCAAGTCCAGCAGCTTCTGGTCATTGGTATAGGAGTGGATGGTGGTCATGGAGCCGCAGCGGATGACGAACTGGTCGTGAACCACCTTGGCGATCGGCGCCAGGCAATTGGTAGTGCAGGAGGCGTTCGAGACGATGTGGTGCTTGGCCGGGTCGTAGGCTTTGTCATTCACGCCCAAAACCAGCGTCACATCTTCGTCGGTGGCCGGAGCCGATATGATCACCTTCTTCACCCCGCCCCGCAAGTGCTTGCGGGCGTCGGCGGCTTTCGTAAACAGGCCGGTCGACTCGACCACAATCTGCGCACCCACCGAGTCCCAGTCGATCTTGGCAGGGTCCTTCTCGGCAAAGACGCGGATCGACTTCCCATCCACCTGGATAGAATCCTTCCCGGCCTCGACAGAATTCTTCAGGTTCCCGAGAATTGAATCGTGCTTCAGAAGATAGGCAAGGGTTGCCGGATCCGTGATGTCATTCACCGCCACATATTCAATCTCCGGATGGGCAAGCGAGGCGCGCAAAATGTTCCGCCCGATCCTGCCGAATCCGTTGATTCCAACTCGTACACTCATGACGACGTTCCTCCTGGCTACAGTGATGATGGCGCTCTGCTAGATGATTTCCTGATGCATTTTTCCCGCTCGGCTTTCGGTCACAAAAAAATGCTCACCCCGAAGGGTGAGCATGTACGAAAAAGGAGAATTGTTCTGACGATGCGCAACCGTCAAAACCTTTGATTGGAGTTTATTTCTTGGCTCAATCCTTGTCAAGATTTTTTTCGGATAAAATTCCATACTGTAACCTATTATATATCAATATGATGGAAGCAAGACAAAAATTGTAGTTCTATGATAATTGGAACTTCTGGGCGCAATTTTGCCTCGATGATTTAAATAACGACTTATTTATCAGTGTGTTATGTGTCATTAAGGTGCAGTCGAATGATTTCCAGGTTCGTTGGGCGGTCAAAAACGGGAATTGGAACGAAGCGTTTCACCACCAAGCGGAGACCTCCAAATGCCAGCCCGGAAAACAAAGCAATGAGTAGAACAAACCCCGCCAGAGAAAAGACAGCGAGCATCATACTGCCGGCATTCTCGCCGGGAGCAGGGACATATTCGTTCCACATAATATCGGTCTCATAGCCGATCCGGTTCAGCAGTTGCTCGGTGGCCGCCAAGCTCGGTGCATCCATCACGAATGCGACCAGGCTGCCTTTTCGCTCGATGAATAACGTTCTCTCGCCGGCATTGTTTGCCAAGGCAGGAAGCGACTGAAATTCGCGGAGCATCTTGGCGGCCAGTTGCGGGGTCGGATAGCTGACCAGCAACAGTTGCGCCATCCTCTCGCCCATGCGGTACTGCGCCAAGGCTGCTTCCGCGCCCAAATCGAACCGGATGGCGGCAGGGGGAATGCGATCGAGTACGCGGTGGAAGGCCAGCGCGCCGATCAGATACTTCTCCGATTTCGGGATCAGCCCCTGATCGGGAAGAAACCCCGGCAGCGGGGGAAGCAGGGTCTCTCTTCCTTCAGACTTCGCAATGCTTCCGCCCAACTCCTCAAAGTCTTCTGCGGACAATTCCTCTCCTCGAACTTCCAGCACATAAGGTCCCCGCTGCAGCAAGAAGACACCCGGGCCGGAGGCCGCAGGATCATCTCCGTCCTGGCTCGCAATCATTCCCGGCTCGCCGTAAAAGGTGAACAGGCCATAGCTGCCCGTAGCGTCCGCCATGCGCCAAAGCGTGGCGGTCAGCCTGGCATCTTGCCGGGAATATACCCGGCGCTCGCCTCCCAGGAACCCATATTCTCGGATGATGGCGGCATTGTTGCCTGCGGCAGCGGCCAGTTGCGGGATGGAAATGGTTAGGACGGAGCGGCTTTCCCAGCCGCGAAACGAGGGTGGCAGTTCCGCCGCGGCCGTGAGCGCGGCGACGATTCCTAAAAAGAATCCGAAAAAAACTCTCCGCATCCGCAATCCTCTTGTACTGTTCATCATACTCCTTCCATCTCGATTTGACTACGGCGGCCTGCCACCGGTCGCAGAATTTCGCAGTCTTCCAGCGGCAGGTCCACAAAGCCTCTGCGAGTGTTACACTAACCAGGCGGGACGTTGAGAGGGATGGCAGTGATGGCCAAAATCCGGATGGCGGAAAATCCGTGGCTGGTGATCCGGCACGTCGAGCATGAGGACATCGGTACGTTGCGCGCCGCGTTCGACCGCGCTGCGGTGGAATGCCGGTACGCCGACGTCTTCCGCGGCGATGCCGTGCCGGAAAATCTTTCCGGACTTGCCGGCTTGGTTGTGATGGGCGGCCCCATGGGCGTCTACGAGTCGGATCGCTACCCCTTCCTCACAGCGGAGATGAACCTGATCCACAAGGCAGCTCACGCCTCACTTCCTGTGCTGGGCATCTGCCTGGGATCGCAACTCATTGCCGGAGCCTTGGGGGGGAGAGTTTATCCAGGCCCACGGAAAGAGATTGGCTGGTACCCGGTGGAAGTCGTCGCCCCAGAAGACGATCTGGCGCAGGGCCTCCCCTCTCCCTTCATGGCATTCCACTGGCACGGCGACACCTTCGACCTGCCCGTCGGCGCGGTGCCCCTGTTCCGCTCCCAGCTTTATGAGAATCAGGGATTTCGCTGGGGCCGCAGCGTCTACGCCCTGCAATTCCACCTGGAAGTCAGCGCCAATATGGTCGAGAGCTGGCTCGCCGATAAAGGCTGCGGCGCCGAGATCGCCGCCGTGCCCGGCCTCGATCCCCAAACGATTCGGCAGCGGACGCAGCAGTATGCACCGGAACTAGAGCGCATCAGCGATAGATTCTTCACTCGTTTCTTGTCTCAGTCACGCTCCGCGGCGGCCTTCGGGCCGGTAAGCAACGTCGAGCCGTGAGCCTGCCCCCGGACGGCACTGCGTTCTTTCTGAATACTGACTCCTGAATACTGACTCCTGAATACCGCCTGCCTGCTCATTTCTCCTCACTGCATTCGTGACCGCTCCCTCGCGGTCGCCATTTGACTTTGCTCATGGCCCTGAGCGTGAGCCGAAGGGCGGCTCTGACTCGTCACTTGTCACTCGTCACTCGTCACTGATTCTGGTATGCTTCCGGCAATATGACCTTGGCGGCAGGCACCCGGCTGGGCAAATTCGAGATTCGCGGCCTTCTGGGCAAGGGCGGGATGGGCGAAGTCTATCGCGCCACTGACACTTCGCTCAAGCGCGACGTGGCCTTGAAGCTGCTGCCGGAGAACTACGCCCGCGACCCGGAGCGGCTCGGGCGCTTTCGCCGCGAGGCGGAGCTGCTGGCCGCGCTCAATCATCCCAATATTGCCGCGATCTATGGAGTCGATCACGAAGGCGACCGCCACTACCTGGTGATGGAGTTGGTGGAGGGCGAGACGCTCGCCGACCGGCTCCATCTGAGCCGCGCGCGTGAGCAAGCGGTCCCTTTTGGTGGCCCAAGTGCAGTGCCGCTCGACGAGGCGCTGGAGATCACCAAACAGATTACCGCCGCGCTCGATCATGCGCACGAGAAGACCATCATCCACCGCGACTTGAAGCCCGCCAACGTCAAGGTCACGCCCGAAGGCATGGTGAAGGTGCTGGATTTTGGTTTGGCGAAGGCGTTTGCGGCGACACCGGAGAGTGGCGACCCGGGCGACTCGCCGACCTTGAGTGCCATGCCGACGCTGCCGGGCGTGATTCTGGGGACGGCGGCGTACATGTCGCCGGAGCAGGCCCGCGGCAAGAAGGTGGACCGCCGCACCGACCTCTGGGCGCTGGGCTGCGTGCTGTACGAACTGCTGACCGGCCACGGCTCTGATGATGCGATTGCGGAGCCTCAACCCGACACCATCCAAGACATTATCGCGCGGGTGTTGCAAGCCGACCCGGACTGGTCGCTGCTGCCCGCCAATGTGCCGCACGGCATCCGGGTGCTGCTACGCCGCTGTCTTGAAAAGGACGCGCGCCGCCGCTACTACGCCGCTGCCGACGTCCGCATCCAAATCGAAGAAACCCTCGCCGCCCCCGACCGTCCCACACCTATTCTTGCTTCCGGGACTCACATCACAATCACGCGGGGGCGAGCACTGCTCATCGGGCTTGGCGCGTTACTAGTGGGGATAGTAGTGGCGGGGTTGGTCACTGCGCTTTTTCGACCGCAGAGCCCGCCCCAACCTGTTGTCCGCACCGTCATCACCGTGCCTACAAACGAAGCAGTGGGAAATTGGGGATGCCCAACGGTGGCGCTCTCCCCCGATGGAACCTACCTAGCGTACGTAACGACCGGTGCTACCCGGAGGCAGCTTTACCTCCGCCGGATGGATACCTTCGAGGCCAGGACCGTGCCGGGCATCCAGCAATTGGTAGACAGCCCCTTCTTTTCGCCCGATGGGCAATGGCTCGCGTTTTGGGCTGACGGCAGCTTGAAAAAAGTGGCCACCAGCGGCGGGACCGCCATCACCCTGACCAAGGCTGACTCTTTCTGCGGAGGGAGTTGGGGTACTGGCGATGTCATCATCTACGGCACCGTAAGTGGACTCATGCAGGTGTCTGTCGCCGGAGGGTCTCCACAGCCGGTCACGAAGGCGGATGCCAAAACGGGCGAAACATGGCACGCCTTGCCGCAATTGCTGCCCGGCGGCAAGTCGGTGTTATTCACAAAAAATACCAGCACCATCTCCGGTACCACTCAGGTCGTGGCGCAGCGTTTAGACACCGGCGAATCGAAGGTCCTTGTGCAAGGCGGCAACCGCGCCCAATACGCCCCCACGGGCCCTTCGGCTGGACTCAGGACAGGACACCTGGTCTATAACCAGGAAGGAGCGCTGCTGGCGGCGCCGTTTGATCTGGACCGCCTAGAGGTCACCGGCACGCCGGTCCCAGTCGTGGAAGGCGTCCTATCGTCTTCTTTTAGTGCCACTAATACTCCGAGCTACATCGCGCAGTTCAGCTTCTCAGTCCCGGGCGCACTTGTTTATGTGCCGGGTTCTGCTGAGGGAGCGCTAGAAAACACCTTGGTTTGGATGGACCGCAAAGGAGTGGTAACTCCGTTACCCGCTCCTCCGCGCCCTTACGATGACCCCAGTCTGGCTCCAGATGGTCAGCAGGTGGCCCTCGAGATCAACGCGGACATCTGGGTCTACGACATCTCCCGGAACACGCTGACTCCCATCACCCATCAGGGCGCTGGCGGGTATCCTTTGTGGAGCCCTGATGGAAAGCGAGTAGTCTTTCAAGCTGAAAGGGGTGGGCCCGCGAACCTATTTTGGATCGCTGCGGACGGCAGCGGTGCGGAAGAGCGGCTCGCAACGAGTGAAGAGGAACAGGCTCCGGACTCCTGGTCACTGGACGGCCAGTTCCTCATTTTTCAGCAAAATACCCGGGACCTGTGGGTGCTGCCGCTAGCGGGAGATCGCAAGGCCCGGCCGTTCCTTCAAACCCAATTCGGCGAATACCAAGGAAAGGTCTCGCCCGATGGCCGCTGGATCGCCTATTCTTCCAACGAGTCCGGCCGGAGTGAGGTCTATGTCCAACCGTTTCCTAGCCCTGGCGGAAAGCGCCAAATCTCAACGGAGGGCGGCGCCGAGCCAGCCTGGGCGCGGAGCGGCCGGGAGCTGTTCTATCGCAATGGCAACAAGATGATGGCGGTGGATGTTACGACAACGCCGAGCTTCTCCGCCGGCAGTCCAAGAGTGCTATTTGAAGGACAGTTTATAGGAGGCTCGCGCACCTACGACGTGGCCCCCGATGGCCAGCGCTTTTTGGTGGTCCGTCCAAGCGAGCAGGAAGCGGCCGCCACGCAGATCAACGTGGTGCTGAACTGGTTTGAGGAACTGCGGCGGCGGGTTCCCGCCGCCAGGTGACAAGTGACGAGTGACGAGCAAGAAGCTGCAGCGCGGTGAGTGGTGAAACATCCGAGCCGCGACAGTAATGGAGCGTCCACCAAAAGCAGTCGAACAGTGCGCAGCCCGGAATTTATGTAAGAGTTCCGAAGTCGCCCCGCCTTCGGCTGCGCTCGGGCCCACGGCAGTGTGGTACTGAAGCCCAGAGTGCTTGCGGCGCGGTGAGTAGTGGTAGGATGGGGCACGGGAATTTCCATGGCGACGCAATCGGAAACGAATCGGCTGCGGGAGGCGGAAGCGGCGCACTTGCGTCCGGCCTACCTGACGGCGCTGGTCGAAGCCAGCAAGATTTTGAACTCCACGCTGGACCTTGACCACCTGCTGGAGTTGATCCTGCAAGTTGCGACGAAAGAACTCGGCGCGGATCGCGGCACGGTGTGGCTGGTCTATCCCAAAGACGGCGAGCTGCGCGCGCGCATCAGCCAGGGCCTGGAGTCGCGCACCCTGCGCCTGAAGATCGGCCAGGGCCTAGCCGGGAAGGTGGGGGAAACCGGTGCGACCATCCGCATTGAAGACGCCTACAACGACTCCCGCTTTGCGCAGAAGTTTGACGCCTTGTCCGGTTACCGCACGCGCAGCGTCTTATGCTCCGCCATCCGCAACAAGACTGGCGTGATCATCGGAGTCATCCAGCTTCTGAACAAGATCGAGGGGACGTTTCTGTTGGAGGACGAGGTATTCTTGCAAGCTCTGACGGTGCACATTGCGCTGGCCCTTGAAAACGCCAAGCTGCACGCCGAGCTGATCCACCAGCAGCGCATCCGCACCGAGCTGGAGTTGGCGCGCCAGATCCAGCAGAACCTGCTGCGGCCGCCGCCGGCGCACTGGCGCGGCTACCGGCTCGCCGCCAAGGCGGAAACCTGTTACGAGGTAGGCGGCGACCTCTACGACTTCATGCCGATTACGAGCGAATCCATGTGGGTGGTGATCGCCGACGTCTCCGGAAAGGGCATCTCTTCGGCGCTGGTGATGTCTACGCTGCAGGCGACGCTGCGCGCGCTTCTGGTTGGGGTGCATTCCTTCGAGCGGCTGCTGGAGCGGCTGAACGAGATGGTGCAGGACTTTACCAGCGGCAGCCACTACGTAACCATGTTTCTGGCGCTGCTCGATAGCGAGAACCGCTGCGTTCATTACATCAATGCGGGGCATAACCCTCCGCTGCTGCTGCGCGCCGACGGCCGCAGCGAGCTGCTGGAAGCAGGCGGCACCGTGGTGGGATTGCTCCCGCGGGTTCGCTACCGCCGCGCCCAAACCGCGTTCGAGCCCGGCGACGTCCTGGTCCTTTACACCGACGGGGTTGTGGAGGCCACCAACCCGGCCGGGGAGATGTTCGGTGTGGAGGGCATCCGGCAATGCCTGGGGTCTAGCCGGCCAGACTTCATACCGGAAACGATTCTGGCGTGCATATTGGATGGTGTTCGCGAATTCGCTGCCGGCGAGCCCGCCGCCGATGACCAAACTCTCATTGTCGTGAGCCCCACCACTGAATTGCCCCGCCGGCGCAGAGAAGATGAATCTCCCGGGGAATCCTCGACCATGTGGTAGCTGCCCGGCCGGCGCATCGCATCCGGCGTCCTACGGCCGATCACCTCTAGAACTTCTCCCAAAAGGCAAACAGAACGGCCGCCACCAGGCAAACAAAGGAGCATTTTGCCGCAGATTTTCAGTTTGATATCACAGTGGAAACCTTCTGCGAACCTCCAACGTCAATAGATATACTAGCTAGACTGTCCCCTTCTTGGGCTGCCGGAATCGTTCGGGAGGGAAAGGATGAAAGAACGGTCTCAACACAGGCCGTTGGGTGTATGCTAGCCGGAGGGCGGGAAGTCAAAATGGAAATCCTGGAATCCAGGGAAACTACTCCCGTGGAGGATCAGCTTACGCGGGGCTCGGGTCAGAGGTGAATTTCAGCGACGCCGTGTTTCATCGGTAACGTTCGGAAATCTTCTAGAAGCTGTTGCAAAACCTCCTCGGAGCGGCGTAAGGGCACGACTTTAGTCGTGCCGATACCAGAGCGAAACGACGCGGGCTTTAGCCCCTGAGGTCCGTCGTTGGCCCTCAGCGGCTGAAGCCGCAGTTCTGGAGGGCACCTGGTCGGCACGGTTGAAACCGTGCCCTTCCAAGATCTTACAACGGGTTTTGCAATAGCATCTAATAGGGTTAGCCAGCTTTTTCGTTGACTTGATACTTATTCGAGTCAGGAATGTTACATCATTCAGCACCCCTCAGGGGCTACTAGTCTTGACACCTGAGTGAAGGAGGAAATCAATGTCCACCCGCAGGGTAATTTCCCTTCGTGGGC
>Ga0156015_1069_pt2 | contig 10300 bp, 8 predicted proteins | sample RifCSPlowO2_02_FD_107669 | JGI IMG/M metagenome (GOLD analysis project Ga0156015, IMG submission 107669) | Acidobacteria bacterium RIFCSPLOWO2_02_FULL_60_20
CAACGATGGCTTCGCTATTGGCTTGGTGAAAGTATCGCGGGCGGATGCCGGCCCGCGCCAGGCCCCGTTCCACGCAGGCAAACCGCTCCATCTGTTCCTCGGTCTGCCGCGTGGTGAAATCCTCGGCAGCGGCGAACTGCTCGAACAATCCTTCGAGCTCTACGTACGACATGCAGCGATACATTTCCAGGAATGGCTCAACGCCCTGCCAGTGCAGGCCCAGCATTCCCATTCCGGTATTCACTTTCAGGTGGAAGCGGATGCGCCGCCCCATGCGGCGTCCCCACTCTTCGATGGTGGCGAGCTGATCTTCCGAATAAATGGCAGGCACGAGGTCGTAATCGGTCAGCGCACTTTGCTCGCCTTCCCAGAAGCCGGTCAGCAGCAGGATGGGTTGCGTGATGCCCAACTGGCGCAGCTCCACACCCTCATCCGCCGACGCCACTCCGAACCAGTCCGTTCCTGCCTGCGACAGAGTTCGCGCCACCTCGGACAGGCCGTGGCCATAGGCATCGGCCTTGACGATGGCCATGATGGCCCGCTTGGGACCAACATGCTGGCGAATGATGCGGTAATTTTCCGCTAATTGAGAGAGTGATACTTCAGCCCAGGTCGGCCTTGTTGCCATAGATTAGTTTGCTGTATCAGAGCCGCGATGGAACATCCCGGCTAGCCGTGGACCGCAAGAGAGCGGTGGCCTATTGCCGGACGAGCCGCGCGAGCGCAGCCCAGCGCTCACTCCGCGCTCTCCGTTTCAAAATCCTCAGCGAGATTCTCGAAGCACGTGTACTTCGATATGAATGCCAGCTCGATGGTTCCAGTCGGCCCGTTGCGCTGTTTCTCAATGATCAGTTTCGCCCGCCCGCGGTTACTCTCGGTCGGCTTACTCATCTCTTCGCGGAACAGGAAGGCGACCAGGTCGGCATCCTGCTCGATCTGGCCGCTTTCGCGCAGGTCGGAGAGCCGTGGCTGCCCGCCGCGCTCTTCCGGCGCCCGGTTGAGCTGCGAGATGGCGACCACCGGAACCTTCAATTCCTTGGCGAGGCTCTTCAACCCGCGAGAAATCGTGGAGATTTCCTGCGTGCGGTTTTCCTGCCTGCCGCGTCCGCTCATCAATTGGAGGTAGTCCACCACCATGAGTCCCAGTCCGTGCTCGGCCTGCAAGCGGCGGGCCTTGGCACGCATTTCCGTGATCGAGAGTGCCGGAGTGTCGTCAATGAAAAAGGGCGCTTCGGCCAGCCGGCCCAGCGCCGACGCCATGCGGGACCAATCCTCGCGGCTGGCAAAGCCGGTCTGCAAGCGGTGCGAATCGACTCGCGCCTCGGCGCACAGCAGCCGCAGGACGAGTGCTTCCTTGGACATTTCCAGGCTGAACAGGCCCACCGGTTGCTGATGGTGGATGGCGGCGAACTGCGCGATATTCAAAGCGAAACTCGTTTTCCCCACCGACGGGCGCGCGGCGATGATAATCAAATCGGAAGGCTGAAGGCCTCTGGTCATGTCATCGAACTTGCGAAAGCCGGTCTCCAGGCCCGTGACGCGCTTGCCGCGGTCATGCAGCGCGTCGATGCTTTCGAAGCTGGAGCGGAAGATCTCGCGAAAATGCACGAATCCGCTGCGTATCTGCTGCTCGCCGAGCGATAGCACCAGTCCCTCGGCCGAATCCAGGATTTCGTCGGCCTCATCGGCGCCTTCGATGGCGCGTGTGGCGATGGTGTTCGAGACGTGGATTAGCCGCCGCAGCAGCGCCTTGTCCTTGATGATCTTGGCGTAGTGCTCGATGTTTGCGAGGCGCGGCAGCCCGTCGGTGAGCGAGGAAACGTAGCTGGCGCCGCCGATCTGCTCCAGCTCGTTGTTGCGCATCAGCTCTTCGGAGAGCGTTACCAGATCGATGGGGAGGGAATGGTCCGCCATCTCGGTGATTCGCAGAAAGAGACGGCGGTGGCTATCGAGATAAAAATCCTCCGGCTTGAGCATGCCGGCGGCCTGATTGTAGGCGGAGTTGTCGAGCAGGATCGCTCCCAGCACGGAGCGTTCCGCCTCGACATTGCTGGGGAGGCCTTTCAGTACGGTGGGGTCGCTGACCACCATCGAGACTCCCTGATGATCGCGTTAGGATTCTTCCGGAACGACCTGGACTTGAACCGGGACCGTTACATCTTTGTGCAAGCGCACCGGCACCTGGAATTCCCCCAATTGTTTGAGCGGCTCTTCCAGATGAATCTTGCGCCGGTCGATTTCAAAGCCCTTTTTGTGCAGCGCCTCGGCGACATCGAGTGATGTAACCGAGCCGAATAACACGCCGCTCTCGCCGGCTTTGCGCGCGATGCTAAGGACTACTTGTCCCAGCATGCCCGCTAGCTGCTGGGCGTCGGACTGTTCGCGGGCGTCGCGCTTGACCCCGGCCGTTTTTTGCTGTTCCACAACCTTGCGATTGCCTGAAGTGACCACCATGGCAAGCTTGCGCGGCAGCAGAAAATTCCGGCCATAGCCGCCTTTCACCTGGACGACCTCGCCGCGCCGCCCCAGGTGCTCCACGTCCTCTCGCAGGATCAATTCCATCGTCTTCGCCATTTGAAACTCTCCAAAATGATTCGATTCCGGGCGGTTCTAGATATCGGCCGTGAAGGGCAGAAAGGCAATGTTCCGGGCGCGCTTGATGGCCCGCATCAGCCGCCGCTGGTGCGGCGCGCAGGTGCCCGAAGTGCGCATGGGCAGAATTTTGCCCCGCTCCGGAATGAACTGGCCGAGCAGTCTCACATCCTTATAGTCGATGTGATCGATCTTGTCGGCGCAGAATCTGCACACTTTGCGCCGCCGGGAGAACTGGCGCTTGCCGCCGCCACCCGGGCCGCCTTCGCGGCGGGGCCCGCCGTAGGGTCTGGATTGCGATCCCATTGCATTACCTTCCTTCTCAATGCTGTCATTCTGAGCGGCCTGCCCCGGTCCCGGCACGCCGGGGGAGGAATGACAGCTCACTGAATTTTCGATCAAGCTCCTAAGTGCCTAGGCCGGGCCTGCGGCCGACGTCGCGGCCGGGGCCGCGCTGCCGCGCGGCTTCTTGCGAGCCGAATTCTTGGTGCGAGCCGCTTGCAGCTTGGCGATTCTTTTCAGATCTTCATCCACCCGAACGGTCTGATATTTCAAGACCGGCTCGGTCACTTTCAACCGGCGCTCCAGCTCCTGCACCGTGGCCGCGTTGCATTCGGCGTCGAGCAGCACATACTGCCCTTCGCGGTAGCGGCGAATGAGATAGGCGAGCCGCCTCCGCCCCATGCGATCGGTCTTGCGCAGCGTCCCGCCGCCGGAGGTAATCACGCCCTCCATCTGAGCGACGATTTTGTCGGCCTCATCATCCGGAAGATCCGGCTTGAGGATGAATATTGTTTCATAGATTCTCATAGCGACTTAAATCCTAGCCTTTGCAAATTCTTTCCTGGGGCGCATCGTTTTCTGGAATCCTACGCTGGGGTTGATCCCGCTTTTCCTTCGTGCCCGCGTTCTCGACGATTGAAGTGGTTCATCGCTTTGGCGGCGCCCTGGCGCAGAATCATCTCCGCGGCATCTGCGGCCCGGTCCACAAACTCGTCCATCCCCTCACGCTGCTGGCGACGCATGGGCCGCAGCAGATATGCGACGGGGTCTTCCAAGACCACCTCCGGGGAGACGCCCATCCGGACCCGCACAAACTCTTTAGTCCCGATAGCCTCCATAATAGATTCTAACCCGTGATGTCCCGCGGAGCTACCTCTTTGGCGGATCTGAATGGTTCCCCAGGGCAGATCCAATTCATCGGCGAGGACCACCAAATCCGCCGGGCCGCAGCCTTCTTTCCGAAACCACTCTCTTACCGCCGCCCCGCTGAGGTTCATGAAGGTCTGCGGCTGGATCAGCCAAAACTGCTGGTCGTCCATCCCGACCCGCGCGCAAAGCGAATGCGCCCGCTTGCGGTCCAACCTGACGCCATGACGCTGGGCCAGCCGGTCCACCGCCGCAAAGCCCATATTGTGCGGCGAGTGTTTATACTCCGCCCCCGGATTGCCCAGGCCGACCACCAGTTTCACCGGTGTGCTGCTCCCATCCCCGAGCCCGGGCGTGTCCGAACGCCAATGAAGATCCAGCCGGGCGTGTTACTTCTCCTTCTCCTTCTTTGCAGGAGCCTCGGCCGCTTCCTCGCCCTCTTCCACGGTCTTGCCCTTCTTGATGACTTCCGGTTCGGCCGGAGCCTCCGCCGCCACAGCCTCCGCCGGTTTCTCCTCTTCGATCGCCTTTGGCGTAATGACGTGGCAGATCACCGACTGCGGCTCTCTGAGGATGCGGATGCGATCCCCAATGCGAGTCTCAAGGTCGCTCACGCGGATACTCTCATTGAGCATCAAGTTGCTGACATCAAATGTAAATTCATCCAGCAAGTCTGCCGGCAGGCACTCGACTTCCAATTCGCGCAGCATCAGCTCGAAGACGCCGCCCTGTTCCTTAATCCCTTTGGCCTCGCCTGTCGTGATGATCGGCACCGCAACGCGGATCTTGCGGTCCATCAGGACGCGCTTGAAATCTACGTGCCGTAAGGTGCCCCGAACCGGCTCCCACTGGGTTTCGGCAATCATGGCCAGGGTCTCTTCGCCGCCCTGGACCTGCAACTGGAACAGGGTGTGGTGCTTCGACTTAGTCCCCAGCACATTCGCCAGTTGCCGCGGCTGGAGCTGCAAATTCACCGACTTGCCGGTTCCGCCGTAGAGCACTGCGGGCACCTTGCCGGTGCGCCGCAATTCGTGCAGGGCGTGCTTCCCGGCGCCACTCCGGACTTCGGCTTCTACCGTTACTTTTTCCATAGCTGTCTCGTTCCTCTGGCAGAACCCTTAGATGAAAAGGTTGCTGACGGAAGTCTCCTCGTGAATCGACTGGATGGCCCGCGCCAGCAGCGGCCCCACACTCAGCGTGACGATGCGGCCGCATTTCTGCGCCGCTTCTGTCAGCGGGATGGAGTTTGTGACCACCACCTGAACGATCTTCGACTGGCAGATGCGCTCCACCGCTTTGCCCGACAGCACCGGATGCGTGCAGCAGGCGTAAACCGCAGCGGCCCCGTGAGCGAGCAGCGCATCCGAGGTCTTCACCAGCGTGCCCGCGGTGTCAATCATGTCGTCCACCACCACCGCCGTCCGGCCCTCCACCTCGCCGATGACGTTCATCACTTCGGCTTCGTTCACGTCCACGCGCCGCTTGTCCACGATGGCCAGCGCCGCATTCATCTTCTTGGCGAAAAAGCGCGCCCGCTCCACCCCGCCGGCGTCCGGCGCCACCACCGTCAGGTTCGGCAGGCTCAGCTTCTGAAAATACTCGACCAGCACCGGCGCCGCAAACAGATGATCCACCGGGATGTCGAAAAACCCTTGAATCTGCGGGGTGTGCAGGTCCATCGTCAAAGCCCGGTTGGCTCCCGCTGTAGTCAGCAATTCAGCCACCAGCTTCGACGAGATCGGCACACGCGGGCGGTCCTTGCGGTCCTGGCGCGAGTAGCCGTAGTAAGGGATCACCGGAGTGATGCGCCGCGCCGAAGCCCGCTTCAGGGCATCCATCATCAGGAGCAGCTCCATGATGTTGGTGTCCACCGGGAAACTGGTCGGCTGCACCACGAACACATCCGCGCCCCGCACGTTTTCGAGCACCTGGACGCGCACCTCGCCATCGCTGAAGCGCGTGATCAAGGCTTGCCCCAGCGGCACATCCAGACAATCGCATATCTCCGCAGTCAGAGGCGGGTTGGCGGAGCCGGAAAAGATTTTCAGGCGATCTCGATCCATATCTCACCCGCGCCGCTGGGCCAAACTAAGACTTCGTAATCCGTCTTCGTGGATGCAGCGAATTGGCTGGGGCGAGCACGCGCCCGGGAGCCACTTCCCTGGGCCGCTTGCCCTACACGTTACCTGCTGGAGTGATCTACCCCAAATACGGCTAATCCCGGAAACAATCATTCTAAGTGCCCTCGCCCGGAAAAGCAAGGTGCCAACCGGAGTGGCTGTGGTTCAGGCGACAGGCCGGTGCTTCTTGCGGGCGCTCCATATTCTTGCGAAGGGCAGCCTCAAAGTGTATCATCTCTCCAAAGAATTCCTGGGTCTGAGGAATTCCGTGGCCCGGTTGCGGGGCCATCCAGTGTATTTTCGGTCGGAGAAGAGGATCGAATCGTGGGACTGGGGAGAATCCGGGCTGGAGCGATTTCGGGCGTCATCTGCTGGCTGTTATTGACGGCATGGGCGCCGATGAGTTTCGCGCAAACCGATGGGCGGCAGAGTACCCACGGGAGGAAGGCACTCCGCGCACAGAGAATCGAAACCGCCCTGGCCGTAGATGGAAATCTGGATGAGGAGGAGTGGCGGCAGGCTGCCCTCGCCATGGGCTTCATCCAGAGAGACCCGCAGGAGGGAGATCCCTCCACCGAGCGAACCGAATTTCACGTCCTCTACACATCCACGACTCTTTACATCGGCGTCATTTGTTACGATGCCAATCCCCGCGAGATTCTCGCCAACGACCGCCAGCGCGACTCTTCACTGGGAAACGACGACACCGTCAGCGTGGCGCTGGACACCTTCCATGACCACCGCAACAGCTATCTTTTCAGGACCAACCCGCTAGGGACCCAGTATGACGCCCTGGTGACCGATGAAGGCCGGGCCGTCAATTCCAACTGGGACGAGCGCTGGGATGTCGCGGCGCGAATTCACGAAGGCGGCTGGTCGGTCGAGTTCGCCATCCCGTTTAAGAGTCTGCGCAGCAGCGAAGAGAACGGGAGCTCCTGGGGCCTGGATTTGGAGCGCGTCATCCGCAGAAAGAACGAATCTTCTTCCTGGAACAATTATCGCCGCGGCTTCCAGTTGGAGAATGCTTCCCAGGCAGGGCACCTGGCCGGCATCGAAGAGATCGAGACGGGATTGCGGGTCCGGGTCAAGCCGTACCTGCTCGGAGGATTCTCCCACACCAGCAACCGCCAAGAAAGCCAGCTCTGCCGGGAAGCCGATCCGGCAAGAAATTTCTGCAATGCTTCCAACCTCGGACTGGAAGTCATGAAGTGGCGGATTATGCCCAGCCTGACCGCAGATTTTACCGCCAACACCGACTTTGCCCAGACCGACGTCGATAACCAACAGGTCAATCTGGACCGGTTTCCGCTGTTCTTTTCCGAGCGAAGGGAATTTTTCCAGGAAGGAGCCGGGGTGTTTGAGTTCGGGATTGCCGAAGGGGAGAACCGTGGCTCTTCCGAAATGAAGCTGTTTCACAGCCGCCAGATTGGTCTTTCTCCGCGGCGGCAGCCGATTCCGATTGTGGGCGGAGGGCGCATCACCGGAAGAGTCCATGGATTTACGCTCGGCTTGCTAAATGCCCAGACGGAGCGCTTTGAGCCGGAGAACATTCGTGCCAGCAACTATTCCGTCGCCCGGCTCAAGCGGGATGTCTTCGATCGGTCCAGCATCGGAGCGTTCTTTCTCAACCACGAGCAGGGCGGAACCAGTGACTACAACCGGGTCTATGGCGCCGACGCCAACTTTGTATTCTTCCGGTATTTCTCGGTGGGTGGATTCTTGGGCAAATCCGCCTCTCGGCGTTTGCCCAGCGATAGCGGCGACGACTGGGTGACGGCGGGAGCCGTTCGATGGGACAGCGACACGCTGAATCTGGAGACCAGCTGGCTGGTGGTCGATCCCGAGTTTCGGGATGATCTGGGTTTCATCCCCCGCAAAAATCAGCGGACCAGCTCCTCGCAGCTCGCTCTGAAGCCGCGCATTGACGGCCGCTATATCCGGCAGTTCGTCATCCGGCACCGGCTGGACTACACCATGAACCAGCAGTTTCAGCTCGAAAGCCGGACCACGCACAATGCCGTTGAGATTTTCTTTCAAGACGGGGGCATGTTCCGGTGGGCGCCCCACACGCAGTTTGACTGCCCCCGAGAGAACTTCGCGCTGCGCCGGGGCGTGGTGGAGATTCCCGCGGGATGCCACAGTTGGTGGTACAGCGGAGTGCGTTACTCCCCCAATCCGTCGAAGCGAATTTCAGGACAGGTGGTTAGCTGGACCTGGCACATCGGCTACTGGGGAACCGGGACATTGCACGATTTCGGCTTCAGTCCGCGTCTGCGTCTCACCGACCAGCTTTCGGCGCAAATCAGCTACGGCATCAACAAGGCCACCTTCCCCGCGACCGCCTGTGTGGATAAGAGCAAGCGCGGGTGCGGCTTCACCGACCATGTCGTCAACACCCGCGTCACCTTCAACCTGAATAATCAATGGCTGACGACCACCGCCATTCAGTACAACAACGCGGATAGTTTCTGGGGATACAACTTCCGCCTCAATTACATTTACCGTCCCGGCGATGACTTCTTCCTGATCTATAACGAGGGCCACACTGGGGAGGACCCCGTGACGCGGAACCCTGAGCAACGGCACAACGACCGTACCCTCCAGGGGAAGTTCACTTACTCCTTCGACTTTTAGAGCACCGTGGGCAGCCGGCCCCGAAATGCTCTAGCCTTCCTCTTCCACTTCCTCGCCGGCGCGGGCGGCCTTGGCGGCGGCGACAATCTTCTCGGCGATGTGCGCCGGGACGACATCGTAGTGGGAAAACTCCATTGCGAAGCTTCCGCGTCCCTGTGTCATTGAAGTGAGATTCGAGGAGTAGGTCAGCATCTCGGACATGGGCACCTGCGCCTTCACGACCTGCGTGTTGCCGCGCGTGTCCATTCCCTGGATGCGGCCGCGACGCCCGTTCATGTCGCCGATCAGGTCGCCGGAGTACTGGTCCGGGGCGTAAACCTCTACGTTCATGATCGGCTCGAGCAGCACCGGCCGGGCCTGCTCCATGGCTTTCTTGAATGCCAGCGACCCGGCAATCTTGAAGGCCATCTCGGAGGAATCTACATCGTGATAGGAGCCGTCATAGAGGATGACGCGGAAATCCACCACCGGGTAGCCCGCCAGATACCCCCGGGCGGCAGAATCAATAATCCCTTTTTCCACTGCGGGAATATAATTCTTCGGGATAGCGCCGCCAAAAATGTCATTGACGAACTCAAAGCTCCCGCCGCGCGGAAGCGGCTCCATCTTGATCTTGCAATCGCCGTATTGGCCGTGCCCGCCGGTCTGTTTTTTGTGCCGCCCCTGAACGTCCGCCTTGCCGGTAATGGTCTCGCGATAGGGCACCTTCGGAGCTTTCAGCGTTACGTCCACGTTGTAGCGTTTCTTGAGCTTGGAAACGATCACTTCAACGTGCTGCTGGCCGGCGCCACCCAGCAGAAACTCCTTGGTCTGCGGGTCGCGATAAAAGCGCAGCGAGAGATCTTCTTCCAGAATCTTGTGCAATGCATTCCCGAGGCGGTCTTCGTCGCCGCGGGAGTTGGGCGCAATGGCGAAGCTGATGGAGGGTTCCGGCAGCGCCACTGCCGGGTACAGAATCGGCGAGGCCTTGTCGCCGAGCGTATCGCCGGTGAGGGTGTCTTTCAATTTGGCCACGGTGCCAATGTCGCCGGCATGAAATTCCGGAACCGCCGTCGCCGTCTTGCCTTGCAGCAGCGAGATGTGTGCCAGCCGCTCGCTGCCGCTGCGGTTGTAGTTCACCAAATTCGCGTCGTTCACCAGCACGCCGGACATCACCTTGAAGTAGGAAACACGCCCCGCGAATGCGTCCGCCGCGGTCTTGAATACGAACAGCGAAACTGGCTCGGTATCAGAAATCTTTCGCTCGACCTCTTTCCCATCGGGCGTCTTTCCCTTCGCCGTGCCCCGCGCCACGCCGGAGGGAAGAAAATCCGCTGCAAAATTCAAGATCAGGTCCGTGCCGATGAGATTCGTCGCCGAGGAGCACAGGATAGGGAACAGTCTCTGCGTCGCCACAGCCTCACTTAGTCCTTCGACGATGTGCTCCGGGGCCAGAGTCCCTTTATCAAAGAACTCTTCCATGAAGGCGTCATTGCCCTCCGCGATCATCTCGACCAGTTTATCGCGCGCTGCCTCAGCCGCCGTCTTGACGCCGGGGGGGATGTCTCCTGCCTGGCCTTTGCCATTGCCGCCCGGCGTGTAGCTATACGCCTTCATGGTTAGCAAGTCGATCACGCCAGTGAATCCTTTTTCCTCGCCGATGGGCCACTCAATGGGAACGGCGTTGCGTCCGAACACGGATTGGATGGACTCGACGCTGCGCTCGAAACTGGAGCGCTCGCGGTCGAGTTCATTCACTACGAGAGCGCGGGGCAATTGGTAGCGGTTGGCGAATTCCCAAACTTTTTCCGTCTGGACCTCCACCC
>Ga0156015_1024_pt1 | contig 10250 bp, 7 predicted proteins | sample RifCSPlowO2_02_FD_107669 | JGI IMG/M metagenome (GOLD analysis project Ga0156015, IMG submission 107669) | Acidobacteria bacterium RIFCSPLOWO2_02_FULL_60_20
CTATTCGAGTCAAATTCGCAAATTCAACTCGGGTTTCTCCGATTGGCCTCGGTTGATCAGTGCTATTCCCTTTACAATGAGCCGGTTCCTTCGAATTTAGGGGTCTCGGAGACAATGCCGGGCATTGACCTGCTGCTGCCTTGAACCGTCTCATTTGGGAGTAGCCTTGGGGCGGCGATGCCACCCACAAAAATATTCTCCATCTCAACCTGCGGAGAGTAGAATGGTGCCAAGCAAGGTCCAGATTCCCGTATCCGGGAGGTTGATATGTCTGGGTTAATGCCAATGCTTATAGTTTGGAGCGTCATCACAGGGGTCTTGGTTTGCCTGGTTATTTACCGGGTCATCCTCGGGAACTACGAGGAGGATCAGGTCTATCTCAGTCAGGCCGAGGCTGGCCTGGAACGAGAAAATCAGGAGGTTGTGAATCGCATCAACCGCGTGGACCCGTTCATCCGGTGGACCGCGATTGCCTCCGGAGGATTGCTGCTGGTCATCGGTGGCATATGGATCTACCGAGGACTTTTCACCACCCCTCCGATGGAATAGAACGGCCATGCGTGGCCTCGCTCTATGCCCAGCGCTGGCTGGGAGAGGGAGCGGGCAGGCCCGCCGGAAACTGAGCGAGCGCCAAGGTCCGGCAAGCCTGGCAATGCCGGTTGGAGGGTAATCCTTGCTGTGGTGTCTCACTGCGCTTGCGCTGTCATCCCGAGGAGCCCCTCAGCTGCGCTCGGGATAAACTCCGCGACGAGGGACCTGCACTACGCAACGTTTTGGAAAAACAAGTGCAGGTCCCTCGCGGAGTTTATCCTGAGCGTCCCCAGAGGGGAGGCCCCGAGCCGAAGGACTCGGGATGACAATTTTACGGTGTCTGGATCACCGCGAAACTGAGACACTACCTCCTGCCTTCTCAAGGCCGGTGCGCGAACAATTCCAGATACAATAAGGGATGATCTTCCCTCAGCGCTTGAGCCCCCCGAGGATGTGCGCCTCGATGTGCCGCAGCATCCTGCTGCTGGCAGCAACCGTCTCATTTGGGAGTAGCCTTGGGGCGGCGATGCCACCCACAAAAATATTCTCCATCTCAACCTGCGGAGAGTAGAATGGTGCCAAGCAAGGTCCAGATTCCCGTATCCGGGAGGTTGATATGTCTGGGTTAATGCCAATGCTTATAGTTTGGAGCGTCATCACAGGGGTCTTGGTTTGCCTGGTTATTTACCGGGTCATCCTCGGGAACTACGAGGAGGATCAGGTCTATCTCAGTCAGGCCGAGGCTGGCCTGGAACGAGAAAATCAGGAGGTTGTGAATCGCATCAACCGCGTGGACCCGTTCATCCGGTGGACCGCGATTGCCTCCGGAGGATTGCTGCTGGTCATCGGTGGCATATGGATCTACCGAGGACTTTTCACCACCCCTCCGATGGAATAGAACGGCCATGCGTGGCCTCGCTCTATGCCCAGCGCTGGCTGGGAGAGGGAGCGGGCAGGCCCGCCGGAAACTGAGCGAGCGCCAAGGTCCGGCAAGCCTGGCAATGCCGGTTGGAGGGTAATCCTTGCTGTGGTGTCTCACTGCGCTTGCGCTGTCATCCCGAGGAGCCCCTCAGCTGCGCTCGGGATAAACTCCGCGACGAGGGACCTGCACTACGCAACGTTTTGGAAAAACAAGTGCAGGTCCCTCGCGGAGTTTATCCTGAGCGTCCCCAGAGGGGAGGCCCCGAGCCGAAGGACTCGGGATGACAATTTTACGGTGTCTGGATCACCGCGAAACTGAGACACTACCTCCTGCCTTCTCAAGGCCGGTGCGCGAACAATTCCAGATACAATAAGGGATGATCTTCCCTCAGCGCTTGAGCCCCCCGAGGATGTGCGCCTCGATGTGCCGCAGCATCCTGCTGCTGGCAGCCACACTGGCTGCCGGCGGGTGCGGAAATCCCACCCAGCCCAACGGCGGACTCCAGCAAAGACAATATGCCTTCGTAACCAATGGCAAGAGCAACAGCGTGAGCGTTGTGGACCTGGCCACATTTCGTGTGGTCCGCACCATCACTGTTGGAAACGACCCCACCGGAGTCACCGCCAGTCCGATTCGAAATGAAGTTTATGTGGTGAATGCCGGTTCGGGAACGGTGTCGGTTCTGAGCGCCGAATCGCTGCAAGTGGAGGCCACGCTGCGGGTGGGGAGCGGTCCATTTTCTCTGGAGCTTTCCCCGGACGGCGGAACAGGTTATGTGCCGAACTCGCAATCCGGCACCGTGTCTGTGGTGGACTTGGCCAACCGGCGGATCACCAAGACCATCGTGGTCGGGCGGTCACCGGGTGCAGCAAGAGCCAGTCCGGATGGTCGGACTCTGGTGGTTTCCAATCGTGGCAGCGATTCCGTAAGTGTCATCGACTTGGGCACGATGAAAGTATTGGCGGAGATTGCTGTTGGCAACCAGCCCGGCCCCATCGCGATCTTGCCTGACAGCTCGCAGGCATTTGTCGCCAATGCCGGAAGCGCCACCGTATCGGCGGTGGACTTGCCCTCGCGTAAGCTGCTGGCGCACCTTGAGACCGGAAGGACTCCTTCCTCGCTGGCGCTCAAGCCGGACGGTGGCGAACTCTTCGTTACCAATTACGATTCCGATTCAGTCTCCATCATCAACACCTTCGCCGATGAAGTCACGCAGAGCCTCAGAGCGGGGAATAATCCCAGCCAGGCGGTTGTCGACACCTCCGGGAGTTTTTTATTTTTTACAAATTTTGGCTCCAACACGGTTTCCATGGTCGAGATCAATTCCAGGGTGGTGCGGGCTTCCATCGAAGTGGGCACGCACCCCGATGCGCTCGCACTGACGCCGGACGGCCGCTACCTGCTGGTCGTCGACAGCGAATCGAATGATCTGGCAGTCGTGGACGCGGCCAAGCAGTCGTTGTTCACCGTGGTGGCCGTGGGCCAGTCGCCCCGGGCAATTGCGGTCAAAGTTTTCGAAATGCACGCGAACGGCAACTTCTCGACGAAGAAGTAAGAGAATGGGTGTCGCTGAAGGCAGGCATTTCACACGGGCACGGGGACGCTCAGCCAGCCTTCGAGGGGCAGGGATTCCAGCGGCAAGCGTTCCTGCCAGACGGAGACTTGGAATTCGAAAGACTCGGCTGCCGGAATTCCCAGCGCGGCCAAATTCAATTCCAACTCCAGAATTTTCCCCAACGCCGCTTGCCCCACAGATGCGCCGGCGGGGAGTTCCTGCTCCGTGCTCAACTGACATGTGAGACGGCCAGTGGCAGCATCGCGCGAAAAATTCACTGCCACATCCGAGGATTTATCCCCGTTGCGGATTCCCAGCCGCAATGAAATGTTCTCCAGCGAGTCGGGGGGCTCCTTGCAGAAATCGATGCGGAGGAAGAACCGCTCTGAATCCCGCCCGTAAAAAAGCTCCCGCAAAATGGGAGGCTGTCCGTGCATGGTGGTGGCGCGCGTGATGGGACGGTAGTTGCCGGCTCCCATCCACTCGAAGTAGCTCGTGCTGCGGCCGTCGATGTGAGGCGAGAGAGCCGTCACCGGCGGGTTTGAGATGGCGTCCAGTCGCAGCCGCGCGATGGGCTGAGAGAAGATCTCCGGCGGGCGCTGGCCCAAGGCGCGATAGACGTTCGCCAGGTGGGTGCGATATAAAGCGTCAAAGTCGGGGTCATTGGCGGTGGAATGTTCCGGGCCGTACCACCAGCACCAATCGCTGCCCTCGGCAACCAGCAGTTCCTCTTGCGCCAGGGCGCGCTGCTCGGCGGCAGCCCCGGCTTGGCGCTCGGCAAAGAAATCGCGCGCCTCGGCCAGCAGGTCCCAAGCCCGGTTGTCTTCCTGGCTTCCAAGCCAGATATCGAAATTGGCGTTGATCCAGGAGCCGGGAGCCAGGCGCGCCAGCGGTTGCGCCTCACCAAACCGGTTCAGACCTTCTGAAACCGTGACACACTCAATGGCGGGTTCCTCGGCCAGTCTCCGATACCAGGCTCGCAGGAAGGGCCGTCCGTTCTGGGGAAAATATTCCCAGGCGTTCTCGCCGTCCAAAATGATCGGAAACAGTACGCTGCGGCCCTGTCGTATCTCCGGTGGCGCGCTTTGGAGGATGCGGCGCACCAGGTCGTCGGCGGCCGCTTCCGGGTCCATGCGGCTATAGACGAACCCAATCAGGTCCGAAAGCTCCTGATCGCGGAACAGCATCTGCATTGGACCGGAAGGGGTGTCGAAGCGGTACGGAGCGTACAGACGGTCGGCGTTCACCATCGTTCCCGAGGGGTCACGGTAAAAAGGAACTCCGGTGGAGTTCGTGAGGATGCGTTGATCCGTGGCAACCCACCGGAAACCAAGCGAGGCGCAAAGCCGCAGCACCTCCTCTGACACGGAGCCTTCCGATGGCCATACTCCTTGCGGAACGCTCCCGAAGAGGCGCTGATGCAGCTCCAGGGCACGCTCCAATTGCAGCAGCGCATCTTCGGGATGACGAAAGTGCCGCCGGGGCAATGCGACGCCGGGATGTGCTTCGCTGGCGATATGGTTGTCGCACAGCAGCGGCAGGATCGGATGATAGAACGGCGAAGTGGAGATCTCGATCTGTCCCCGGTCGGCGGCGCGGCGATAGGCGGGAATGACTCCGCGCAAGAATTCCTGCTGCTTCTCTCGCAACCGTTGCTGGTCGGCAAAATCGTAGCCTTGCTGTTTTTCGGCCAAGGCTCTCAGCTCGGGGTCGCTGGCGAGCGCCAGTTCGTCCGACCAAGCCAGTTGCGAGAGCACTTGGAGATCGGTGTAATCCCTGGTCTGGAAAAATGGCAGCATCTGCTCGGCGCGGAACTGTTGCGACTTGGCGCGCTCGTAGAGCTCCCGATAGCGTGGATAGCGATAGATCAGGTTATCCACATTGGCCTGAAAGAAGAAACGCAGCACGAACAGCCGCTCCTCCAGGCTCAACTCATCGGCGGGCTCAAAGGCGATCTCCTGCAGCGTCTCCTGCGCCGTGCCGGCAGCGTAATCTTCTAATTGCAGCAGTAGCGACGGCACCAGGTTGAAGGTCATGTGTACCGTGGGAAACTCCTCCAGCATCGCCACCATCCCGTAGTAATCCTTCAAAGCGTGCAGGCGCACCCAAGGCAGGCCGTACTGGCCCGTCGCCAGGTCCTTGTAGTAAGGCTGGTGCATGTGCCAGAGAATCGCCAGCCGGATTTTTGTCTCGGGCATAAATTTCTAGTGGCCGATTACCGCCAATTGCTCGCCGCTTAGTGAAGTCCCAGGGAGAACGGCGAGATAGGATGACACGGGGGTGTCCCAAGAAAGCTGGTAGCGCCGGGAGCAGTCACGCGATTGTCTGGCGGCTTGCCCGCCGCAGAGGCTAAGGATGGAAGGTGGTGAGGTAGGTCTTGGAGATGTGGTCATGCCAGTAAAGTTTTTCTTCATCCACCACCGCCCACAGGAAACCAATCAAGAAGGAACCGGCGCTGACAATGGCTCCTAAGACCCTCCAGAGCCGCTGCCGGCGAGTGGCCGGCAGGCCGTCGAAGGTCACCAGACGTAATCCGGCGGATTTCATTCCCGGCGTTACCCCCGCTCCCCAAACAAACAGCAGGCTGTAAAGCAGTGCCATTAACAGAGAACCACAAACGACACCGCCGAGCAAGATCAGGCTGAAATGGATGCGGATCCCGAAGTATGGGATGAGCCGCGTGGCTGACAGGAACAGGATGGCGCCGGCGGCGATGAGTTGCAAGTCCCGCAAATGTCCGGATAGTCGCAACTGCAATGGCGCCACCGGGCGAAGCCGCCACGCTGCTTCGGGCGAATCGGCCGGGTGAAAGGCAAGCGCGGGTTGGGGAGCGTGTTGAGCAGCGGCCTCGACCACGCGGCTCTCTCGCGCCGGCCTGCTGCGAGCAACGCGCATCTCTCCAATCTGCGGGGATGGAGAGGGGAAAGAAATGACTTTGGCAGGCGGTTCCTGCTCCTGTTCGAATGGCAGCGCCAGCGTCCGATTTTCCTGCCGGGAGCGGTAGCGCTGCACCCGATCCTGCAACTGCTGCCGCAAATGCTCCGGGAAAGCGGGAGGACGAGGCGCGATTTTCGGACTCCTTCGAGGGCGTCCAATCTCGTCATTGCCGCTCCGGTGGGGCGAAGTTCGAGCCGTCTTGGCAGCGCTCGCAACTCCGCGCTGGACTGTTCTCATCGCGGAAAGCCGCCGGCCGCACTTCTCGCAGCGAGTCTCCCATTCCCCGTTGTGATGCCCGCAGGAGTAACAAGCTCCGCAGTGCTGCTGCCGCGCGGATTTTTCTGCCATGATTCTTGTTGCCATACCTTTCCGGCTGAACCTGCGTGAACTTGCAATGTCTCCTCGCGCGTGTTACTTTGCGCCAATGACCCCGGCAGGCCGGCAAAGATGACCATCAATGCAAGGGCGACGAATCTATTTTGCATAGCCGTTGTGCTGTTGCAGCACCTATTTATCAGTGGAAACGGCTATTCCCAGGTGCCTTTTCAGCTACAATCCGGCTCGCAGAATGACTCCCTCGAATTGAAGGCTGATTCGCAGGAGCGGATTGGAAATCGCTACCGGCTGCTGGGAAACGTCGAGGTCGCCTATGGGGAGATGCGTTTGTCGGCCGAGGAAGCCGAGTACGACGCCTCCACCGGGGAGCTGACCGCCCGCGGGGAAGTGCAATTTACCGAAAGGCGGCAGGACGCCAGCATTCGCGCCCGCCGCGCCGTATATAACTTGCGCCAATCGACCGGCCTGTTCGAGGAAGTCGAAGGCAGCATCGGCGGCATGGTAACTTCAGGAAGTGCGTTGCTCTCCACCACTAATCCCTATTATTTCACTGCCGAGAGCGTGGAACGGATTTCAGAAAGCACCTACCGCGTATACAACGGTAACATCACGGTTTGTTCTCCACCCAGACCGACATGGACCTTTTCTGCTCCGGTAGCAACGATCCGCGCGGGAGTCAGCGTCCGCATTCAGCGGGCAAAATTGCGCCTGTTGGGCGTCCCGGTATTCTATTTCCCCTATATTTTCCGGTCGCTAAGGCAGGTGCCCCGCAGCTCCGGCTTCCTGATGCCGACACTGGGGAATAACTCCCGTCTTGGCGTGGTGCTGGGAGACTCGTTCTTCTGGGCCATCAACCGCAGCATGGACGCCGAGATTGGCGCGGAGTACTTGAGCAAGCGCGGGTGGTCGCAGCGCGCCGATTTCAGGATGCGCCCGGCGGCCTCGAGCTACCTGAGACTTTCCTACTATGGAGTTGTCGACAGCGGTTTTGGACCGCACAAAGAAGACCAGGGAGGCCGCACCGCGCGGGCCGAGGGCGTGGCTCTGATTCCCGGCGGCATCCGTGGCGTGCTCGACTACAATTACCTCAGCTCGCTCACCTTTCGGGAAGCCTTCGCGCAATCCTACACCGAAGCGGTGAACTCCGAGATACACAGTTCCGGCTTCCTCACCAACAACTCCGAAACTCTGCGGTTCAATCTGCTCTTTTCTCAGATTGAAAATTTCCAGAGCCGCGCGCCCGGCGACACCGTCCGGCTCCGTTTGCTTCCGAGCGGCGAATTGAACGGCAGGGAGCAGCCGTTGTGGAAGAACTCACCCGTTTGGTTTTCCTGGGAGAGTTCGGCTGCCTGGGTCAGCCGGAAGGAGCCGGCTCTCGAACCGTCCAGTGGCCTGAGGACTTCCTTCCTGGAGCGGTTGGAGTTCCATCCGCGGCTCACGATTCCTCTGCGCTGGAAGGCGCTGCAATTGACCCCGGTATTGGGTTTTCGTGCTACCCATTCTGGAGACAGCAAGGATCCCGCCACCGCCGGCCTGCTGTCTGGAGATAGCTGGCATCGCGTCGCCCCGACGCTTTCGGTGGAGTGGGCGCTGCCTACGCTCTCCAAGCTCTACTCTGGCGCCGGTCCGCTTTATGCGGACTCCTTCCGCCATGCCATCGAGCCGCGAGTAACCTTCCGTTACGTAAACGATGCGGGCGAAGTTACCAGAGCACTCTGGTTTGACGCTCGGGATCTGCTCTCCAGCACCAAAGAGCTGGAATATTCCGTTACCAACCGGATTTTCGTAAAGGGGCAGGGGGCCGGAGCGCGCGAGGCATTCTCCTGGGAGCTGAAGCAGCATTACTACTTCGATTCCGCGTTCGGCGGCGCGCTGGTGGCCGGACGGAGAAATGTGCTGCCCTCCAGTCTGCTGTTGAGCGGGCACGCATTTCTCGATGGCCCGCGGCGATTTTCTCCCGTCGTGTCGCTGCTGCGGTTCCATCCTTCGGGGCACTACGATGTCGAATTCCGTGAGGACTATGATCCCTTGCTGCACCGCTTCGTGCAGGGTGGCTTGACCGGGAACGCGCGCTGGGGCGAGGCGTTTCTGTCGGTGAATCATTCCTTCGTGCGCAGCACGCCGGTGCTGGCGGCGCCTTCCAACCAGGTGGGCTTCAACGTAGGCTACGGAAATCTGATAAGGCGGGGATGGAACGTTGTATTCGCCGGATCGTATGACATACGCGCGGAATTCATGCAATTCACCGCAGTGCAAGCGAGTTATAACAACGATTGCTGCGGAATCAGCTTCGAGTACCGCCGCTTTGCCCTGGGACCCACGCGCAATGAAAACCAATTCCGCATGGCGTTTTCGCTCGCCAATGTCGGAACCTTCGGGACCCTAAAAAAACAGGAACGGTTGTTCTAACGCTCCGGGGGCAGAGTACCCGCAGCACATGCAGTAGTTTGTTATCCTAGGAGGCCTTCGCAAGAGAGGCGGCCACGGGTTCCGGCACGGCGATGGCGACAAACCAATCAGAAGGGTAAAGATAGTCTTCGCCACTTTCGTCCACGATTCGAAGGTCGCCGTATTTGGCTGCCTCGGCATCGGGCAATACGCGGTAAATCTTGTGTCGCTCGAGAGCGGCCGGATACCCGTCATTGCGGAGGCACACGACAAATCTACGTTCCCATTTCTTCGAAGGCATTTAGCGGCTGGCGGTCAGCTTGCTGGCTCGCTCGGCGGTCTCGGCAGCTTCCTGATCTTTTCCCAGCTTCTTGTACACTTCAGTCAGTTTTTCGAGCGGGACGGCCAGATTCCGATTCTCGGGGCCATAAACCTTTTCAGCGATCTGTAAGACCCGGCGCCAGTATTGCTCGGCGTCGGCGTAGCGCCCGCGATCCTGATAAAACGTGGCCAGGTTGGTGAGCGTGGTTCCGGCCCCAATGCTTTCCCGGCCGTACACCTTCTCCTGGATGGCTAGTGCGGCCAGGAAGTTCTTCTCTGCATCCTTGGGCTTGTTCTCCGCGGCATAGAGCAATGCCAGGTTGTTGCGGTTGGTGGCGACGTTGGGATGCTGCGGGCCGAGCAGCTTTTCATTCATCGCCAGAGCTTTTTCAAACAGCGGCTCCGCCAGCTGATATTTTTCCTCGCTGCGGTACATTTCGGCGAGATTGCTCATGGTCGCAGCGACCATCACGTGCTGCTCTCCATAGGCCTTGCGATAAATCGCAAGTGCGCGCTGGTAGAGCGGCTCGGCATCCTGAGCCCGGTTCTGCGCGGCAAATAGCAGCGCCAGATTATTCAGGGCCTGGGCCAGATCAGGATGCTCCGAGCCGAGAATTTTCTCCCGCAGTTGGATCGATCGGCGATACAGCGGCTCCGCGACGTTGTAGTTTCCTTGGACCCGTTCGAGCTCCGCCATGTTACTCAGCGTCGCCGCCACCAGAGTGTTTTCCGGGCCCATCGTGTCTTCCGCCAGTTTCAGCGCGCGCTGGTAGAGCGGCTTGGCCTCGTCGAACCGGCCCAGCACCCGATAGATCTCAGCCAGATTGTTCAGGCTGGAGGCCACATTGAAGTGATTCGCCCCAAAAGTGGTCTCCCCGACTTGCAGCGCTTCTTTCGCCACCGGAATTGCTTCCTGATACCGCCCGCTGCTGTACAGGTCTCCCAGTTGCTGGTTGAGCGCTTCCCAGTGTGCTTGCTGCGCCGGCAATATCGGAACGAAGAAAATGAGCGCCAGGGTCGGAACTAGGAGCGCGGGGTGCCGAAATCGTCTCATCGCCTTGAACCCAGAGTACCACAATCAGCAGTCGCCGTGGGAGACGCTGAAATCTAGAGGCGTTCTTTGTCATCAAAGAAGGTAACAGGAAAGAAGGCAATGGGGCCGCGGGATTTGCTCACCTCGGGCACCCGGGGGGCAGCGTACACCGGCTCCTCAGGCGGTGCCGTAGTGTCTCGGTTTGATCGTCAGGGCATGGCTTCAGC
>Ga0156015_1039_pt1 | contig 10150 bp, 10 predicted proteins | sample RifCSPlowO2_02_FD_107669 | JGI IMG/M metagenome (GOLD analysis project Ga0156015, IMG submission 107669) | Acidobacteria bacterium RIFCSPLOWO2_02_FULL_60_20
TGCATCAAGTATTTGTATAAGGAAAACAATCAGGGAGATTGACTGGTTCTGGCAGCGGGCCTACCCCGCCAGGATCGGGTGTGGGCCTCTTTGCTGCATTCGCCAGCGCCGCCGCTTGCCTGCCTCGCGATACCTGCGCTTCTCTTCCGCAGTCTCTGGAATCAGTTTGGGCACCGGGTGGGGCCTGCCGTCGGCGTCGATGGCCACATAGGTCAGGTAGGCCGAGCTGGTGTGCTTCTGCTTGCGGGTGAAGACTTCCTCCCGGAAGACCTTGACGCCCACCTCCATGGAAGTGTGGAAGACCCGGTTCACCGATGATTTCAGAATGATAATCTCGCCGACCTTGATCGGGGACCGGAAATCCATGTGGTCAATTGAGGCCGTCACCACGTAGGAGCTGGCGTGGCGATGCGCCGCGATCGCCCCGGTGATGTCCACCAGATGCATCACCGTGCCCCCCAGGATATTCCCCAGCGGATTGGCATCGTTCGGCAGCACCACTTGCGTGAGCTCCGTGCGCGACTCGCGCACCGGTTTGGCAGAAGGAAGTCGTTTTCGAGGCATCGAGATGTTCACGCAGTCGGGGAAATTCTAAAGCGGTCCCCGAGAAGGGAGTGGTGGTGCCGGCGGCGATTACCCTTTCGACAAATAACCGCCGTCTTGGCTTTGGATCATGCCGGCGGTGTACTGCTCCGACTGGCCCCGTGGCACCGTTAGGGTTTGCCATCGCGGCCCGGCAAAATGCTTTGCCAGGAAAATGATCTGCCCCACGTGATTGGCGGAATGCGTCAGGGTGCGGTGAATGGCTTCGATCACAGAATGCGTCTCGCCGCGAATGGCCACCGACCGCTCCATATCTTCGGGCCGCAGCTTGTGGAGTGTCTCAAGTAAACAGGCCCAACCGCTTTCCCAGCTTTGGAGCAGCCGTTCCGGCGTGTCCGTCTCGCTCCTGACAAATTCCATGTCCCGGTGGCGGCCGGCTTTCTCACCATCGCTAAGGAGAAAATCTGTCCACCGGGAGCGCAAGTTGCCGCCGACGTGCTTCATCACTTCGGCAATGCTGTTCGATTCCGGGTCCAGTTTCCGGAACAGATCTTCGGCGCTGACTTGGGCGAGGGCGCGGTCGGCGCGCTGTTTCATCTTCCGGAATTCAAAAATGCAGCTTTCGAGCACGTCTTCGGTTTTCATAAGTTACGCCCGTTCCAATTTCTGGCGCATGGCGACATTGTATTGCTCCGACTGGCCGCGCGGCACGCTGAGGGTCTGCCAGCGGTCTCCCGCAAAATGCTTGGCCAGAAGCACGATTTGTCCCACATGCGACGCGTAGTGGTTCATCTGGCGGAGAATGGCTTCCGGAACCGGCTGTCGCTCTCCACGCACAAGCACACTGCGGTCCAGGTCCTCGGGTCGGAGTGCCTGCAAGCCGTCCAGCAACAACTTCCACGATGCTTCCCAGCGCTGTTTCACGCTCTCCGGTGTCTCCTCGTCAACGACAAATTCCGTGTCGCGGTTGCGGTCCGGTTTTTCTCCATCGCCCGTAAGGAAGTCCACCCACCGGGAGCGCATATTCCCGGCGATGTGCTTCATCAAGATGGCGATGCTGTTGGCTTCATCGTCCAGCGTTCGGAACAGGTCTTCCGGGCGAACCTGAGCCACGGCGCGGTCGGCCTGCGTTTTCAACTTACGAAATTCCACTTGCCAGCACTTCAATTGATCTTGCGGCTGCATAGCATTCTTCCCCGAAAATACGTTTGTGTTCGGCGGGAGTTGCCTCCAGGCGGCGGCATCCTCACCGCGCCGTGGCTATCATAACCGGAGGGGACGGGGTGGGACAAGTCACCGTCCCATGTAGACCTGCGCCAGCCCGGATGTTCTTGCGGTTGACCCGATACTCCTCACTGCCTCCCCTCACAATCCCGATCCGCCCTTTCGCATTTGGGGCCGCAAAACCCAAACGATGGCGCGGTCCACCAGCGCCGGAAACAAGCCATGCAGCCATCCGAACAGACGATTGTTGGCGGGGACGACGATTTCTCGCTTGCGTCGATGCACCGCCCGCAGGACCGCCCGGGCGACGCGCTCTGCGGAAATCCCTCCGGGATACAGTGGCTGCGTCGCGAAGTCCTTGTAGGCATTCTCGATAAACGGAGTCTTCACGCGGCCGGGACATACCGAGATGACGTGAATGTTTTCGGGCTTCAGCTCCATCCGCAAGCTGTTCGAGAGCGCATTGAGCGCGAACTTGCTAGCGCAGTAGGCCCCCATCCAGGGCAGCGCTACTTTGCCGGCCACCGAGGAGATGTTGATGATGGTTCCGCCGCCCTGTTTTCTCATGTGAGGAACTGCCGCTTGGATGGCGCGCACCGGCGCCAGCCAGTTGGTTGCCAACAGATGCTCGAACTGATCGGGTTTCATTTCGGCCACGGAAGCGTACATGCCTACGGCGGCGTTATTCACCAGAATGTCGAGGCGCCCGAAATGGTCCACGGTCCGGGCGACCATGGCGCGAATTTCTTCCGCCTGGCTGACATCGCTCTGGATGGCGATCGCCTCGGTCGGAAGCGAACGGGCCAGCGCCTCCAGCTTATCCAGGGAGCGGGCCGCCAGAGCGAGTCTGGCTCCGTCGGCCGCGAAAACTCGGGCGATGGCCTCCCCGATTCCCATCGATGCGCCGGTCACCAGCGCCACTTTGCCGTCTAGTTTTTTCACGATGCCATAGCCCTTCTCGTTTGCCGGGGGCGGGGCAGTCCACTCCGGCCCGCAACGAGTATAATAACCGCATGAAAGAACAGTTGCTGCCGCTATTTCCTCTGAAGGTAGTGCTGTTTCCCGCCACGGAGCTTCCTCTGCACATCTTTGAAGAGCGCTACAAGGAGATGATCGGGGAGTGTCTCGAACATCGCTCCGAGTTCGGAATCGTTCTGGTGTTGGACGAGGGGCTGGCCAGCACCGGATGCACCGCATCCATCGCCGAGGTGCTCCGCAAGTTTGAGGACGGGCGAATGGATATTCTGGTTCGCGGCCAGCGCCGCTTCGAGCTGGTTCGGATCGATCAGGGAAAATCCTATTTGCGGGGCGAGGCGCAGTTTTTTGAAGATGACCAGGAGGATCTCCGCCGCGAGGATTCCCGCCGCCAACAGGCGCTGCAGCTTTTTACACAAATGGCAGAAAAATTTGTCTCGGAAGGTTCCGGGAATCCGCCACCGCCACCGGAACTCGGGGACGCGCAGCTTTCTTTCCAGATTGTCTCGCGTCTGCCGGCGGATCTGCCCTTCCGCCAGACCCTGCTGCAACTTCGTTCCGAGTCCGACCGAATCGACCGCGTGATCTCTTACTTGCAGAAAATGGCGGTGCGGCTGACGCGCATGGCGCAGGCTCAGGCCCGGGCGGGAGCCAACGGCCGCTCCCATTGACTCTGTTATAATGAGGGAGTAGTGGCGGCACCATTCTGCGCAATGAAAGCCTTCTTATGAAATCCAAACCTACGACCCTGAGCGAACTGCGCCGCAGTCACTTCTCCGAGGAGCGATACAGCAAGCGGACGGTCAAAGACGAGTTGCGCGAAAACCTGATCTGCCATCTCGAGCGCGGCGACCGGCTGTTCGAGGGAATCGTCGGGTTCGACGACACCGTAATTCCCCAGATCACCAACGCCATCTTGTCGCGCCACAATTTCATCCTGCTCGGGCTTCGGGGCCAGGCCAAGACGCGCATCTTGCGCGCGTTGGTGACGCTGCTGGATGAGGAATTGCCGGCGCTGGCCGGATGCGAGATCAATGACAACCCCTACGCGCCGATCTGCCGCTCCTGCCGCCTGCTGCTCGAAGAGAAGGGAGATGGTGCGCCCATCGCCTACCTCACCCGCGAGTTCCGCTACGTGGAGAAACTGGCCACGCCGGACGTAACGATCGCCGATATGATTGGTGACATTGATCCGATCAAGGCCGCTCGCGGCGGCCACCAGCTTTCCGATGAGCTGACCATCCACTACGGCCTGCTGCCGCGCGCCAACCGCGGCATCTTCGCCATCAACGAACTTCCCGACCTGGCCGGAAAAATTCAGGTGGGCTTGTTCAACATCATGCAGGAGGGCGACGTCCAGATTAAGGGCTACCCGGTGCGGCTGCCGCTGGATGTGGCGATTGTTTTCACGGCCAATCCGGAAGACTATACCGCGCGCGGGAAAATCATCACGCCGCTCAAAGACCGCATCGGCTCCGAGATTCGCACGCACTATCCGGCGACCACCGAGGAGGGCATCGCCATCACCGAGCAGGAAGCCTGGCTCAGCCGCGGCGGTACGCGCCATCTGGCCGTGCCGGCTTTTATCCAGGAGATTGTCGAGGAGGTCGCTTTTCTGGCCCGCGCCGATAAGAAGGTGGACAAGCGTTCCGGCGTCAGCCAGCGCATGCCGATCACCTGCATGGAAAACGTGGTGTCGAATGCCGAGCGCCGCACCATTCGCAATCACGAGCCCGAGACGGTTCCGCGCGTCTCGGACGTCTACGCCTCGCTTCCGGCCATCACCGGCAAGTTCGAGCTCGAATATGAGGGCGAGCTCAAGGGGGCCGACCACGTCGCCCGGGAGCTGATTCGCACCGCGGTGGGCAAGGTGTTTCAAAAATACTTTGACGGCGCGGATCTGCAGCAGATTGTGCAGTGGTTCGAGCTTGGCGGCACTCTGAAGATCTCCGAATCTATTCCCTCGGCGGAAGTCATCGGGGGAATGAAGAAGATTCAGGGGCTGCTGGAGAAAAGCGTCGCGGTGCGCCCGCCGGGAAAACCCACTCCCGCCTGGACCGCTTCGGCGGGGGAATTTCTTCTGGAGGGCCTCTACGCGCAGCGGCGTATTTCGCGCTCCGAGGAGCGCGGATTTATGGCCGAGGAGCGCAAGCAGACGGCTGCCGCGCGCGAGGAGATGCGCCCTCCCTATCGAAGGCCTTACAATTGATCGTGCACGTTTGCCCACGGTCATCCTGAGCGAGCGAAGCGAGTCGAAGGATCTGCTTGTAGCGTTCGATTGAAAAAACAGATTCCTCGCTACTCTCGGAATGACAGCGGGGTAGTAACGCAAGAAATATGAAATTCGTTACGTACAAAAAGTATCAGCCCGGTGACCTCGACTCGCTCGACATGCAGGAGCTGGTCAACCGCCTGGCCGATTTCTTCCTCCAGAGCGGTTTTTCCCCGGCCTATGACTACATGAACGAGATGGACGAGGAGCAGACGCTCGAGCAGTTGCGCCAGGCCATCCTCGACGCCATCCAGAACGGTGAGCTGTTTTCCGACGAAGAGTGGCAGAAGCTCATGGAGCAGATGCAGAACCTCTCTGCCGAGCAACAACAGCAGGTGGCCGAGCGTCTGATGGAGCGGCTGGAAGAAGAAGGCTACATCAGTGTCTCCGGACCACCGCAGCCCTCCGAGCAGCAGCCGCGGCCGGGAGCGGGGTCGCTCGGTCAGGAAGGACAGGTCCGGTTTGAACTGACCGACAAGAGCCTCGATTTCCTGGGATTCAAGACACTGAAGGACCTGCTCGCTTCACTCGGCCGCTCCAGCTTTGGACGGCATGACACACGCGATCTGGCGACCGGCATCGAGTCCGGCGGCGCTTCACGGCGCTATGAGTTCGGCGACACCATCAACCTCGATGTCGCGGGGACTCTGGCGCACGCTATCCAGCGCGAGGGTTCGCATCTACCACTGAATATTGAGTACGAAGATTTAATGGTGCATCAGACCGAGTATCAGAGCTCCTGCGCCACGGTCTTAATGCTCGATTGCAGTCACAGCATGATTCTCTACGGCGAAGACCGCTTCACGCCAGCCAAGCGCGTGGCCCTGGCGCTTTCGCACCTGATACGCACGCAGTATCCCGGCGACTCGCTGCACCTGATCCTGTTCCACGATTCTGCCGAAGAGATGCCGCTGAGCCAGTTGGCGCGCGTACAAGTGGGGCCTTACTACACCAACACGCGCGAGGGATTGCGCCTGGCGCGGCGCGTGCTCGAACGCCAGAAGAAAGACATGCGCCAGATTATTATGATCACCGACGGCAAGCCCTCCGCGCTGACGCTCGAAGACGGCCGCATTTATAAGAACGCTTTCGGCCTCGACCCGCTGGTCGTCACCCAGACGTTAGAGGAAGTAGCCAAGTGCAAGCGCGCCGGAATTCTGATCAACACCTTCATGCTGGCCAGCGACACCGGCCTGGTGCACTTCGTCCAAAAAGTAACGGAGCTGTGCCGCGGCAAGGCCTACTTCACCACGCCCTACACCCTGGGCCAATATCTGCTGATGGACTACGTCAACCGCAAGACCCGCACCATCCACTAAAGCACTGAAAGCCCAGCGTCCCAGGTACCCAGAGGTCAAGTCGGGTTTCCGAGTACGATTCGCCTATCTTTTCCACACTGCACACAGTAACCCGCGATTCTTTTTTTGTGCTTGCCACCTCTGCGCTTCGGTCTCTCCCAAGACACTACAAAATGGAGACTGCCACATCCGTGGCATCGGAAAACGAGACTACCATCCGGCAGCGCGTAAGGAGGCGTTGCGGGTTTTGGAGTCCAGTCTGTTTTGTCCATTCCATACCTCTCGACTCAGCTTGCGTTCTACAACTGCCAAGGCGGGCCAACTGTAAGAAGGATGAGCCACCTCCGGCAGCCCGTGCCGCTTTCTCTCAGTAGCCTACGGCAACATACTCTCCGGCGGCAACTGTCTCCAGGAAAAGCGTGCACTCAGGCCACTTTCTTCGCGGCGCGTTCGAGAAGTTCGTGGATGAGGGTTTGGTAGGGCTTGGATTGCCGCGCAGCGAGGCGGCGAAGTTGCGCCAGCACACGTGGGTCAATGCGGATGGCGATGAGCTGCTTGGCGTGGCCAGTACGAGGACGGCCCACGCGGCGGGGACGCCGCAGTTCTTCGTCCGTTGATTCGGGGATGTCCGAGAAATTCAGCCGGCTATCCGGCATATGCTTGGCGCTCTTTGCGGCTCGCCTGCCGTGCGCTGATGGGACTGCGTCCAGCCTTTGCGCTCTGCTCCCGATGGTCGCCTCGCGGGGGCGTTGCCGGGACCTAGTTTTTGTCATGACTCAAGCCACACACTTAGAGCCTTTAGTATTCTTACTTCAGCGTTCCGGGTCGCTGAACACGGTCGCGGCTTCCTCAAATGGGACGCCGTGCTTCTCGAAGTTCTTCAGGGCCTTACGAACGTCCCAGGAGAACATATTAATGTATATACACTATTTCAGCCCCGAAGTCAAAGTTCCAGTTCCTCTTCGATTTTCTTCCTGTGCTTGGGGGGTTTGCGGCGGCGGTCCTTTTCGACGCGCGTGGGAGGCGGGCTTCCAATGAGCGCCCGGGCCTGGCGGCGGGCTTCGGTGGCGGCGCGGAATTTTTTCTTTGGCTTTTTGGGTTTGGAAGGCATGGCTGGTCTCTCAGAAGAACACCGAAAGCAGGTCTCTCGCTGAGTTTACGCTAAGCGCGAAAAGCAGGTCCCTCGTCGTCCCGGCGCGCCGGGACTCGCGCGGGATGACAGCGGAGCGAGGGGAGAGACTGCGCGAGTTTGGCGGAAGCGTATGGGAATCGAACCCATCGTTCCCCTCCAAGGAGAAGAACCACTGGATTTGAAGTCCAGGCCAGTCACCAGACCAGTTTCGCTTCCGATGGCGATTATATCATGTGGTCAGGACTTGCCTCTGAATCGCGACGCAAGGCGAGGATTACAACGACGGAAGCTGAATCAACTTTCCCGTGAAGACTAACGGGTTCGATCAGACCCAGGAGATTACCGCGAAGCGTTCAAAGTAACTTGGCAACTCTGTCGGCGCGAAATTAGGCTGCCCGGCCCGCCGCGCACGGCGTTTCACACGCAGTCTCGATGGTTGCCGCCGCTTCGATAGAAGTGGCGTCAGCGGCCGGCAGTGCCACCGGCAGAGTGGCCGGCGGAATCGGAGCGGCGGGAAGCTCGAAAGCACGGGAGTCACGGCGCATCCGGAGGCGCAAACGACGCAACGCCTGAGAATGGAGTTGCGACACGCGCGCCTGTTTCACTCCCAGAAACCGGCCAATCTCCCGCATGGTGCGCTGCTCGAAGTAGTAGAGTGTCAGAACGAAGCGCTCGTTTTCCGGCAGTTTTTCAATAGCCTCCGCCAGCCGCCCGCCGAGCTCGGATTTCTCCACGACGGTTTCGGGGGAATCCGCCGGATCGGCGATCAGGGCCAGCAAACTCTCTGAATTATCTTCCAATCCCCGGTCATGAAAGTGGATTGTGGAATGTTCCCCCCGGCTGCAGTAGTCCTCCATCCATGCACGCAGCTCGCGTGAACTCATGCCCATCTCAGCGGCCAGGTCTTCTTCACTGGCGCACTCGCCGTTGCGCTGTTCCACGGCCGCAACGGCCTGGGCCAGGCGGCGGCTGCGCTTGCGCACCGATCGGGGACGCCAATCGAGCGAGCGCAAATAGTCGAGCATGGCGCCCTGGACGCGGCGGTTGGCGTAGGTCTGGAATTTCACGCCCCGGCCGGAATCATATCGCTGGGCGCATTGCAGCAAGCCCATCAAGCCCACCTGGATGAGGTCCTCCACATCCACATGCGCGGGCAACCGGTTTGCCAATCTGCCGGCCAGGAATTTCACTCCCGCCAAAGATTCATTCAAAGTCTGCTCCAGCGTGTCCTCGCCAGCCGAATGCCGTGCCAGCCAGAGTTCCGCTGTTTCTGCGACTGCCATAGGTCCCCCTGATCGGGCATCCGGGGTATGCCAGTGTGCGGTGTATCCGCTTGCTGGAGAGGGCCAGCGCGAGATGGTCCTAGTAATACTAGCACCATGCCGGCCTCCCTGCCACCTGGAGATGCCGGCTTCTCTAGGGCAAAGCCCGGACCAATCCAGCAGTTCTTTTGGAATGAATTAGTTGTGGGAAATTGACAGCTCTGTAACGGGCGGAAAACGACAAGATTTTGAACTGAGCCTCTGGGACTGTCAGAATATTGGCGTCAAAGTTTCACCGGACCGCGCTTCGCTCCGGCGGGGGATTCGGTCAGCGAGGCCAGCATCTCGATCAGGTCGTACTTGGTGAGGATCTCGTATTCCTTGTTCCCCATCCCGATCAGGACCGCGGGGCTTTCATTGGTCAGTAAATAGGTCACGCGGTCGATGGGAGCTTCAAGGTCCAGCACCGGCAGCGGGGCCTTCATGCACTCACGGAGAACCAACTGCGCCAGGTCCGCGCCGCGCAGCGCCAGGTTCAGAATTTCATCTTCCCGCACCGTGCCCACGCACATGCCTTCGTCAAAGACGGGCAACTGCGAAACCTCGTTGTCCTGCATCAATTGCAACGCTCGCTGTGCCGTCTCGCCGGTGGCGACAATGATCAGCCGCTCGCCCGGATGCCGCTTCTGCTTCCAGCGAACCACCTGATCGGCGGTGGCTTGCCACTCCGCTTCCCAGTATTGGTGGCGGCGCATCCAGTCGTCGTTGTAAATCTTGCTGAGATAGCGGTCGCCGGCATCGGGAACGAAGACCACCACCATGGCGTCGGCGGGCAGTCCGCGCGCCACTTGCAAGGCCACGGAGATTGCTCCTCCGGAGGAGCCTCCGGTAAAAATCCCCTCCATGCGTGCGAGCTTGCGCGCCCAAACGAAGCACTCCTGGTCAGTGACCTGGTAGACATCGTCCAACAGGTTCAAGTCCATGGTGGTTGGGAAAAAATCTTCGCCGATGCCTTCCACCACGTAGGGCAGCGCGCGGCCGACGGTTCCTTTCTTGAACTTCTCGTAGTAGAGCGAGCCGATGGGATCGACGCCGATCAACTGCACCGCTGGGTTTTTGCTCTTCAAGTATCGTCCCACGCCGGTGAGCGTGCCGCCGGTGCCCATGCCGGCGACGAAGTGCGTGATCCTGCCATCGGAATCTTCCCAAATTTCCGGGCCCGTCGTGAGCGTGTGCGCCTCCGGGTTCTGGGGGTTGGCGTACTGATTGGGATAATACGAGTTGGGAATTTCCTTGGCGAGCTTCTGCGCCACAGAATAATAACTGCGGGGGTCCTCCGGCTCGACCGCGGTCGGGCAGACGATCACCTCGGCGCCGAGCGCGCGCAGCGCATCCATCTTCTCCTGCGACTGTTTGTCATTGATCGTAAAAATCGCTTTGTAGC
>Ga0156015_1215_pt1 | contig 10095 bp, 9 predicted proteins | sample RifCSPlowO2_02_FD_107669 | JGI IMG/M metagenome (GOLD analysis project Ga0156015, IMG submission 107669) | Acidobacteria bacterium RIFCSPLOWO2_02_FULL_60_20
CGCTTCACGGGTATCGCTCGGGGTGACGCTGTCGGGGCCCTTGACGATTGCGGACTGTTGGATGGGTCGCCGAACCAACGGACAAGTTTCAAACTCATCAACATTGGAGCGAAACGATTCGCAGACTCCACTCTCCGGACCCAAGCCATACCGGTTCAACTGGTTGAGGTCCTCTCCCGTGAGAGTCGCGAGACCAATGCTTCTGATAGGACCCGTATGGCTGGCGATCATGCCAGCAGCCTGCTGGCCAAGGAGGGTTTCAGGCTCCAGGGGGAAATTGGTGTTGAGGTGAATCACTCGCGATGAACCAGGCAAAAAAGGAACTACGTAGGCCATGGGGGCATTGCCCAGCATGATGAATAGCGTGTTGGGTTGCGAAGCCGCCCGGCTCAACTCGACTCCGAACCAGTCATTTCCATAAGGTAATCGCTCCCACTTGTAAGGTCTCGTCCACGCCATGCAGAACAGAGCCAAGACAGAGAACACCGTCATCTTGATGGCATGGCTGGGTAGGAGTCGGTCGAGCAAGAGAAATATCACCAGACCGCTGATCAAACTCACGGGCATCAGATAGCGTTGGATCCCGAACACTTTAAGCCAGACCAGATACGAGGAGACGAAAAATATGGGACTTATATACTTAATTCCCATGCTTCTTTCGTTTCTTCCGTTTGCGCGCTTTTTTGACTTTGGACTTGGGGCGGTACGCGAGAACAGTGTCAGCAATCACATTCAGGATTTCGGTGGGCATCCTCATGCAGTCAACTCCCTATAAGTGATTCGCTTGCCGACTACGGCGTCAACAAAGCTGTCGAGCCGCTTCAAGGTGTGGCGTTTCACGTCCCCTTCATTCAACCGGAAGGTGAATTCGTCAACGTACCGAACAAGGTGCTTCTTGCTGATTTGGTGGTAGACGCCGTTCAGCCCGCGTTTCAGGACCGCCCAAACGCTCTCAATTCCGTTCGTGCTGGCCATCCCGCGCACATACTCATTGGCGGAGTGGTTGACGCGCTCTTGCCGAAAGAACAGGCCGTCAAGATCGTTGTAGGCCGCATGTTCGTCGGTGAAAAGAGTCGAGCCTATTTCCACATTCGCCTGAATCGCGGACTGAATCTCTTCGATGCTGGTATTCTTAATCGGCATGGCCTTGGTGCGCCCGCCACGCTCTCGCATTCCGAGCACGGCGGATTTGCCGACCGAGCCACGGCCAAGGTTCAATTTCTTCTTTTGGTGCTTGTTGGATTCCAAGCCGCCGACAAACGTCTCATCAATCTCAACCATCCCGCGAAGCATGGGAAGGTTTTTCCCGCAGGCTTCCCGGAGCCGTTGGAGCATGAACCAAGCGGACTTCTGCGTGATCCCGATTTCCTTGGCAAGTTGCATCGAAGAGATTCCCTTCCGGGCGGTAACAAGCAGGTACATCGCATAGAGCCACTTGTGCAGCGGAACATGGGACCGCTCGAAAATGGTTCCTGTGCGGATCGTGAAGTCAAGCTGACAGGCGTTGCAGCGGTAGAATCCACCCGTTCTTTTCGTGATCCTATCGCCGCTCTTGCAGGTAAGGCACTTCGGACCATCCGGCCACAGCCGATCTTCGAGGTAAGCTCGCGCCGCCTCTTGATCCGGGAAAATGTCAAACAGTTCAAAGGTGCTGATGGTGCTTTTGCTCATAAGTAAATATACTTAACTCCCGCGCTTATGTCAAGAGAAAAAAGCATAAAACGGCAATAAATATAGGCGCAAATCATCTGCCTCCATGATGTGATTGGACAATCATTTTGTCAATTCCGTGTTCCACTTCACGCCTGGACCAAATTGCAGCCAAATGACGTAAGCTGGGCGTCCAGGGAAAGTTTTGAACTCCCGCTCCACCGGCACATAGTTTCTAAGATTCAAGAATAGTTGCTCCGCGCCAGGAGCTTCTTTTGCGGCATTCAATTTTATTTTCCCCGAAACCATTCCTTCAAAGGTGGCTTTCTTCCATTCGGGGTCGCCACTGGTGTCTACAGGACCAAAAGCTCGGCAGTTGGAACCAACATTAGCGATGCTCTGTATTTGTCGAGAGATATTCGAGATGTCTGGAGAGGTGATCCTAATTTCGCATTCAGCCCCCGGCCCAATGGCTGCCCGGTAGGATCGGAATACGTTAATCGTGTCCATGACATTTCCAAACGCCGGACCTTCGACATCAAGGTTGTTTTTCCTGTATTCTATCTCCGCTTCCAGTTGTGGGACCGTGTCCGCTATCTTCTCTTGCTCTTCATAGAGCCGCTTTGGCGTAATGTAGAGAGCGAAAGCGCCATATATCAAAATCCACGCACCTATGGTTATGAGCAAACTGATCCCAACAGACTTCCATGCCTCTTTCATCGCAGTGTGCCCCCCGCGACAAAGAGAGACAATGAAAGAGATAATATTGACGAGAATAGTTGGAACGTAAGCCCACGGATTTCCGAGGAGAGCGATGGTATCTTGCCAAACGGCACTACGCAGAATAGTGAGATAATCCATGCCGCAAGGCTACCATAAAAGAGGGGAGTTAAGTATATAAGTCCCAAAAATATCACAATGAGCCAGAACGTATTGGCCTCTACAATAGGAGAGATTGGCGCTCGGTTTGGGTCGATGTCTGAACGCCGCAGCGTTCTCCAAAGTATGACCAAACTCATGATTCCAAGAAGCACAAAGAGCAGCGCAAACCGCGCATCTCGGAGGGGTACGTCGCTGGTCGGATACCGATTTCCGACAAGCTCCTGAAATGGGTAGGAAACCGCCTCAGCAAGCGAGCGCGGGACATGAGTATTGTCGCGAAAATCGTGGATGATGACCCAAGGGGAGTGGATGACGTTATTGAAAAATGGGAAAATTGGGTTGCCGTACTCGCGCCACAGAAACCAACTCCACCAACCCGCTGTCATCAGAAAGCCGACCACGCCGCTCAGGGAGTAAATGACGAACCGCCGCAATCCGAAGCGCAGTCTCGGCCATAAGGCCAGCAGCGTCATCGTGAGTCCGACGGGGTACACAATGGCAGTCAGCTTCAATCCGGCGGCTGCTCCGAGAAGGAATCCACAGGCCGCATAACCTGCATCTTGCGCCCTCGCTCGTCTCCCTGGTTGATGGCTACGGCACAGCGCGATGAGGCCCGCGAGAACGAATAAGCTGATCGTGATATCGCCGTTTGTTCCCCCCAGTTCCTCCAAAAATTTTGGCCCGCTGATCCCGACCGCCGCGGCAAGAATACCGATAGCCATCTCCCTGCCCGGCCTGCCGCCCGCCCGCCATTGGGTCGAGATGACCATGCGCGCCAGAAAATAGACCAGGACGAAATTGATTCCCGCGATAGCGCCGAAGAGACTTCCGGCAATGATCGGCGAAGTGTGATTAATCAGCAGATAGTGAGGAACATAGACGAGGGGATTGATCCAGCTCTGTAACATTGCCGGCGCAACGTGATAGGTCACCTTATGGCTGAGCAGGGCGTAGGCATTGTAATAGTGATAGTTGCGCTGGTCCCAACCAATATTTTCCCCTTTCAGCATCGCCCAGCCGCTTGTGAACGTTATCCCAAGTAGCACAATCCACAGAATCTCCTTCCATCCCAGATCACTGCGACTCAGGGCTTGTGCTGCGGGAACATCTCCTACCGCTAAGCCGGCCATGAGGTTAACGCTCTCGTGACACGCCGAATGCTTGGTGGCGTGCGAATAATATCGTCCCTCTCAGCAACCATTGCGCCCTCCAGCTGGGGGACCTAGACTGAATCTTTTTAGCTCTTGTCACCGTTTCTCCGCTCTCTAAGTCAGTTGCTGCATTTCCAGCTTCCACTTGTTGCCGCTCTCTTGTACGAGCAGCCAGAATTTCGCATTATCCCAGCATGTAGCCATTTGGTTGTTTTCCACCAAAGGCCAGTTGGAAGTCGTCAGCGCAGATGTAAGGGAGTAATGTTTCAGCCGAAAGCCCGACATGTTACCCATGGAGTCAATCCAGGCAAGTAATTTCTCCGGCGGCACGTCAGGGTCATCGGTAGTAGGGGCAGCTTCGGGAATAGTGTAGCCAAAAATCATGTTCTTGCCTTCGCTGGAGACTCCTTGATCCGCATTCTTTATTCTCACCCCTCCTCCTGGCGCCAGATGATAGAAGTAATTTGCCTGCGAATGCTGCGGGTCTTCAATCACGACGCCATAGCCTTGGCTTCCCTCGCGCCAGATCGTTGTTCGTATAAACACATTGGCATCCGCGTACTTTAGCCATATTCCAGAATCGCCACTGTTGCTCCCGGGATATGCGATCTGGGTGTTGACGAAAATGTTTTGTGAGGTGTCCCCGTAGTAGGTCGTCACAGCGGGATTGCCGCTTGTTACAGTCTTGCCGTCCAGGACAATTCCATGAGGTGATCCCCAAACAGTGCAATTCTCGAAAAGATTTCCCAGGCTGTCCTTGTGCTCCTCAGCAATTTCGGTGGTCAAGTTGATTCCGATATCAGTGGACCACTTGATGAGAAGGTTCTTGAACCGAGACGTTGTGACGTAGCTGAGCAGCAGGCCTATCGCAGCACTGCTTTGGGCATCAATTTTCAGATCGGACAGTTCCGCATTCGCAACGGGGGTACCTGACACGTTCGAGAGCATTTTGATGACCGGGTTGCTAGATGTTCCTCCGGTCCACACTAAAACTGTCGCAGGTTCCTCTGGGTCCTGGTCCAGCAGATTTCCTCCAAACTCCCTGATCTTGATTCCGTTCTTATTCGTGACCGAAATGGTACTGCCAATGCGGTAGGTGCCCGGAGTAAGCAAAATTATTCCGCCGCTGCTTGGAAGGGAGTTGATGGCGGCCTGAATCTGGGGCTGGTCATCGCTACTGCCGCCAAGTGGCCGCAGGAAGATGATCTTATTGAGGCCGTCGGACTTAATGTTGCCGATGACGTCGAGCTTCTCGGCGGGGCTGGCGGTGCCGATGCCGACGTTGCCGCCACCCAGTATGGTCATCCGGGTCTGGTCATTGGTCTTTAGAAATAGGGGATGGTTTGTCGTAACATCTAAAATACCTGCCGCACCATCCGAAAACCCCGCCCGTTGCGCTCCAATAACCAAAGTGGCATTCACTCCACCATACAAGCCTCCGGTAACATCGGCGGTGGTGTCAGTGATGCGAATATAACTTTGAGCTCCATTGCCGACGGCGGAAGCAACATCCAACTTGAATGCAGGCGTCAGCGTCCCGATGCCGATGTTGCCGCTGGCGACCTCCACTGCGGCCGCATCGGTCATATTCCCGCTCGCGTCATTCTTAAGCAAGTGGTAAGCCTGACCGGGACTGCCGGCGACGAAGGGGAAGACGGTGCCAACCAGCGGGTTGCGGATCGAGCGGGCGATCTGGGGGTCAGCCAGAAGTTGCATAAGCTCCTCGCGCAGCATGGCGCGCAGTTGCTCGGGCGTCAGAGGCGCGAGACCTTGCTTGCTTGCTTGCTCAGGCCCTGCTCTGGCAAGATGCGAAAGGGATGTTTACCCAGAGTTGCCCAAAATTGGCATAGGCGAGCAAATGGATTTTTCATGGCAGGGGTACCTCCGTGCACCAAGTCTATGCCGTGCCTGGGTACGGCTGTCAAGGCAAAAGCAAGAGGAAGAAGTCAGGAGCCAGGAGGGAGAAGAGAAAAGCAGGTTCCTCGCTGCGCGCAAGAGCGCTTCGCTCGGAATGACAGTCCTGTGGCCCGGCATGACTCTGGGTGCGGGAGGTGGGACGCCGCGCTCGCCCTCTAGTACCTTGGTACCACGCCAAAATGAGACTGAAGGCCGATTGTCCCCGTACCTAGTGGTCGCCGACAATACCCTTCATGCAGCGAGCGCCACAATGGAGACCAGCGATCGACCGGCACGGCCTGGTGCTATGCTGTGGCCCCGGCATTGCGGCCCAGCAGCAATCGAACTATCAGAAAAGAGGTATCCATATGTTCAAAGTCCGCCTGGCACTGCTTTTGATCCTTCTCTACAGCGCCACGTTCGTGAAGGCGCAGGGGAACTCGGAAGCGGCGCATGTACTATCATTGAATAACAGTCTCTTGCGGCTTTACGGGCAGTTACAGGCGGTGGACGCCAGTCAAGGCGCTTCCGTGCGCAGCCAGGCATCGGAAGTCATCTCGGAGCGCTTCGCAGCCCTTCAGACCTTAATCGCCCAGGACCCGGCCGCGGCCTTGCAACTCGCCTTCGATGATAATTTGCTGGCGAGCCTGGCGGCGGCGTTTCCGGATTCCGCCTCGCAACTCGAATCGCAAGTCACGCTGGAAGGCCCGGTCGATTACGTGATTCTCGACGATGCCACCCTGTCGAGGCACCGCATCGACATCACCATGCAAGTGGCGGGGTCCGAATTGAACCTTCACTTTACCGAACATGAACCGGGCTGGCTGAAATGCAACGACATCGTGCGAGTCAGCGGCGTCCAGGCTGGCGATCAGGTGGCCGCTGCCGGCGGCGAAGTCACCGGCCAGGTGGCCGGCGCGGGATGCACCACCCTGGGCGAGCAGAAGATTGTTGTGATCCTGGCGCAATTCCCCGGCATCCCGATGCCCAGCACCGTAACGAACGCCGGCGTAACCAATATTTTCTTTGGGACCACTGGACGCACGGTGGACGGCTACTGGCGTGATGCCTCCTACGGGAAAGCCAGCGCCTCGGGCGTGGTGATCGGCCCGGTGACGCTCGATCGCGTCTACACTTGCGATGAGTATTACCTGATGCGTACCGCCGCCATCGCCGCCGCGGACACTTACGTGAACTTTACGGAGTACACCCGGGTGATGATCATCTTCCCGAATCCGGGCAGTTGCGGCTGGGCCGGCCTCGGCACGCTGGGTTGCAGCACGTTGAGCTCGGCGGACGGCAGTTTCACGGCGTCGACCAACTGGGATCTCGCCAACTACTTTTCAAGCGTCGATAACGGCGTGAAGCTCATCACCCACGAAGGCGGCCACAACCTGACGCTGCACCACGCCAGCACGCGGGCCTTCCTCAACACGACCACCGGCCTGTACGAAACGCTGGGACCGGTCGGCACCGCGGGAACCCACAATGAGTACGGCGACACGCACTCCACGATGGGCTCCTGGAACCTGGGCCACTACGCCGCGCCGCACAAGGACAAGATCGGATGGTTTAGCGCCGGCAACGTGCAAACCATCGAGTCGAACGGCAGCTTCTCCATTCAGCCGTATGAGAACATTACTGGGGGCCTGCAAGCCCTGAAAGTCCGCCGCGGCACCGGCAACAACGCCTGGCTGTGGCTGGAGTTCCGCCAGGCCATCGGGCTCTACGACTCTGCGCTAAACAGCCAGGTCCGCAGCGGCGCGCTGGTGCATCATTCGGATGCTTCCACCGGCGCCTACACGCACCTGATCGACTTCACACCCAACACCGGCAACACTTTCAGCGACGCCGCCAAGCTACCCGGTACCGGCACTTGGATCGATCCGTACACCAACGTTTCGTTCAGCGTGGACAGCATCACGGGCACCGCCCCGTCGTCCTCCCTGAACGTAACCGTGAGCTACGGGGCGGTTCCGTGCACAACGGCGAACCCGACCGTCACCATCACCCCGTCGAGCCTCAGCGGATCGGCGGGTACCGCCATGAACTACACCGTTGCCGTGAAGAACAACGACGCTTCCACCTGCGCCGCATCGAACTTTGCGCTCAGTTCTTCCAGTCCCGGCTGGCCGACGACGTTTGCGGTGAATCCTATCCCTAATCTCTCGCCGGGCGCTACCGTTTCAACGACGATGACTACGACCTCTTACGACACCACCGCCGCAGGCGGCTATTCCGTGAATGCGAAAGCCGAACGGGGCAGCAACATCAACACCGGCACCGCTATGGCGAACATCACAGCGCCTGCGGTTGCTCCGGTCATCAGCAGCCTCACGACGGACAAGGCCATCTACTTGGCGCGCCAGACGGTGAAGATGACCGCAACGGTTACCTCCGGCCCCGCAGGGCCGCCAGCATCAGGCGCCTCGGTGGTATTCAGCATGACCAAGGCCAGCGGCGCCACCACGACCAAGACGGTCACCGCCAACTCCAGCGGCGTGGCAACGTGGAACTACAAGCTGAATCCGAAGGATCCGAAGGGGACTTACACGGTGAGGGCAACCGCAACCCACAGCTCTCTGACATCCACTCCTGCCTCCACTACGTTCGTGCTCCAGTAGAAACTGTTTCGCTGATCAGTTTGCACCAACGAGCTGCTCCGGACGAACCGAAAGGTTCCTCCGGAGCATCTTTTTTTATGCGCCGGGAATTGCCCGCGGAGCCGCGGAGTCCCGCAGCGCCGCAATCCTGACAGGATTCGGCTTTACACGGCGCAGCTCTGGCCGATAAGATGGTGTTTTAGGCAGAGTCCGGGGAATTCCAATGCACCATTATGATGTCATCGTCATCGGGGCCGGGCCAACCGGCATGGCGTGCGCCATCGAGGCCAAACGTCGCGAACTCTCCTGTCTCATGATCGAGAAGGGCTGCCTGGTGAACTCGCTTTACCATTACCCGGTCAACATGGTTTTTTTTACGACTCCGGAGCTGCTCGAAATCGGCGACCTCCCGATGGTGAGTGTGCGGGAGAAGCCCACCCGCATCGAAGCGCTCAAATATTACCGCCTGGTGGCGCAGCATTTCGGCCTCCTCATTCACCAGTACGAAGAGGTTTACCAGATCGATGGAGCCGACGGCCAATTTGAGATGCATACCAAACGGGCAGACGGCGGCGTGGGCCGCTACCTGTCTCACAAGTTGGTGATTGCCACGGGTTATTACGACCGCCCCAACCTGCTGGGCATCCCGGGCGAGGAACTGCCGAAGCTGTCGCACTATTACCGCGAAGCTCACCCCTATTCCAACTGCGACGTGGCGGTCATTGGCGGCAGAAATTCCGCCGCTGAAACGGCGCTCGACCTCTACCGCCACGGCGCGCGTGTGACGTTGATCCACCGCAGCGCCAAGCTCTCCGACCGCATCAAGTACTGGATTCGTCCGGACATTGAGAATCGCATCCAGAATGGCGAGATTCTCTCCTTGTTCAACACCCAGGTGCTGGAAATCCGGCCCGACGCGCTGCTGGTGGCGCCTTCTCATACCACTCGCGAGCAGGGCGCCCTGCCCATCGAGGGAGATGTGCTGATTCGCACCATTAAGAACGATTTTGTCTTTGCCATGACCGGCTATCATCCCGACACAACTTTCCTGAAGCAGCTCGGCGTCGCCGTGGAGCCGCGCCGTATGCGGCCGTATTGTGATCCGAATACGCTCGAAAGCAACGTGCCCGGAATTTATCTGGGCGGGGTCATTATCGCGGGTTTGGACACCAACGAGATTTTCATCGAGAACGGCCGCTTCCATGGCAAGCAAATCGTCGCCGACATCGCCGCCAAACTGAAGAAGTAGTTTTTAGTTTATTTGGGGCAGGCTCAAGGAGAGGAACGCTGGTGGAATCCCGCGATCAAGCTCTGCCGTCGAAAGCAGGCTCTCGCAGTTATAAAGATCTGCTCGTTTGGCAACAGGCCATAAGCCTCGTCAAGACGATTTATCAGCTTACGGCTGCGTTCCCCAATTCCGAATTATATGGCCTTACCGCCCAGATGCGGCGAGCTGCAATCTCCATACCATCCAACATCGCCGAAGGACAAGCTCGGCAGTCTGTTCGCGAGTTCGCCCAATTCGTTTCACACGCCGAAGGCTCGGCAGCGGAACTAGAGACGCAGTTGATTATTTCCACCAATTTGGACTTCGCTCCCGCCACAAAAGCACGCGACGCTCTCGAAGCCCTCGCAGGTATCCGTAAGATGCTTGCGTCATTAAGACGCAAGCTCTCCGAAAAGTCGAAGGGCATTTCCTACCTGGAAACTAGAAACTAAAAACTGAAAACTAAAAACTATTGCTCGCGCACGTGCAGGCCGCACTCCTTCTGGCCTTCCTGCTCCCACCACCAGCGGCCCGCGCGCGGATTCTCGCCCGGCTGGGTGGCGCGCGTGCACGGCAGGCATCCGATGCTGGTGAATCCCTTGGAGTAGAGCGCGTGGCGCGGCACGTTGTGTGCCTTGACGTATTC
>Ga0156015_1036_pt1 | contig 10030 bp, 9 predicted proteins | sample RifCSPlowO2_02_FD_107669 | JGI IMG/M metagenome (GOLD analysis project Ga0156015, IMG submission 107669) | Acidobacteria bacterium RIFCSPLOWO2_02_FULL_60_20
GCTACGCGGTGAGTGTGGAATCGGACCTGGCCACCGACGGCAAACCGGTGGCGCATGAGCTAGCCTGGCGCGGCAGCTTTGGCGACATCCACGACGCCGGCGTGCGCGGCACACGCTGGGATGTGTTTTACCGCCAGCCGGACCAAATGGTTCGCATCGCCGCCGGCAAGGTGGAGGGAGAAGCGACGACGGCGAGCGGCGCGTTCGCTTTCGCCGGAATCGAAGACCACTTCTTTGCGGCGGCCTTCGTGCCTCCCCAGGACGGTTTGCGCGTAACCGCGTTCCGGGATGAGATCACGCTGCCCGGACAGACGGCTGCGACAGCATCCGTCGGCGTGGCGGTGGGATCGGGGAGCGCCCCGGCGAATCGACTGAAGCTATTCGTTGGTCCGAAGAGGTCCGATATCCTGGCGCCTATCCAGGCAAATCTGCCGGAGCTGATTGACTACGGCTGGTTCGCGTTCGTGGCCAAGCCCTTATTTCTTGCGCTTCGCTGGATCTACGACCATGTGGTGGCGAACTATGGCTGGGCCATCATCCTGCTGACCGTGGTCATCAACATGGTCCTGTTTCCGCTGAAGATCACCAGCCTGCGCTCGGCGCGCAAGATGCAGCAGCTCCAGCCGCAGTTGCGGGCCATTCAGGAAAAGTACAAGGGCAAGAAGCTGAAGGACCGCAACGAGATGTCGCAGGAGACCATGCAGCTCTATAAGAAGCACGGCGTCAACCCGCTGGGCGGATGTCTGCCGATGCTGCTGCAGATTCCGTTTCTCTACGGCTTCTACAAAGTGCTGCTGATCAGCATCGAGATGCGGCAGGCGCCGTGGATCGGTTGGTGGGTTCCGGACCTGTCGGTTGCCGAGCCACACTGGCTAAAGCTGTTGCCGCTGCTGATGTGCGGAAGCCAGTTTGTCATGCAGAAAATGAGTCCGACGCCCTCGCCAGACCCCACCCAGCAGAAGATCATGCTCTTCATGCCGGTGATGATGCTGGCCTTCTTCTATTACATTTCGAGCGGACTGGTGCTGTACTGGCTCACCGGGAATCTGGTCGGGATTGCGCAGCAGTGGTACATCAACCGCACCGAGCTGAAGCATGAAGTCGAAGCAAAGCGGGCTGCGGCTGCGAAGAAGAAGAGGAAATAGAATGCCCACACTCGATCTCGAAAAAGTTCGCCCGCAGCTCGATGCGTTCCTTCGGGAATTGCTGCGCGCGGGCCGCTTTCAACTGAAGTTCGAGCTCCGGCCGGGCCCTGGCGTCGGCCCCGAAATTCTGGTTGAGTTTGACGGCGAAGATTCGGACTTGCTGCTGGCGCGCGGGGGCGAGATGCTGGCGGCGCTGGAGCACCTGGGCGCGAAAATACTTCATCTCTCGATCGAGGAGCAGAGCCTGCTTTCGTTCGACTGCCACGACTACAAGATCCTGCACGATGAAGAGCTGCGTTTGATGGCCTCGACCGCCGCCGAGCGCGTCGCCCGTTCCAGCTCCCCGTTTGCTTTGAATGCCATGAATTCCCGCGACCGCCGCGTCATCCACCTGGCGCTGAAAGACAATCCTTCCGTGCGCACCGAGAGCGAAGGCGCTGGACCTGGCCGCAAAGTGGTCATCTACCCGCAAAAACAAAAGTAGAAGTCCTCCGAAACGTTGTGCTGATTTCCAAGACTACTCGATTTGTTCGGGGAAGACGTGGATGGAGGCGGGAGGCAACTCTGCCAGCCAGTCCTTCTGCTGCGCCAGCTTCATCTTCTGATACGCGGCGCGAGAGACTTCGCTCTCGACGCTGCCGGGGCCGCTCGCCGCTCCCTCCGAGACCAGTGCCGCTGCCGGCTCGCCTGTTCGAGGGACAACATCCAGGCGCAGCAGGACCGTGGTCGGCGTGAAGACCTCCTCCGCAACGCGCACCGGGATGCGGTTTTCCCGGCCGTTGGAGCTGCGGGGCGCGCTCGGGGGCAGCAGCGCGACGTGCTCGCGGGGAACGCAGAACCACACCGCATCGCCGCGCAGCCGCCCGGGAAGATAGGGAGCCGAGACAGAGAAAGACGGCGTCCTCAGAACTGACCGGCCCGCCATCGGATCGAGCTCCTCAATGACTGCGGAAAAGATGTTGGAGATGCCCAGCAGACGCGCGATCGCCGGACTGCGCGGGCGATGGAAGACCTCTTCCGGGGTGCCCAGTTGCACAATCCGCCCGGCGCCATACACAGCCATTTGATCGCCCAGAAAAAACCCCTCGGCTACGTCGTGCGTTACCAGCAAAATGGGAATGCGGTAGCGTTCGCGAACGTTGCGAAGGATATCGTAAAAATCCGCCCGCAGGGGATAGTCCAGACCCCGCACCGGCTCATCGAGCAGCAGCAGCCGCGGCTGGGTGACGAGTGCGCGCGCGATGGAGGCGCGCTGCTTCTCGCCCCCCGAGAGCTCTTGAGGACGACGGCCGGCCCGCGGCGCCAGGCCGAATAGTTCCAGCATTTCATGAATCCGGCGGCGCCTCTCAAGCGGCGCAACGTGCTGGATGCCAAAAGCCAGATTTTGTTCCACTGTCAGGTGCGGGAACAGGGCGTAGTTCTGAAACACGTATCCAATATTGCGCCGTTGCGGCGGCAGGCAGACGCCGCTTCCGGAGTCAAGCAGGATCGAGTTGTGAAGCAGGATGCGGCCCTCATCCGGCTTGAGGAAACCGGCGAGCGAATCGAGTGTGAGCGTTTTGCCGGATCCGCTGGGGCCGAATAAAACCGTAATGCCGGCGTCGCATTCGAGCGTCACGTCCAGATCAAAGCCGGTGCCCCGGACGGCTGGGGCAATATGCTTCCGAAATTTGAATTCCAGTTGCGCCAACGAGTGCTCCTAATTTCAAGTGCAGATTTATTGCTCGACTCAGGGGCCCGGCTCCGGCGCTCTGCTTCGGTCGAGAGCAAATGGATTGCGGCGCTCCTTTACAGCAGCCGCTCGCCCTGCAGGCGGTTGGTGGCGTAGAGAATGGCGATAGCAGTGATTGAAATAATCAGCACCATCAAATTCGCCGGGAGCGTATTGCCCGATTGCACGGCGTCGTAGATGGCCACCGCCATGGTCTGCGTCCTGCCGGGAATATTGCCGGCAATCATGATCGTCACGCCAAAGTCGCCCAGCGCCCGGGCGAAAGCAAAGACCGTTGCCGCCAGGATGGAACGCCGCGCCAGCGGCAGCGTGATCTGAAATAAAATGCGGGTTTCGGAAGCTCCCAAAGTCCGCGCCGCATTCTCGAGGTTGCGGTCTACGCTTTCCAGCGCCGCGCGCGCCGACTTCACCAGCAGTGGAATGCTGTGGAACGTGGCGGCCACCACGGCTGCCTGCCATGTGAATACCAGAGGAAAACCGAACAGGGTTTCAAACCCCCTTCCCAACGCGGAGTTGCGGCCGAGCACTACCAGCAGGTAATAGCCCAGGACCGTGGGCGGAAGAACGATCGGCAGAGTGATGACGGCATCCAGCACCTCGCGGCCGCGGAATTTATGTCGCGCCAGCAGAAAGGCCAAAGCCAGGCCGACGATGAGCGATATCCCGGTGGCAATCACCGCCACGCGCAACGAAAGCCAGAAGGGGAACCAGTCGATTTGAGTCAGTGCGCGCATCATCTCTTCCAGGGCTTCCTGGCCGGGACTATTTCGTCCACCAGAATTATAGCCCAAGGCGGAATAGCACAGCGGAGTCTGCCAGCCGCATGCCGATTCAGTATCCAGCAGCTAAACTGTTTCGGAATCTTCTTTCCCATGGCAGCGACCGGGAGTTTCGGTCGTCTCGCTCCCAGTCGTAGTTGGCAGATGGCGCAGACCTCAGTTGCCGGTTTGAGAGTTTAGCAGAGTTCAAAATGAACTCTGGTGCGGGGAACGATGCAAATACCATAGAATGGTACTATCATATTGTAAATAATATAGTTATGTAATAACATCCGATGCATATTCGGGCCCAATATTCGACCTTGACAATATCACACTCAACATTTATATTTGCTATTGGCTAAAGGAACTGATCCCATCCTTTAGTGCATTCACCGGGATGGGCGAATAAAGCCGCCAGGCAGGTGGAATTAGCTGTGACTCAGGAGGACGAACAATATGGCGAAGATCATTGGAATCGACTTAGGGACGACCAACTCTGTGGTGGCCGTAATGGAGGGCGGAGAACCGAAAGTGATCACCAACCCGGAAGGGAGCCGGCTGACGCCGTCGGTGGTGGCCTTCACGAAGAATGGTGAGCGGCTGGTGGGCCAGGTGGCCAAGCGCCAGGCCATCACGAATCCCGAGAACACAGTTTATTCCATCAAGCGCTTCATGGGCCGCCGCTATATGGAAGTAACCGAGGAGATGAAAATCGTTCCCTACAAGATCGCGCAGGCCCCCAATGAAGACGTCCGGGTGTTGATCGATGGTGGCAAGAAGCAGTTCGCCCCGCCGGAAATCTCCGCCATGATTCTGCAGAAAATGAAGCAGTCAGCGGAGGATTATCTGGGGGAGAAGGTCACCCAGGCGGTCATCACTATCCCGGCGTACTTCAACGACAGCCAGCGCCAGGCCACCAAGGACGCCGGCAAGATCGCCGGTCTCGAGGTCCTGCGCATCGTCAACGAGCCCACCGCGGCAGCGCTGGCTTATGGTCTTGACAAGCAAAAGGACGAGACCATTGCGGTCTACGATTTCGGAGGAGGCACCTTCGACATCTCCATTCTGGAGGTAGGCGAGGGGGTGGTGGAGGTGAAATCCACCAACGGTGACACGCATCTGGGCGGGGACGACATTGACCAGCTGGTCATTCAGTGGATCGTCGAAGAATTCATGAAAGATCAAGGCATTGATCTCGCCAAGGACCGCATGGCGATGCAGCGCCTGAAGGAAGCCGCCGAGAAAGCCAAGATGGAACTCTCGACGGTGCCGGAAACCGACATCAATCTTCCGTTCATCACCGCGGATGCCAGCGGCCCCAAGCACCTCAGCCTGCGGTTGAGCCGCGCGAGATTTGAGCAACTGGTCGAGAACCTGTTGCAGCGCACCGTGGGACCGTGCAAGCAAGCTCTGACGGATGCTGGGGTGCAGCCGGCGCAGATCGATGAAGTGGTTCTGGTAGGCGGCTCCACGCGGATACCGCGGGTACAGCAAATCGTCAAAGACCTGTTCGGGAGGGAACCGCACAAGGGTGTCAATCCGGACGAGGTGGTGGCGGTGGGCGCGGCGATCCAGGCGGGCGTTTTGGGTGGAGAGGTGAAGGACCTGCTGCTGCTCGACGTAACGCCCCTGACGCTGGGCATTGAGACTTTGGGGGGCGTATCGACCCCGCTGATCCAGCGCAACACCACCGTTCCAACCCGCAAGACGGAGACGTTTTCGACCGCGGCGGACAATCAGACTTCGGTGGAGATTCACGTGCTCCAAGGCGAGCGCGCTATGGCTCGCGATGATCGCACGCTGGGGAAATTCCAATTGGTGGGCATTCCGCCGGCGCCACGCGGCATTCCGCAGGTCGAAGTGACCTTTGACATCGACGCCAACGGCATCTTGCACGTCATGGCCAAGGATTTGGGAACCGGGCGGACACAGGACATCACCATTACAGCTTCGAGCGGTCTCAGCAAAGACGAGGTCGACCGCATGCAGAAGGACGCCGATTCTCACGCCGAGGAAGACCGCGGCCGCCGCGACGAGGCCGAAGCCAGAAATCGCGCCGACAGCATGGTCTACAACACCGAGAAGCTGTTGCGGGAGAACCGTGAAAAGATCGCTGAGTCGGATGCTCAGGAAATCGAGGCCGCGCTGGCCGAGACCAAGCAGGCCATCGACACCGGCAAGAGTGCTGCTGAGATTGACCAGGCCGTCGACCGGCTGACCAAGGCCACCCACCGGCTGGCGGAGGCCATGTATCAGCAGGCCGCCGGAGGAGGACCGGGCGGTTCCGGCCCAGGGTCCGGCAGCGGTGGCGCGGCCGGATCCGCCGGAGCCGAGCAGAAGAAAGAAGGCGAAGTCATCGACGCGGAGTATGTCGATGTCGACGAGAACAAGGAAAAGCCCTAGCGACTGCTGGGCCACTGCGGGAGAACCGGGGCATTCGGTGAGGGTCCCTCATGATAGACAAGCAAGATTACTATCAGATGCTGGGCATCGGTCGTAAGGCCACCCAGGAGGAGATCCGCAAGCTCTACCGCCGGCTGGCGCGCAAGTATCATCCGGATGTTAACCCCGGAGACAAGCGCGCCGAGGAGCGCTTCAAGAAGATCACCGAAGCCTACGAAGTATTGGGCGATGCTAAAAAGCGCCAGATGTACGACCGGGTCGGCTACTACCAGGAATCGGGAGGCCCCACCGGACCGGCAGCAGCGCGAGGCGGCCGGCCGGTGGATTTCTCCGGTTTCGATTTCACCGGTTTCGGCGGGCCGGAATCCGAGGCCGGTCCCACCAGCTTCCGCGACCTTTTCTCCCAGTTTTTCCGGCGCGAGGAAACTCCCGCGTCGGCGCCGGAGCCGGGCAGCGACCTCGAATACCAAGTCCACATTGGTTTTTGGGACGCCATCCGCGGAACCACCGTCCGATTAAATATCTCGCGTTTGCAAACCTGTCCTGCCTGCCATGGCAAGGGCGGCGTCGGTCCCGAGACCATCTGCCCGGAATGCAAGGGAACCGGGAACACCAATAAGCTGATGGGCAGCATGCGATTCAATGTTCCCTGCCCGCGCTGCGGCGGCAAAGGACGCAGCCAAAATATATGTTCCTCCTGCGGCGGAGAAGGCCGCCGCACCGCGCCGGAGCCGCTCGAGATTCGAATTCCAGCCGGAGTGCAGGACGGTTTTCGGGTGCGGGTGCCTGGCAAGGGAAATGCCGGCCGCCACGGCACCCCTCCGGCCGATCTCTACATCATCACCAAAGTCGCTTCGCATGCCTTCTTTGAACGGCGCGGCGACGACATCTACACCGTCATTCCGGTTACGGTGCCCGAGGCCGCCCTGGGCGCCAAAGTGGAAGTGCCCACCATCGACCATAGCCGGGCACTGCTGAAAATTCCTCCCGGCACAGTTACCGGACAGAAGTTCCGGCTGCGCGAAAAGGGAGTGCAGTCTTTGAAGACAGGAAAACGCGGCGACCAATTTGTGGAGGTCCGCGTACAAGTTCCCCGGGTCGCCGATGAAAGGTCTAAGCAGATTCTGCGCGAGCTGGCGCGGCTGAATCCGGAAAATCCCCGCGAGGAGATTTACCGCCAAGTCCTGCAATAAAGGTCCAGCAATGAAAGTCCAGCAATAAAGGCTCCGTAACATCTTTGCAACCGGGATCACCCGCAGCAAAGAGGGTGTGAGATGCCGAGACGAACCCGCCACAAAGCCGCCTTTATGATTTCCGCCATAGCGCAGAGCTATGACATCCATCCGCAAACCCTGCGCCTCTACGAGCGCGAAGGGTTGCTAAAGCCGTCGCGCACGGAAGGGAATACGCGCCTCTACACCGAGCAGGACATCGAGCGGCTGGAGTTGATCTTGAGCCTGACGCGCGAAATGGGCGTCAACCTGGCAGGCGTGGAGGTGGTCCTCAATATGCGCGATAAAATGCAGCAGATGCAGTCGGAGATGCGGGAGTTTGTGGCCATGGTGCAGCGGGAATATACCCGCGAGCCAGGAATATCGAGTGAAATGAAGAACGCCCTGGTCCGGTTCGTTCCCCCAGCTCCCGCTGCGGCTTCCGGCAAGAAACGCTAGCCCTGAGTGACCTCTGGGGCAGGTATAATTGTGCGGTTGACCGGCTGGTCGTTACGCTCCGTTTCGCGCCATGCCCATAAAGACCCGTCCGAAATTATCGAAGACTCTCGAGAAGAGAGTGTTTCAGCAGGCTGGGTCGCGCTGCGCCTTTTGTTCAGAGGCTGAGATAGTGGCATTGGAGATTCACCACATTGACGGCGACCCAGCCAACAATGTAATCGAGAATCTTCTCCTGGTGTGTGCGAGTTGTCACACTAAGATTACGTCCAGGGTGTTTTCTGAGATAGACGTTACGTTCCGGAAGCGGCAGCTTCAGCAGGGGGTGCCACCAAAGCTCGCATCACAGCCGACGGTGTCTGTGTCTATCACGGGCTCTCAGTTTCGTGGCGACATCGCCAACACTATCATTAAGACTTCCCATCGGAGCACGCCACGAACTAAGCACCCGGACGGTTCGCTTGGAGCCGACATCCGCAAGAAGGGTTACGTCGATTACCTCATTGCTAAATATTTTGAGTTCAGAAAGGCAGATATTTCCTACGGCCGTCGCGGAAGGATCTCCTACGCCGAGTTACATAAAACGATCCAGCGCGAGTTTGGCTGCCGCACTTTCTATACTCCGGTCGAGGCCTTCCCGCGCCTCGTTGATTTCTTACAGGTGCGGATCGACCCCACGATACTCGGAAAGAATAACAGCAGCCGGGGAGTTCCCAACTATCGCACGTATGAAGCACATCTTCAGAAATTCAACCTCGGGAGCGGGTAGCCCTGGCACGTTTTCTGTGACGTGGGCTTTTACTTTTATCGAGAAGCAAGGTTTTGAATCGAAGTGAACGAGAATAATAGCATCGACCACGAACTAGCGGCGATGTGCGCGGGCAATGCTCATTCCGAGTATCCATTGCTTCGCGCTGGCACTTCGCCGATAAGCCGGTATCCGGCTGCGGACTTCACGCCATGGATCGCCCAGCAGCTCGCGTCTGGGAGCCTCGATAAAATTGCATCCCTCATGGTCGAGTTGACGAAGGTAAACGGAGGCCTCGGCCCAGGTCCAGAATGGTGGCAACAATTCGCTTTTCGGCTCGCCAAGCTTGACCTGCACAAGCTCCTGATGTTCCAGGATGAACCCGCATATCGTGACCTCCATGCCGCGATTTTCCCCTACTCACTTCGCGGTGCAATGGATGGTTTCATCATCGTGGACGAGCACGTTGAGTACTTGGTGCGCGCTGTGTTGCCCTTTCCCTTCAAGGTGCCAGACCTAGAAAAGAAGGCCTCGATGGCCAATGCCTTTATCGAGAAAATGAGGCGTGAACTGAAGGACTCTACTCCCGCATGGACCAATACTCCTCTCTACAGTTACGCAGCACTTGATGCGGTTCTCTGCGCTGAAGTGCCGGCGCACGCGTTGCGGTCCCGGCTTGCTGAAGCAACCGTGGGTGCCCGGCAAGTTTTTTTCGGCACACTGCTGGGGGGAGCAGGACAGGGTGCTTGGAGTGCTCGACCATTCGGGATTAATGAAGAAGCGGCTTCGGCAGAACTGGTTTCTCTAGGACTGGGAGTGTACGTTGGCGATCCACTTCTCGTCCTGATGACGCTCAAGAAAGAAGAGCTACTCGCTGCCCTTGATGGTTTTCCTACAAAGCAAGGCTGGGCAAAGAAGTTTCTCATCAAATTTATGATGAAGGAAGCGCCGATTGTTGCGAAGCAATTGTCGGAGGGCAAGAGAGTGGTTGATATCTGTCCCTCCCTCAGAGACGACGGTCTTAGGCTTGCCGCATGGAGCAATACTCTCAAGGATCCGCTTGCTATCGCTATCGGCTTTGACTAGCAGGTAGCCCGGCGAAGTCTTCATCTCGCCGCGGACTCTTCCTGAATTTACGTACCCAGGATGAATGTGAGCCACTTATTTGTTATAACCCAGTCCAAATAACCTGTCGCAAGAAAAACCTCCTCTTGTTAAACTAAGGGCCGGGCATCGTTCCAGAACGACTCGCTCGGAACAGCGAAGGAGGAGCCATCAGCATCCGCGTCGCCGTGATGGGAAGGAACTATTCTATCTCGCCTCCGATGAAAAGCTCATGGGCGTGCCGGTGAAGGCCGACCCGACCCTGGAGGTGGGGACTCCCCTGTCGCTCTTCGAGGGACCGTACAGCACGAGCACCATCCGTGCTAGCTACGCCGTCGCGGTCGACGGCCAACGGTTTCTCGTGGTCAAGCCCAATCAGCAGGAATCAGCCTGGACCCAAATCAATGTGGTGCTGAACTGGTTTGAAGAACTGAAGCAAAAAGTTCCGGTGGAGTAATCCGCATTCACTG
>Ga0156015_1120_pt1 | contig 10014 bp, 5 predicted proteins | sample RifCSPlowO2_02_FD_107669 | JGI IMG/M metagenome (GOLD analysis project Ga0156015, IMG submission 107669) | Acidobacteria bacterium RIFCSPLOWO2_02_FULL_60_20
TTCGGACTTTATTCCATGACCGCGCCGGTGCATCTGGCGGTGAAAGACAAGCACCTCTGCCAGACCGAATGCAAGGGCAAGGACTGCAACGCCTCTTGCGACTGGTTCCAGTTTCCAGCCGCCATGGACCGCGGCGCGGAGTGTAATCTGTGTCTGGACTGCGTTCGCGCCTGTCCGCACGACAATCTGGCATTGAATACACGGCCCTTCGCGGGCGAACTGGTGCAGTTCCAGCCGCACCGCAAATCGCTGGATGAAGCCACCGCTGTCGCGGCCATCCTCGGCGTTTCGCTGTTGCAGACTGCGGTGATGCTGAATGCTTGGCAGAGCTGGCAGCCAAAGCTGGCAGCCATCCTGCATATCCCCGCGGGACCGGTTCTGTACACCGTGGTGTTCCTGGGGTTCGGCGTGCTCCTGCCGCTGTTATTGCTGGGGTTCATCTCTTATCTGGGCACTCGCGGAGCGGTGTCGCGGCCGGATGCCTTCTCCGCCCTGAGGACCTATGCCTACGCCTTCCTGCCGCTGGGTCTGGGACTGCATGCGGCTCACAACTTCCACCATCTGTTCGGTGAGGGCGGCGCATTATGGCAGGGCCTGCAAGTGGCCTTCGCCCGTTATACCGGCTGGGGCGCAGACGCCGTAGCCAACATGGCGCCCGCCACGCCGATGAATTCCAATGTTCTCTACTTTCTGCAATGGCTCGCCCTGATCGGCGGGTTGTATCTGGCCTATCGCGTCAGCACGCGTCTGGTGGCCCGCTATGCTTCCGAGCAGACCGGGGCATTTCGCATGGCCCTGCCCGTTCTGCTGTTCGCATTTGCCTACACCGTGCTGAACGTCCTGGTATTGTCGGCGCCAATGGCTCACCGGCATTAGAATATTCCAGTGGCTCGGTGCATGGCACTGCGCTCGGACTTGGCGACCTCCGCGTCGCGAAGGCCTAAGAGAATCTGAACCGCGAGAGATGAGGACATGATCCAGCGGCGGTCCGATTTCCTCGGACTTGGCTGCAACAAGCTGCCCGTTAAGCTGTCCTGTAGCTTCCGAATCAGAGAACATGGGGTGAATTTCTGTCACCGAATGCGACTGTAAGTTATTGGGCTTGCGTTGTATTGGATCGTTCCTGACGATCTGGAAACCGCTGCTCTATCCATCTGAGCTACAGGCCGTTAGGGATCGTCCGGCCTCCCCATGACGGAGCCGGGCCGCTGCTTATCCAAATGATGTCATATCACCACTCACGATGACGGGCGATTTTGCCACAACTTTTTCAATTTTGTCCGATAAGTCCACCAGCAGATCGATGCGATCCAGAGCGGCCGGGAGGAGGCAGAAAAGGAATTTCCGGGTACGGCCTCGACCCGGAACTATTTCCGATCTGGCGAACCAGGAAGGATACTGAAGAGGTACCCGCCGAGGCTCGCAGGGCGTGGCAGATCGATAGCGGGTTTGTTATAGTTCTGGCGGCAGCGGTTGAGGGAGCACAAGGTCCCCTCCGGTGCCGGCAGAAGATGCATGGTCATGTGCGCCTTATTTTCCAAATCCGCCACGGATCGCCCACGGGAGTCCTTCTCGTTCCAATTCTACGATCCGGTTGTTCCCACAGACCAATTAGTTCCCGGTATCGACAACATCCGGTTCGATGTCTCGCTCAGCTCCAAATTTTTGCAGTATTGCCGCGGGTTGACCTGCCAGTTGATCATCCAGCATTCCGCAGTCGCTGCTCTTCTGAATAACCCGCCCGCGCCGCCCAAAGGCGCGGAGCGGAACGAATTCAAGCAGCAATTCCAGAACCTGCTGATCAATCTCCTCAATCGCGCCAACATACAAAAAAATCCACAGCGGGAAGTGCTGGGGCAGGCGGCCATCCTCAAGGCCCTGGCGGGGGAGATCCAAGTTCAATACGGATTGATTGTGGTGCAGGCCAGAGAAAAACTTCGTCTGTTTGATTCCCCGGCGCACGCTCACCACGCGCGCGGTTATCAGTTGCACGAGTTGTTCACCGATTTCCAGAAGAACAAGAAAATAATCCTGCGCCTGGTGAGCCAGGAACTGCTCGACATGATGGAAGAGGTGCGCGCCTCCCAGGTGCGCCGGACCCGGGAGTCCTTCTTTGGGAAGGAAGCCTCCCTCCCGCATGCCATCTTTTCTCATCCACTGATCTTTGCTGAAGAAGGCAAGGACGATTACCTGTACATGGAGCAGTACGTCATGCTCGGCAATTTCCAGCGCGACCCCGACCGGTTCGAGGTGGTCGAACAACAGCTGCGGGAGTTTCTGGAATGGGCAGACGGCCATTCCCCGGAAGCGCGGCGATGGCGCACGCTCCAGGAAGCCTACGAAGAACATCGCGCCCAATTAGAACTTCTGCGCGGGCAGCCGCAGGAACCGGCGCCTTCCCGGAGATTTTTTCCGCGTCCAGGGCGGGCCGCTGCGCCCGCGATTCCTCCCAACGAGTTGCGGGAACAAACCGCCGCGCTGGCGGCCCAGCTTGAAAGGCAAAGTGAGGAGCTGCAAGAGGTGGCAACGGCCTACTCCGCGCGCCTGGATCGAATTATTGCGGCTCCCGAAAACGCATCGCTATTGGTGGATTACTTCCAGACCGAGCAGTTGCTAGGCGAAGCCCGGAAAACCGGCGCGGACGCCGTGGAGATCGCCACGCTGCAGCAGCGCGCCGAGACTCAACGCGAAGCCATGGCGCAGCTCGTCGATCGCTTTTCCCGCTCCGGCCTGCTTCCTTATATTGTGGCCGCTTACGAAACTGCCAGGATCTACCGGCACTTTTGTCCTCCCATCAACCCGCAGCAGTTGAAGGGGGCGTTGGTAGATGCGGTCGAACGGAAGAAAGTCACTCATCTCATCCAGGAGTATCGGCTTCCAGGCAGTCCGGTCGAGACGATGGAGGAAGCGGCGCGGCGGGTCCGGGAGATCGGGGCGCGCGAAACTCGCATGGTCCTGGCCCGTTTCCTGTACGATTTTTTCCGCTGCCGGCACGATCTCAAGAATCATCGGCTGGCCCAGGATTTGATGGAACAGATTTATATTCCCGCGGATCCCAAGCAGCGGGAACTCTCCGAGATCAATAACACCCTCTACCAGTTCCTGCTCCCCGAAGAGGAGAAGCCCGCGGAAGAGAAAATCGCCAGCCACGTGATCCTGAAGGCGGACATCCGGGATTCGACCTCGATCACCACGCAGCTATTCGCCCGCAACTTGAATCCGGCCTCGTATTTCAGCCTCAATTTTTACGAGCCGGTGCGCAAGCTGCTTCCCCGCTACGGCGCCATCAAGGTCTTCCTGGAGGGGGACGCCATGATTCTGGCGATTGTGGAACATGAAGGAGATGCCCGCTCTGCCAACTCCGTGGCGCGCGCCTGCTGCCTGGCTCGCGAAATGATCGAAGGCGTGCGGGGCGTCAACGATCGGGCGGCACAGAGCCAACTCCCGCTGCTGGAGTTCGGCATTGGCATTTGCTTCCAGCCTTCTACGCCGATGTATCTGATGGACGGCGAGCGTCCGATCATGATTTCCAAAGCTTTGAACGAATCCGACCGCCTGTCGAGTTGCAGCAAGCTCGCCAAGCAGTTGTTAACCCAGAAGAGCCGGTTCTTCAATGTCTTTGTCATGCAAGTGCTGCCGGACGCCGAATCCAAGGATGTCTCGGAGGAATTCCTGCTCCACTATAATGTCCAGGGAATCGAGATCAACGAGCTGGCATTTGACCGCCTGTGCCAGGAACTTTCCATGAAGCGAGTAGAACTAAAGCTGCCGTTATTCGGGGAACCGGAAACCGTGGAACTGTTTTGCGGTTCTTCCGCGCTCGGACAATCAATTTTTCAGAGAATCGTCGTCCGCCGGGGACGCGTCCCTCATTGGGACCCCAAGGAATTGCGGATTGTCGAATACACCGATCGTTATTACTACGAAGTGTGCAGCGCCAAGCCCGTCTACGAATTTGTTGCTAAGACGCTCGGCTGGTAGGCGTGCAAATCCTTCCGCGGAACTGCATTGCCACCAGCCGAGACCGCCGCGAACCCTGCTAGAACTGGTTCCACAGGTACTGGTTGTACACTTCGTGATGGAATTGAACTTCCTGGGCCTTTACGAGGTCGCCCAGCAGACGCGGGCAGCGGTCCGCCGAGGCCTGCTTCAAATCGGCGAAACGCCCCTTCACGTCTCCCTCCAGGAGCTTCGTGGTCCAGTCCGCATTCCGGAAATTTTCAATGGCGGTATAGATGTTGTCCGGCAGGTACCGCTGCGCCTGGCGAAGATTCTTTATCTTCGCGGTTTCCCCCTCCAGGCCGGTCTTAAAGATGGCCAGCATCACCATGTACGGGTTGGAGTCGGGGGCCACTGCCCGAACTTCGACGCGCATGCTCCGCGCGTTCCCAATCGGAATCCGCACCATGGCGCCGCGATCCACCGGTGAAGCATTGAGCTGGTTCGGCGCTTCGAAGTGAGGGTCGAGCCGCCGGAAGGCATTGACGCTGGAGTTGAGCATCAGACAGATGTCATTACCGTGAGTGAGGATGCGATCCAGGAATGACCAGCCAAACTTACTGAGCTTCTCCTCTCCCTTCGGATCCCAGAACTCATTCTTGCCATCCTTGCTGACTGAGACGTTGGTGTGCATACCGCTGCCATTGACGCCGGCGATGGGTTTGGGCAGGAAGCAAGCCGTATAGCCCATGTTGCGCGCCACCTGGCGGCAGATCAGCTTATAGAGCTGGATTTGGTCGGCTGCCGCCACCACCTCTCCGTAGTTGTAATTCATCTCGAATTGCGACGGAGCCACTTCCGGGTGGTCTTTCTCGTTTTGGAACCCCATGGCGCGCTGTACTTCCGCGGCCGTATCAATGAAGGTCCGCAGGGGATCCCCGGCCAAGGAATGGTAATAGCCGCCAGTGTTGACGTATTCGAACTTTCCCGTCTCATGATAGTGCCGCTCGGCATCTTCGCCCTTGAACAGGAACCCCTCGATCTCATTGGCGGCGTTCAGGGTGTAGCCGCTCTGCTTGAAGTGGGCCGCCGCCAGCCCTTTCAGGACGTTGCGAATATCGGCGGTATACGGCGAGCCGTCCTTGTCGATCACCTCGCCGAACATGAGCACTTTGCCGGAGCCGAAGACGTCCGCCGGTCCCCAATAGAAGGCCGCCCAATCCATTCCCAGGCGCAGATCGCTCTCGCGCTGCGCCGTGAAACCGCGGATCGAGGAACCGTCAAAGGTGAGATTATCCCAGTTCTTAATGAGAAACTTCTTGTCATAATCCAGCATGTGCAGGCGGCCCTCCAAGTCCGTAAAGAGAACCGTAACGGCCTTGATCCGCTTCTCGTCGGTCAGGTACTTGAGCCGTTCCTCCCGGATCTTGGCGACCGGGACACGCTTGAGTCTTTGCTCCTTGGCATGCAAATTCAACTCTTCCAGTTCGTCATAGGAAAGTTGTAAAAAATTACGCAGTTCATTCGACATGAATCACCTCAGGATATTTTCTGTTTGCCTGTCCGGGGATTGTTCCGACTCGACCGCGCGATACTACTGCAACCTACGGTTGGATAGCCACACGCTCGACGGGCACTCCAGCAAACCGACGGCCTGTTTGGCACTCTTCCGGGGGAAGATTTTCGGCTTGATTGTAACAGGTTAGGAGGCGCTGGTCCGGCATTGCAGCCGCCACCCCAGATCCCCCTTAAACATTCTACTACTGCGAAGCGCCAAATTACGCCATGAAATTCTGAGAAAAAAGAAAAGAGAGAATGCCCCGCTCACCGGGCCCGGCTGATCCTTCGGACTGCGGTTAGCCAGAACACAGCTCCGCTGCCACTCTCGCAATCACCGGCTTGCGCGAATATTGATTATGATTCCGCAGCTAAGATCGTCTAGATTCGCTGGCTTCTTGAACCGCTTCCCATCCCTCTTTGATGAGCAAGGGAAGCATGACAAGCGCCGCCACTGGGTCGGCCCACCACCACCCGAGGAGCGCATTCAGTCCCAGGCCGAGCAGCAACGCGAACGAGAGATAGGCGCAGATCAGGGTTTCCAGGGCATCTGCTTCCAGAGCCCGGCTGCCCATTTGGCGCGCCACGGTGCGCTTGGCAAAACCGAGGACGGGCATCACAATCAGCGAAGCGATTGCCAGCAGGATGCCGATCCAGCTTACCTCAGGCGCTTGTTGCCGCAGCAGACTTTGCGCGGCCTCGTAGAGAATGTAAGCGGACAACAGGAAAAATGTGAGGCCCACTGCGCCCAGCGCCTTTCGCTCCTTCTCGGATTCATCCTCCAGCGATGCAGGCCGCCGGAGTCTCCATACTAATATCGCCGCGGAAAACACTTCGATGGCGCTGTCGAATCCGAATCCTACCAAAGCAATGCTGCCCGCGCGCCATCCCGCGGCAATGGCAATGATACCCTCCAAGATGTTGTAGGCAATCAGGGTGTATTCCAGCCGGAGCGCTTTACTTCTCAATTTGTCTGGAGCATTCACGGCCTGTAGGTTGCGGCAGCAGGAGGGCAATGTCAACTGGATTTGCGGCCGCTCGCCGCCTCGCGAAGCACCTCGGCAGGGAGCTCCGTTTGTTACAATCGTGCTTGCATTCGACGGCATGAGAATGGCGCATCCAAAAGTCACCATCATCGGCGGCGGTCTCGCAGGTTCGGAGGCGGCCTGGCAGGCAGCCCGCCGGGGAGTCCCCGCCCTCCTCTACGAAATGCGCCCGCGCGTGCCGACCCCCGCGCATCAGACGGACCGGCTGGCCGAGCTGGTGTGTAGTAATTCGTTGAAGAGCGACCGCGAGAACACCGCTCCCTGGCTGCTCAAGGAAGAGATGCGCCGAGCGGGCTCGCTGCTGCTCCGGCTCGCCGGGGATTGCGCCGTGCCCGCGGGCCAGGCTCTGGCGGTCGACCGGGAGCGATTTGCGGCCTCTGTCACAGCCGCCATCGAGGCCGAGCCGCGCATTGAGATTCGTCGCGAGGAAGTGCGCGAAATCCCCGCCGAAGGAATGGTGATTATCGCTACCGGCCCGCTCACCAGCGATGCTTTGGCCGAATCAATCCAGCGATTGACCGGCAGCGGCAGACTGTTTTTTTACGACGCCATTAGCCCCATCGTTGACGCCTCCACCATCGACCGCACCAAAGTCTTTGCGGCCTCCCGCTACGGCAAGAGTATTCGTATGCACACCGATCCGAGCCGCGATGCAGCATCCCGGCGCGCCGTGGACCGCGAGGGAGCGGAGGCCCCGTTTGCTGCCACTGACTCCGCCGAGGTAGAGGGTGATTATCTCAACTGCCCGATGAATGAAGAAGAGTATCAGCACTTCTACGACGCGCTGATCGCAGCCGAGTCGGTGGCGCTGCACGATTTCGAGGACCGCAAGTTTTTCGAGGGATGCCTTCCTCTAGAAGAGCTAGCCCGGCGCGGCCGTGAGACGCTGCGCTTCGGCCCGATGAAGCCGGTGGGATTGCGCGACCCGCGCACCGGGCGGATGCCCTACGCCGCAGTCCAATTACGCCAGGAGAACTTGCGCGCCGACAGCTTCAACCTGGTGGGCTTTCAGAACCATCTCAAATTCGGCGAGCAGAAGCGTGTCCTGCGAATGATCCCTGGCCTGGAGCAAGCGGAATTTTTCCGCTTCGGGCAGATCCATCGCAACACCTACATCAACGCTCCCTCGCTGCTGACACCGACGCTCCAACTTCGCTCGAATCCTCGCATATTCTTCGCCGGCCAAATCTGCGGCGTCGAGGGCTACGTCGAATCTATCGCCACCGGGATGATGACTGGAATGCACGCCGCTCGTATCGCGCTGGGCGGAGGGGAACCTGTTGCGCCGCCGCGCGCCACGGCATTAGGCTCGCTCTGTCATTACATCACGCACGCCAACCCGCGCAACTACCAGCCCGCCAACATGGCATTTGATCTGCTGCCGCCCCTCTGCTCGGCGACTCCTGCCAAGCTGGGCCGCCCGGAGCGCCACGCCCGCCAGTGCCAAATCGCCCTGACGAAGTTGGAACAATGGCTCCATGCAGAAAACAGTTTGCGCGGCTCGATATCGTGATCGGCGAGTTTGTCCAAACAAAAACCGGATGGCGAGTGTGAGACGCCATCCGGTCAGATCACGAAAACTTACGCGCGCAACTCTATTTTTCCGGCAGGGACATGGTGCGGGCTTTCTGCAAGTACTTGTCGAGGGTACGGGACATGAAAAATCGTTCGGAGATAAGTTTGTTCGAAGTATCCCGCACGCATTGCACGTAGCGCTCGCGGTTGAACGATTCGTTGGGTTTGATCAGACCGACGCGCTGCCAGGCCTCGGTTGCCGTCTCGACGAAATCGCGGTAGCCGTTCCCGTTCATGTCCACAAAGCCGTGGGCGACGTTGACGGTATCGGGCTCATCGCGAAACTCGCCGCGCCCGTCGAGCGGTTCGAGCTCGAACGGGCTGGTTGCGAACGGCTTGTACTGCGTGGAGCCGCTTGCGGTGCCGTTTCCGTAAATGTGGAAGACGCCCAGCGGGCAGGTTACTTCCGGCATGTCGATGGCGGCATTTTCGAGTACATTGTCATGGTCGGTGTCGCCGAGCGGCCGCCAGTCGGAGCGGTTTGGAGGCGGCGCCACGCCGTTCTCGACCCAGGCATCCAGCAGGTCCATGAAACTCTCCATCAACAGGTCGATGTCGAGAGTATTCCCGATCCGGTCCGCCGGAGTGGGCGTAGCGCCGGGGCCGGAGTGGCTCACGCCGTCGATCTCATAGTAGCGGAACTTGTTTCCCAGACCCTTGTCCATGAGTGTTTTGGCGTTGATTCTCTTGTTGGCGAGAAAATTATTTCCGCCGCGCCACGCCGGAGGATCGTCGGGGGTTTCATTGACGTAAAGCAGATGGCTGACTTCAATCATCGGAACGAAGCCCTTCTTTTCGGCATCGGTATCAAACAGCACGTTCTTGCCGTCCTTCATCACGATGGGAACCCAGAGTCCGGAGCCGGCATCGTCGACAATAATCCCGTCGATGATCGGAGTGCCGTCCGAGTCCACGTTGATGCCTTCTTTGTAGTTCACCATGCGGCCGGGCCGCGCGCCGCCAGAGTGGCCGTACCAGTAAGTGCGCTGCGGCTGCGCGCCCAGGCGCGCCTGGACGAGGTTGCCGGCGAGCTTGGCCATGCCCATGATCCAGGTGGGCTGCTCGGTCAGGTTGCGATTCTGCAGCACGGTCCCGTCATCGGTCGTTACCGTCACGTCGCCTCCCTGCATCAGCGTGGAGCGGAAGGTCTGCGCCAGCACATACCCTTTCTCGATCATGCTGCGCTGGTACCGGCCAAGCTTTTGCAGCGGATCCCCGGTTGGATCAAATTCCTCTTCCCAGGACTTGGCATTGCCGCGCGCGAACGAGCGGCCGGCGCCGTGGTTGTGCAGAAACAACTTGCCGTTCCACTGGCTCTTGTCCAGCGGATAGATCACCGTGACCATGTGCCCGGTGGTCATGCTGTAGCGGCCGACGGCGTGGAAGACCGGCTGGTCCTGTTCGCCTGCCTGCGGATAAACGAACTCGGGATATTCGTTCAAATAATTCGCATACCGCGCGGAATCGTCCTTGAGCGTGTAGCCTTCCACCGTTCCGGTGACTCCCATCTCCACGCGGCGGAACTTGCGGCCCAAGAATTCAAAATCCACCGAGCGCATGCGGCAGAGTTCCTGGCCGATCAACTTTCCGTTCTTGGACATCTTCTTGGGAACCAAATGCTGGTCGCAGGACTCTACATCGCTCATGTCCAGGGTGGCCGCCGCCGCGCGCGGTGTGGCGAGGGCAACGACCACGCAAAATCCCAAAATCGCCAAGGGCCACTTTTGAATATGAATCTGCATGACCTTTTCCTCCTCATGTCAACCCCATCGTGGGGTGAGTGTCGGCAGGGTCATGGTACCGCAGATAGAAACTGTATCGCAAGCGGAACTGTGGCGCGTGCCAGCAGCAGAAGAATCAGGCCTCGATGTCTAATTTTTCGCAGCCGCGGACTCGT
>Ga0156015_1020_pt1 | contig 10004 bp, 5 predicted proteins | sample RifCSPlowO2_02_FD_107669 | JGI IMG/M metagenome (GOLD analysis project Ga0156015, IMG submission 107669) | Acidobacteria bacterium RIFCSPLOWO2_02_FULL_60_20
CCTTGCCGATCTTTTTGGCTTCGGCCTTCAGATCGATCTTGGAAACGTCCACGTTGCCGAAGGTCTCGATATCGCCCCAACTGAGCCGCCAGGTGAGTTTGCCTTGTCTGTCCAGCAAATCGTAGGCTGCCAGACTGTCCTTGGGCATGCGCGTGGAGATGCCGGTCATGCCCATCGACAGGTGCTCCTGCATGTTTTTCTCATATAGGGGAGCAAGCACCTCCGCCTTGCGGTCATAGGTGAACGGCAGAACCAACCGGCTTGCGGGAGGCTCCAAGTGGCCGTCGGGACGGCCCTGCGCATCGATCCAGTATCGCCCGTTCTGCCTCACAAAATCGCCGTGATTGGCCATCACCCAGTCCATGGCTTTCTTATTCGCCAGGAAACCGTTGAAATCCGGGATGCCCAGCGACATCAGCACGGGATTGTCAGGAGTTACTTTGTCGAGTTCCCATTGGTTCAGCTCATCGTAGAGGATCTTGGCGAAACTCGCCGCGTTCTCGTCGCCGCTACCCATGAAGGTCACGCGGTTGTTGAGATAGATCCAGCGGCCCGGCGTGAATTCGTTCTTATACTTCGCCATCACGCCGCGCACCTGGTTGAGGACATCTTCTTTGGTCTTCACCCCGGACCAATCCACCGGGTAGCGCCGCATTTGGTCATCGCTGTTGCCGCCGCCGTAGGCCCCCTCGGCAGCGCCGTACATGTGGCGGTGGGTGTCGATGATGCCAGGAATCACCGTGCGGCCCTTGAGATCAATCTTCTGCGTGCTGGGCCCGGCGGTTGCCAGGACGGCCTGGTCCGTGCCGGTGGCGCTGATCTTGTTGCCGGTTACCGCCACCGCCTGGACGATTGAAAAGTTGCTGTCTACGGTCAATACCTTGCCGTTGTGGAGAATCAGATCCGGCGCCTGCGCTGCGGCCCATGCTGGCACAAGCAACAAGACGCCCAGCAGCCACAGCGACACCGCGGAACTGATGGAGTGATGCTTCATGGAATAGCCTCCTAAGGGAAAAAAGAATCCTGACGCTTGGAGTCGATATTTAGACGGGATGCACCCGGACTAGGTTTCCGAATTCCGGCTCCTTATATAGCGCGGAGGGATTTTACCACAGCGCGGGCCGCTTGCATGGAAGAAAAGAATCCGCCCAGCCCGCCGCTGGGGAAAGGGCAAAATTGTGCCGGGGACGGCGCAAACCGTGCCCAAGTCGTTGAACTACCTCAAAAGCAGATCCTTCGTCGTCCCGGCGCGCCGGGACTCCTCAGGATGACCGCATCGCAGACAACGCGAGGCGACCATCGGGAGTCCGAGCGCGATGCCGCCACGCAGTGGCTATCCGCCCGTGGTGGCGCCAGAGCGAGGCTTGCGCGTCTTCACCAGATCTTCATAGGTGGTAATCAGCGCGCCCGCGGGCTTCAGATCGTACTCCGCCGAGAAACTGGGATGGACGAAGACAGCCTTGCCGTCAAAGATGGTCAACTGCGGACGAATGCTGCCAATGTCTTCTTCCGGCACGGTCATGTAGTCCTTATCCAGCACCACCAGATCGGCGAACTTGCCCTTCTCGACGGAGCCGATCTGATCGCCCTTGAGGAAGTAGTCCCCCGCCCAGCGCGTGATCATACGCAGCGCCGTTGGCCGGTCCACTTTCTCTTGCGGTCCCCAGACGCGGCCGCTGGCATCCTTGCGCGTGACGGCTTTCTCGATGTCCTCCCACAGGAAGGAATTGCTGTCGGACTCCAGCACCACCTTCACGCCCGCCTTCAGCATGCTGCCAAGCGGGCTGGGGAAGGTATTAGCCACCTCTTCTCCATAGGCGCGCGCCATGTTGGCGGCGCCGTTGACCGAGAGTTGCACATAGCAGCTCACGGTTACGCCGACCTTGGCCATGCGCGGAAAGTCTTTGGGGTTGACCATCCCGCAATGGTCCAAGGCCCAGTTCTTGGTGGAGTCTTTGCCATATTGCGCCTGGAGCTTTTCCATGAAGGTGATCATATTGGCGTTGGCGCGGTCGCCGGCCGTGTGGGTGTTCGCGAAACGGACGCCGTCGCGCCCGCTGGCCATGATCCAATCCGCAAAGTAATTCGCCTGGATCGGGGCCGCTCTGCGCACGGCGCCGCGGTATTCAATGTCGGTGTGGCACTGCCCCGACGGGAACCAGCCATCGATGGGTGTGTAGGTGCCGGAGCGCTTCTGGTCGGTGCACTGCCGCGAGCTGGCGCCATCAATGGCGGTGGGCCCGGTGCCGGTCATCCAAATCTTCTCCGTGCCCTGGCCGACCTGGCTGGCGATCGATTTCAAATTGGACTTGCTGAGATCGACGTTGCCGAAGGCCTCGATCACGCCGTAGCCGATGCGGTAGGTGAGCTTGCCCTGCGATTCGAGCATCCGGTAGGCGGCCAGCGCATCCTTGGGCATGCGCGATGAGACTGACGTCAGCCCCATGGTGGAGGCCTCGGCCATGTCCTTCTGATAGATCTGTCCCAGAATCTCGGGCTTGCGGTCGTAGGTATAAGGCAGCACGATGCGGCTCGCGGGGGGCTCCAGATGCCCGTCGGGCCGGCCGGCTGCATCCACCCAAAAACGCCCGTTCTTGAGAACGAAGTCGCCGTGATTGGCCATCACCCAGTCCATGGCCTTCTTGTTCAGCAGGAAGCCGTTGAAGTCCGGGATGCCCAGCGACATGAGCACAGGATTGTCGGGCGTAACCTTATCCAACTCCCACTGGTTCAGCTCGTCATAGAGGATCGTGGCGAGCGCCAGGGGGGAGGCGTCATTGCTCATGAAGGAAACTGCGTTGACCAGGTAAATCCACTCGCCCGGCTGGAACTTGTACCGCTCCATGACGCCGCGAACCTGGTTGAGCACGTCGTCCTTGGTCCGCACGGCGCGCCAGTCCACCGGAAAGCGGCGCAACTCCTCCGGAGTGAAGTTGCCCCCATAAGCACCCTCGGAATAGGAGTACATGTGGCGGTGGGTGTCCACTAATCCCGGCGTGACGGTGCGGCCCTTGAGGTCAATTTTCTCGGTGTCGGGACCCGCGGTCGCCAGAACTTCCTGGTCGGTGCCCACGGCGCTGATCTTATTGCCGGTGATGGCGACCGCCTGGGCAATGGAGAAATTGCTGTCGACGGTCAGAACTTTTCCATTGTGAAGAATGAGATCGGGAGCTTGCGCGGCGAGCCTGCCGGGGAGCAGCAGGCCTGCCAAAGCCGCGAACACTAGCATAACCTTTGCACGGATGTTCATCAGTAAACCTCCTGGCGGAATTCACTCATCGGTTTGCCTTCGCAATCTAGCTGGATTGCTGAGTAATAATACACCTGTTGCGGCGCGCCGGTTTCCCGCGAACTCGGCCATAACGATAACACCCCAGAACGTTGTTGGCAACGCCCTGGGGTGCTGACGAGTGTCTCAATTCGCAGAGGTGGGGACCCCGGCGCGCCGGGGTCCTCAAGAGGGCAGGCAAGAATGCCTGCCCCACTCCCCACGTCGAAGGTTACCCTCCGGTCGAGACACCCGCCCGCGGCGTGCGCCGCTTGATGAGCTCCTGATAGCTGCTGATCACGGCGCCGGCCGGACGCAGGTTGTTTTCGGCGGCAAAATTCGAGTGCACGTAGACGATCTTGCCGTCAAACACCGTTACCTGCGGCTGTATTTGATCGATCTCCTCCCCAGGGATGGTCAGATAGTCCCGATCGAGCACCACCAGATCGGCGAGTTTTCCTTTCTCGATGCTGCCAATCTTGTCGCCCTTCAGCACATAGTCCGCCGCCCAAGCAGTGAACATCTTGAGAGCCGTGGCGGCGTCGACGCGCTCCTGCGGCGCCCAGACGCGGCCCTGGCGGTCCTTGCGCGTAACGGCGGCCCGGAAATCCTCCCAGATATAGGAACCGCTGTCGGATTCCAGGACCACGCGGCCACCGGCCTTCAACATGCTGTTCAAGGGGCTGGGGTAGGTATTGGCGACTTGGTTGCCGTAGGCGCGCGCGATATTTACCGAATTCTCGACGGAGCGCAATACATAGCAGCTCATGAAAATTTGGGTCTTGCCTATCCGGGGAAAATCTTTCGGGTTCACCATGTCGCAGTGATCCAATCCCCAATCCTTGGTGGCCGCCGGGCTGTACTGCTGCTGGAGTTGCTCCACGAAGTTCAGCATGTTGCCGACGGAACGGTCCCCGGCGACGTGCGTGTTCGCGAATCGCAGGCCGTCGCGGGCGCTGGCGTAGACCCAATCCTTGTAGTAGTTTTTGGTGATAGCGGATGCCCGCTTCGGGGAGCCGCGATATTCGCCGTCCGTGTCGCATTGCCCTTGCGGGAACCAGCTATCGATCGGGGTATAGGTCCCAACGCGCTTCAGATCGGTGCAGGCGCGGCTGCTGACACCATCGATGGCCGTCGGTCCCATTCCGGTCATCCAGAGCCGGTCGGAGCCTTGCCCCACCTTGGCGGCAGCCGCTTTCAAATTCTGCACATCCAAGTCCGTGTTGCCAAAGGTCTCGATGTCGCCGTAGCCGATCCGCCACGTCAGCTTGCCTTGCTTTTCGAGCAACTGGTAGGCCCCCAGTGAGTCCTTGGGCAGGCGCGTGGAGATGGCCGTCATCCCCATCGAAAGGTGCTCTTGCATGTTCTTCTCGTACAGCGGGGCCAGGATCTCTGCCTTGCGGTCGTAAGTAAACGGAATAACTAATCGGCTCGCGGGCGGTTCCAGGTGGCCGTCGGGGCGGCCCTGATTGTCCACCCAGAAACGTCCGTTGGCCTTCATAAAGTCTCCGTGATTGGCCATCACCCAGTCCATGGCCTTCTTGTTCGCCAGGAAGCCCTGGAAATCCGGGATGCCCAGCGACATCAGCACTGGGTTGTTGGGAGTAACCTTGTCGAGTTCCCACTGGTTCATCTCGTCATAAAGAATCTTGGCAAAGCCGGGTGAATTCTCATCCCCGTTGCCAGTAAACGAGATGCGGTTGTTGAAATAAATCCATTTTCCGGGAGGGAAATTCCACTTTGTCATCAACCCCTTCACCTGCGCCAGAACGTCTTCTTTCGACTTCACGCCGCTCCAGTCCACCGCGTAGCGTCGCATATCGTCATCGGTGAGATTGCCGCCGTAGCCGCCCTCGGCGGCGCCGTACATGTGCCGGTGCGTGTCAATGATGCCGGGGATCACGGTACGGCCTTTGAGGTCGATCTTCTGCGTGCTGGGCCCGGCCGTAGCCAGCACCGCTGCATCCGTGCCGACGGCGCTGATCTTGTTGGCGGTAACGGCTACGGCCTGGACGACGGAAAAATTGCTGTCCACCGTAAGCACTTTCCCATTGTGTAAAATCAGGTCAGGCGCCTGCGCGGCGAGCCAGCCGGGGCTCAGCAACGCGAGCACCACCATCATGAATCCAAACTTTGTAAATGATTTCATTGCAGTTCCTCCTGTCGAATCGCACAAATCCCCAGCCCGCGTACCCCTGAACCATGTTCCTCCCGAAATCGCTCCGGGCCAATATCCGCCCTGCGGCGGCTGGCAGGGAGCAACGTAGCTACAGGAAGGTTTAAGCACCTCAGAATCTTGAATTGACCTCTCTGGCAAAAACTCTACCACAAGACCAATCGACCGGCAAGCGTCACAGGCTCGCTCTCGCCAGACCCCGGTTGGATAGGATCTGACCTGGCAAATATAAAAAAGGGCACGGCGGCGAGCCGTGCCCTGGTTGCAAGCGAATGTGCTTCGGCTTACCCGCCGCCGCCACCGAAACCTCCGCCCGCCGGACGCCGCGCCACCAGATCCTGATAGGTAGAAACCAGCGAGCCAGCGGGCCGGAAATTGTTTTCCCTGGCGAAGTCCGTCAGCACGAAAACGACCTTGCCATCCACCACGGTGAGGACGGGTGTCACTTCGCTGATGTCATCGCTCGGGATGGTCAAGAAGTCGCGGTCGAGCACCACCAGGTCAGCCAGCTTGCCGCGCTCAATGGTGCCGAGCTTGTTGGGCTTCAGCACGTAGTCGGCGGCCCAGCTCGTGGTCATCTTGAGGATGGTGGGATGGTCCACGCGGTCCTGCGGTCCCCACACCTTGCCTTTGCTGTCCTTGCGAGTCACGAAGGTTTCCATGTGGTCCCAGATGTAGACGTTGGTGTCGGTCTCAAAGACCACTTTCACGCCGGCGTTGATCATGCTCTGGGCCGGAGCATGGAAGGTATTGGCGATTCGCTCGCCGTAAGCGGTGGCCATATTCGTCAGGTTGATGCGGATCAGGCAGCTCATCCACACTTTGAGGCGCGCCAGTCGCGGAAAGTCCGCCGGGTTGACCATGGTGCAGTGGTCGGTAGCCCATCCCTGTGTGGAATCCGGCCCCATCTCACGCTGGATCTCCTCAATGATATTGAGCAACCCGCCGACGCCGCGATCTCCCGCTACATGGACGTTTGCAAAACGGACAGCATTGCGGGCGCTCTCGACGGTCCATTCCCGGTAGTAGTTCCCTGAAATCGCGCTGGCCCGTTTCGGAGAGCCGCGATACTCGATGTCATTGTGGCACTGGCCCACCGGGAACCAGGAATCCAGCGGACCGTAGGCGCCGCCGGTACGCTTCTGATCGGTGCAGGCGCGCGAGTTGGAGCCGTCAATCGCCGTCGGCCCGGCACCGGTGACCCACTGCCAGTCATCGCCGCTGCCGGTCTTGCCCCGGAGCGCGGCCATGCCCGTCTTGAGGTCTTCGATATTGCCGAAGGCCTCGATCATGCCTTGTCCGACGCGGACTGTCATTTGGTTGCGATCCCGCAGCCAGCTGTAAGCTGCCTTGGTGTCCTCCGGCAGACGCGAAGACACCGTGGTGATGCCCATGGAATTCATTTCTTCCATGTCCGGCTTGTACAGGACGGCCAAGTCTTCTGGCTTGCGGTCATAGGTGTAGGGCGAAACCAAGCGGCTCGCCGGTGGCTCCAGATGCCCGTCCGGCTGGCCAGCGGAATCCACCCAGAAACGCCCGTACTTCTTGATGAAATTGCCGTGCTTGGACATGAGCAGGTCGATGGCGACTTGGTTGACCATGAACCCGTTAAAATCCGGGATGCCCAAGCCCAGCACCACCGGATTGTTCGGAGCCGCTCGATCCAGGTCCTTGCCCGTCAGCTGGTCGAAGAGAATTTCGGTCTGGGCGCCGGCCGCCGGTCCGCCGGTGAAATACATCCATTTGCCGGGCGCCGGTTTATAGAGCGCAATTCCCCCGCGGACCTGGTTCACAACGTCTTCTTTGGTTGTCACCCCGTTCCAACTGAGGGGATAACGGCGGCGCTGCTCGGGAGTCAGCAAACGGCCAAACGAGCCTTCCGCGTAGCTGTACATGTGGCGGTGAGTATCAATCAGGCCGGGGATCACCGTCCTGCCCTTGAGGTCAATTTTTTGCGTGTTCTGGCCGGCCGTCGCCAGCACGGCCGTGTCCGTGCCCACCGCCGTAATTTGGTTGCCAGTAACGGCCACGGCCTGGGCGATGGAGAAGTTGTTGTCCACCGTCAGGATTTTCCCGTTGTGGAAAATGTAATTGGGAGCCTGCGCGCTGAGCAGCGCGGGGAACGTCATGATCCCGCAGGTGATCAGCAACATCACAACCTTTGCACTGAATTTCATTCGCACACCTCCTCCAAAGACATAGAATCCCCTGCCCCCAGCCCGAAAAATCCGTTTTGGAATCGACTGCCTGCGGCTGCCCGCCTGTTCTCAGACAGCCGGGCCAGAATGCCTCAGCGGCTGCTCGCTTGTCCCCCGTGCCGCCGCAGAAGGATTCTAGCACAGACAGTTGCCGTAGGAATCTATTAAAAAATTGGGAGGGCGCGGTCATCAGCCGACCGATTCCATCGCAGAGCAACGTGCCTCCGTCGGCCGTTGAGAGGCTGGCCGCCCGACAGAGAATTCAGCAGGTTCGATGATGGAGGATGCAGGGTTTCCAATAAACAACAAAGGCAGGCATCGCTGCCTGCCTCATCAATACAGAAATTGGGAACTGCGGTATGTTTAATTGTTGCCGGTCTGGCGCCGCTCCTGGCAGGAAACACAGTATCGGACCCAGGGCATTGCTTCCAACCGCTTTTTCGACACCGGCATGCCGCAATCCAGACAAGTTCCGTAGGAACCATCGCGCAGCCGCACCAATGCTTCTTCGATTTCACGGAGCAATGCGGTGTCAAAACTGTTTTTCTGCAGGAAGATCCATTCCTCATGGCTCTTCTCGGCAAAGTCCGCCGTATCATATGGATCAGCGGCAATCTGCAGCGCGGGGTTGACTCTTGGGCCGCACATCTGAGAGCGCAATTCCACCGACTTCTCTTCCAAGATCTGACGGAACTGCCGCATCGTACTGGTTTTCGCTTTGTTGCCTGTATTGGGCATATTCATTTTCTCCTCAACTCCCCGCTTCATCACCGGAATTAGATGCCAACTCCCGGGAATAGTTGCTGCAATTTAGTATCCAAATTCACCTCCTGCACTTCAGCTTAGAGGGCAAATCGTGAAAAAGGTTGCCTGTCAGCATCAGACCGCAAGCGGGGCGGATCATAAGCGATTGGAGACGGCGTTGTCAACTCTCTCGCTCTGCCGACTAAGTAATTGAAATGGTTCATCATAGAACCAGTCCCCGATCGTCCGAGGTGTTCTTTCGGGCTTTCCCATATAATTGATTACAGATATCTTTGTCGGAAAATTCCACATCCCACTTCAATCGGATGGGTTAATAATCGGGGGGAAGTAGTTCTTCGACAGGGAAATTTTCCCTGTTGCCTTGCTGGCCAATAGCTCTCAGAACTGTCGGCGGGGGGCCTGGGTTTCGAAGGTATCGATCGCGGCCTGCATCTCCTCGCGGGCGGCATCGGCAGCCGAGCGAATTCCCTGGAGCCGCAGCTTAAAGTCGTCCGGATTGCTGGCGTTGAGCAAGGCTTCCTCGTAGGTAACCAAGCCGGCCGTGTAGAGGTCGTAAAGAGACTGGTCGAAGGTCTGCATGCCATATTGCGAAGTGCCGGCCGCAATCGCTTCGCGAACCAGCCGCGTCTTATCGGGGTTGATGATGCAGTCGCGCACAAACGCGGTGGCGATCAGCACTTCAACGGCGGGCACGCGGCCGACTTCATCGCTCTTGCGAACCAGCCGCTGCGAGACGATGGCTTTCAGCGTGCTGGCGAGCTGCAGCCGGATCTGTTTCTGCTCCGGCGGCGGGAAGACCGCGATGATGCGCTGCACCGTCTCGACGGCGTCAAGGGTGTGCAAGGTCGAGAAAACCAGGTGGCCGGTCTCGGCGGCAAGCAGCGCCGTCGAGATGGTTTCCAGGTCGCGCATTTCGCCGACCAGAATCACGTCCGGGTCCTGGCGGAGTGCGGCGCGCAAAGCCACCGAGAAGTTGTGGGTATCGACCTCCACCTCGCGCTGGTTCACGATGCCTTTCTTGTCGCGGTGCAGATACTCGATGGGGTCCTCGATGGTGATGATGTGATCGGTGCGGGTGGCGTTGATGCGGTCAATCATCGATGCCAGCGTGGTCGACTTGCCGGAGCCGGTGGTGCCGGTTACCAGCACCATGCCGCGACGCTCTTCGCAAATCTTGTAGATGACCCGCGGCAGATTCAACTCTTCAAAGGAGCGGATCTTGGTGGGCACCACGCGAAGCACCATGCCGACGTTGCCGCGCTGCTGGAAGACGTTGACGCGGAAGCGACCCAGCCCCGCCACGCCGTAGGCCAAGTCGAGCTCGGCCGATTCCTTGAACTTCTGCTTCTGGCGATTGGTCATCATGCTGAAGGCCATGTTCAGCATGTCTTCCGCGGTCATGCGCTTCAGCTCCGAGAGCGGCAACAGCACCCCATCCACCCGCAGGTAGGGGAAGTTGCCGACCTTCAAATGAAGGTCCGACGCTTTGCGCTCTACCGCGATTCGCAGAAGGTCATCAATCTGCATAACTACACCTCGCCCCGTGGCTCTACATCGGACATTTGACCACAATCGTTCCGGCGAGTCAATGAACCAT
>Ga0156015_1178_pt1 | contig 9987 bp, 8 predicted proteins | sample RifCSPlowO2_02_FD_107669 | JGI IMG/M metagenome (GOLD analysis project Ga0156015, IMG submission 107669) | Acidobacteria bacterium RIFCSPLOWO2_02_FULL_60_20
CACCATGCCGAAGTGCTGGCGGATCGGGAATAAATCCTCCTCATGCAGTGCAGTGATTTCTTGTCCCAGGATGAATATGCGCCCGGAGTCGGGCCGCAGCAAGCCCATTGTCAGCTTCAGCACGACGGATTTTCCGGCTCCTGTGGCTCCCAAAATAATCTTGGTTTCGCCATGCTCCAACTGGAAGGAGATCTCCTCCAGGACCGGTTTCTCGCCAAAGGCAAGCGTGACGCGATCAAATTCCACAACGGTTTCGCGCGTCATCGGATTCCCCATCTAATCCAGCACCGCCAGGATAATCTTGGTGATGAAAAAGTCGCTGACCAGGATCATGACCGAGGCGGCCACCACGGCCTGGGTCGTGGAGCGCCCCACGCCCGCGGTGCCGCCGCGCGTCGTAAGTCCGTAGTAGCACCCCACCAGCGAAACGATGAATGCAAAGACGAACGGCTTGATCAGACCCTGGAAAACGTCTTCGAATTCGAGCGCGTGCAGGGCGCTCGTCCAGTACTGCGCGGGATTCATATGAATCATGAAAAAGGAAGTGGCAAATCCCCCCAGCATGCCCATGGAATCGGCGACGATGGTGAGCATGGGGAGCATGATGACGGTAGCCACCAGCCGCGGTGTAACCAGTTTCTTGCTGGGGTCGGTGCCGAGCGCGCGCATGGCGTCGATCTGCTCGCTTACCATCATGGAGCCGAGCTCGGAGGCGATCCCGGAGCTGTTCCGCCCGGCCACCATGAGCGAGGTCAGCACCGGCCCCAGCTCGCGGACCAGGCTGAGCATCACGAGCTGCCCGGTGAGCGAGGTTTCTCCAAACGTCATCAGGGTTTTCGACATCTGCAGGGCCAGCACCGCGCCGGTGAAGAATCCCGTCAGAATCACGATCGGCAGCGAACCGAAGCCGATGAAATCCATCTGCCGCACCACATCCACCATGTAATGCGGGCGGCGGAAAATATTCCGCACCGCGCGGGCGCTCATCAGGGTGAACTCTTGGACTGCCAGCACGCGGTCTTTGGCAAGATCATTCAGCAGGCCCAAACCGGACTCTCCTCTGTGGTTTCCCAGCTAGACTGCGCGGCCCCGCCCCGGGTCGTACAGCACCCGGTTTCACTCCCGGCGGAAACAGCCCGCACCCCGACCGCAGTCCCGATCGGACGGGCGGTCCAATGGCGCCAGGCTTCTGGATTAAATGTAATGGAAACGACTGGTGTTGGGAAGAGTTTCCGGAACCTCAGCCCGCACTTGAAAGCTGTCAATGCGCCAGTCCCCATTCTCCCGGACCAGCGAGTAGCGAACCGGGTAGCTGTGTCCCAAATCGTCCTGGAAGCTGCCCCACAAGATGGCCGTTCCCCTCCAGACCGATCGTCCCCAAATGCGCAGATTCTGAATGCCAGACAAGGGCGGCTGCCGCCGCAGCCATCGCCGGAACATGGGCAGGCTCATGGCGGCGCGGTATTCGTCTGAGAACAAATCGTAGGCCCTTTCCACCTGGCCTTCGCGAATTGCCGTCGCCTGGGCTCTAACGATCGTCACAGCTCCCTGCGATTGAATCCAGGAAATGGCCAGCAGCCCGGCCACGCAGATTACGGCTACGATCATTCCAGCCCATAGAATCTCCACGGCGCGATGCAGGCCCCCCGCAGAAGAGCGCCCTCGCCGCCGCCCCGGGGCAGTTGGATAGCCAGGGACACTCCCCACCGCAACCTCCCGCTGTGTCTGTCCTTCTACCGGACTCTGCCAGGAACCCACGTCCCTTCTCCCTGCTGCTGTTTCTCGCTGTCCCGAGGATCACAACCCGCGTCAACCTGCGGGCTACTTGTCTTTCCAAACCGGTTTGCGCTTCTCGACCGCGGCGCGGAGTCCCTCCTGCGCATCGGAGAGATCCATCAACTGATTGAGGTAAATGTCCGCTGACCGGCGCAACGCCTGGGCGAGCGGCATCCCGATGGTCTCATACAAGACCTTTTTGGCCATTTCTAGCACCGGGGCGCTCTGCTGCGTAACTCTCGTCAAGACATTCGCGACCTCTTCATCCAGTTTTTCTTCCGGCACCAGCCGGTTGACTAGGCCGAGCCGCGCGGCCTCCTCCGCCGACAAAGGCTCGCCCGTCAGGATCATTTCGAGGGCTCGCTTGTGCCCGATGGCATGCGGCAGGATGACAGCCGCCAGCGGCGGATACACCCCCAGGCGAATTTCCGGCTGTGCGAAGCGCGCCTTGGGTGTGGCAACGATCATGTCGCCCAATGCCGCCAGCTCGCACCCCCCGCCGATCGCCGGACCGTTCACGACGGTGACGACGGGCTTGGAAATATCCAGCATGGCATTGAAGACGCCTTGAAACGCCTCCAGGGTCTGGAAGGCCCGGTCGGGCCGGGAATCTTCCACCGCCACGCCGGCCGAAAACGCGGTGCACTCCTTGGAAGCCTGCAAGACCAGGGCGCGGATTTCGCGGTGCTCGTGCAAGCCTTCAATCGCCCGCGAGATCTCCTCCATCATGTCCTTGGTCAGGACGTTATAGGGAGGCCGGTTCATCGTCAGGCGCGCAACCGATTCGGTGAATTCCAGCTTGATGTACTGAAATGGCCGGTTGCGCTTCAGTTCCGCCTGTTCCGCCAGAAATGCCTCTTCGGCGTCGATTCTGTTGCTAGAATCCGCCCCCGGTTCAGCCATGGGATTCACCGCCTCGGTTAAATTTTTCTCTGCCTCCGCGGCCACATGCGGCCGCGCATTAAACCATTTCGATGGCCAGAGCCATCCCCAGCCCGCCGCTGACGCACAGCGTGGCCAGGCCGCGCTTGCCTCCGCGCCGCTTCAAAGCATGAAGCAGCGTCACGACGATCCGCACTCCGGTGCAGCCGATGGGGTGTCCGAGCGCAATGGCGCCGCCGTGGACATTCAGCCTGTCGCGGTCGAAATGAAGGTCGCGGTCGCAGGCCAGCACCTGCGCCGCAAACGCTTCGTTCAGCTCCACCAGATCGTAATCCTCAAGTTTCCAGCCGGTCTTCGCCTCGAGTTTTCGCACGGCCGGCACCGGCCCAATGCCCATGATGGAGGGGTCCACGCCGACTTGCGTGTAATCAACGATCCTGGCGATGGGCTGCAATCCCCACTCCTTTACTTTGCTGCCCGAGACCAGAACCGTTGCCGCGGCGCCGTCGGTGATGCCGCTCGAATTGCCCGCCGTTACGGTGCCGGTCTTGGAAAATACCGGCGAGAGCTTGGTCAGCGACTCGATGGTAGAGCCAAATCGGATGTGCTCGTCGGTATCGAAAACGCGGGTGCCTTTTTTCTCTTTGATCTGAACCGGAACGATCTCCTCGCGAAACAAGCCCTGGGTGCTGGCGCCTTCGGCGCGAAGCTGGCTCGATTGCCCGAAGCAGTCCTGCTCCTCGCGGGTGATTTTGTAAATTCCCGCCAGCTTCTCGGCAGTCTCGCCCATCAACATTTTCGAAAGCGGGTCCATGAAGCCGTCTCGATACATGGCATCCACCAGCTTCTGATCGCCCATCTTGAAGCCCCAGCGGGCGTTTTCCAAAAAGTACGGCAGCCGGCTCATGGACTCGGTGCCGCCCGCCAGCACGCAATCCACGTTGCCGCGCGTGATGTCTTCGCAGCCCAGCGCGATGCACTTCAGCCCGCTGGCGCAAGCCATGTTCACGGTGTAGGCCGGAGAAGTTTCCGGCACTCCGGCGCGGTAACCGATCTGGCGCGCCACGTTCGGGCCGCCGCCGGCCTGCCGGCCGTTTCCAAAAATTGCTTCCTCAACCTGCTGCGGCTTCACGCCGGCGCGCTCAATGGCTGCTTGGGCGGCGATCACGCCCAGATCCGCGGCCGTGAAATCCAGCAGCGAGCCTCCGAATTTTCCAATGGGGGTGCGTACGGCAGAGACAATATAGACTGGTTCCACGCCGGCCTCCTTGGGCCTGAAAGCTCATGGTAACACACTGCCTGAGCCAATATAAGCTGGCGGGCTTAGCGCTGGGAAGAAGGCGGTGGTTCTTCGCTTTGCGGATTCATTTCGCCGACGGGCGGGTGGCCTTCCGGCAAGTCTAATGACGGCTCCCCATTCCCCGATTCGCCCGGCACCGATTGCCCCGCCGGTGCTTCCCCCATCTGTGGATGAGGCGTTTCAGAGCCGCTCGGCCGGCCGGTATCCACTTTCCAACTGCCACCCTCGCGGTGCAGGTCATAGTGATAGGCCATGCGCATTTGCGTATCGCCAGCGACGTGGAAAACGACCTCCGCCTGGGCCTTGTCGCCGTCCACGTTCACCTGCTGCACCTCCATGACCATCTTGTCCATGGCCAGGTCCGAGCGTTCGCTTAGGTGATCCTGAATGGCCTTCTGGACGGCGGCGTCCTGATTCATCAGCCGCTGGCAGCCCAGCGCCGCCAGCAGCAGTGTTCCCACAATCGCGATCATCCAGACGTTGGCAAGTTTCATAAGATCTCCATCGAATATCTACCCAAGCAGCTATTATACGCTGGAACGAGACTATGCCCTGCCATGATGCCCGCCGTTGACCTGGCGTTGACCGCATCGGGCGACTCTGCCAGAATGCTGGGAAGGCGGATCATTGTGCTGCACCTTGGGCGCTGCACTTTGGGCGGTGCCACTGTGTTTCGAGAGCGAACGATGCCAGGTCGAGAGGAACAGTTCGATGTGATTGTGGTCGGGGCAGGCCACGCCGGCTGCGAAGCGGCCATGGCCGCGGCGCGCATGGGCCTGCACACGGCGCTGTGCACCATGAACCTCGATCTCATCGCCCAAATGTCCTGCAACCCGGCGGTCGGGGGCATTGCCAAAGGGCATCTGGTGCGCGAGATTGACGCGCTCGGCGGCATCATGGGCGAGGTGATTGACGCGACCGGCATCCAGTTCCGCCTGCTCAACACCAGCCGCGGGCCAGCGGTGTGGTCGCCGCGTGCGCAGGCCGACAAGAAACTTTACCGCATCAAGATGCGCCAAGTGCTGGAGTCCGAGCCCAACCTCAAGATCAAGCAGGCCGAGGTCGTGGACTTGGTGGTTCTTTCGGGATTCGGGTTTCGGGAATCGGGATTCGGGAAAGTAGTCGAAGCGGAGCCGAATTCCGAGTCGCGAGTCGCGAGTGCCGGCATCCGGCGGCGGGTGCGCGGGGTGAAGCTGCGCGACGGCCGGACGATTGAGTCGAGCACTGTCATCGTCACGACCGGCACGTTCTTGAATGGACTGATCCACTGCGGCGAAAACACCTATCCAGCGGGACGCAGCGGCGAGCCCGCCTCAGTGTATCTCGGCGAAAGCCTGAAACAGCTTGGGTTCCGCTGCGGGCGTCTCAAGACCGGCACGCCTCCGCGGCTCGATGCGCGCACCATTGACTGGAGCAAGTTCGAGGAGCAGCCGGGCGACCCCGTGCCGACTCCGTTTTCGTTCCGCACCAAGCAGATCACGCAGCCGCAGGTCTGCTGCCACATCGCTTACACGACCGCGGAGACACACCGCATCCTGCGCGAAAACCTGCACCGCTCGCCGCTCTACAGCGGCCAGATAAAAGGGATTGGGCCGCGCTACTGTCCATCCATCGAAGACAAGATCAAAAAATTCCCCGACAAGGCCAAGCACCAGATTTTCCTCGAGCCCGAGGGCCTCGACACCAACGAAATCTACGTCAACGGTATGTCCACCTCCATGCCGATCGATGTACAGCAGGCCATGGTGGCCTCGGTGCCGGGGCTTGAAAACGCCGAAATGATCCGGCCGGGCTACGCCATTGAGTACGATTTCGTGGACCCGACCGAACTGTTCCATACGCTCGAAACCAAGAACATTGAGGGACTTTTCTTCGCCGGTCAGATCAACGGCACCACCGGCTATGAGGAGGCTGGATGCCAAGGCCTCATGGCGGGCATCAACGCTGGGCTGAAGGTGCAGGGGAAAGAACCGGTCGCGCTCGACCGCGCCCAGGCCTACATCGGCATCCTGATTGACGACCTGGTAACCAAGGGTACCGACGAGCCGTACCGCATGTTCACCTCGCGCGCCGAGTTTCGCCTGCACTTGCGCATCGACAACGCCGACCTGCGTCTGACCCCCACCGGACATCGCGTGGGCATGATCCGCGACGAGCAGTTCCGCGATTTCGAGGCGAAGTACGAGCGCGTGCGGGCGCTATCAGAACTTCTCGCCAAGTGCCGCCCGGACCCGAATACACCGGCTGGCGAGGCGATTTACAGAAAGTTAGCTCTGACCAATGGGGAGCGGCCATCACTGGCGCAATTGCTGAAACGGCCCGGATTCACTATGGAAGATTGCGAGCCCCTTTTGAGGGAACTGTCGCGTGAGATGCCCTTTGAAACTACCCGCGAAGAAAAGAAGATCGCAGAGACTGACATCAAGTACGGCGGGTATCTGGCACAGCAACAACTGGAGATGGAGCGGATGAAGAAGGCCGAGGGCCGCCTCATTCCAACGTGGTTCGAGTATGGCAACGTCCCGGGATTGTCGCGCGAGATGGTGGAGAAATTTTCCCGCGTTCGCCCGCGCACCTTGGGCCAGGCCTCCCGCATTCCCGGCGTAACGCCCGCCGCCGTCGCCATCGTCAACGTCTACGTCGAGATGCGCCAGCGCGCCGAGCAGTAAGTTTGAAGCTATGCTTCCGAAAGCTCATCGGCAGCCGCTTCGCCTGGGTCGCGGAGGGGTTTTGATATCCGGCTGTCGAGAAATATTTCGTATTTCTGAAGCTGCTCAAGGTCTTCAAGAGTCAGAGTTACGGCGGCTGTGCGATGTGAGACTATATTGCGCTTCTGATTGACGAAATCGAGCCAGGCAAGCCGTTTTTCCTTCGCGCCAGAGCCATAAGCAAGAATCGGCTCGAATAGCGACCAGTTTTGTAGCGCAATCTTGGAATAATCGATCAGGTCAAAGTAATACTCCGGGCCACCTCGGGTGCCGCCGTCTTCCTCCCATCGTGGACGTACCTTTAATCGGACGGGTTTGGGCACGCCTACCATCCACCATCCAGTTTCGTCCTCTCCGCACTCCCTGCGGAGTTCCTCCAGAACCACTTTTTGAAGCTTCTGTTCAATGCGATCAATAATCTCTTTCGCGCGGCTGTTCGTCTGCTCCTTTTCCTGCAAAATATATTGATCCAGGCCCGGAGGATTGAAATCAGGGATTTTCTGTCGTATCGCGGCCTCGCAGTCGCGTCTTCTGCGAGTTTGGCCTTCGATCCCTCGGAGGCCTCTGAATGCTTTCCGCTGCTGCTCGGAGAGGGAGGCTAGATATTCACCAAGAGCAATCGCGAATTTTTTGATGACCTCGACCAGATCCTCATTGTCCAATTGAACTAGCTTGCGACCTTCCAAGTGTTGGAAAACACTGCGAAGTACATCGATACAGACAATAACCCCCTCGTTCATTGCCAGCCCGCCGCCCTCAGCGGCACCTTTATCCCACCAATCGCTGGCAGCTAGGCGGATTATGTTGAGCCATTCCTTGAGGACGAATTCGACGCGTTTAAGCGTCGCATTATTATCACCGGCCCACAAAGGTCCGTAGTCAACCACATGACCGTGCTTTTCCTTTGCGATTAGGAATTCCGTCTTTTCGATAGCTCCGTACAGACTGGTGAGCGAAATACATCGAATCGCATCTTTACCGACATCTGCTGTCTGGATTCGGTGATGCAGCGAGGATTCACGATCGCTTTCAAGGTCTTGAATCGCTTTTGAGATGATCGCTCGGACGCGGATTCTTGGGTCCTCAGCGTCCCAATGAAGTTCGGCGTACAATTCTTGAAGGAGTGATCTTTTCACGCTTTTCTGTTTTGCGTTGATATCAATGAACAATGCCGCTTGTTTGCTCGGTGCTAGACCATCGAATGCGAGAATCGATAGGCGACCCTTTGGTGCTCGCTCGTGACCCGAGTAGGCGTAGAGCCTATGCTGGCCGTCTATTATCCAGGCAGATTTATATGCCGGCTTTATGTCTAGCCAGCCTGACACGCCGCTTTCATCGTCACCGCTTGATTCTTGGTGTATGCGCTCAAAGCGCAGACGGTTCTTATCGATGTTGATCACAATGTTCGTTGGAAAGATCCCATCCTCCGTGATGTATTGTTTGATTGACTTGAGACGGCTTTTATTGAGCATGCGCTGGTAGGTGCTGACGTCAGAAGCTTTCCCTTTAGACCTATGTGAAACATACGAAATTTTGAGAAGGTAGTCGGGAGAAATCGAGAAGGTATAGCAGTTGAATCCTCCCATCTTGGTCTTAATAGCTGGAAGCCGAATATCGAGGCCTGGTACGGATTTGCCAGGAAGCATTTCAGCGAGGAATTGATACTTGGCTGCTGGACCGATATGTGAAACCAGCTTTTCATAATAGTCTAGGTCCTGCTGGTCAAGAACCAAGACATTTGCTTCGACTGCGCGCGATTTATCATTATCAGAGAGCTGAATATTGGACGTGAACATTGCAAGCACCGTTTGCCGCTTGTGCGGTACCGCAAACTGAGAGCGGCTAGAACTGCCGAAGCGTTCGCGTATCAACGTATGCTTGCCTAGCTCTTGCTGGAATTGGGGTCTTCGCGAAAGCTTTTCGGAGGACTTGCACTCTATGGCGATAGCAACCTCGTTGTCTATTGCAACGACATCAATCTGAGACTCAGCGCTTTTCTCATCCTTTGGAGTTAGGCTGAGTTGAGCACCGCCTTGGCCCGAGAGAAAAGGGAACTGCATACGGTACAGGAGGGTCCATACTTTATCCTCGAGCAGTGTCCCATGCGCCTTTTGCCTACGTAACCTAACGGATTTCTTGTTACTTTTGTCGACACTCCATCCGTCGGCGACCATCTGCTCGACCAGAGCAGGGTTGACCGTCTTGGTTTCGTAATCGCGGGCTCTTGCTCGCGCGAGTCCTGAGAGATCCTCAATGGGCTGGACATTATCAAGCATTCTTGCCATGCCTATTATGGAAAACACACTCTGTTATAGGGCGGCGAAATTCGCTAGAAGCAGCGATAACCGAGTGGCGTTCGATTTCCAAAACATCGAACGACCGATATAGAGCTCGAATCGAGGGGTGATCGGCATTGCTGACGACGACTGTGCAGCCCTTTAGCGCCAACTCCTGGGCCACCTCAGCAAGGCGCTTCTGATCCTCCCAGGAGAAGATCTTCGCGTTGTATTTCAAAAACCCATTATTACTATGAGCGACAGTATAAGGAGGATCGAGATAAACCGCATCTCCTCGCTGCGCACCTGCGACCGCAACTTGAAAATCTTCATATTTGACGGCCGCCTTTTTTAGCAATTTGCTCACTGCCATGATCTTTTCTGGCTCACACGGCCTGAGATGTGCCTTTCGGCCATACGGCACGTTGAACTCACCCCTTAAGTTGACACGATGGATACCGTTGAACGCTAGGGTAGTCAAATAGATAATCCTGGCAGCCTTTGCCGCTTCGGTTCTCGGGATTTCAGACCTGATGGCGTAATACTCCGTTTCGCCATTTCTTAGTTTTGCCAGTTGCTTAATTACGGCTTTCGGGTGATTTCGCACTTGAAGGTATGCAGAGATAAGTTCGGCGTTATTGTCGGAGAGATGCGCGGGCCGTGGCTGTAGGGCGAAGAACAACGCCCCGCCGCCGAGGAATGGCTCATAATAGCGGCCGAACCTTTGAGGAAGCAGCCGCAGGATAAATTGAACTAACCGCCTCTTTCCGCCGGGCCACTTAAGCAGCGGGTCGCAGCATCTTGCAGATTCGCTAGCGCTCTTCAAAAGAGTACCGGACATAGAAGCTCCCCAGCTACGCTTTTATCTCGACCCCGCGAAGTATTATAGTCTAAACGTCCCGAAGTTCCGGTAGGATTCCATCAGTCCAATTCCACAGGAGTGGGACTAGCCATGCTGAAAGAGTTTAAGGAGTTTATCGCGCGGGGGAATGTGATTGATCTGGCAGTCGCCGTCATCATGGGCGCGGCCTTCGGACCCATCGTC